>SXGT01339593.1_pt1 | contig 20461 bp, 31 predicted proteins | sample 3176221 | NCBI WGS metagenome assembly SXGT01 (sample SAMN11356862, study PRJNA531348) | freshwater metagenome | isolation source: freshwater sample F1-120 | place: China: Fuxian Lake, Yuxi | collected 2017-12-25
AAAGTCCATTCCAAGTTTGTAGGTTTACGATCGAAAATCGAAACATACTCTTGAGAGTTATTGTTTGTCATAATAATTGTCAGAAAACGAACTTTTTAAACCTTTCTATTTGTTACTACTTATAAGTGTCTAACTTATAAATCTACCTAAATATCTTAATCTAGATTCTCTTTCGCCTCAATAAATTAGCATTTGTCACAACAGTAACTGAAGATATCGCCATAGCCAATTCAGCTATTAATGGATGCAAAACGCCAGCAACAGCCAACGGAATAGCAACGACATTATAAGCAAATGCCCAGAACAAATTTTGCTTAATTTTGCTGAAAGTCGCACGTGACAAATTAATTGCTTGTACAACTCCTATCAATGAGCTTTTAGTTAAGACCAAATCACCAACCTCAATAGCTATATCTGTTCCAGAACCCATAGCAATTGCGACATTAGATTGTTTCAGTGCAGGAGCATCATTAACTCCATCTCCCACAAAAGCAACAAACCCAAATTTTTGCAATTCTTCAACTTTCTTCGCCTTATCTTCAGGCAGAACATTAGCGATAACTTCAGAAATACCGGCTTGTTTTGCAATTGCAGAAGCAGTGTTTTCATTATCTCCAGTTATCATCACAACTCTGAATCCTTTAGCCTTTAATCTCTTCAATGCCTCAACAGAATCTTCTTTGATTGCGTCAGCAACAGCAATAACTCCAATAATCTTGGAATTCTCTGTAATAATCATTGTTGTTTTGCCTTGATTCTCAAATTCTTCAATCTTTTTCGCATAAATGTTTAATTTTATTTTTCGCTCATTCATCAAAGTTCTGTTTCCAATAACAATTTTTTTACTTCCCACATTACCTTCAATTCCTCTACCTCTCAAAATTTTAAAATTCTTTACAGATTTATATTTTTTCAAATCAGCGTAAGAAACAATCGCTTTTGAAAGAGGATGTTCACTTAATTTTTCAACAGACGCAGCAATTTCCAGGACATATTTTTCATCGATTTTAGAATAAAAGTCAGTAACTTCTGGCTTTCCTTTAGTTATTGTGCCAGTTTTATCCAGAACGATAATCTTCACTTGTTTCATTGTTTGAATTGCCTCTCCTTTTCTAATTAAAATTCCATTTTTCGCACCAATTCCACTTCCAACCATCAAAGAAATTGGAACAGCCAATCCAAGAGAGCATGGACAAGCAATAACTAAAACTGCAATTGAAACCCCTAAAGCCCTACTTAATTCTCCAGTAAAAATCCACCAGGTAGCAAATGTCAAGGCAGTCAAAATTAATATTATTGGAACAAAAACAGAAGTTATCTTATCTGCTAATTTCTGAATCGGCACTTTTGTTCCTTGTGCTTCTTCAACAAGTTTCACAATATGAGCGAGAAAAGTATCTTTTCCAATTTTTGTTGCTTTAATATATAAAATTCCATCCTGATTTATCGTAGCACCGATTACAAGACTCTTTGCCTTTTTTTCAACAGGCAAACTTTCACCAGTAACCATTGATTCGTCAACGGCACTTTCACCACGAACAACAATCCCATCAGTTGGAATTTTTTCTCCAGGTTTAACTATCATCACATCTCCAATTTGAACTTCGGAAATATCAATTTCAATTTCTTTGTTTCCTCTAAAAATAAGAGCCTTCTTAGCACCCAATTCTAAAAGTTTCTTAATTTCCTGAGATGCCTGACCTTTGGCCTTTGATTCAATAAATTTACCGGTAATAAATATTACCATAATCATTGCAGCAACTCCTGAATAATCTGCAATGACTCCTGAATAACTAAAAATGCCCGTAAGATAAGCGATAATTGTTCCCAATGCAATTAGTGAATCCATATTGAAATAAAATGTATAAAATCCACGCACACCTATTCTTATCGTATCAAATCCAAAAATGAATATGACCGGAAAACCCAAAACCAAAATCAAAGGAACCATAAATTCTTCAGGGATAATTTCAAATTCAGATAGTCTTCCAGATAACATAAAAAAAGCAATAGGGGTTGTAAATATCCAGCTCAAAAGCATCTTTTTTCTCCAAGAATACATTTCCATTTCCTCAACAGACATTTGCACTTTAGTCATGACTGCTTCATGCTTATGTTCGGGGGATTTCATTCCTTCTCCACCTTCACAATCTTATATCCCGCACGAGAAACAGCTTTTTTCAATTCATCTTCCGAAACCGAATCATCGGCTTCAACAATGCCAGAATTAGTCATCATTCTCACAGAAACACTTTTTACACCAAGCACTTTAGAAACTGAACGTTCTATATTTCCCGCACAACTCCCACAATGCATTCCTAATATTGTCAATTTAATTTTCTTCATTTTGTTCCATCCATACAAAATGGAGATTTAAAAATATCAATTTTTATTTTCTTCATTTTGTGCTTCCTCCAAGATTTAAAGCATATTTAATAGTTTCAAGATTACAACTTTTATGTTTCTTACACCAACTTTCACATTCACATGTAAGTTTCCGACTAGAATAAACTATATGACATTCTTCACAAAGATAACACTTATGCCCATTAATGATTTTTACGCTTACCATTTTTTACCCCATATGATGATTCTTGATGATTCAATGACTCACTAATCATTTTTATGAAGTAAATCAGTATGAATATTGCTAATGCTCCAAGAATAATCATCATGGCAAGACCTAAAATCCATCCAAAAGGATTACCGAACATCCACGACATCATCCCATTACTATAATTATATCCTGAAGATCCAAAACAACCAAATCCACCACGACCAAATCCCATCATTCCAGAACCACTAAAAAGCAACAAAACAATAGCTAAAATAGCAACAACCATCCACCAATTAGTTTTATTTTCCATTTTTACCTCCTTTGATGTCATAAAGAATGTGGATGCAATATTTAGACATATGTCTTTCAATTATAGACATTAAAGGGGAAATTGTTTCCGTATTGAGTTTATAATACCTAAACTTCCCCTCGGTTTCTGAGTTGACAAATCCACACTGCTTCAGGCGAGCAAGATCGTGAGATATTTGAGTCTGCTCAATCTTCAAGTGACTCATTATCTCTGAAACGTTCTTTTTTCCTGACCTTAGAAGATTAATTATTTTAAGACGAGATTCCGATACCAGTGTTCCAAAAAATATTTTATATGCACCATAAAGTTCACTCTCGTTAAATCCCTTCGTATGACAAGAGGTCAATATGTTTTTAGTTATCATATGAACATCTAACACATATAGTCTATTTAAACCTTTCCCCACATCAATAGTATCATTTGATTAAGCTAATAAACGAACAAAATAATTTAATTATTTAATAAATTAGAAAACTATGGTCACCACAATCACGACAAAACAATGTTATAGACCTTTATGTCGCTCTTTGATTTAAGAGCTTGGTAATATAATTCATATTCCTTTTCAGCTTTGTCTGATTTCAAGAAAGTTTTTATTTGTGCAGAAGCCTCAACAAATGGCGTGATTCCGGCGGGTATTTTCTTTACCGTTAAGATTATATGAGTCCCAAATTGGGTATTTGTCGTTCCAATATCCCCAACATCCTGGGAGAAAGACAAATTTTTGAATTCCTCCACATATGGATCTTCTTTACCAAAAATATATTCTCCGCAAGTCGGCACACTCGCAGTATCAGTTGAATACTTAGTGACATACTCACAGAAGTTAATTGCATTTATTTTCTTAAGCAAATTTTTTGCCTTCGATTCTTTTTCAGTAACACTCAAATTAGCATCACCAATCAAAATGTGTTTGACTTTAACTTGATATCCAGTTTGAAACTCCGCAACATTCTTCAAATAATAATCACTGACCTCGCTATCTGAAATCTCAATATTCTGTAAAATCGTTTTATTAATTAGTTTTTCAGCAGTCATTTGTTCAACAAAACTATTCACGAAATCTTGCTCCTCCAGTCCTTGTTGCTCAAGACTCTGCACAAACTGTTCGCGCGTGATTCCCGCAGAAACAAACAACTCATTTAATTTACTATTTGCCTCATCTTCACTAACAATAATTCCTTCTTTCTTTGCTTCCTGATAAATGACTTTCAACTGCACAAGTTGCTCCAAAATGACCTCCTTCGTCATCAACGCTTTCTGTTCCGCAGGTAATGAATCATAAATCCTGTTCAATTCAGACACAGTTATCTTCTCACCATTTACTTTCGCAGCAAGGTCACCACCAAAAGAAATTTTATCGCCAAAAAATATATAGCTCATACCAAGGATTAAAACTACAAGCAAAACGATAGTTGTATACTTAAAAATATTTCCACGCCGAACTTTTTTTATAATTATTTTGGGACCAATATGTTCTTGTTTATTCTCATCCATACCATTTATTTGAAAATCAGTTTATAAAACTATCTCAAAATTAACCTTTAAATTATTAATCACTTACACTTACAAGATATACCCAAATCCTCACAAATTGTACAACCCATCACCCATCTAGGAACTATTTGAGGTTTACGTCTTGTCCCAAAATTAAATGTCCCATCAAGTCTTACAGTGTATATGGAGTTATCCGTGGCCAACTTTCCATGTTTTGCTAAGCACTGAGCATTTGGAGTGTTACAGTCGCTACCTGATATGAAATCTCCCACTTGAGGTTTTCCTTCCACTCCCCATCCAAAAAACGAGATATCTTCAGGGGTTACCCTAAAAATCTGAGATTCACAATCAGATTCAAGTGGACTCAAAAAAGAGTTTTCTTTCAAAATAAATATTGCTAAAACTCCCACGATAACCGCAAACGCTATAATAATCCCCCAAATTTTCATATATAATAAAATAATATCTTATTTATAAATTATAGCTTTTTCGTTACAAGTTTCAGACTAACTACAAGCAAAACGACAATTAGAACTTGAATCTCCAATCCTTGAAAGGGTAAAGAAGCGAAGCTAAATGAAACTCCTAAAGCTCCAAGCAATAAAGGAAAAATGCCACTTACACAAAGCGGACAAACTCCAACAATCAATCCACCAACTCCCGCGGCTCCTGCAACAATTCCTGTTCGCTTACAATTTTGTCTCTCGCGGTATCGAGTATAAGCTAAAACCGAAACAACTCCGATTAAAAAGCTGATAGCTAAAGTCAAAAACAAAGAAATACTGAGTTTGAACCAATCAACGGTATTCGCATATGTCACGACGAGAGGAATAGTTTTGTAAAATCCACTAAAAATCACGTTCAAAACCAAATACATAACAAAAATCGCAACAATCCAATAAACCCTCGGTTTCTGAAACACTTCTTTCATCAGATGTATAAAATAATATGTTTATTAAAATTCTCACTCAACAACAATCTTTCCATAACCCATACCCATTGAACAAGCGAAAGAGTAAGTCCCTTTTTTTGTCGGAGTAAAAACGAGCTTGTCATTTTCAGACTTCAAATATTTGGAAACGCCCAATTCTTTTATTGTAAATGAGCGAAGGCATCCACCGACACTTTTATCTAATCTAATTTCGACTGGCTGATTAGCCCTAACTTTTATTTCAGCAGGATAATAATTGAAATCTTTCTGGCTTATCACAACTTTTTGCATTTCGCCTGGTAAGGCCTGAGGGTCTTCAGCAATAACCTTTCCAGTTACACCTTTGTCACCACCAGCAAAAATGAATGCTCCTGCTAAACCTATCATCACTAATATTCCAATAAACATAGTTGTATTTTTCATATTTTTATGGATCATTCAGAGTTTTTAAATCTTAACCCTCTTAAATTCAAATCTTACTTCCTCCTAATATAACTCAAGTCGTGAAAAATAATAAATGTTTAAATTAGGGGTAAGACGGTAAACTTCACCTTTAAAATAAAGTTATAAAACTCGAATAAATTGAAATTCGAAGACATTGTTAGATATTAAATTTTACCCGAAAACGCCCGTTCTCGGTCCGAAAACCATCAACCACGCTGTGGTAACAGTCAAAACAAAACTAAACACAGCTGTGAAAAAATGATCCTCGCGTTTCTCGCGAGAGCGTTCACGCGTCTCACTATAAATCATGTAATTCATCGCAAATAGTATAACCGTTGAAACTAAAAACACAACAATTGTAGCTGGTTTCAAATTGTCATTGAAAAGCATAAATGCAGTCATCGCACCCATCAAACCACCCATAAATCCAGCCATAACTCCCTCCATGAATCCCATAACTCCACAACACTTTCCAGTGTAAATTCCAAGCCCTATGCCAATCATCATTCCAAAAACGCTACCGACAAACATCCCATTTGTTGAAGCAACAAAAAATCCTGGCAAAAATCCTGCAATCATTCCCGTTGTCATTCCTATCATCATTCCAGACATACAAGAAAATTGTCCATACGCCCGAACTTGACGAACAGAAGCTGCAATCAAAGCGTAACTCAAAGCCGCCAAAAACAAAAAGAACCCCTTTTCAGAAAGAAAGTTGTCTATATTCTTAAACTTAAAAAAATATAAAATTCCAAGAGCAATAAATGAAGTAATCAAAGAGTAAAAAATAGTTTTAATGAGTTCTCCCTCAACACTCTGTGAATCATTCAGTTCCTTGACAAAATCTTTAATCGCCACATTATTTATTCAACTTTAAGGTTTTAATACTTTTCTTTTTCTATTTGAATATTTCAAACAAGAATTTACACCTAATATTTTTCCAAGTTTATTCATTTATTGAACCAAAAAATATCGCAAACTATTAAACTCGCGCTGAATTTAGAATACATGATAAAACATTCAAGAGTTCTAAAAAATCCAAAAGTAATTTGGACTATATTAAAAAACACACCAACGTTAGATCCATTAGTTATTTTATTAAATTCAAAGCTTTACTATTTAGAGAATAGTGAAAAGATAGCTTCATTCTTAACAATAAAAAAATGGAAAGATTCCATAGAAATTGGGACAATTTACACTTATCCAGAATTTAGAAACAAAGGTTTAGCAGGAAAGTTAATAAGAAATGTAATAAAAAAATACAAAAAAGTAGGTTTAATCTGTAAAGAAAATCTCGTAGATTATTACAAAAAACAAGGTCTTAAAAAATCAAACTCAACAAAGAACAGAATAGAAAAAAGAAAAGAACTATTTAACAAATTATTGGCAAGAATATTAGGATATAAATTAGTAGTTATGAGAAACTAATTATAAGTTTCGCCAGCTAAAATTTCAGAAAGTCCTTTTTCAACAGCCTTCATTCTCAAGTCAAGTGAGTCAATTCCTGCAAGTTTGACAGAAACAGGACTTTCAGGTGAATTAAATGTGCCAACCACATAACTAACATGATTATCGGAGTAGCTCATTAATCTAACATAGCAAGGTTGTCCTTGAATGACGAAAGTTTCTTTATCCATAAAAAATAGAAAAAATGATGGGTTATAAACTTTATTAGAACGTTCAATTCAAACATCACAAATCATAAAATTTAAATATTAATACGAACTTTATAAAATATGAAAAGTTATCTAAAAATAACTCTATTTTCGGCAATAGTCGTTTTAACAATTTTCATTTCTTCTCAAACCAGTGCAATTATTCAAGCTTATACATATACTCCAGCATCAAGTTCATACACAGATATATCCGACACATTTTCTTATAGCGAAAATGTAGTAGGAAACAATAAAGGCTTCAACATAAAGCGCACATCAACAATCCCAAGAAGTGAAGTAATAAAGGGATGTGATTATTACGATTGGACTTCAAATTTCAGAAAATGTAAACAAACAGCAAAATACAAAGGATATACTAAAGACAATTTAAAAAAATCTTACAATATGGACCGGCCAATCAGTGAAGCGTTTAGAACATATCAACAAAGTTCAAGACAACAATACCAATTAGAAATTCAAAACGCCAATTCAAGACATCAATATAACGGTTATGGTTATGGCTACCAAATTTATCGCTGGGGTTGGTAGTCTGCTCTATAACATATGAAATTATAAATGAATCATGAAAAAAGATAAAAAATTACTAAGAGAAATAAACCTACAATCAAAAAGCGAAATTGATAGGGCCTTAGCAAGAATACAAAGAGAAGAAGAAGAAATACGAAAAGATTTAGAATCCCGAGCAAAACCAATTTATGAATTAACTCGCGAAGAAACTTTTGAAGTTGAAGATGTAGTTCAAGAGTCTTATGAAAATACCGTTTATCCAATGTCTGAATGGAAAACAGGAAGTAGCTCGAGCGGGTATGCTGCAGGATATAGCACTAATACCAGATTAAAGGTAAAGCCGATAGATTTACGAATACCTGTAAATATTCTGAATTTCAAAGGTTCAACAACAGTTAAAGTCGGAGATACTATCTGTGCAGTAATATCTCGGCACGAAGCTCATATCGATACAAGAATTTTTGACAACTATACTCCACCCAATGTGATTTACACAGATAGAGATTATCGGTCAAACGAAGAAGCAATTGAAATAAAAATACTAAACTTTGCACATAAAAAATTCATAAGAACAGAGCGCGCCATTAATTATAATAAGTTTATCAAAAAAGAATAAATACTCTATTTTCTTAACGGAAATATGAAACTGGCAAGTAAATCAAAATTCTTCACAGGAATAACAATACTGATTTTATTTATAATGAGCTATTTCATAAAAATAAAAGTTGAATCTGATTACAACTCCGAAACTTGGGCAAGATTGTTAGGTATATTGATACTTCACAATCCCATCTTACTCACGATCTACGCGCTAATTTTGGCAATATTAATAATAACAGGTGTCAAACGCATAAAATTTATTTAACAAACATAATATTTATTAACCGCAAAAATATCCAAAAACATGTCAATACAAGTGAAAGGAGGTTCTAATATGGAAACAGAACAAAAAAGTGATACAATTACTATAAGCAAGAACTCTCTTTGGAAATATTCTACGTTTGTTTTGCTAGGAATAATTATTCTTGGTTTTATCTTCGTTCTTGGGGATAAAAGCCCTACGGGAAATGTGATTCAACAGCCAGGACAAAATTTGCCCTCAGAGCCAACTGCGAAAGTCAAAGTTGATATTGAAGGCGCACCTATGAAAGGAAAGTCCGACGCAAAAGTCACGATAGTTGAATTTTCAGACTACGAGTGTCCATTTTGCGCAAGAGCATTTGCTCAATCAATGAATTCAATAAATGCTTACATTGAAAATGGTAAAGCTCAAGTAGCATTCAAAGATTATCCTTTACCATTTCACCCTCAAGCACAAAAGGCTGCTGAAGCCGCGCACTGTGCACGAAAACAGGGCGGGGATGCGAAATACTGGGCAATGCACGATTTGCTATTCACAAGCGGAGTTGACGGCGGAGTCGCTTCATTCAAAGAATATGCACAGCAACTCGGATTAAGCACAAATCAATTCAATAGTTGTTTAGATTCTGGAGAATTTGAAGGTAAAGTTAAAGCAAACTTGCAATACGGTTCAACAATCGGTGTTCAGGGAACACCTGCATTTTTCATTAATGGAAGACTAATCAGTGGTGCATGCCCTGATTCAACTTTCAAACAAGCAATGGATGCGGAGCTCACAGGCGACGATTGGACAGTATCGAATTGTAACTTCGTTAAACTCTAAGTTTATTTTTTTAATAAAACATCTCGAAAAAATCCTTCTCTTAAAAGCTCACTAATTATTTTTTATAAAACAACTTAGTCAAAACAAGCCAAGTAATTAAAATTGTAGTTCCATATACTAAAAACCACTGCAAAGGATACCATAAACCTAAATCAAAAGTAGCGCAGTTGTGATAAACGCAGTTAACATTCTGTTTAGGAGTTGTTACCAATCTAGAAACAAAAAATAAGAGAGTAATTTCAACAAAACTTATTTTCCAAAAATCCTTACGTTTTAAGCCGATTAAACCTAAAGCTAAAAAAGAAAGAGGAATATTGAAAATATGTTGGAGGCTAATTATTTTACTAATCAAATCTCCTTCTAAAAAAATATAATCTGCTGTTTTCCAAACACTGGAACCTGAAAACAAATAAGTAAAAAAATCAATGTTCCAAAAAATATAAGGGATTGCTAAAATACAAAGTTGCGAGGCGATAAGTTCACTGTTACGGCGAAAACAACCGACAGCAAGCAAAATCAAACCGATATAACTAAACCATAAAATAGGAGCAAGTCCTTCATCTATATGTTCTAAAGTATTAGAAATGGCTACAACGCCAAATACTAAAAAAACAAAGCCTATAAAAAAAACAGCGTCAAATTTCATAAATTATAAAAGCAATTGAGGTTTATAATTTGGACGGAATAACCAATCCCTCATTAGGAGGAGACTGACAAATTCTCATAATTTCGATAGGTTGTCTTTCAGTACAACGGATAGCTCCAATAATATCTGCACGATCAACCTCCGAAGAAAACAAAATCAGTTCTGAACGTTTTTTTGATGAATAAGTTTCAAAAAAGGACCAAATAATATCATGAACATTTTTGCTAGAGATATAACTATTTGCTTCAAGATAATTATCATTTGGAGGAACAAGCACCTCAATACCTACAAAACCTCCATTGTTTTCTGATTGAGATAAAGATAACAATCTTGAAAATCTAAGATTAAAAGAATCTCGGACTTCAGATTTAGCAGGCAAATTAAAAGTGACATTTTTGACATCTGAATCCTGTCTCAAATTAAATGGGCTGTATAACACCACATCTTTTGCAGCAAAATCAAATTCTCTCATGGGAGAAAGGGCAAGAAAAGAAGCCATATATGAATCAACTTTTCTTTTGTCATATTCTAAACGACTTCTTCCAGAATTAGGACGAACATACATATAAAACGGAGCATTTTGTTCTAAACAATTTTTGACATTTAAAGACACACCATAAACCAATATTGAATTTTCACGATCATATAAATCCGATCGTACTATACAATGCCCATCATCTTCAACCCAGTTAGTTTCTCCAGCGATAATTCTACCTTCTAATGGAAAAGCACGATTCATGCAGGAAAAAGTTAAAAAATGTATATAAAAAGATAACTATTCTCCAAATCATCTATTGAGATAATGCCATAAAAAGAAAAAGAAAAGAGCCAAAGAGCATAATAATACGCTCCACACAATCTTTCGAACTTCTTTCAAGATATCAATTTTCTCATCAGAAAATTTAGAGAAAAAATAAATTCCAAAGAACAGAACGAACGAAAAAACACTTTTAGTAATCCAATGATGTCCTGTAATCGATTTCAAAATATTTTTGAAACCTTCAAACAATTCAGCAAATAGCGTAATAGCTGTAATAAAAACAATTACGAAAGTAGTTGCAAAACCCATAGATTTTATTTTTTTCATATTCTTGCCTCCAAAGCTACCCTATATCCACTCGAAATCAGATATCCCATCACAGCCATCATTACGCCTATAACTAAAATGGAAATACATAAAATTAAGATTGCTTTTTTAACAACTGAATCTTTATCTCCTCTTAATGGAGATTGATATTTTCTAATAAGAGCATAAACAAATATAGACAGAAATGGTAAAAATAAGAAAATATGTTCTTTAGATTCTGTAAATACGAGATGAGCCCAAGGTTGAGGTCCTTCTTTTATAATCGGTTTTACTAATGCACCATAATCCGTAACATAATAATAACCTCCAACAATCCACGAAGCAAAAAAGAAAATTACTCCTAAAAACGCAACCTTCTTTGCCCGCCTCAAGCGTGAAGGCGTAGGTTTCAACATTTCAATAAAAACCCACAAAAATGCAACAATGCCCAGCTCACCAAAAATAGCATGAACTCCAATAAGCGAATTAACCATCTTTTCTCAAATCAACAAGTTAAAGTGAGATTATAAATCTTTTTGCTTCAATAGATGATTCGTCGATGAAATTATATAAACTATTATTTTTTAAGTTTATTTTTATTTCCAACAATTTTTATTTTTCTGAAATGTTTAACGGCATGAAACATCCCATAAAGTCCTACCAAAAACCAAAGTGTGTTCGTCACGAAAGAAGGATACGCATTTATAGAAAAATTATTTGCTGCTAAAAGCAAGGCACCAAGAATATTAGCCCATTGATACATTCTTGAACGCGAAGTTAAATCTTTATGAATTAATAGAAAATATCCGAGAAGCAAAAGTCCAGCGCCAATCCAGCCAATAATATCCATCACATCCATAACAACAGAAAAATCTCCAGATTAATAAATCTAATCATTAAAAAGTCGTGAGTAATTATCTGAGATATTTTTGGCAACATCTTTCAAATCAAGTTTTTTAATCTCTGCAATTTTTTTATAACTTTCAATTACATTTGCAGGTTCATTTGGCCATTTCTTATTTGGATGTAAATATGGAGAATCAGTTTCACAAAACAAATTTTCAATTGGGACTCTTTTGATTACATCTTGAAATTGTTGCGAGTAAGCAACATTAGCTGGGATTGACAAACACCATCCATTTTTTACAATTCTATCAACAAGTTTCATCTTCCCTGAAAAACAGTGCATTATAACTTTTTTCACGCCTAACTCTTCAAGCAATTCAATCGTTTGTAGTTCGGCTTTACGAGAATGAACAATGATGGGTTTTTTAATTTCCATAGAAAGTTTAACAAATTTTTCAAAAATAGATTTCTGTTTAGAAAAATTTTCAAGCAAAGATTCTTCTTTCAAATCGAGTCCTATCTCCCCAATAGCGACAAAATCATTTTTCCTACGACGCAAAAAATCAAGTTCGTCATCTATTTCATAATCTTTCAAATTCAAAGCATCAAGGGGATACATTCCAAGAGCCGCCTGCACTTCCGGATAATTTGCTGCAAGTGCCAAAATCGCGCGATTGTGTCGTGGAGTTACGCCATTAACAAGAATAATTCTCACATCCGCTCGACGAGCCCGAACAACAGCCTCGCTTACAGGAATACCCTCTTTATCAAGCATGTCTAAATGACAATGTGCATCTATAAACATAAAAAGAACAATTTATCTAAACTTATAAGTTTATGGAAACAATTGAAGAATTAATTGAAAAAGAAGCATCCTATCAAAAAATTGGACAAAGTAGATTTCTGGATTTATTTAAAGAGATAATGGAAGATGAAATGGAAAGAAAGGTAGAAATTACTCGTATAAGAAAAAATTTATCAGAAATAGGTAAAATAACGCGATTTTGTACCAACCCCTATGCGGCTTTAATTTCAATAAGAGATATTTATACAGAACCAAAAACAAAAAGAGTCCATAATATAATAAACTGGTTATATGTCGCATATAAATTAAGAACAATAGAATTGAGAGAAGGATATAGAAGAAACATGAAATTCACCATTGAAGAAATAAATGGGTTAATATCTGTTGCCCAAGAAAAAATTAGATGATATATTTTTTGTAAACTTCAATATTTATCTTAATTCCCAACCATTTATTTTCGCTTCCATAAAAAGTGTGCGAGGACATTTCTTACCAGAAAAAGCGCAGACCACACAACATTGAGTTAAAGGATTTCTAACTTCGGACAAACATTTTGGACAAACATAAATTTGTGGACTTGTTTCAGTAGAAACTATTGCCTTGCTTTTAGCAGAACATAAAGGACATTTTAACATCACATTTTTAGGTATTTTTTGTATTCTTTTTTTAGCCATTTTATTAACATTTAAACATTAGAGCATAATTTATAAAGATTATTTTAGATTTTATAAGATTATTTAATTTATAGATTCATTCTTTTTAAAAAAATGGGCAAACGTGAACTAATCAAAAATATTTAATATTTATAATAATTGAATTTGTCAAACACTAAGTTCAATGAATACTTCAATTTGAGTGAAACGAAAATTTAAGTCATCGACACGCTTTGCGTGACAAATGCTTCGATTTCCGAAAGTGATGGACCCATCGGGAATCGAACCCGAATTTAACCGACGCGAACGGTTTGTCCTACCATTGAACGACAGGCCCACAAAATAAGTTACATAATAAACAATTCTTAAACTTTATCAATCAACGACTGATACTAAATCCACCACGACCAATATTAAATGTTTTTCCACCTGAGTTAGTAAAATCAAGCCCATTTATACCAGCGACAGACCACTCAAAAATCTCTCCTTGTTGAGCAGTTCCTGTAGTCGGATCATAATACAGAATACTATGAATCGTCCCAAAACTCACCAATTGGCCTTATAACGTGTCTATGCGGAGTAATAGCGACAGATTCAAAATTCTCACTAACATAAGATGAAATTATTGGAGAATTAACATTTTGATTTTCAGATTTACGATTTAAAAGCGAATAAGCTCCAACAGCTCCAGCTAAAAACAACGCTGGTAGAACATACTTAATGGCTCGACTCATAAAATCTCACCAAACTCCTATCATCTAAAAATTTCTATAGTTTTACAAACCTCCGAGGTTAACGAGCACTTCGATTCCAGAAATTGATGGACCTATCGAGAATCGAACTCGAATCTTTCGACTGCCAGCCGAACATTCTACCATTGAACCATAAGCCCTTTACTTTAAAAAAATAAAATACTTATAAACTTAATCTTGTGGAAGTTCACACCCACTAAAAGAAGCCAATTGCTCAAATGCCAAAGCTCCCGAAATTTTTCTGTCTGCTCCAAACGACCACATTGGATACCCCTTAACTCCGGCAGCGATACATTCAACTTTAGGAGTTTTGCTCCCAGGAGTTGCACATTCAATATAATCAACATATTCCCAACTTTTACCAAACAAAGCTTTCTGTTCTTGACAATGTGAACACCAATAAGCCCCATACATTTTCACGCCATTTTCAGTAAGACATCTTGCAAAATCATCATATTTCCCAGGTTTCAAAGAAGAATAAAAAATCAATCCAATAACAATCAAAAATCCGAGACCCCACCAAAATGTTTTTTTCACAAATTAAATTAAAGTTCCTATTATTTAAATCTGATTATTCCAAATCAATTAAAGTACATGTAACTCCACACACTTCAACACATGCGGTAGCGTTAGGTTCGCAAATATGTCCACATGCTTCAAAAAATCCACCGAGTTTATCACAATCATTTTGATAAGCAATCAAATTCCCATCACCAGTAGCATCGTAAATTATTTTAGTGGGTTCTCCAGTTATAGTATCATAAAAAGTTCTTTTGACAGAAACAAGCGTTGAATAATCTCCATTTTCACGTTGACTGCTAAAAATAAAAAAAGTTCCAGCAATCAGTAGAACTAAAATAGAGAGAGCTATAATTATCTGTTTATTTTTCATAAGATAATATAAATAAAGCAGTATATAAATGAATTTATGACTTCAAATAAAATGAGACCGATAATAATTATAGAACACTTAGAACCAAAACTTTGGCCTTGGTGTAAGATAGAATATGAAAGTATTTCAAAAATGATACCGAGAAAAAATCTTTGGTTCACGAATATAACCAGCGAATTTTTAAAAAGATTTGGTAAAGTTTCCAAAAAATCAATAAAGGAAATGCCTCTGAAAAAAGCATGTATTCTTGACCCAAATGCAAGAAAAACTTTAACATATGACGACTCAAAAAATTTTGACTATTTTATAATAGGGGGAATTTTAGGAGATTACCCTCCAAAAAAAAGAACAAAGGAAGAAATAACTGATAAGATAAACGGAATGGAAACGAGAAATCTCGGTAAAAAACAGTTCAGCACAGACAATGCAGTATATGTTCTAAAACAAATAATTCAAGGGAAGAATCTAAGCAAGATGAAGTTTCAAGATAAACTAACAATTAAGATTAATAAAATAGAGTCAATAGACCTTCCATATTATTATCCTATACTAAATAGAAAACCAAGAATAAGTAAAAAATTAATTAAATACATCAAGAATAAAAAAGAATTTTAACCACAATTTCTACAAACAACATATCTTCCAAGGCTGTCTTTAACCATAAATCTCTTATTCTTAAACAGTCTACATTTAGAACAGATAGCCCCACATTGTTTGCATATTTTTCGTTTTGTGATTGAACATTCTTGTTTCAAACATTGATTACATGAAATTTTTCCACAATCGGAACATTCAGCCCCACATTCACGACAAACAAGATGATTCCCATTACAAAGAATTATTTCATTCAAAGATTTTTTGCATAAATCACAAGTAGGAAAATCAAATTTATCATAAAGAGGATTATAAGATAACAGCACAAGTCTGACAATGTCTTCATTTTTGAAAAAAACTTCAAAATTATAAACTGGGATAAGAATAATCGAAGTAGTAAGAAGTTTTGTGTTTATTCTTAAAGCGTATTTTTTTTCTTCATTAGTGATTTGTAAATCTCTTTCAGAAATGAACTGTTTCTTTTGAGATTCATAAATAGAAAGCTCCAAATTAGGATTTTTTATCAATGCTCTATTTATTTGGTTTTCAATTTCTTTAATTTGTTGTGAATTATAGTCTTTTATTCTTTGTAATTCTTTAGAGAGTGTTTCTTCGAGTTGATTCGCTATTAAATTAGTTTTGGAAGAAATCAAATCCTTTATTTTGTTTTTTGCAAGTTCATAATTGACTCTTAAATCGATATTATCAAAATCTTTGTTTTTCAGAGAATCAATTTTAAATTTATTAATGTCTGGATAGATAATTTTATTGTTGTCTGTATAAACCTCATTAACCAATCTATCTTCATCATTAAGATATTTGTAAGACGTTTGAAATGTAAATTTAATTATCGGTCTGTATTCCATACTATGATTTATTTTAGAGATAGAACAATTTCTAAGAAGAAGTTTGGATTTAACCAAAGAGTCCGCTTGTAAAGAATAAGCTAATTTTTGTAAGACTGACTCACCAGTATTATCAAGATAACTCCGCATAGTTTTTAACAAGTAACTCTCGCTAGTTACAATTTCAACAGAAAGTGAAGACTTAGACCCATCAAATCCGATAGTATAGGGTTCATTTTTACCATAGAATTTTTGAAATTTTAGAGGAACTTGCGTAATCAAAAGAACATCTTCAGATTCTTTAACAAAGGCTCCAAGTTCTTTGAAAAATTTAATTGTGAAATTGCGTAAATCATTATTAGTCATTTAATCTCTCCATCAAAAACTTTAGCAGTGGCCTCTTTAGAAGAATTATATTCTTTCAAACCTTGAGAGATAATCTCACTTATTTTGCTAACATCTTGAGCAAATATTTCAAGATTATTTTTAGAATCAATAAACGAATCCATTAACATTTCCTCAATTTTACTTGCTCCATACTTTCCAGGTCCATCAAGACCTAAATTAAACAATATCGTAGGTAACTCACCTATAACTAATCCAATACAGCACATCTTATTTATAATCAAATCAACGACATGTTCTTCCATAGTGTCTTTTGTGGCCAAACTGTAAATATACATATCTTTTGTCTGTCCAATTCTGTCCAAACGTCCAATTCTTTGTTCAACCGACATCGGATTCCAAGGTAAATCATAATTAATCAAATAATTGCAAAATTGAAAGTTCAATCCTTCAGCTCCAGTTTCAGTGCTAATCATTATTTGTGCATCTTTTTTGAATTGATTAATTCGTAATGTCTTCTCTTCTCTATCAAGTCCACCAATAAATTCTACTATTTTTAATTTGTAAGGCTCAAGTTTTTCAACAATATATTTCAAAGTTGTAGGATGACGAGTATACATCAAAATCTTCGCACCAGCATCTTCTTGGAGTATTTTATCTACGATTTCAACTAATTTTTCAATCTTTGAATCAGTTTTAAGCAATTTATATCTATCAATAATCTCTTGTGCTAATTGCCTTGTCTCAGCGTGGTATTTTTCATCTTCTGCAATTTTAGTAAGGGATTCAACGGCAGAACGAGAAGAACTTGTAACTTTAGGCAAAATTGCATAGACTATTAGTTTACCTCTCAACTCGTCACCATTTACAGAAAAATATTTAGTTTTGAGTAAATCACAGATAGAGTCATAAATTCCTTTTTCTTCTTTAGTCAGATAAACTACTTCAATTTTAGGTATTCGTTTTTTATACACAATGCCTGTCTCATCTCTACGTCTACGCAACATGACTTCTTGTAATCGTCTTCTAAGCTCAATCGGATTAAGAGGATATCTTTTATTTCCCCTAAACAAAAATTTCTCACGAAATTCATTTATTGTTCCTAAATGTCCTCTTTTTAACAAGTGAAGCAAATTATATAATTCAACTAAATCATTCTGAAATGGAGTTGCAGTCAAAAGTAAAAATCTTTTTTTCTGCATCCTATCAACAAATCTCCAACGAGTAGTATTTCTCTGCTTCATTTTATGCGCTTCATCAACAATTAGAATATCCCATGGAATTGAATGCGCTTTTTCATGTCTAAAAGCATTCTTTTCTTTATCAAAAGTCTTAACTCTATCAACCGAAGCAATAGCAAAATTTACATTATTCCAATCACTTTCATTTTCAATTATTTTAAAATCTAAATTAAATTTATCTCTTAATTCAGCTACCCACTGATCAACAAGAGAGGGAGGCGTAAGTATCAAAGCACGACTCACAAAACCCCTAACAATGCATTCTTTCAATAAAATTCCAGTCGTGATTGTTTTTCCTAAACCCACCTCATCAGCCAGTAGTGCTGAACCATTCATCTCTTTTAAAATATGTAACGCTCCTGTAGTTTGATAAGGTAATTGATAAGTCAGATTATGTTTAATCAAATCATAAGAGACAAGTCCTGAAATCTCTGAATTAGTTTCCAACACAGCGGCGCTCGCTTTCAATTCGGCAGAATCCACAGAATCAAATTGACGCTGTTCAACTTTGTTAAGAATAAGATTATCATCATCAGAAAAACTTTCATCTATTATTATACCCATCACCAACTCCTAAACAACTCGGCAGTTTTTTCAGTTTTTAAGTATAGAGGTGATAAAAATATTAAATTCTATTTTTTAAAATTACCAATAATTTTCTTCCCATACATATAAGGCACAAGAACATCTGGAATCTTAACAGAACCATCTTTTTGTTGATAATTTTCCAATATAGCAACCATTGCACGAGAAGTAGCAATAGCAGTATTATTCAAAGTATGGGGAACATATTTTTCTCCTGTTCCAGAATCGACTCTAATTTTCAGTTTACGAGCTTGAGCATCAGTTAAATTTGAACAGGAACCAACTTCAAAATATCCATTTTTACGAGGAGACCACGCTTCAATATCTACTTGGATATGTTTCAAATCCCCTAAATCTCCAGAACATATTCCTAAAACACGAACAGGAACTCCTAATTCTTTAAATATTTCAACAGTTGTTTTTTTCAGTTCTTCAAAGAATTTCATAGATTCAGAAGGTTTGCAAATAACAACCATCTCTACTTTGTTAAACTGATGCGAACGATAAAGGCCTTTTTCATCAATTCCATGCGAACCTATTTCTTTTCTAAAACACATAGAATAAGAACAATGTTTAATCGGTAATTGTTTCTCTTGTAAGATTGTATCTAGGTGCCTTCCAATCATAGAATGTTCGCTCGTCCCAATCAAATACAAATCATCGTTATCTATTTTGTAAATCTGATTATTCATATCATTCAAATCTGTGACATTTTTTATTACATCTCCGCGAATCATTAGAGGAGTTTCTACATAGGTAAATTCTTTCTGAACAAGTTTATCCAAAGTAAACCTAATCAAAGCTTGATTAAGTAAAGCTAAATCTCCTTGTAAATAATAAAACCCGTTTCCAGAAGTTTTGGCAGAAGCATCAAAATCAGCAACTCCCAAATGTTCAGCAATTTCAGCGTGACTCAAAACAGGAAAATCAAATTTTTTGGGTTTTCCAATAACTTCCAATTCTTTATTCTCAGACTCATCTTTTCCAATCGTAACATCTTTGTGAATAATATTAGGAATCTTAGAAAGTAGTTCAGACAATTTACCCTCCAAGAAATACATTTCTTTTTCAAGATGTTCAATCTTTGCCGGAATCTCGGAAGCCTGTTTCAATAATTTTTTAGTATCTTTTCCACTTTTCTTAGCGTCTGCAATTGCACGAGAAAGAGTATTGCGACTAAATCGAATAGTATCAACCTGTGCTTTCAAAGCACGCCATTCTTTATCCAAAGAAAGCACTTCATCAACAAGTTTCAGTCTGTCTTTTTTACCTTTTTTCTTAATATTCTCTTTAACAACATCAGCATTTTCGCGTAAGAACTTAATATCAAACATGTTTATTTAAAATTCAACCAATATTTAAAGTTAATTTAGAAAAGCTATTAAATAGATAAGAAACATTTAAATAATAAGAAATAACACAATATTATATAATATAATATAACATAACATGGTACAAAACATAATAAACCTAAGTGAAAAAGAAGATAGAATACTCAATATAGTAAAGGCAATACATGGATTTAAAACAAAAAGCGAAGCTGTTGCTTTAATAACTAAAGCATATGAAGAAAACTTTCTAGAGC
>SXGT01303802.1_pt1 | contig 20452 bp, 54 predicted proteins | sample 3176221 | NCBI WGS metagenome assembly SXGT01 (sample SAMN11356862, study PRJNA531348) | freshwater metagenome | isolation source: freshwater sample F1-120 | place: China: Fuxian Lake, Yuxi | collected 2017-12-25
GAATCATTTAGAAAAACATTTCCTCATTTTAGAGAATCATAAACAAAACAACTAATAAGATATATGCACATAAAGGCATATATTAAGTATTTGTGTAGTGAAAAACGTACATTACTGGCGAATGTGAAGTACAAAACACTCTATTTGTAGGTAAGTACAATAAAAACGCCCTAAAGACCCTAAAAAAGAATAACAAAAAACGTCTAGAAACCTTATATAATAAAGGATAAAAGAAAGAAAGAAAATAGATTAAAAGGAAAATGGCAAGTTAAGGGGGGTTTGTCTTCAATTTTTGACATCTCTGGCGAAGCGCAATCCCTTATAGAATAAGGCTTCCAGCGTTTTCCTCACTTGTGTCCGATTCAGCAAATAATTAATCATTTAAACCCATTTCCAGCCGTTTTTAGTCATTTATAGACATAATTAGCAGTACTTAAATTGTGTTTTTATCTCTCTAATTTTAGTTTTTTTCTTAACTCAAACTTAAAATTTCTTCTCTCTGGCGATAAAACGCCTAAAAAATGCCAAAAGTAACTTAAATGTAACGATTTTTAGGGGGTACCACACTACCGGATTTTGGCCTTAAAAAAAGTTGTATTCCGTACGATCAAAAACCTCATTTTTTTTCTTCAATCCCTTATAGAATAAGGAACCATTTTTTGCCTAAATTTACTAAAAAATACAAAAATAGGGCCGATTTAATTTGACAATTTTCAAAACCGAATTACAGTGATGTATGATACCCTATCTTAGACCCACTCCGAATTGTGGACGTATTAAATTCAGTGATTCGTTTCTTTTCGAAATGAAACATTGGGGCCAAACGATTAAACATAACTTTAAGACGAAAGAGTTTACGATTGTACAATACGATGAGGGCGGATTTCTGACAACTCCAGCTAGAAGAATTACAAGAGAGTCCGCTATTCAATCAATAAAACAATATGTCTTATGGATGAATAGAATGAATCAGCATAAGTTTTTTAGGTTTACCTCTAAACAATAGTTGACAAACAAATAAGTAACAGTATAATATATCATGTTCCAAGAATTCCCAAAGATGGCCCGCTTTAGCCGTGACTGTGTAATCAGTGAGAAAATCGACGGCACGAATGCTTCTATTATTATCTCTAATGAACGAGATGTGATTGACGCGACTGGTTCAGAAGGTTTCATTCTGGCGGAGAAGGATGGAAACTATATGTTTGCTGGCTCTAGGACTAGACTTATTACGCCTGAGAAAGATAACTTTGGGTTTGCTGGCTGGGTTAAAAATAATGCTGGCGAACTTTTTGGTTTGGGTTTAGGTCGTCACTTTGGCGAATGGTGGGGTAGCGGAATTCAAAGGAACTACGGACTTAAAGAAAAGCGGTTTAGTTTATTTAACGTAGGTCGCTGGTCTAAAAATCCAACTGAAAAACAAGAGGCTCCTCCCGAAATTTGCTCTATTGTACCTATTGTCGCCCAAGGAATGTTCGGCACGGAACTAGTTGAAGAAGCTATGAATACTTTAAGAGAAAAAGGTTCACTGGCTCAACCGGGTTTTATGAATCCAGAAGGTATCGTTATCTTTCATATCGCTGGCAATTTAGGATTTAAGAAAACTTTGAAAGATGATGAAACTCCAAAATCTTTAGTCAAATAATTATGGTGAAACTCAAAAAATATAAGTGGGTAAGAGATGGCGAATTTGTTAAGTTTAAAACTGTCTCTGGCGTACATACTCTTAATGAAAAAGAGGTTAGAACGGCTTTAAAAAACCTAATTCTACTGCCATCAGCAGAATCAAAAGCAATCGTTGAAGAGGCCGAAAAAGGGCCGATCTCTAAAGAGGATATGATCGAGTGTCTTCAATGGTATGTTGACGCTTTGAAACTATTCATTTGACATAGCCACAAAAACAGACTATAATAAGATATGCAAGTAAACATCACGGAAACAGAAACAGAGTTTAAAATGGAAGCTTTTAACGATAAAGGCGAAAAGGTTTTTGAACAGGAGGGGAAAGAATTTACTGTGAATTCGCCGTTTGGAAATGACTATATGGAATTTGAAAAAGAAGAGTAATTTCTTTATTTGACATAACCACGAAAAGAGTGTATAATAGATTATGAGTCGGTAGTCCAACGGCAGAGACAACAGGTTTAAGCCCTGTTAAGTGAGGGTTCGAATCCCTCTCGACTCACCATTTCTAAAGTAAAATTTCTCGCCTCTGGCGAATAAAAAATGCACGTATGAGCTGAATTGGTTAATAGCACGGTCCTCATAAGACCGCAAATCCGTCTAGAACGGTTGCAGGTTCGAGTCCTGCTACGTGTACCACCCCTTGTAATAAAGAATTTTCTTTATAAACAATAGTTTCTTGTCTATGGCAGTTTGGACAAATAAACTGTAAATTTTCTAAGTGGTTGTTATAACAATTCCCGTCCTTGTGGTGAATATCTAAACGAATTTTCTTTCCTCCCCACTCTGTAAGTCCGCAAACCTCACACTCTTCTTTTTTTTCTTTAAATAATAAAAATGACCTAAGTTTTCTAGCTTCAACTCTGCGCCCATTAGATATATCTTCTGTCGAAGAATATAGAGTTTGAATTCTTTTTAAAGACGCCCTTTTTCCACCTGCGATAAAATTAGGATTACAACTATCAGTTTTAGAAGAAGAAAATGGAACCTCGATTTCGAATTTCTTTAAAAGATTTTTCATCCAACTGTACGACCCGCCATTAACTTTTATTCCTAAATTTATAAAAATATCAGAATATGAAAGAGCATTTTGTACGGCTGCTTCTAAAACTTCTTTAGAGTAAGCTTTCCTGCCGCCTCCACCGTATCTTTTCGGTAAAGGGGATGTGTAAAATAAGCCAAATTTTCTCATCCAGTACCTAACTGTTGTAAATGATTTTCCAGTATTTCTTGCGATTTGACGAATCGAAACTTCATCGTCCACATATTTTTTTAGCTCATTGTAGTCCATATGAATAATTACACTTAGCTTCTACATTTGTGAACTAAACTTTTTTCCCTTGACAAAACAAAAACTTGAAGTATAATCTCAAATTAAAACTTTACTACTCTGGCGATATGGCAACATCAAAATTCGGACACCTAATTACTTGTAAGGACTGTAAGAATACTTTAATTTGTTGCGACCTTGGCAAGTGTGGCAATGAAATCTCAAAAAAAATAAATAGGACCAAAGGGGCGCACCATTTCTGTCGATATGCAATTTCAATTTGATTTTAGAGAATACTAGGGTAGAATGTCGCCTAACTCATTAAATAGTTGCGCGGTTAATTCTAACTTAGCTAGTCTTCCATCATGGATTCAATCTGATATGGTAAAATGGAAAGATGGCGATAGCTTTTCTATTTTCGAAAAGAAAATAGTAGACGGGAAATCCGTTTACGAAGAGAAAACTTTCGAATTAAAAATTACTAAAATTACAAAAGGTGGCTATTGATATGTCCAAAAAAAACACTCATACCTCTGGCGACACTATACCCTGTATAGGGTGCTCTAATACACTTGTCTGTAGTGATCTTGGAGAATGTGGTAATGAAATCTCAAAAAAAATAAATATGACTAAAGGGGCGCAACTTATAAAAGAAGCTCGCGAAAGAATGGCGGCCAATCAAGAGACAACTCAAACTCAAGTTTTGCTCCTAATGGGTTGGTTTGTTATCGAGTCTATGGGTTTTAAAAAAGATAAAAACTTAAGCCCTTGGGTTCCTGTCGCCGCCTTTCTAAAATTAGAAGATGCTATGTATTTTTTTAAAAATGACAAAACTTTTACTTGGAAACGTCTGTTAACTCCAAACTAAAAATAGTCTTGACAGCCGCCGACTCTGGCGTATAATAAGACATGACACTACCACACAAAACTCGGATGAAAGTTTTTAATCGCGGCCAAACAAAAGAAATTAACTGTTTTCAGTTTGAACGTGATTACATGGCTGGCTTGGCACGTAACTTGCGTAAGTGGCATAAACAATACAAAGAAGCTAAGCCTACTCTTGTTAACCTTAGAATTAGGGCGGCTGAACGTTATTTATGATTTGACAAACTCCCCAAAAGAGGTATAATGATATCTAGACTTTAAGCAGACGTACCGGAACAACCTTCTAAGTTGTAGTACCGTAATTGGATTCAATGAGGGTTCGAGTCCCTCCGTCTGTACCATTTTCTAACACAATTATCTGAGACACCATATTTTTTACCAACCTGTACGAATGATTTTAATTCTTGGAAGTCTAAAGTTAGTTGATTATAAGAGGGTCTTGCAACAACTCTTCTATGATAATTAGCGCATTTAACACACCTAATCGCTTTTTTTTCTTTTTTTAACTCTCCACACTGACAGTAATAAAGTGCTTTAGGTTTTACCTGGTTAGGCTGATAATTAAAATAATCAAAATTTTCCACTACTGGCGAATTAATAATTTGACTGGCGAAGTCTTTCCACTTTTCTAAATTGAAACATGCTGAGTAATGAATTTCAAAAACGTTCCAACCAGAACTAGTTAGTAGGTCGTGCCGCTCTTGATAATAAGATTTAAGAGTACCGTCTCGGTTATAGTGTTGATTACCATTAATTTCTAAAGCTATTTTCTTGTCGGGCAAAGCTATATCTATACTAAAAAAGCGACCTTCTATTTCTGGCGAAAATTCGGCAATAAAGGGGACAACTAGCTCTGTTAGGAACAGCTTGACTTTTTCGCAGGGTTCGGATTTAAATTTATCAGCTTTTTTCCAAGGGTGTCTATCAGAATTCTTAGCCATCCATTCTTTTCTCTTTTCGGACATTTTTATTTTTGTCTCTTGAGAGTGTTTTCTGTTGGCTTTTTTAGTTTTGACGTTATATTTTCTCCTCCAACGACCAATTAAATTTCGGTTACAATTTAAAAATACAACCCATTCTTGAGTGGTTTTTAAATGGGCGTTTTGTATAAAAAAGTTAATATTTTCTTGTAAATCGAACCTCATATTAATTTATACACAAAAGTAAACTTAATGTGACATTAACAAAAAGTTCTTGACAACAAAACAAAAGCGGTGTATAATATAGTATAACGGGGCGGTAGTCCAACCGGCAGTAGACAAGGAACTTAATCAAAGTAAAAACTTATCGCCCCTGGCGAATATCCTCCGGTAGCTAAGTGGTTGGTTCGAGTCCAACCGAGTGTGCCAATCTCAAACAAAAACTTAATAACTCTGGCGTAATGAACTCCTTCCTTTTCCTTGTAATTATCTACTTCTCTGGCGTTTTTGTTAATGTTCTGGCGATTAAAGTTTACAACAAGTTTGGTTCTAACCCTTTTAAACCTGAGAACGTTTGCCTCGTTTGGTATTCTATATTTTTTTGGCTTTTAGTTTTAATCTCTGGCGTTATTGATGGCGTAAACTGGCTAAACGATAAATTTAAAAACTGGCTCTGTGAATGAAAGACCTTCCTACATACGAATCAAACCGATTTAAGCGTGAGGGCTGGGGAAAACGTAGGTATTCTACGCCCCTTCCTTATAGTGCTATCATCCGTTTTTTACATAGTCGATGCGGACAACACCTAGATAAAATTTTCTCTGAGTTCTCCAAAGCTGATTGGATTCCTGCCGTTCATCGTACTTACAAAGAGTTCAAAAGGCATGTCAAAGCGGATACCTTTATCCAAAATAGTGAGGTTTACTACCGCGATTACTTTCAGGAACCGAAACTTATTAAAGGGGTAAACTGTGAGAACTTCTTCTACATCCATCCTGTGTCTAAAGTCCTGATTCACAAGCCCCACACTGGCGTACCAACTTGGCGCGAACAAGAAAAAGAAAGGCAAAAGGAATACTTTAGGCTTCTGGCCCCCTGTCACCAACTGATTAAATATAAAGGCGTCTGGTATGAGTATACCTTTACTGTAGAAGAATTCAAACAAGGTCGGTACAATCCAGAAACGGGCAAGTGCGACCAAATCAAAAGAAGTCAGCACGATATTAATAGGGATTCGACCAGCCCCATTTATTCTCCTGACGAAAAGCTTATTACTTGGCGTTACTATTGGCCACGTATTAAAAACGTTAAAAGGCGTCAACTTTCAGGTAAGGAGTTAAAGGGCTATGGTTTGTCAAATGGTTAAGTAAAATTTTTCACCTCTGGCGATATGGATATTAACGAATACATAGCTAAAAAGTTACCAGTACTAAATGCACAGGGTAAACTATGGTACAGGTTCGAAGTTGCTTATGATGGTGTTAAACCTTTCTTTACTAGACCGGAATTAGCCGCATTTGTACGTGGTCTTAAATCCACCCCCTGCTTTAAGTGTGTATTTATGCTTTCTAGAATTTAGATACTGGAGTTTAAACACTCATTCGTTACTGTATCTAAACGCCCGTCTCGGTTTCGACTGAGGCGGGTTTTTACTGTACACGTACTGCGTACATATAGTGTCTTGAAAAACGGCTAAATTTTAACGGCTTAAAGTTAAAAGATAAAAACTGAGAGAAAAAAATGGAGAAAGATTAAAAAACCGCTTGCACTATTCCAAAAAAGGGTTACTCTTACCACATGAGCAAAACAATCCCACAATTCGGTCACATTATCGGTCAAAACATCGCTAAGGAGCGTCTTTCAAATTCGGTTCTCTCCGCTCAAAACGGGGGCACTATTACCTCTCCTCTCATCATCGGTGAAGCGGGGCTTGGTAAGTCGGCTATGATGGATGCTTACGGTGACGCATTAGAAGAGGCGGGTTTCAAAGTCATTCGCCACAAATCCCCTGAGGAGTTTCGTGCTAAAGGTGAATCCTTCGACGTTATCCGCCAAACCATTCTGGAGGGTGGCAAGTGGGCTTTGATGATTGATGAGGCGCACCTTTTCAGGCATCGCCCAACCGTTCAAATGGACATGATTTTTGCTTTCCTTTTGAAAGCTTTGGAAAAGCAGAATGGGAACGCTATTCGGTTCGGTGAAGATGCGGTTTACTTCAACCGTTCGGAGAATGTTGTATGTCTTGCAACGAATTTCCCTAGGGTTCTTGACAAGTCGGGAGCGTTCCAAAGTCGCTGTGATACGGTGATTCTCGACAAGTACACCCATGAAGAGTTGGTTCAAATCCTACAAAAAATGCTTGTGGGGGCGGGGTTGAAACCTGCCAACGAAAAAACGCTTCACGCAATCGCATCTTGTGGGCGGGGTACAGCTAGACCAATGGAACGAATTGTCGATCAACTCGTTATTGATTTGAACGCTCACAGCGACAAAAAGACCATTAATCGGGAGGATGTAGTAACAGCCCTTAGGTTGTCCAAAATGTTCCCCTTAGGGCTTGAGCCGTTTGAAATCCAACTGCTTGAACGGTGCCGCAATCAAATCCTTAGGGATAACGTGATTAAGGCAAGTATGCCGCAAGTCGAAACGGCTCAATTCAACCACTCTAAAGGGTTCTTGATGTCGCATGGTTTGGTGGTTCACACAACTAAGGGACTCCAAACAACTGATAACGGGCGCAAGTATCTTGATGAAACCCGAAAAATGGGATTTGAACTCCCACGGGTTTAACTTTTAACTTGCAATCTTTAAAATCTAGCCTAAAGTAAAAACATGATTCAAATCGTATACAATCCAGCGACAATCGAAGACTTTAAAGATGCGGTTCTCTTTATGAGAGAACAAGGGGGGCAAATCGCCCCCGTATCGGTTCGCCCTTCGGCCCAAAAAGAGGAGGAGAACGGTCCTTACGTTAAGCAGTTCCTACAGTCAAAAGGGCAAGAGCGGTTTCGCCTTACCTCCGACGAACGGGACTTGATGGCTCTTAAAGGCTACAGTCGGGAAGATATTGCTAAAATTCGTTTGGGGCTTTTTACGCCTGATGAGGTTAGCATTCCAGACATTGAAACGCCAGTTCAATCTGAGGGGTTTAATTCCTTTTTTGAGGATGATGAGGAGGAACAAACAAGGCGTGACGAAAAACACGGCTTGTACGGTGGAAAAGAAGATTCTGCTAATTAATCATTGACAAATAACCAAAAACAAGTAAACTAAAACCATGACAAAAACACGCCAGCATCGCCCAGCAAAGTTCGTCCCTCACAAGGGGTTCACTCAGTTCATCGTTCAATGCTTCTCCTCGCTAAAGGGTTTGAGGGGTGAATGGGTGGACAGAGCAAATACGGAAGTTAAGACCTTCGAAGAGGCTGAAAGGGTTGTAAGTAGGATGAAGGTCTGCAAGGCGCGGATTGGAATCGCCAAGGGTGATGGGGTTTTTGAATTCCCGAAAGCCCTTCACTTCCAGCCAGAACAAGACTAATCCTTGGGAGAGGGAGCTTCGGCTCCCTCTTTTTTTACCCTCAACCTAGTAAAATTACCTATGGAAATAACCGAGCTGATCTTAGCTTTTATCTCTATGTTCGCTATTAAAGAATTTTGTTTTTGAGCTTGACTCAGGAATAAAAAGGTGTAAATTGAGCCATGAGTTTCAAGATACACATCAAAAAAGGGACAGTAAAAAAACGAGTGCGGTACGCACCCAAACAAAAAACGGAAAAGAACAAAAAAAAGTACGACAGGAAACGGCTTGACAAAAGGCCGGAAGTAGAGTAAGTTACAGTGTGGGTGTTCGTTAAAGTATACCGGAATTGAAAAAGTCGATTGACAAAAAGAATTTAAAGGTTAATATAACCAATGCACCGCTTCAAGATTAAAAATTTCCCCGTCACAGAGAAACAACTGGCGGGACTTCCATTCGGTAGACAAATCGAACACATTAGAAACCTCCATGTTTTTAAAGAAAATGCAAAACGTGGCTGGCTAAGTACTAAGCACAAGTCTGTACCTGTGGCCCTGAAAGAGTTTATTGATTTGTACGGAGCTAAAGAGTACTATTTCGTTGACAAACAAAGTGACACTTGGCACGACGACTCAATTGAAATTTGGTTTAAAACCGCTTGACTCTGGCCAATTAACGATTATAATACCCCATGAAAACGACACTCAGGATTTCTCAAAGCGAAAATTCTCAAACGTTCACATTGGAACTTATTGGGAATAGCTATAGTCACACCATTTAAAAGGAGGAAGTAAGGAGCAAGCGCATTCTATGGTTGCGGCTTGCGAGGGAATGAATGTGGTTAGCGGTGGAGTTCTTTTCGTTCACGGACTTTCTTTGCTTAAATAGCTTGACAGAAGAATAATTGGGGTTATAATACACCATGAACAATCTGGGCCGACAGCACCTTTCCCATAAGTACAAAATTCCCTTCTCTTTTGCACCTTGTAATCCAGAACAGTACGGTATTAACCTAGACCTTGTTTTTGAAGAAACGAGCAAGGCTATAGATGAGGGCCACGATGAGGATTGTATCGTCGATATTTGCAATTACCTAGGGATTTTGATTTACCCCATGCACAGGGACATCATTAAGTACAAAATTATCTCTTGACAAAGCGAATTTAAGAGTTAATATGTCAAATGAAAATGACCATCGAGGAAAGAGATTTGCAAATTTTGGCTTTTCGAGAAGTTTTATCCTCTCTTGACCCGATTGGAAAAAAGGATATACGCAGGGCCGAGTTACAAATTGAGCAAATGAGCCTCTCTGATATTTCCCGCCACCTTGTTTGTGAGTTAGAAAAAGTAGGATTTAAATTGACAAAATTTGATTAAAGGTTAAATTACACCATGAAACAAAAGCTCCTTTTAGACTACCAACGCGCCAAGCTGATCGAGAATCACGTTAAAGAGGGTGATCATGCTCCAGTAGTCAAGCTGTTTTTCCCTTGGGAAGCGTCGAAGTGGCTTCTTTCTCAGTTAAACCCCGTCGATAACGTGGCTTTTGGGCTTTGTGACCTTGGTATAGGTGAGCCAGAAATGGGCTATATCTCATTAGATGAGCTAATGAGTATTAAGGGGTTCGGTGGGCTTGGTATTGAACGAGATACTAGTTTTAAAGGGGATAAGCCGCTTACTGAGTATGCAAACAAAGCAAGGGAAGAGGGGCGGATTGTTGAAAGGTGGAAGGACGAAAAAGAAACTCTTTTATTTGAATCGAAACAACTATGATTAAATTCTTTCTGGCTCTGGCTCACGCCTACTCTAACGCTCGCAAGATCGAGCAAATCAAGAACGAAATTGGGCATTTACAACCCATTGGTATTCCTGGCAAAATTCAGAAGATTCTGGCTTGACAGCCGCAATTTAAGAGTTATAATATTCCCATGAAAATTTGTGATGTAACGCTCTTTTGCGGAGAAGAAAAGCTAATCCGTTCCGAGTTTTATGTTGTTAACGTACAACATTTGATGAAAACTTTTTTAGGTTTAATCCACAAGCCATCGCTAAAACGAATTACTAGGATTGAGATTCATTCGGAAAAAGACTTGGGGCAGAATTTTCTTGTGAAACCCTGTTGACTTCTTCAATTTAAAGTTTATAATATTCCCATGAACGACCACGTTATAGTTTACCGCTCCGAATTTGAAAAGCTCCAAGATGAGTTTTGGATGGACTTTATCAATAACAATGCCGGAACCTTGTACTTTCTGTTTTGTCTGGCTTTCTGGTGCCTTGTTGCTTTTGTTATTCTAAGGGTTATCTTTAGTTTTATTCCTAGTAAGCATACGTCAAAGTGGGAAGAAAAACGCAACAGGCGCAGATTTTAAGTTGACAACGCCCAAATTTAATCTATAATAAACCCATGACACCTTCCTCACCTCAACAACAACAAGCGGCTTACGAGTACCTTAGGTGGTGCCGTGCCGATATTTCGCAAGAAACAATTGTTTTGGATTCTACCCGCATTTCCAAGTTGACTCTGGTTAAAGCGGTTCCTTTGCGGGATAAAGTCAAGAGTTTTTTCTCTAATATTTGGAATAAGTTAGGGGAACCGGGCAATCTGCTTGCCCCTCAATAAAAACAAATTTTCGGTTGACAAGCCCAAAAATTAACTTATAATAGCACCATGAAGAAAAAAGACATTTTAGTTGGTCGGACTTACACGAACTCAGCTTACCCTGATATAGTTTATTTGGGAGTTGCAGTTCGAGAGCACAAATTTATTGACAAACCAGCAGTTCGTCAAAAAGAACTTGTAATCATTAAAAGCAGAGAACATCGACTGATTGGGTCTAATGTGATTTGCACGAAAGACAGGTCAAACCAAGAATTTTGGAGTCAATTTCGCTTGACAGAAACAAATTAACCTTTATATTGTGCCATGATCAAGAAAATCATTCTTAGCTTTCTTAAACGTTTAAACCGTCAAAATGGCGGCTCTGAACGTGACCGAAACATCTACATCAAGTTGATTAAGCTTGAAAAGTCGGACCCAAAACATCCTTGGGCTATTGCGTTCGCAGAAGCAGAGGAGGAAATGGAAGAAAACGAGCAAAAAGTACTTGCATAATCATTAAAAAGGAGTAACTTATCATCATGAAAAACAAATTCAAAGCACCCCACAAATCCGTCTCGAATCCCCTCGGCTTCGCTGTCCCAATCAAACCCGTTGCTGGCAACTGGAGCTACAAAGGTACCAAAGGTCGCAAGAGAAAGGGTTCAGTTCAACCCTCATCTGTCACAATTACCCCCGGCAATGGCGGCTTTGTGGTTCGCCGTTCATCTACTGACAAGACAATTATGGCCACGGAAGAAACCTACGAAAAGGCGCGGGTGGCGGCTTACAATCTCGGTTATCGCTTGCAAAAGATTGGCAAGGTGACTAAAGAAATTTCCCTAGGAGTAGCAGCCTAGGGGGATGGTGGAAGATAGGCCCAAGGTGGGGGAGGAATCCCCCACCTTTTTCATTTGACAATTTAATTTTTAAGTTTAAGGTTCACCATGAAACTTTCAGACCTTTTCAACCCTCCAAAGTTAACCCCGAAAGGTCCGATTGAAAAGCAAAAGTTGTCAGTGTTGCTTTGAAAAACTTCTTGACTTTTAAAATTTAAAGCTTAATATATCCCATGACTGAGCAAGAAATCATTCCAGGTAAGAGGTACAGGCATCTTGATCACCCGCAAACTAAGTACGAGGGAAGGGGTACGGTTAATCCTGAGACTTTGGATTGTGAAAATAGACACATGATTATTGTGGAAGATTTTGGCCCGTGTCGCCTTCCTTATGGCCAGAAAGTAATCCCATTGCAATTCGCCCAAAGAGGTTTCTGGTTAAAGTTTTCGCCAATCAACGCTTGACTTTCTCAATTTAAGGATTAATATAGGGTATGAACAAGATTAAAATTTCTAAAGAAGGTAAGAATTACACGCTTCGCTGGCCAAGTCGGGGTTGGTATGTTTCGGCTAGAGGTGGTTCTCACTATCTCACCCCAACTTTAAAGTGGCAACTTGGCGTTGCCTCTCCAGAAGATTGTTTTGTGAAAACCCGCAAGCTTGCACGGGAGAGGTTAAAGGCTTGGAGACAAAAAACTCCATCGAATCTTTATTCGTTTGACACCGTTTAAATAAAGGTTAATATACACCATGACTCAAATCAATCTCGAAGCCTTCAATGCACGTTTAGAACTGGAGTACATAGAACTCTTTAAGACTCCAGAATACTCTTATTCTGCTTCAATGATCACCCCTTCGGCTCTAGCTAGGAAAATGACCCTTGGGCTCGATAACGGGACAGCAAACAAGGACGGTGAAGGTATCAAGAGGGCTTGTAAACATTTTAAAATCGCCCATACCTACAAGGCAATTCGTGCATTTTTCAACGAAAAATAGTTGACAACTGGCTAATTTAATCTATAATAAAGCCATGAGCAGAAAACTTTCCCCGCAACAAACTAAAACTCTTGCCTTTTTTCAATCAGTTGGCGGCTGGCACTCGTACCATAAATCATCAAAAAAGCATATTACCCGCCTTGTCAAGCGTGGATTAATGGAAGACAGCGGATTTCTCCAAGCAAGAATTAAACGATAGTTCTTGACAAACTCAAAATAAAGGTTAAATTGTCCTATGACTGGCACCAATCATTTCTACTCTGTTCGTTCCGCCCTTAACTATTACAAGCCTCAGGGTTTGGATATGGGTGACATTCTGGCTAAGATCGAAGCCAAGGAAATCGTGATTGGCAGACCAGAACACAAAGTCATGCCTATTAAATTAAGTAACGGAAGATATTTCTTGCTTGACTAATTAACAATTTGCGCTACTATACACCATGAGCCTTTCAAAACAACAAGAAGCGGCAAGAGAAATCAGGAAACAGGGTGGTTTTATAACCGACAAACAAGCTGAGGTTATTGCTCCAGCCCATCCTAGAATGCAAGTCCTTGTACGGTGGCAAGATGGGCGCGAACCTGTCGCCCTTGAAAATTTAAAATGTGTTATTAACCATGAGGAAGGGAAAGGGCGGGGGTTGCGTGACGTTTCTTTGCTTGCTCACCTTTCGGAATCTTTTTACAAATTCTACGGAGTCCCCCCACTATGAAGAAAAATAAATGGTATCTGGCGGGCACGACACTAGGGATTGTGATTAGTTTATTCACTATCACTCTGGCTATTAGAAAAACCTACGAGAAATTGAGGTTTTAATTCTTAAGCTTTTTTCTTAGTATAAGTACAGGTTCCCTGAGACTTTTTCGGCTGCGAGGCGGCTGCGTCGTTCGATAGGACATAGTAACCTATTTAACCCTTTTGTCAAACAGAAAAAATAATTAAATTAGTGCTTGCATCCATGTTTTTTAATGTTATTATTCACCATGCAAAAGATTTCTCAACAAAACGGTTTCTCACTTCATAAGGTTCGCGGTAGCTTCCAAGGACGGGTTAGCGGTTACTTTAATTCTAACGGTTCCCTGAGGGACGCTGAACAGATTACCGACAGCGACCAAGTTCGACCCGTTAAGCGTGGTGGGCCTATCTGGAGGCATTTAGAAATGTTGGGCCGAATCCATAAATAAGCTTGACAGCCCCCAAAATTAAAGTATAATTACACCATGAACAAACAAGTTTTAGCTCACCACCTCGGATTCACTGTTTCGGCACCTTTTGAAGACGAAAATCGTTTTTACTTAGTCGCCCCTAATGGGATGCAACTTTTCGTACGGGAGGCTAGGAATAAGAAAGACAGTTTGGAAATTTCACTTTCCCTTCCTTCCGTTAATGATCAGTGGGAGGTGATTCCTCGCTACGGTCAACGGGTTACGGTTCACGGCGAAACTATGCCTTCAATGGGTATCTCGAAAAACAAGACCCCAGAACAAATTGCCCAAAGCATCAAAAACCGGATTCTGCCAGAATGTGAGCGGATTTATGGTCTAGCACTCGAACAGATCGAAAAATACAAAAACGCCCTCAATCAAAAGGCTTCGCTCTTTGACAGTCTCCAAGAGGTTTTTAGTGGAGAAATGCACAAGGAGTACTTGTACCGCGCCTCTGCTGCTGGCTACTGCTACGTACGCCCCCAACAAGATACGGTTAACTTTGAGGTTTCAAGGGTTCCGAAAGAAAAAGCTTTACAACTGGCGGAATTTCTAAAAAAACTCTTGACAGATTAACTTTTAAAGATTAATATACATCATGGAAAAACAACTTTGGGATTTAGTTACGTCAGAGCGGTCTGTTGAAGTCATTGCGGGGCTTGGCGAGGTGCGAGCTTGCGTTTTTGGTAGACTTAAAAAAGAGGCGGGTAAGTATTGTGTTAGATCTTTTGTTGGTGGTGTGTTTATTCGTTTCGCGCCTGAGAACGTGCGAAAAATTGAAGTAATGGGGCATCATACCATTATTTATATTTGACAACTGGCTAGAAAGGGCTAATATATCTCCATGACACCACCAAGAAAAACACCAAAAGAGGCTGGCTTGAAGTACGTTGAGTTCCGTTCTGGTCTTCACATTTTCCAAGACGTAGAAACAGGCGAAAAACAAGGCTGGGCGGCAAGTAAACATTTCGCGGGTTATGCCCTCAAATGGAGAAACACGCATTTAGAATTTGTTACAAGTAACGTTTGACTTTTTAACCTTTTCCAGTATAGTACCACCATGAAAGCAATTTACGACAACCTAATCAACGGGAATCTTTCGGATGCAAAACAGCAAGCGGCATCTTACAATGTGAGCCGTATCGCAGCACAATTTCAAGACTTCGGTATGTCAGCAATCCGCGCAGCGAAAGCCGCCAGATACCTGAAAGATATGGGCACCTACCAAGAGTACGCAGACGCAAAATAAAACTTGACTTTCCCGATTTCGGGCCTATAGTAAGGCTCAATCAAAAAACAAAAAGGAGGATTCAGCCATGAAGTACCCACGATAAATAACGATACGGTTCGGTTCTATGCCGAAACAACCCTTCATAGATTAACCCATAAGCTCGCCAGAAACCAAAATGCTTTAGATACAAGGACTAGGCCGCTGTCAACCTAGAATTAGGAACTTCCTCTAAAATCAGACTTCAACTTTCGCGGTGACATCCTCAACTCGCACCTCGAAAATAAATCCGGCTTATGAAACAAATTCGATCACCTACCTAAGAAACCGATTTAGCGCCCGTTCCCTCAGTTAAGGGGCGGGCATTAGTTTTTTAATCCTTCTACCTATGATTTACAACCTGATCGAATTCTTATTTTTCAGTTTTTTAGTTTGGCTCTTGACTTAATCGTTAAATAAGGTATCTTGTCACATGAGAACGCCACAAGAAATCTTTAACGGTCAATCAAAAATGTTCACCCTTGATGGGGCTAGTGATATGCTAGAGGATTTCGCCGCTCGGTGCATTCTGGCTGGCCACGGGAAAGAGCAAATTGTGAAAGCAATTGGGGAGCATTACCGTCAATGTGAAGAGGTTGCAGAAACAAAATACATTCGCGGGTTGAGAATTGCCGGAAAAAATTCTTGACATCTGGCCGAATTAAAGTATAATAACGCCATGAGTTTCCACCTAGCATTTGACGAAGGATTTGAACAAGTAGAAGTCGAGGAGGAAGACTTTGAGATACGGAATGAAGGGAAAAATGACATTCGGCTGGCTAGGTATAATGAAAACGTTCTGGCTAAGGTTGGGGCGTTGTGCGTTTGTCCAGCGTGCGGCAATGGCTTTGTGAAAAGGTCGTACCAGCAAAAGTTTCATTCTGTTAAGTGTAAAGATCGCTTTTGGAATTTACAACCCCATCGGATTGACAGAACGAAAATTTTTAATTTGACAAGGGGCTAAGTTGGTTTATAATATCCCATGAGTGCTCACGACCCAAACAACACCGATCAAGAACAAATCACGCGCAGAATTTGGGCTATCGAATCGTCCCTTTCTCATGGTGTCAACCAAAATCAACGTGAAAACTTAACTTCTGAGCACGTTTTTTTATCTCGTAAATTAGACAGGTTGAGAGGTGTCAAGTAAAATTTTTAACTCGCTGGCTATGGAAGACCCCATTAAAACTTTTCCCTATAAGTATGTCGGTGGCGGCTACTTTAGACTAAAGAATGTTCCTAAGAATGTTTCGGCACCTATCCTGCACGGAGAGGAAGTTCTTAGGGAGTTTTTGGCTCACATAGAGAAAGAAAAGCAAAAAGAAAATTTGACTTTGGCTGGCTAAGTGGTATTATAGACCATGCAAAACACCGCCCCCACCCAAACCCAACTAAAAATCGTTTCTCAACACATGGCTGGCTTTAAGCCAAAAAATAAGAGAGTCGAAATGGTTATTCAAGCGGCGAAAGATGCGGTAAAATTCCGCAATAGGCGGCCTAAAAAATAATTAAAATACCTCTTGCATTCCACCCAAAATCGAGTAATCTTTATTTATGCAAAACACCGCCACCCTCCACGAAGCTCTTGCCGGAATCAAAAAACATCTGGAGGAGGAGCAAATTGTACTTGACGGCGAACTAGAAAAGCCCTTTGAGTTTGGTGGAATTCCCTACGGCACCCATAAGGAAGGTCACTATCCTATCCTAACGAAAAAAGGTAAGCCGACTAAGAAATATTTCCACGTGACTTTGACTAGGATGGATTCGGGGATGTACGAACCTGTCTTTTACGTCCTGTAGAAAAGTTTAAATTTTAACTTGCAATCATTCGAAACTCTAGTATACTAAAACCATGAACGAATCACAAGCAATCGAAGCGGCTCTAGCAAAATTTCCTAAAGCACGTAAAATACCTGTCGAAAATGTGGCTTGTTGGAATGATAACAAGAAGGCAAATTCGATAAATCTGGCACAAGATACGCAAGCGTACGGCTGGAAAGGCGACACGCTCAAAGCTATCAAATACGTGTTAAAATTGCAAAATAAAATTTGACTTCAACCGAAAAAGGAGTATTATATTCCCATGACCAAGCCCACCACCACCGTTGAAGAGGTCAAAACCTTTCCAGCTTCCGTCCTAAACGAACTGCCGGAGGATTTTTCGGTTGAAGAATTTAATGCTTGGCTGGCAGATTTGGACGCCCGCACCGATTACGGAACGGTACTTATTTTTTCAGAACACGCTTGACATTCACAATTTAACGCTTATAATACACCATGAGATACTTTCGCGCTCAATCAAAAAGTCCAATCAAGATGAATTTCGTCGTACAGGCGCAAGAAGTACGGGAGCAGAATGGGATGGTTTTTGCCGTAAAAGGGCCATTCACCGTCACTTCTCATCTTGACAACGGGAAAAGGGTAGGTTATTGTGAGCCAGTCAAATGCTTAGGGCTTTTCGACAATCACCTTCTGACCGAACTCAAAAAGTGCCCTAAGGGGCTGGGTAAGAAATTCAAGGAAATTAATGAGGCTCTGGCTAAGTAAAATCCTAACCCTCTGGCTAATAAACCTAAGCCTAGTCGGGAGTCCGACTAGGTTTTTTGTCGTAGCTCGATAGGTAAATTCCCTAATATAAGGGCAGGGTCGAATCCCTACCCCATCACATTTCCTAATGCTGCCGCCCTGTGTCCGACGAGGCTCTCGTTATGTCTGATTAGGTGATTTTCTGACTGTCCTATGGTGGCCACCATCTGCTTTCCTAGGATTGCCTTTCCCTAGAACCTCGCTAAGTTTTCTAATACAAAGGAGAAGCTAAAACTTACCAAGTCCCATCCAAAGGCTTCACTTCGACCAAGTTCGTCAGCGACTCCCTTGATACTGTCATTATAAACCATGTGGGGAGGAATGCAAGCGATTATTTAATTATTTTTTAGATGAGAAAAAACGAAAAAACAACTTGCACTATGTCAAGAATAGGGTATCTTGTGGGGTCATGAAAACTTTCTTTTCCATCACCACCATCCTTTTCGCCCTTATTACCCTGCTTCCTTTTGTCAATGTAATTGTCTCGGATGCGGAAAATTTTGATCGTTATCTCGGTCAAGTTTGCCCTATCTACCTCTCAATCGGAATCGTAGGGATGCTTCTTATGGCCTACATGGGCGATAAATACGAAAATAAAATTTGACTTTCCCTCAAAAACGAGTATTCTTTCCTTGTTATGAACGCCCCTTTTAATTCTCAAATCTTCCTCCCTTTTTGGGGGGAAGCTAACCTCACCCCAAAAGTTAACGGTTTACATGGGTACACCCATTCCACAACTGGAATCCATTGGAACGGAAACGAAGAGTACCCAAAATTCACAAAAAATGGGCTTGACATTTCTCCCGAACAAGTCGAGAGTGAGTTGTCACCATATCAATTTCTAAAGCTTCCTAGGGCATGATACCTAGGTTCATGGGGCAAAGGGGGAGCCGCTTGTGGTGGGCGGCTCCTCCAACCTCCTAAGAAAAGCCACTACACCCACACCTGTCGCTATCCTAGGGGATTTTTGGCCAAAATAAATCTTGACAGTTCAAATTTAACCATTATAATACCACAATGAAAGCACAACTTTTTTTCCATTTTTGGGGTTATTACACTGAAACCCTCGCTATCCTTGCACCAAAAGAGGAGGAGCAAGATATAGTAAACTTTCTTACGAAAGAATGCCCCCTGTCGGAACCTGTCGGTACGCCATCTAGCGGGCGGGTTAAAAGTCAGGGCTGGATTGCTACTGGAAGGGGAATTGTAGCTCGCTATTCCGGCACGGATGTCGAAAAAGTCAACGACTTTCTGAAAAATCGTTTGGGCGCGCCAAAAAATTGTGCATCCATGAAAAAATCAATTGATAAAGGCGGGATGTTTGAAATCACCTTTCCTAAACTGGAAAATGCAGACTTGCGTACGGTTATTAAATTGCTCGCCACTCCCTCCCATTAAAAGGGCGGTACAGTCGCTTTAAAATCAATTTGTGGGTCTTCACCTTGCCAGACATCCAAACGCCTTAAAACGGCTTAAAATGGAAAGTAAAAAAAGATTAAAATATCGCTTGCAATAGGTTTGATATGTGTTATTTATAGGCTCAGTCAAACAACTCACCACCTCAAAAATATGTCAAACCTCACCGCCGCCCTCAATCAACTGGAATTTGTCAAACTCGTTTGCCCAAACAACAAAAAAATGATGCTTCATGCTGAAATCATGGTCGCTCACTTTGAAAAGGAAGACGATGAAGCTTTTGAATCGGATTTGGAAGCTTTCGAAGCGCGGGGCGAATTTCACGAAACCCTAATTTTGGGCGGGGCGATAGCCTAAGAATCCTGAGGGGGGAGCCGAATGGCTCTCCCTTTATTTTTAACTTTAGTTAAGCTTAAACTAAAAGTCCAAGATAATATAAGACAGAAATCCGGCGTTGTCAACTAATTAATTATTTATTTTTTCGCTTGACTTTCGGCTAGGTTGTGCGATAGGTTACATGGAGCCTTCAAACCGCTACAAGATTTACCTAAGAACACACCTAAGAAGAATCCCTAGAGTGTTAAGTCGTCCAAGTACAATATTCCACAGATTCGGCGGCTTGTCAAATAAATAATTTAATTTTATTCAACGTGCTTGTACGTGCGCCTCGTACAAATAAATCTTAAAGTGACCTTAGCAACTTTTGGATATTTCTTATGTAATTGCCTGTAAGACAAAATCTCTTTATCCTTACGGATTGCTCTTATTTCTTCATCGGTAAAAATCCTACGAGATTTGTGCATTTTACTTAAGTCTGCTTTCCGTTTTTCGGGCGGTATATCATACCAATTATCACGCTTTGTTCCTAAAATGATATTAGCCAAAGTATTATCCAAGCTATCATCATTCTTATGCCGGACTAGTAAATCTCCTAAGAGCCATTCTGCTCCGTACTTCTGCATTGCTACTAAGTGATGTACTTGAATTTTGTAACCTCGAAAGTTAAAAACATAGTAAGAAATGTTTTTGCCTTTAGGCCACAAAAGAGACTTAATAATTTTCCCCTTCGGATTAATAATTTCACCTAATTCGTTAACTCGGTACCCTTCGGTAAAGGCTACTAAGGTTCCTAATTTTAATTTTGATAGCTCATTCATACATTTTATTATACACGGATAGGATATATTGTAGAAAATTTTTTTAACAGTATATCAGTATATCTCTTATTAAATTAGGGTTTTTACCTATTTATTTTAGCGTTCCAAGATACTA
>SXGT01638716.1_pt1 | contig 20452 bp, 17 predicted proteins | sample 3176221 | NCBI WGS metagenome assembly SXGT01 (sample SAMN11356862, study PRJNA531348) | freshwater metagenome | isolation source: freshwater sample F1-120 | place: China: Fuxian Lake, Yuxi | collected 2017-12-25
AGTCGAGTCGATGGCAATCGACAAGAAGAGCCTGGACAAGGGGCTGCAGACGCGCGGATTCCGCGCGGTGACGCTGGTCGAGTATGCGCGGCGCAAGAAACTCTACGACCCGATCGCGCACGCGCTCGCCTCGACGCTCAACTACGAAAAGAGCTACTTCGACAAGCTGGTGGCATCCCTGCTTCCCTTGATGGAAAAGCTCACCACCGGGCGCACGGCGTCGTTGCTCTCGCCGGATCTCGACGACGCCGGCGACTGGCGCCCGGTGTTCGACTGGGCCTCGGTGATCAACCTGGGCGGCATCGTCTACATTGGGCTGGATTCCCTGTCGGACTACGAGGTGGCCGCCGCGGTGGGTAACTCGATGTTCGCGGACCTCACCAGCGTAGCGGGGAGCCTCTACAAGTTCGGCACGGGCAGGGGGCTTCCCGGCGAAACGGTGGCGCGCCGCATCGCGATCCACGCCGATGAGTTCAACGAGCTGATTGGCGACGAATTCATCCCGCTGCTCAACAAGGCCGGCGGGGCGGGGTTCCAGGTGACCGCGTACACCCAGACGTGGTCCGACGTGGAGGCTCGGATCGGTTCTCAGGCGAAGGCGGGGCAGATCGCCGGCAACTTCAATACCCTCATCATGCTGCGCGTCAAGGAAGTCGCCACCGCGGAACTACTGACCAGCCAGCTCCCCGAAGTGCGCGTTGTCTCGACCCTCGTCTCATCCTCGGTCTCGGACACCAACGATCCCGGTGACTTCGCCGATTTCGCCAGCCGTAACGAGGACCGCATCACGACCGAAAGTGCCCAGATGCTTTCCCCGAGCGACTTGGTTCAGCTACCCAAGGGGCAGGCCTTCGCGCTCATTCACGGTGGCCAGCTCCACAAGATCCGCATGCCCTTGCCCGATGCCAGCCACGACCCGCTGATGCCGGCCAGCCTCGAAGCGATCGGCAGCGAGGTGAGGGGCCGGATGGACAGCCGTTCACATTGGGCGCGGCGCGACGCAACATCGACGGAGGCGCCCGTTGGCCTCTAGGAATGCGTCGTTTCACGAGGGTGGAATCGCCGGCGCTCTGCTTGCGCCGCTCAAGTTTGCCTTCGTGCTCAGCCTGACACTCCTTGGAATTCTCGTTGCGGTCTGGATTGTCGACTGGATATGCGTGTTCAAGGTTTGGCCGGAGGGCATCGACCGGCTGAGGAGCATCCTGGCCGCAGACCTCGCGCGCGGGCGCGACCTCGCTGCGTGGCAGGGCGCGGTGCCGGGCGCCGTGACTGGAACGGCAAATTTGCTTTATGGGGTGGTTTTCCGGTTCACGGGAATCCACGACATGGGAATGCGATTCGCGGAGGGGGCGGCACTTTCCATTCCGGACACGATCGTGCGCAACACCTACCTGGCCAACCGCGAGGCGATCGAGGTGGCAATGATTGGAACGCAGTTGCTCGGTGTGCGCCTTGCGACGCTGGCGTTGCTCGCGCCGATTTTTGTGCTCATCTACCTCGTCGCCGGCGTCGATGGGTTGACGCAGCGTGCGATACGCCGGGCCTCCGGCGGGCGGGAATCGGCGAGCCTTTACCACCGCGCCAAGCACCTTCAGGTCGCACTGATGGCAGCAGGTTTGCTGATTTGCCTGTTCTGGCCGGCGGCCGTTGATGTCCGCTGGATTGGTCTGCCGCTTGCAGCGACGCTGGGAATTCTCGCCAGGTTGCAGTGGGCGTACTACAAGAAACACCTTTGAAAACGGTGCCTAACCTGAAGGCAGTACCGCATTTCGGCAACCAACGAAACCGAGTGTCACTCGGTTTCGAATTCGAACGTCCGAACGAGTTTTCCCTCAACATAAACGCGCACGACGTGAGGCCCTTTGGGATCGCCAGCTGCAACGCTCCAAACATTGTAAATTAGCCCCCGATTGGGTACGACCTCTCGCTCTGTAGTCAACGTCCGTCGATCATCAGAAATCGAGTGCTGAGCGGTGCTATTTTGAATACCCCAGGTTGCTGGCGGACTTGGAACAACCATTTCTTCGCGCCACTTGATTTTCGGCCTTGTCGTTTTCAACTCGATATACCACCCGTACCCCTGACCCTCCTGGAGCGGAACTCTTCGTGATGCCTGAAAAGGCGGCTTGCCGGAATCTGGCCGACTGAACAGCCCGAAGTCGGACCGTACGACCTCGATGTCACTTACAGAGTCGTTATCTGTCGCCGCTATCGGAGGCGCTAATGCGCCAGGTTTCGCGGAAGGGGCTGGCGCATTGTTTTCGACTTCGGACCCCGCGTCTTGTTGCGGTGGTTGACGCCGATCTGACGCAGATTCCCTAGTCTCCGGAGCTCTCGGGGAAGATCGAAGCGACAGAATTCGCTCGGCTCCCTCTGCTTGAAGCCTCCGACCTTGCTGACCGAGTTCTCCTTCAATTGCCGCGAGCATTCCTTGCCGGTACCGAAACTGGGCGCAGCGCGCGTTGTACCTCGATACATACGTGTTGAACGCAGTTATCTCTTCCTCTTCGGTGGCAAGATCCTTCATCATCTCCATTCTTGCCTTTTCATATACGCACCAGCGAACCTGAGGGCCGTTCAGAACGAGGTTCTCTCCGACGGGGGGCATTTCCTCGCCAGGCAAATCGATTCCTGAAGTTGGCGATACGTCTTGACTCGGCACTGATGCAACTGGCGCCGGTGGAGGCGAGTAGGATGGACTACTGCTTTTGCGATCGATGTTCGCGAGCAGAATAAGTACACCTATGCCGATCGCAAGTCCCACGGCCCAACGTGCGCCCGAACCGCTTGATGGAGTTTCTTCTGATCTGGGGGACTCGTGTCCTGCGGAGATCGCTACAACTTGCTGCCCGCCTATCTCCTCGCTTTCAGCGCCCGACGCAGCGTTCGCGTTGGCGCTTACCTTGTTCGATTGAGGGCTCGGTAGCGCCGTCAGGTCGCTCTCGACATTGGATACCAGCGAATCCAGTCCGGCGAACCCGGTGGGCTTCGATCCGTCGTCCGGTGGGATTGCCATGGTGCCTTCGGTGCTTCCCGCGGGCTGGCTAGTCGCCGTGGACCAGCCGGCTCGATAGTTGACTCAATACGATATCCAGCTTCGCCTTGTGGGCGAGTGGGCGCGCGAACGCTTTACGCTCGATCTGATTCGTTACGTGACTCAGCGGAATGTATGCAAGACGAAGAAGATCGGGTGACCCCTGTTTTGCCTCCACAAAGTCGTACGGAAAGTTCTTGCAGAAGTTATGGAATCCGCTGAATTGGCGAGGCTCCTTGGCGATCACGAACCCTTCTGGAGCGTGTCGCGACCGTCGAGGGTGATACATATCAACAAAGAACACGAACCACCCGCTTCCGGAGTAGGTCACAGCCTCGAAAACGTCGACGGTATCTACCGCGCCGATCCGGTGAAACAAGAGCCTCTCACCCTGAGAGGTCTCTAGCCGTGAAAGGTAGGCCAATTCTCCGATCGCGCCATTTACGGGGATCGGATTGCCTGGTTCCAGTCCGAACTTCCCGGTCGCTCCGGGTAGGACATCACATGCGATACCGCTCTTGATGGCTTGAGCAATGGGGTCCGGCAGCATGCCGTTTTGATGCTCCTCATCGTCGATCATGCGGTAGATCGCCTGCATCGCATTCTTGAGGGGATCGTCCTTGGGTTTGCCAAACAGATTCGAGAGAAAACCCATACCATGCCCCCTTTATTTGGCCGGCCAGACCAGTCGACCGATCGATTTGAACTTGCTTACGCTCAGAGCGCCCCGTTCGTTTCTTGCTTTTGACCCCGGCGCCACGAGCGCACGCTCGATTTCGGCCCGGTCGGCCTCATAGATTGCAGTCGGCTCAAGCTCACCATCGAGGAGCACCAGTAGCACCCCGTCCCATTCCTTGGTGAGGTCAATTCGCCCGAGCCGCTGGCCTGGGTTGTTGCTGACGATGCACCTGCCCTTCACCTGAAGACGAGCCACTGATTTGCCATGGCGCCGGATCGCGTCGTAGCCCGATTGCCGGACGGTGGCGAGTTCAAGACCGAGAAGCCGCGCAGCTTCGTACTCCGCTACCTCGCCAGTAACGCCAATCGGCCGCCCCGTTAGCGCTCGGTACCGCTTCGCAAGTTGCTTCGCGGTGGCGATCAGCTTTCCAATCTCCCCGAGATTCAGGGAACTCCGTTCCGGCATACCGTTGAGCCTTCCCTGAGTAAGGGCTATGATGCTTGCCAATACTGGCCAATTTTGACAGAGAAGGACTATTTTTGCCAATGGCAACAGCCGAGCGAGAAATCCTTACGCTTTCGGAAGTCGCTGAGTATTTGAAGGTCGCCGAGCGGACCATTTATCGACTTGCAGGGGCGCGCAAGCTCCCAGCATTCAAAGTGGGCGGGGCTTGGCGCTTTTCGAGGGCTGAGATTGATGAATGGATCAAGCGACAAACTACAGCCGCGAGCAGCTCTCACAAGCCGCCCGGTGTCAGGAGAAAGTAATGCCCGCTGACGAGAACAGCTCTGCTGACCAGATCGAACGCTCCTTGATCGAGATAGCGGTCGAGAGCTGGAAGTTTTCGAGAATTTTCGCGCGAGTCGTCAACAAGCTTGATGCCGGCGAAGCGGGCCGCTACGTCAACCAACTCCGGTATTTTCAGAAAAAGGTCGAACAGAACCTCGACGCGGCGGGGCTAAAACTCGTGAACGTCGAGGGCCATGTGTTTGATCCCGGCATGGCGGCATCGCCGCTGAATATTGAGGATTTTGGTCCCGAGGATGCGCTTCTGGTTGATCAAATGGTGGAGCCCATCATCATGGGTCCGGACGGTCTCAAGAAACAGGGAACCGTAATGCTACGGAAGGTGCAAGCATGAACTACGTCGGAATCGATCTCGGCACCACGAACAGCGCCATCTGCTCATACGACGGCGAGACCGTCCGCTTGTACAAGAGCCCTGAGCAGCACGACGTGACGCCGTCGGCAATCTTCATCGATCGACGTGGCAACAAATACGTCGGCTCCCGTGCATACAACAATGCGGCGCGAAACCCCGACAACGCGGCTATTCTTTTCAAGAGGCTGATGGGAACGAGCACCCCAGTGAAGCTTCCGGCCGTCAATCTCTCCATGACTCCAGAGGAATGCTCGGCGGAGATCCTGCGGGTTCTATTCGGCTATCTACCGGAGGAAATTCGGAATGACGCCGCTACCGGTACCGTCATCACGGTGCCGGCCGCGTTCAACCAGATGCAGAAGGATGCGACGATGTCTGCAGCCGACTCCGCTGGAATCGGACGCGTCGCACTAATGCAGGAACCAGTGGCAGCGGTTATGAGCGTCATGCGGCAGCGCAAGAATGACGGCATATTCCTCGTGTACGACCTCGGCGGTGGAACCTTGGATATCGCCATCGCGGAATGCATCTCCGGTCGTGTGAGCCTCCTGGCACATGGGGGCATCGCGATGTGCGGTGGCCGCGATTTCGATCGAATGTTGTTCGACAACGTAGTCAAGCCGTGGTTGCTCGATCACTTTAAGTTCCCGGAAGACCTTGCGAGCAATCCCCAGTACAAGCCGCTTCTTCGGATGGCGACTTGGGCCGCGGAAAAGGCCAAGATCGAGCTTTCACAACGCGAAGACGTGGTCATAAGTCTTCCGGAGACAGAGCTGGGTGTCCGAGACCTGGCAGGTGAAGAAATCTATCTCGATATTGCCATCGATAGGGGCCAGTTCGACGAGCTAATCGCCGCCAAGCTGGAAGAGTCGATCCAAGCTGGACGCGAAACGCTGGAAAAGGCAGGTCTCAGTCCTCACGATATTGAGCGCGTCGTGTTCGTCGGTGGCCCCACGCATTACAAACCGCTTCGAGACAAGGTTGCGTTTGAGCTAGGGATTGCACCTTCGACTGACGTGAATCCAATGACTGCTGTCGCCGAAGGGGCAGCAGTGTTCGCCGAGTCGATCGACTGGGAGTCGCAGAGCCGCGGGCGCAAGAGCGGCCGCGGGGCGATCAGCGCAGGCGGGCGGCTTGATCTTTCGTTCAACTACATCGCCCGGACGCCGGACTCCAAGGCCAAGATCGTGGCGAAGCTCGGCGGCCAGGCTCTGCGCGGAGCGGAGTTTCAGATCGATAGCCTAGATACCGGGTGGTCGTCAGGGCGAATTGCCCTGACCGATGGCGCCGCGCTTGAATTGGCCTTGTCGAAACCCGGCGAGAACACATTCAAGGTCTTCGTCTTCGACGCGAAAGGTGGCCCTGTTGCGCTGGGCCAAGACAAGATCGTCATTTCTCGGACTGCAGCGAGCATCGATGCAATCCCCGCATCTCATTCCGTCGGCGTTGAGGCCCGAGAAAAGATCGGCGGGCGACTCGTCCTCGATCATCTGGTTCGCGAGGGAGATCAGTTGCCGAAAAAAGGCAAGAAAATCTTCAAGGCCGAGGAGTCCCTGCGGTCCGGAAGCGCCGGCTCGATCAAGTTCAAACTTTGGGAAGGTGAGATTTCCGACCCGGTGAACGACAACCGATTCATCGGGATGTTTGAGATCAAGGGATCGGATATTGATGACGGCGGGGTAATCGCAGCGGGAGCGGAACTGGTTTGCGAGTATGAGGTGCTCGATTCTGGAAACATTGTTCTCGAAGTCACCGTGCCATCCATCGGCGGCTCGTTTCATAGCGGACGCAACTTCTATTCGCGACAGGAAGGGCAGATCGACTATACGAAAGCGTCCAAGCTCGTCGAGGAACAATCGGAGAATGCCCTTAAACGCCTGGATGAGATGGCATCGAAAATTGACGATCCCCGGCTCGATCAGGCCCGGGAGAAGCTCGACCAGGCCGCATCACTAAAGGCAGGTGAGACCGACCCCGAAACTGCCAAACAGGCGATGGACAACGTGCAGGAAGCCAAACGCCTTCTCGCACAAGCACGCAAGGAGCACATGAAGGAAATTCGCCAGCTTGAGCTGGACAAGACCGTGGAATTTTTTGACAGGGCTGTTCGCAAGCATGCTCGACAATCGGAGGAATCGGCCTGCGACAACCTCGCGAAAACAGCACAACGCGCCATCGACAATAACAGCAGTGATTTCGAGTCGCATCTGGATGAATTGCGCGGCAAGAACTTCATGATCCTTTGGCGGCAAGACTGGTTCGTGATCGACCGGTTCAAGTGGCTAGCTGAGGACTCGTATTTGTTTCCAGATGAGCGAGAGCATAAGCAGCTGGTCGCAATGGGAATGGAGGCTCTCAAGGCAAATGACATCGACAAGCTGCGCGATGTCGTCGCGCACTTGGACTCGGTTCGGATCCGTTCCGGAGGAGAAGACGAGATGATCGCCGGCGCGAATATCGTGAGAAGTTGAGCGTGTATGCCGAACGCGCTTGAAAAACGCGGTGATGAACCATCGATCCGGCCGTGCCTATGCCAATGCTTGCAATTAAGCGCGACCATTTTTGGGAGATTTGTATGAATAGTTCTGAAGATAGTTCTGGCGCGAGATACGCGACCTCGTTTAAGGAACAGCTGTTCGGTGGCAAGTGTGATGTCGAAGTTGTTGTTGACCTCACATCCAGGCGCACTTCTTCAGTTCTTTCCATGAGTCAATTTTTGAGCAGTCGACCTGTCTTTACGATTTCGCTGGAGGGCCTGCGGCTCTTGTCGCGCGCAATTCAGGACATCAAGAGTCACAAGGGACTCTTGAATGAACTGTTACCGGGGGCTACGGATCATCAGTTGAATTGCAGTACGGGTGGGGCGACGGTAATCGTTGTTCATCCACCCGGGAAGCCAGCCCGATTCACCCTGTCGGTTGGCACATTTCACCGCGAGGGCGTCTTGGAGGAACTAAGTGTTTCAGATGTTGAGGATGCAATCACGAAGATTGAGGCACTAGAGAAGCGGGTGCTTGACAAGCTCCCGGTGAAAGCTGTCGCGTAAACGTGAAACGGCGGATCATCACATGAGTTTCGACGCATGGCTTCCGGTCGGGTACACGCTACCAGATGGTGCGAGAACGCGCCGTGCGCTATTCGGCGAATCCACTTGGCAAATATTTGAGACCCACGGGGAGGGGCGGGCATTAGTGGTCCGCGATGAACTGGCGTCCCATTGGATGACATCTGGCTTGCTCGAGGAGGGTGCGATGACCCGCTTTGAGTTTGGTAGTGAGCGGCTGAACTCAATGTCGTCTGGCCCCAGCCAGACCCTGTGCCCGGTTTCCGACGGCAAATCCCCCAGCACCAAGAGCGAAGCCCTAGCTTTTGCATTAGCCCTCAGAGCTACCCGTGCAATTGACGATAAATCTCCGCTGCAAGACTCAGTGTACGTGGAGAAGATTAGCCGTTTGCTCCCGACCTATGGCATTAGTTCTCGAACGGCCGATGACGTCGTTCTTGGGTACTGGCTCACAGGAGGGGCAAGCGTTTCCGCAAAGTCATTCCGGCGGCTGCGCCAGATGTTGAGCTGGTTACACCCATCTCAAGTGAAGGAGGTGATTGAGGCAGCCGGGTTTGAGGTAAGCGAGATAGTTCCCAGTGCGCGCGGGCGAGTCGAGCCAGCACCGTCAAAAACCCTGGGCCATGTGCAGTCTAAGGCGGATGAGACGGCAAAGAAAGAAAAGGTGGGCGCCAGTACGTTTGAATTACCTGGACGCCCCGCGCTTGAAGATTTCTTTAACGAGCATGTTGTCGATATTGTTCAGAACCGTGAGCGATACAAGGCACTTGGGATCGATTTTCCGTCTGCAATTGTTCTTCATGGGCCGCCTGGTTGTGGCAAGACTTTCGCAGTGGAGAGGCTAGTCGATTTTCTCGGCTGGCCTAGCTTCCAGATCGACGCATCCAGCATCGCGAGCCCGTATATTCATGAGACAAGCAGAAAGGTGGCCGAAGTTTTTGATAAGGCCATGGAGAACGCCCCCTCCGTTCTTGTCATCGATGAAATGGAGGCCTTTCTTGCTGACCGGGAAATGGGTTCGGGCCACCATCGCGTTGAGGAGGTCGCCGAATTCCTTCGTCGCATTCCGGAGGCTACGAAGATGGGGGTCCTCATCGTGGCGATGACGAACCGTGTCGATATGATCGATCCGGCAATTCTGCGTCGTGGTCGGTTCGATCATGTCATTAAGGTCGACTATGCTGAAGAGGAGGAAATCCTCTCGCTGCTGGCCAAGCTACTCGACACCCTTCCAACAAGTGCGAACGTTGATGTCCATCCATTAGCGAAGGATTTGGCGGGCAGGCCTCTTTCCGATGTCACTTTTGTCGTTCGGGAAGGGGCGCGACTCGCGGCCCGTTCAGGCAAAGATCGACTGGACCAAGAAAGTCTCTTGTCGGCGCTCCATTCTGCGCCCGCTCGTGAGCGTGAAGGCGGAACGCAGCGCCGCATCGGTTTCATCTGAGGCGATGGATCGTGGCTACCGACGACGAGCAAGGGGAGGGCAAGTCCAGTAAAGGGTTCGCCGGCCTCTCCTCTATGGTGTCGGACGTTGACACCACAGTAACTCAAGCTGAAAAGGCGAAGCCCGAGCCCTCTGTAGATGCCAGCACCAGTGCACGAACGAGGCACGCGCCACAGCCGCAACCTACAAGGGGGCCTGAACCCGGCCAACAGCCGTATCAACAAGCTCCACAGGCACCGTCCGGTGGGACTTCTGCCGGAAAATGGCTTCTTGGCATTGGCGCGGTTATTGGTTTTATCTGGTTGCTATCTCAGTCCGACAACAAAAGTTCCACACCTGCGCCTGCTTACTCACCGAGTAGTCCGCCGTCCGTTAATAGGGCACCTGCGCCTACCTACCAGCCTCCGACAGTTCCCGCCCGACCACAGGCACCAACCAGGCCCTTGGAAGAGCAACCTCCCGTAGGTACCAACAATGTGCTGGGACCTGCTCAGATTCGTTACTGCTTGGCCGAGGACATTCGCCTTGAAGCAGCGAAAGGCGCGTTGAATAACTACGTAGAAACCGATGTAGATCGGTTCAACGCGATGGTTGCGGATTACAACGGCCGCTGCGGTCAATTTCGATACCGCCGAGGTTCATTGGAAAGTGCCAAATCTGAGGTCGAAAGCATTCGCGCGCTTCTTCAATCCGAAGGCCGGAGCCGCTTTATCCGAAGTCGTGGCTCAGACTCTCGGCAAACACCATCGGGGATAGTCACTCCACAGCCTGATGCAACCATCTTGTCAGTTCAGCAACGGCTCAACGCTTTGGGATATGACGCCGGCGCAGCGGATGGGTTTGCGGGGCCAAAGACACGATCAGCAATTTCTGCCTATCAAGCAGAACAAGGCTTGCCGCAGAATGGCGTGGCAACCCCTTCGTTACTAGGGCGATTGAACGCAACTGCTTTGGCAAACTCCCGCACTAATAGGCCGCAATCAGACACCTCCTCGCGCCTCGGTGATTCGGCCGATCGACAGACCCGGCAAGCCGTCGGAACGGAACCTAGCCGAGATATCGAAAACTTTAGGAAATGCATTGACGGAAGATATCCGTCTCTTTGCAATCACGCGCTATTGACTTCGACGGAAACCGTGCAGGTTGAGGCTGCCGAACGAAAAGCCAACTTTGAGAAATGCATTGACGGGCGCTACCCGTCGTTATGCAACCATTCCTTACTAACTGCGGACCAGACAGTGCGAGTTGAAGCTGCAGAGCGAAAGGCGAATTTCGACAAATGTATTGACGGTCGCTATCCGTCACTCTGCAATCATACTTTACTGACTGCGGAGCAAGCCAATCATGTTAACGGGGCTGAGCGACGAGCAAACTTGGAAAAGTGTATTGACGGCCGCTATCCATCGCTCTGCAATCATTCGCTACTTACTCCAGAACAGGCATCGCGTGTGAGCGAGGCAGAATTTCGCGCTGGGCGCCGATAGTGGTTTCGACTGCTTCAGGTCGAACTCCCATTGCAAGGGTAGGATGACATGACAATCGCTGTATGCTTTAAGTGCGGAGCGGAGAAATCCGGGGCATTTACCGCCTGTATTGCGTGCGGTGTGGCACCAAGACTAGAAAGCGAACTCGCTTTTTCGCTCGCCTTATGCGAGCACCTGTCCTCCGCGGCTCAGTTAGTCCACTACGGACATGAGATCAAGAACCGAAACCGCCTGACGCTTCCGGATAGCGTCCTTGCGCAAGCGCGAGTCGCACTAAAAGATCCTCAGCTAATGGCGATGCTTGGCGTCAAGCAATCACCCAACACGCCACCGTCCACCACGCGACCTCAGGAATCCCCGCGCCCACCGAGCAGCAGCCCGGTTATCCCCTCTTCTCCAAAGGTCGCCGTTTCTCGCAGTATTCGAGAGACAGCGTTGCATCGGAACCCCTTTTTCGTCCTGGGGGCTACTGCTCGCGATGACCGGCGGCGCATTGTCGAGTTGGCTGAGGAGAAATCCTTGGCCATAGATCATGACGTGTGTCAAAAAGCGCGGTCAGACCTCACCAATCCCCGGACCCGGCTCAGCGCCGAAATAGGTTGGTTGCCAGGAGTTTCTCCTCGAAGGGCGGAACAGCTGGCAAGGAAGGTCCTTCAAGACCCGCTATCCGTTCGGTCCGAATCAGGTCTGCCAACGCTTGCACACGCCAATCTAATGGCAGCCGCGTTCGAAGCTATCGGTGACAAGGATGCCCCTGATGACGTTGCCGAGTTCATTCAGGAGATGGCGGATCTCGTTGAGAACCTGACCGTTGAAGATGTCCTTCGCGATATAAGCGAGGATCGTGCAGTGTCTGGATTTCCTGAACTCAAGAGCAACGAACAGGTTGAAGGCGAACTAGGGGAGCGGAAACGTTACTTTCGAAATGCCATTAAGGACGCGCTTAACAGACTCCCTCCTGCGTCACTCATAGAAGTGATGACAGACACCGTCAACACTGCAACGGCCGGAGGCGAGGACCAAGCACCCGCATTGATTGATGAGCTTGTCGATAGCTATGAGGTGGAGACGCAGCACTTCCTCCAAAAAGAGGCGGAGAACGTCCATAAGCTCATAAAAGCTGCCCGCGATTCCGGTCGATCAGGGGAGGTGGCAGTAAAACCACTTGTAGATAAGCTTGAAGCGGTTACCCGCAATTGGGAGAAGGTCGCCCATCCCATTCAGCTCAGCGCGAAAGCTCGCGGCATCGTGCACAAGCCAAGTGCCGAGCTGGCCTTCTCGATTCGCAGCCTAGCCGTCGACCTATTCAATGAGCACGATCTGCTAATCCAGTCGAATCGCATTACCAGCTTGCTCCAGGAGTTGTTCACGCAAGTTCCGGAACTAGCTGAAAGGGTAGAGCAAGACGCGGAGGCGTTACAAAACATCTTCCGAGATCGCAAGAAGGCAGAGACGCGTCGAGCGGAATGGGCCAGCGAAATTACATATCGTGCCGAGATCGGAATGGTGTTCAAGGATACGTTGAGCATCTCCCCGGACGGCGTCAGCTGGAAGGGCCAGCACTTCCGTCTAGACGCCATTACGCGAGTACGCTGGGGGGGCGTTAGGCACTCAATCAACGGAATTCCGTCGGGTACCACCTATACCTTGGCCTTTGGAGACAATCGCTCAGAGGCGGTCGTGGAGCTGAAGAGAGAAGACGTGTACTCCACGTTCGTTGACAAGCTTTGGCGCGCCGTCGGTATACGGATCCTGACGGAGCTGCTTGAGGCACTAAAGGCCGGACGGGAATTTGCGTTTGGCGATGCACTCATTAGAAATGACGGCGTAACCCTGACCAAACACAAGTTTCTCGGCAGTGAGCAGGTGCGGTTCAGCTGGCATCAAACCCATGTCTGGAGCGCGGATGGTTCCTTCATTATTGGAGCCAAGGAAGACAAGAAGGCGTATGCCCAACTTTCATATATCGCTTTACCCAACATTCACCTCTTGGAGCAGGCAATTCGGATGGCATTCAAAAAGCCCGGAATGCGGGTGCTGAGCGACGCCCTTAGTGGAGACTAAGCTAAAGGAATTGTCATGTTTCTCGATCTCGAAGAGGTGGGCCGCGCTTGCGTTGTTGCTGGTCGGATGCACCGGTGCATGGGCCGACTCGATTGTAGGCAAGGTAATCGCAGTCACTGACGGAGACACAATCAGGGTTCTGGATGCGCAGCATATTCAGTACAAGGTGCGGCTAGCAGGTATAGATGCACCGGAAAGTAAGCAGGCGTATGGGGCACGCTCGAAACAGAATCTCTCAGACCTCGTATTTGGGAAAACAGTCACGGTTGAGTTCACCAAACATGATCAGTATGGCCGTATCGTCGGAAAAGTTCTTTACGAGAAGCTCGATATGGATCTTCAACAGATTGAGGCAGGTCTTGCTTGGCACTATAAGCAATACGCGAAGGAGCAGTCGATGGAAGACCGACTTCGCTACGCGGATACGGAAGTTCGTGCCCGGGCTGCACACATCGGGCTATGGTTCGACTTGAATCCTGTTCCGCCATGGGAGTGGCGCAGGGGAACAAAGAGCGGGCCTCACTAAGGTTACGATGGCACCGCCATACCAACTCCCTTCATTGACTTGTCCAAGCTGTCGCCGGCCGATCGCGGGGACGGAGTCCATCGACAGGGCTCTCATGGCGACGCAGTTCGACGACTGTCTCCGTCGGTGCGAGCCATGCGGGATTGGTGCATCGAATGCAGCCGACCCGGAAGCGGTGACGTACATCCATCGCGATCCGCTCGGGAATATTCCCACGGAGAGCCGTGACGGCGCGATCGAAGCGCTGGGACAAGCATTCAACGTTCGCAACCGTGAATCCAAGCGCCGGCGTTTCGGCTTTTCCACGTCCGAAGATGCCGTCACCTGGGTGGTGTTCACGTACCTACTGCGCTCCGGTCAATTGCTTGGAGCCCTGCGGCACGCCGGGATCATTGCTGAGACAACTCTTGCGACGGCACCGACGCTCTTATTGTGGGGCGTGCCTGTCGACAACGGTGCACGTGGGGCGGAGATCCGAAAACAGTTGGGCGACCTGTGCATCAGTCTTCAAGAGGACCCGAATTCCTTTTCCGAGCCCGACGTGATCATCGATCTCGGCGAGACCGGGCTCATAATCATCGAGGTCAAGCACCTTAGCGGGAATGATCTCAAGCCGGCCGATTATCCCGGTTGGTCGAGATATGCATCGGCGACCCGATTGGGCTGGCGCATCGAGGATGTAAAGGCGTCCGGATGCTATGAGCTGGCGCGGAATTGGTGCCTGCTGAAAGGCGTTTCTGGTGAGAGGCCTACCACTCTGGTGAACCTTGGCCCGGCTAGGCTGTTCGGAGGTGCGGAAGGTGCGCGCTTGGATCGGTTCGTGGCGGCGCTGGGCGCCGAAGCGCGGTCACATTTCATGAAGGTCACTTGGTCGGATCTCCTCGGGTCGCGTATAGGAGATGTTCCCGATTGGTTTTCTCAATTCTGTCGTAGTCGAGGTCTGACAGAGTGAGAAGTCCGTCTCAATTAAGGCGGCCTCCAGCCGTCATTGCCGATTGGTTTTTCAGTGCTCCGTATGAAGCGCCAATGGTCCGCCGGGGTGACCCGCTGGGGCTCCGGCTCGCCGCCGCTAGGTACGCGGATGCGTTGGCGCCCGGTCTTTCCAACCGAACGCTCGACGCCCGCTGGCTGACCATTAGCGCCTGGATGCTGGTGCTCGCGAACGATGTATGGCGCCGGAGGGGAAATTCTGCGCCAGCGGGCCTCTCACGCCGCGCTGCCGCTGATCTCTTCGGCTGGATGGAGCCCATAGAACTCCTATGGATTGCACGAACCTTGTCGCTCGTAGACATAGAAGGGCGCCAACTTCCAGGACAGCGCGCTGTTCGACGATGGCTCGACGGCGATCAGCGCACAGGGCGCTTCGGGATGTCGTTCGCGCAATACCGACGGCAGCGTTCGATCGGCGTCTATGGGGCGTACCGCGTTGCGCTTCGTGGCTTGCCGGGTATGACCATTGATGGAGATGGATGGCGGCCCGACGCAGTTGCCGAACGACTTGCGCGTATCACGCAGAGCGCGCTCGGCGCCGCTGCGGCGACATCGGGTGTCGCCCACGGGAATTTCGACGCAGAAAGCTATTGGCGTCGAGAGGGGTGGCCGAAGTGGAGCAGTTCCGGCGGCAAAGGTTTCCTCCCGGAATCGCTCAGAATCCTTCGCCCCGTGAGTGCCGACGAAATTGCCATCTTAAGGCCGGTACTTTTCGGCGGTAAGGATCCGAGGGGGCACGCTCGACTTCGCGAAACCGTTGTAGATGTCATGCACGCGAGCAAAGCTCGCGAACACCATGGCGTCTGTAACGATCTCGAGAAGAAACTTTCTCGCCAAACGCACGGCGCCGTCGCCCGATTAGGCACGTTTGCGCAGCTCGCCGATACCGGCCTCACAGTCATGAACGCGATCTGGGCTGGCCTGCGCAAAGTGGAGACACACAAGGTTCCCGCGCTACGACCGGCCGATCTTGCCGCCAGCCAGGACGTAAGGGTTCCCCTTGCCGAGTTGATTGTGGCCTCCAGGGCGTGGCTTTCGGGGAAGTCGGCATTCCGGCCCGAATGGGTAGTAGCTAACGAACTGGCGGCGCTCGCGACGTCTCGGGGGCGCAGTTTCGACAAACTGGTCCGTGGCTTGGTCGAATTCCATGAAGCCCGGGGTGGTGGAAGGCGATGGTTCCGTCTAGATGAAGAGGGTCTGGTGCGTCCCGCGTCGTCGCTTCGTGACCAAGAAGGATCGCCTTATCGATTCCGCCTCTTTTCGCTTGCGCGGCTTGCTCTCCAGTGCAAATTGATTCCTCGCATGCCAAAGGCGCTGGATTTCACCGACGAGGAGGGCGAGGAATGACCTCCGGGCCGGAGTGGCTTGACCCTGTCGGCGACGAGGCCGCTGACCGCGATGCAGGGGCCGTGCAGGCCGCATTGCTCACCACGTACGACCCGCCAGATGCAACGCTTCTCGTAGAGGACTTGCTACCGCGTTGGTTCCGGCTCGATCGCGAGATGTCATCCGACGATGCCGCCAACCGATTCTTTCTCGCCGAGCTGGAAGTGGAACTACAGAGACGGCGAGGAAAACTCGCCGTCTTTTCGTCTCCCGCAGTTCTTGGCCCGGATAGTCAGCATTGGATCTGGTCGCACGTCGCTCGGCATTTCGTCGGCGCTCTTGGTTCGGTGGTCCAACATGCGAAGCTGTGGCTCCTTTACCGCGTCGACGAGGATGGCGCCGAGCGTCTGGACATTCACGTTTCGTCGATGAATCTGACTCGATCGGCCGTTCGAGAGCAGCTTCAAGCGGGATTTCGGTGCCTGGTTCCACTTGGACCTACGACGTCGAGGGCCGCGCTTCGCAGCTGGGGTGCCATAGTTCCGTTCCTCCAGGAGCTTGGTTCGCATGCCGGGCCAGCCGGAGTTGCAGCGGTGGCGCCTTGGCTTCGACTCCTTGCCCGTTGCCGATGCCCCGCAGGCATGAGTTTCATCGCATCCGTGCCCGGCACGCACCGGGGGAACGATTGGGGTGTCCGCGCGCTAGGCGTTGCGCTTCGCCTTCCTGCGCGCAGCGAAGTTGACATCCTTGTGCCCACGGTCGGCGTTTGGACCAAAGAGCAGATCGATTCATGGGCAAGGGCGGTTGGGACGCTTCCGAAGCGCATTGGCCTCGCATGGATACCCAAAGGACATCCGTGGGCCAAGCGCTGGGAACTGCCGGCGGCTGCGTTAGCCGCGCTCAACGATTCGGGGGCTAGCCTCCTCGCGCTGGGGGAAGTCGACGGGGATGAGCGGCAGAGACTTCACCAACGCTTCGGTGCATACGACGAACGCTGGCCCCACGCCAAGGTGTACTGGTTCGAGCGCGGCGCCTCGCCGCGTGTCCTTGTCACATCCGCGAACTGGAGCCCGTCCGCATGGGGCATTCCCACTGGCAAAAGTCAGCTTCGCATTAAGAACTTCGAGCTTGGCGTTCTTATCCCGGCGCGGAAGCGGCCACTCCGCACGCTGAAGGAAATGACCGCTAAAGCAGCGGTCGTGGATGCCGCACGTGATATTGACGCGACTGCACCGTGGGCTCACGCGATGTTCGATGGTCGCCGCCTCATTGTCCAGATTATCAAAGGAGAGGTAGCGCCAAGCCAGATCGTGGTTATCGACGCGGACGGCCACCGTTTGAAGCTGAAAGTTCGTTGGAAGCCAGTCGATGGTCTGCTCCAGGCCGTGCTCAAGCGCGCGTGGAAAACTGGCCCGTCGGTGGTTGTCCTGGTAATGAGGACCGCGGAGCACTGGATTAGCGTTCAGGATCAGCGGGACTCCGCCACATCCCAAGAGCATCCGTTGAGCCGGCCGCCAGGAATGGACGAAGACGAACTAAAGCGACTGCGAGCCGCGCTTCTCGAGGAACGCTACGGCGGCAAACTTATTGACGACGATGAACCGCCGCCTGGTGGCGGATCATCAAACGCCGAGCTGACGAAAGACACGGTGACAGCTGTTGGTGACTACAGCGTTTGGCTTCTCGACGAAGCGCGGCGCGTACTCGCTGTGGTCGATGCCTGGGCCACGGCGTTTTCCAAGATGCAATCCAATGATCTACGCGACGCCATTGAGCGGGATGGCCGCCAGCTACTGCGGCTCTGGCAAGAGGAAGTCGGCGCGGGCGGTCGTCGAAAGGGCGCGCTGATTGTGGCCTGCGACGAACTCAATGCGCGCTTGCGGAGCAGCGAATGAAGCGACCGCGCCTGCCCACTCTCGCGGAACTCGCGTGGCTGAAGGATTCGGCGTCGTATCTGAGCGAGTACAACGCAGCACAGGCGAGAGAGCGTCGCGACCGTCGACTCCTGCCAGCACCGACGAAGCGGCAAATGACGACGGCCTTCGAGATTCTTCGTCGGCTAAAGCGCGTTCGGCCACCGAACTCGCCCGGAACAGCACGACAAAGGGGCGTTCTTCTCGCAGACGACGTTGGCTTGGGGAAAACTGCCGTCGGCGCATTCGTCGCAGGAGTGTTCGCAGGTAGGGGATTTCGCGTTCGCATTCTTGCACCGAACGCACCGATGGCGCGCCGATGGCTCGACGAACTGCGTAGTCACCAAGCCGTGCTGAGGGATTTCGGTTATGGCTTTGAAGTTTCCGACCGAATCCGCAAGCTGCGCGAACGTCGTATTGCGATTTCGACACACTGGCGTAGCGTGAATAGCGGCCGCCTAGCCTGTGACCTTCTCATCATCGACGAGGCGCACCGTGCGAAGAATGATGGCAGCGTCTTTGCGCAGGAACTCCGCCGCCAGAAGGACGTAATCGGCAGCGTCCTTATACTGACAGCAACCCCATTCAGCATCGCGCCGGCCGAACTCGCCCGCATGCTCGGTCTCGTTGGTGCTGATCAGAATGTCGCCGACATGATCTACCGGGCGGGGGATGCGTTGGATACGCTCTGGAGGGGCAAATTCTCCGATCCCGGATTCGCGGACGAGCTTGTGCGCGCATGCTCATCGGCCATCGACGCTATTCAGCCCTATGTGATTCGCCATGGGGTAGCGACGCTGTCAGCTCTTGAGCAACGTCTCTTCGGCGTCACAACCGTGTCGCCGCTCGCCAGTAAAACTGCGACGGAGGCGCAGAAGGAGATCCTCATACGTGCCGACCGAACCTTTGCGCTCGGAAAACGGACTGGGTCCTGGTCCATGACGAGAACAAACGATCCCAGGTTCCACGTAGGGTGGAACCAACTGCGCAAAGAACTTGAAACTGTCGATCGCGATGGGCATGGCGCTCAGGATGAACGCGACGTGCAACAGCTACATATCCGAAAAATACGTGCTCTACTGGCTCGTGAAGGCGACCATCCCAAGATGGTCGCCACCGGCGAGAACGTCCTGGCGATTGTTCGCGACAATGAGCGCGTCGTCTTGTTTTGCGACCATCACGAGACCGCGCGGGAGCTCGCGTTACATCTTGGCCGTCGCTTGCGCGACGAGTTGCCGATGAAAGTCGCTGGCCGTCTGCCTTGGGAGGAAGCATACAGCGGTGCCTGTTCCTTCCTGGCGGATGGCCGCGCTCAAAGTAGGGCGCTCGAAGGCTTTCTGGCGTGGCTTTCTTCCGACGGGATTGCCGCACAGGTCGCATCCTGGTTACCGGGCAATGCGAGAACGGCCGAGCAGATCGCCAAGGCGCTGACCAAACTCACGCCGCGTCGTGCGGCGTCCCGTAAGGGAGCGACATCGATCGCTATTGAAGCCGAGTACCTTTGGAATCGCGTTCGGCAGTCATCGTCCAGCCGCCAACTCTTTGCTATGAACGGGGCCTCGGTCACTGGTGCCGATCTCCATGCTCACCGAATTGTGGCGGTAACTGATCCACCAACACGGGGCAACGTCACAGATCGTGCAATCTTTCATCCGGGTTCCCCGGACACGGTGCTGTCCCTTTTTAACAGCCCGTTTGGGCCGGATGTCCTCGTTGCGACCGATGCTTTCAGCGAAGGGTTCGATCTTCATCGCTATTGCAGGCACATCATCCATTACGAACTTGATCCAAGCCCGATGCGAACAATCCAGCGAAACGGACGATTGCGCCGAGTGGATTGCTGGGCAGCGCGCACAGGTAAGCATCTGGTAATCGGCTATCCGGTGTTCAAGGGCACCCGCGACGAGCGGCTTGTTGAGACCATGCAGGGCCGACTGACTCAATTTGACCTCCTGCTGGGAGGTATCGGGAGTGACATCCAAAAGGAAGCAAGTGACATGGAGTCGCGCAGGCGGCAGGACGAGGTTCTCGATGTCGCTCGTAAGAAGCTGTCGAGACGAGCCCGAGTTCTTTGCGTTAGCAAAGGGCGCAAAAGCTGACGATGTTCGAAATGATCAGAGAGGGAGGCGAGTCACCACGATATGGAGGCTGAAATCCGTCGGCGCATGCGTTGAACTCCTGTCTCGATCGATGAATTACCTGACGGTAAAAATTTGATCGAAAATTCTTTTTGCGACAAAACGTTAGGCCATTTGATGGCGGCGGTTTTGGTATTTTCCGCGCCGTTGGTGCCTCTGGAGAAGCGCCGTGACGGTAAAAATAATGACGAAAAAAAACGTCGAGACAAGAAGTTAGGTGATTTGATGCCGGCACTTTTCTTGCGCTATTTCGACCAACAGGAGGGCTCGTTGACGCGGCCAAGTAGCATCGCGGGGACCGATAGATCTCGATACATCTCGAAAGGTGACCCACAAGAGATCGTCGATTGATCTCGATACATCCCGATAGATGCTGAAAGCTTTTTTCGGGGATCAGATGAGATTGACGGTAAATCTGACGGTAAAAACGCTACTCGCGGAACGAACTTCTAAATGCGACAATGGCTTACATATGCCGTTAATGATCGAGTGGGAGTAGGGACGCCTTCCCGGTCAGGCCCGGCGCAAGGCGTCCAGGTGGCGGTCGAGGAAGTCCAGGCGATCCTGTCCCCAGTAGCGTTCGCCGGCGAGGATGAAGGTGGGGGCGCCGAAGACGCCTTCGCGCTCG
>SXGT01518282.1_pt1 | contig 20444 bp, 15 predicted proteins | sample 3176221 | NCBI WGS metagenome assembly SXGT01 (sample SAMN11356862, study PRJNA531348) | freshwater metagenome | isolation source: freshwater sample F1-120 | place: China: Fuxian Lake, Yuxi | collected 2017-12-25
CAGATGCACGGCGGCAAAGGCATGACGGACGAATATGACATCGGCTTCTACATGAAGCGCGCGCCGGGCCACGCCGAAAAGTTCGGCGACGCCAACAACCACGCCGACCGGCTGGCAGTCACGGCGGGCTATTGACTTGGGCGTAGCGGCCGACCTGCTCCGCCGCGATTTCGCGACGCTCCCAGACCTGATCGCCGCGCACGCGGTCGAGCGCGCGGGCAAGGTCGCGGTGGCGGATGATGCGGGGGCGATCACCTACGCGGACCTCCATCGGGCGATAGACCGCGTCGCGGCGGCGTTGCAGCGCGACGGGGTGGCGCAAGGTCAGGCGGCAGCGATCCTCGCCCATCCGAGCGTCGCGCAGGCGTGCGTGTTCCTCGGCGCGCTGCGAGCCGGGTGCGTCGCAGCGCCGATCGCGCCGTCCGCCACGCCCGAGGCGATCCGGGCGATGATTGCGGACTGCGGCGCGCCGATCGTCTTCGTCGACGAGGCCAATGCCGCGGCGGTCGAGGGCGTCGCCGCCAAGATCGTGCGGCTCGACGATGAGACCTGGCTGTCCGACGCGACCCCGGAGCCCGTGACGATCGCGCCCGAGGACGGCTTCAACATCATCTATTCGTCGGGCACCACCGGCACGCCCAAGGGCATCGTCCAGAGCCACGCGATGCGCTGGCAGCATCTGTTCCGCAACGAGGCGGCGGGGTTCGGCGAGGCGGTGACGATGATCGCGACGCCGCTCTACTCGAACACCACGCTGGTCAGCTTTCTGCCGACGCTCGGCTGGGGCGGCACAGCGGTGCTGATGGCGAAGTTCGACGCGCGGCGGTTCTGCGAATTGGCGGAACGCTATCGCGCGACCCACACGATGCTGGTGCCGGTGCAATATCAGCGCATCATGGCGCTGCCCGACTTCGACGCGTTCGACTTGACCGCGTTCCGGTTCAAGACGTGCACCAGCGCGCCCTTCCCTTCGGCGCTCAAGGCCGACGTGGTCGCGCGCTGGCCGGGGCTGCTGATCGAATATTACGGGATGACCGAAGGCGGCGCGACCTGCGCGCTGCTGGCGAACGCGCACCCCGACAAGCTCCACACGGTGGGACAGCCGCTGCCCGGGCATGAGGTGCGGCTGATCGACGACGATGGCCGCGAGGTGGCGGCGGGCGAGACGGGCGAGGTCGTCGGTCGCAGCCCTGCGATGATGACCGCCTATCACGGGCGCTCGGAGGCCACCCGGGAAGCCGAATGGTACGATGTCGACGGCGCCCGCTACATCCGGCACGGCGACCTGGCGCGGTTCGATGAGGACGGCTTCCTGGTGCTGATGGACCGCAAAAAGGACCTGATTATCTCGGGCGGGTTCAACATCTATCCGTCCGACCTGGAAGCGGTGCTGGCGGAGCATCCGGACGTCGCCGATTGCGCGGTGGTGGGGGTGCCGAGCGCGGCGTGGGGCGAGACGCCGGTCGGGTTCTACGTCGGTGGCGTGGACGAGGCGGCGATCCTGGCCTGGACCAACGCGCGGCTCGGCAAGACGCAGCGGCTCGCCGCGCTTCACCGGGTCGACGAGCTGCCGCGGAGCGCGATCGGCAAGGTGCTCAAGCGCGAGCTGCGCGGCCGGTTGGAGAAGCGGGCATGACGAGCCTCAAGGCGATCATCGACGGCCTGGAGGCGGTCGACGGGGGGTGGCGCGGCGCTATCCCCGCCACGTGGCTGCAGGGGCGAACCGCTTATGGCGGGCTGTCGAGCGCGCTGGCGCTGGCGGTCGCGCAGCGGTCGGATGACGACCTGCCGCCGCTCCGCTCGGCGCAGGTGGCGTTCGTCGGGCCGCTCGCGGGCGCGGTGACGATCCGGGCGCAACGGCTCCGGCGGGGGCGCAACGCGGCGTGGGTGCAGGCGGATGTCGAGAGCGAGGCCGGGCTCGGACTGCGTGCGACCTTCGTGTTCATGCGGGAGCAGGAGTCGCGGATCGACCATGCGGTCGGCAAAGCGCCGGACTTCCCCGCGCCCCATGCGGCCACCGAGACCTTCTTCGGCCTGCCAGCGGTGCCTTTCACCCAGAACTTCGAGTTCGTCGACCGGCGCGACGCGGCGGTCGGACCTGCCGAGTGGCTGCGCTGGACGCGGCTGCGCGAGCGTGATGGGCTCGATCCCACGGTCGAGCTGATCGCGATCGCGGACTGCCTGCCGCCCGCGGCTCTGAAGCTGCTCGGCGGTCACGCGCCGGTAAGCTCGCTGACGTGGCAGATCGACCTGCTCGCGACGCCTGGCACCGACGACGGCTGGTACCTGCTGCACACCGACACCGATCACGCGCGGCACGGCGCGTCGAGCCAGCGCATGGGGGTGTGGAACCGCAGCGGAACGCCGATGGCGACGCAGATGCAGAGCGTGGCGGTATTCGGTTGAAGCGGCGCCCTGTTTGCCCTGAATGATCGAGGGGTCGGGACGGTCCCGCTACATGTTGCGACACTTTCTCGCGCACCCTGACACATGCCCGTGACCTTGTGCTGCGATAGGAAGCGGGAAGCGGCGGGATCGACCCGGCCGCACTGGAGATATTCGCGATGCGTAAAGTGATGCTGGCGGTGGTGCTCTGCGGAGCCGCGTCGCAGGCGATGGCGCAGACGTCCCCCGCCCCGCCTTCCGGCGGCGGCATGCGCGGCGGCATGTTGATGCGCGCCGATGCGAACGGCGACGGGATCGTCAGCCGGGCGGAGGCGATGGCGGCGGCGGCGGCGCAGTTCGACCGGGTCGATGCGGACCGCGACGGCAACGTGACCCGCGACGAGATGCGTGCGGCGCGCGAGGCGATGCGCGGCGACCGGCCGCGGCATCAGCCCGACCAATAACGGGCGCTTGCAAGGCGCCGGGCGGTGAGCCAGTCGGAGGGCGTGGGAGACAAGCCGCACATCCTGCTCGTCGACGACGAGCGATCGATCCGCGAACCGCTCGCGGTGTACCTCGGCAAGCAGGGGTTCCGCGTCACTCAGGTCGGCGACGCGGAGGCGGCGCGGACGCGGCTGGCGGCCTATGCGATAGACCTGGTCATCCTCGACATCATGATGCCGGGCGAGGACGGCTTGAGCCTATGCCGCCATATCGCGGCGACAAGCGATGTGCCCGTCATCCTGCTGACTGCACGCGCGGAGGAGACCGACCGGATCGTCGGGTTGGAGATGGGCGCGGACGATTACGTCGTGAAGCCCTTCTCGCCGCGCGAGCTGGCGACCCGCGCCAAGGTGGTGCTGCGCCGGACGCAGTCGAGCGGCGCGCGGCAGCACGCGCCGGAAAGCGGGTCTTTCGCCTTCGCAGGCTGGGTGCTGAAATCGGGCGAGCGCGCGCTGGTCGACCGTGAGGGCGTGTCGGTGCCGCTGTCGACCGGGGAGTACAACCTCCTTCACGCGCTGGTCACCCGGCCGCGGCAGGTGCTGACGCGCGACCAGCTGCTCGACCTGACGCAAGGCCGCGAGGCGGCGGCGTTCGACCGCGCGATCGACAATCAGGTCAGCCGTCTGCGCCGCAAGATCGAGGGCGATCCCAAGAACCCGGAGATCATCAAGACCGTGTGGGGCGGCGGCTATACGCTGGCGGCCGAGGTCAAGCGCCTGTGAGATGGTGGCCGCGGAGCCTGGCGGGGCAGCTGACCCTGTTGATCGGGCTCGCGCTGTTCACCGCGCAGGCGATCAACTTCGCGCTGCTGCTGCGCGAGCGGCGGCAGTACGCGCTGGCGCAGATCGCGGGTCCCGCCGCCACCCGCTTCATCGACGCGATCGAACGGCCGCAACGGCTGGAGCCCGGGCGCGGGCGGGTGCGGCTGGTCGCTGACAATCCGATCCCCTCGGGCCGACCGCGCGAACTGGGGGTCGAGGCGAGCCTGCGCGGGGCGCTGGCCGATGCCGGGGTCGGCGTCCGCCGGATCGCGACGGGGCTGCGGCCGATCCGACCGGGCAACCCGCTGCTGCGGCGGATGGATCGGGACAAGGCCGAGCGCATGCTTCGCGTGGCGGACGAGCTGGTGATCGCGGTGGAGCGCCCCGGCGGCGGCTGGCTGGTTCAGCGTATGCCTTGGGTCCGCGGCGATCCCGGGTTGGTGTGGCGGCTCGCAGGGCAGACCGCGGTGCTGTTCGTCGTCGTGCTGCTGCCGGTGCTGTGGGCGGTCCGGCGGATCGCGCGGCCCTTGCGCGATCTGACGCGGGCGGCGGAGGACTTCTCGCCGGGCAACGGCGGCGCGGCGGTGGCGGTGCGCGGACCCGACGACGTGGCGCGGCTGATCGCCGCGTTCAACGCGCTGCGGCTGCGGGTCACGGCGATGCTCGACGAGAAAGACCGGATGCTCGGCGCGATCGGACACGATCTGCGGACGCCGCTCGCGGCGCTTCGGGTGCGGATCGAATCGGTCGAGGACGAGGCCGACCGGGCGCGCATGGCCGATACGATCGCGGAGATGAACCGGACGCTCGACGACATCCTGTCGCTGGCGCGGCTGGGGCGGCCCAGCGAGGCGCTGATCGAGGTCGACGTCGCGGCGCTGGTCGACGCGGTGGTCGAGGATTTTCGCGATCTGGGCGCGCCGGTCGAGTTCGTCGAAGCGGAGCGGCTGCCCTTGCGGCTCAGGCCGTCGCTGATCCGGCGAGCGGTGCGCAACCTGATCGAGAATGCGGTCAAATACGGGCGCGAGGCGACCGTCAGCGTCGCGGCGGGCGCGAAGATCGTGGCGATCCGGGTCGCCGACCGGGGCCCGGGCATTCCGGAAGAGCGGCTGGGCGACGTGTTCGAGGCGTTCACCCGGCTGGAGACGTCGCGCAATCGCGAGACCGGCGGGATCGGGCTGGGGCTGGCGCTCGCGCGGGCGATCGTGCGCGAGGCCAAGGGGGACGTGACGCTGGCGAACAGGCCCGAGGGCGGCCTGGTCGCGACAATCACCCTGCCGCGCTAGGCTCGGTGACCCGCAGCATCGCCAGCGCCGCGAGCACCATCACGCCCGCGGCGAACGCCATCGTCCAGATCGGCTCGGTCGGGAAGAAGGCGCGCATGATCGAGCCCATCACCGTGGCGACGAGCAGCTGCGGCACCACGACGAAGACGTTGAACAGCCCCATGTAGACGCCCAGCTTGCGCTGCGGCAGGCTGGAGGCGAGAATGGCGTAGGGCATGGCGAGGATCGACGCCCAGGCGATGCCGATCCCCACTTCGCTGACGAGCAAGGCGCGCGGGTCGCGCAGCAGCAGGAAGCTGGCATAACCCGCCGCGCCGCAGAGCAGCGCGAGCATATGGGTGCGGACTCGGCCGATCCGCGCGGCGACGAACGGCAGCAGGGTCAGCGCGACGATCGCCGCGACGCCGTTGTACGTCGCGAAAAGGACGTCGACCCAATTCGCGCCTTCCTGGTACGCAGGCGTGCCGATCGCGGGCGCGCCGTAGAAATACTGGGTCACGACGGGGGTGGTGTTGATCCACATGATGAACAGCGCCGACCAGCTGAAGAACTGGACCAGCGCCAGGCGCTTCATCAGCGGCGGCATGCCCGAGAAGTCGCCGACGAGGTGGCCGAGCATGCCCGGCGCTCGCCCCGCGCGCGCCATCGCGATCGCGATGCTGCTGGCCAGCCCATAAGCGATCAGCAGAGCCCCGAGGAGGTACACCTCCTTCTTCAGGTCGAAGCTCCACACCGCGCCGAGCACGACCGCGCCCGCGGCGATCCATACGAGGGGGGAGGTGTAGCGGCGCGTCGAGAGTACCCGGAGATTGTGGTCCTGCTCGGCCTCTTGCCGCGCCTCGAACCCGCGCATCTCGTCGGGCGAGTATTCGGTGGTGGTCACGACCGTCCACAGCACCGCCGCGAACAGCGCCGCGCCGCCGAACCAGAAGGCGTAGCGGACGGTGTCGGGGATCGCGCCCGGAGGCGCTTCGTTCGACACCCCCCATTGCTCCAGCGCCCAGGGGAAGATCGAGCCGACGACCGCGCCCGCGCCGATGAAGGCGGTCTGCACGGCATAGCCGACCCCGTGCTGATCGCGCCGCAGCATGTCGCCGACGAAGGCGCGGAACGGCTCCATCGACACGTTGAGCGACGCATCGAGCACCCACAGCATCATCGCGGCGAACAGAAGCGAGGGGACTTCGGGCATCACCAGCAGCGCGAAGGCGGCGAGGATTGCCCCCGCGAGGAAGTACGGCCGCCGCCGCCCGAGACGCCCCAGCCAGGTGCGGTCGCTCATGTGGCCGATCACCGGCTGGACGAGCAGCCCAGTCAGCGGCGCGGCGATCCACAATGCAGGCAGATCGTCGAGGTCGGTGCCGAGCGACTGGAAGATGCGGCTCATGTTCGCGTTCTGCAGCGCGAAGCCAATCTGAATGCCGAAGAAGCCGAACGAGATGTTCCACAAGCCCCCGAAGCCCTGGCGCGGCTTTTCGCGCGGCGAAACGAAGTCGTACGTGGCGGCCATATTATACCCTTGAAGAGCGGCGGACGACGAGGCGGGTCGGAAGCACGACGCTCTCGACGGCTTCGCCGCGAATTTGCGCGAGAAGGAGTTCGACCAGCCGGCGGCCCGCGAGGCCCGCGTCCTGTACGACGGTGGTGAGCGGCGGATTGGCGAGCCCTGCCGCGGGAATGTCGTCGAAACCGACGACCCGGACGTCCTCGGGCACCCGCAGCCCGGCCGCCGCAAAGACGCGGATGGCGGCGAGCGCGATCAGGTCGCTGGCCGCGATCAGGCCGTCGAACGGCGCGCCCGCGCCGAGCAGCGCGGCCGCCGCGCGAGCGCCGTCCTCTTCGGTCGAGATCGCCGGGGCCTGCAGCCGGGGATCGGCGGCGAGACCCCGTTCGGCCAGCGCGCGCGCGTAGCCGCGATAGCGGTCAAAGGATTCGGGGTAATGGTGGGTCGCGTCGCCAAGAAAGGCGATGCGGGTGCAGCCCTGGTCGAGCAGGTGCCGGGTCGCCGCCTCGCCCCCGCCGACATTGTCGCAGCCGACCGTCAGGCCGGGCTCGCCCGCCTGCACCGATCCCCAGCGGATGAAGTGCGTTCCCTGCTCCACCAACTGCCCGAGCCGCGCGCGGTAATCGTCATAATCGCCGTAGCCGAGCAGGATCAACCCGTCCGCGCGGTGGCCGTCCTCGTAATCGGCGTGCCAGTCGGACGAGAAATGCTGGAAAGACACCAGCAGGTCGTGGGCGTGATCGGCGCAGGCGCGCATCATCGAGCCCAGCATCGCGAGGAAGAACGGATTGATCAGCGTGTCGTCGGGCGTCGGATCCTGGAACAGCAGCAGCGCGAGGGTGCGCGTGTGGCCGCTGCGCAGATTGGAGGCGGCGCGGTCGACGGTGTAGTTCAGCTGCTTGGCGATCGCTTCGATCCGCTGGCGCGTCGCAAGGCTGACCGTCGGGCTGCCGCGAAGCGCGCGCGACACCGTCGGCTGCGAGACGCCCGCCAGATGCGCGATATCGAACGACGTGGCTTTGCGCTGGGCCGCCAAACTAGCCTCTCCGCCGGTTTGCCCGGTGCCTGCCAAAACACCGCAAAACGGACCGGGGGTCAAACGAAACCTAAACCTGCCCCGCGTGTGTCCTAACAGCCACAAAAACATTCGTTCCGATGCGGCGCGGTTGAATACGTATGTACGTCGATTGGCAATCGGCTGCGCCCACCGCAAGAACCGGCGGGACGAGCCCGCGGTGCGCGAGATGCCGCACGGGCCATGGGGAGACGATCATGACTGTTGCCAATCGGGGTTCGGCGGAGGCCGCCCGCACTCTTCTGAAGATCGGGACCAGCAGCGCCGCCATCGCGTGCGCGCTGGCGTTCGCCGCGCCTGCGTTCGCGCAATCGACCAAGGTCGAAGACCCCGCGGCGAGCACGAGCAGCGCCGCCAACCCGAACGAGCCGGGCAGCGCCGAGCAGCAGAAGGCGGACAACGCCGCGGTCACCGGCGAGACCACGCCTGCGGTCGAGACTGCCGAGACCCAGGCGGCGGTCGAGGCGCCGGGAGCGGCCGACGGCGACATTATCGTCACTGGCTTCCGCCGCAGTCTCGAGAATGCGGTCTACGAGAAGAAGACCCGCGATCAGGTGATCGAATCGATTTCGGCCGAGGATATCGGCAAGCTGCCCGACGCCTCCATCGCGGAGTCGATCGCGCGCCTGCCGGGCGTGACCTCGCAGCGGGTCAGCGGCCGGTCGAACTCGATCTCGATCCGCGGCTTCGCGCCCGACTTCTCCACCACGCTGCTGAACGGCCGCGAGCAGACCTCGACCGGCGACAACCGCGCGGTTGAATACGATCAGTATCCGGCGGAAGTCGTCAACCAGGTCCTGATCTACAAGACCGCCAACTCTGGCCTCATCGGGCAGGGACTGTCAGGCACCGTCGACCTGCGCACCATCCGCCCGATCGAGTTCGGCCGCCGGGTGTTCTCGATCGGCGCGCGCGGCACCTATGCCGACATCGGCAAGCTCAACGAAGGGTCGCAGGACAAGGGCTATCGCGCGACCGCGACCTATGTCGACCAGTTCGCCGACGACACGATCGGCGTCGCGCTGTCGGCGTCCTACCTGGACGAGCCGTACCAGATTCAGGAATTCAACGCCTGGGGCTATGCGACGGGAAATCGTGTCGGGGAAACCAGCACGACGGCGGCGATAGGCGGCTCCAAGTCGTACGTGACCTCCACCCAGCTCAAGCGCCTGGGCCTGTCGGGAACGATCGAATACAAGCCGACCCCGCAGATCACCGCGACGCTGGACGGCTTCTTCTCCGATTTCGACGACGACCAGATCAAGCGCGGCATCGAGCTGCCGCTGGCGTTCGGCGGCGGCTTCGGAACGGTGTTCAACCCGACCCCGGCGAACTCGACGGTCGAGGACGGGCTTATCACGTCCGGCACCTTCTCCAACGTCCAGGGCGTCGTCCGCAACGACAGCTTCCGGCGCAAGGCGAAGCTCTATTCGTTCGGCTATAACGGCAAGTACGAGGGCGACGAGGGTTGGAACGCCCAGATCGACGTCAGCATGTCGCGCACCGAGCGCAGCGAGCGCATCCTCGAGACCTATGCCGGCACGGGCTATGGCGTGGCGCTTGGCGCGACCGACACGATCGGCTTTACCAGCGGCAACAACGGCACGGTGTTCGATCCGCAGCTGAACTACGCCGATCCCAACCTCATCCTGCTGACCGACCCGCTCGGCTGGGGCGGCGCCAACGTCCAGGCGGGATATTTCAACGACCGCCGCGTCGTGGACGACCTGAAGCAGTATCGCGTCGAGGTGGAGCGCGAGTTCGACAACCTGCCGATCTCCTCGCTGCGCTTCGGGCTGAACTACACCGACCGCAACAAATCGCTGCGCCCCAACGAGGCGATCATCCAGCTCGCCAACGGCGCGCTGCAAACCCCGCTGCCCACGCAGTTCCGCCTGGAGCCGACCGACCAGACCTATCTGGGGCTCGGGCCGATCCTGAGCTACAATCCGGAGGATCTGCTGTCCGGCGGCGTCTATCGACTGCTGTCCAACAACGCGAACCTGGATGTGGTCGCCAAGGCGTTCACGGTCCAGGAGCGGATCATGACCTCCTACTTCCAGGCGAACATCAAGCAGGAGGTCGGGTCGGCCGAGCTGACCGGCAACGTCGGCGTGCAGGGCGTCTTCACCAATCAGAAGTCGTCGGGCAACGTCACCGCGAACGGCGCGCTGGTGCCGGTGACCCGCGGCGACGACTACATCGACATCCTGCCGAGCATCAATCTGTCGCTGCGGTTCCCGAGCGACTTCGTGATCCGTGCGGCGGCGGCGCGGCAGATGCAGCGCCCGCGGCTGGACGACATGCGGGTCGCGTTCGCCTACGGCTTCGATGCGAACCAGGGCATCCTGAGCGGGAGCGGCGGCAACCCGCTGCTGCGCCCGATCCGGTCGAACTCGTTCGACGTGACGGTAGAGAAGTATTTCGGCACGCGCGGCTATCTGGCGGCGCAGGGGTTCTACAAGGACCTGAAGAGCTTCGTGTACAATTTTGCGGACACGAACTTCAGCTTCGCCGGGTTCCCGCTGCCGGCGAACGCGCCGCCTTCCACGCCGATCATCGGGACCGGAACGGTGCCGATCAACGGCGAGGGCGGCAGCATCTACGGCGCGGAGCTCGCCGGGACCTTGCCGCTGGGCGAGATCGTCGGGGCGCTCGACGGCTTCGGCCTGACCGGCGGCGGATCGTACACCAAGACGAAGATCACCCCGACGCCCGGCGGCAATGCCGAGGATATCCCCGGCTATTCGCGCTGGGTCGCGAACGGGACCGCGTATTTCGAGAAGTGGGGCTTCTCGGCCCGCGGATCGGTGCGCTACCGTTCGACCTTCATCGGCGAGCTGTCGGGCTTCGGCGCGAACCTCATCCGGCGGCGAGCGATCGGCGAAATGATCGTCGACGGGCAGATCGGCTATGATTTCTCCAATGGGATGCTCCGGGGCCTGTCGGTGTTCGTGCAGGGACAGAATCTGACCGACGAGCCGTTCGTGACGATCAACGGCAGCGCGCGCAATCAGGTGATCGACTATCAGACCTACGGACGTCGCTTCCTCGCAGGCGCCTCGTTCAAGTTCTGATGCCGGCGGCCGCCCCGTTCGCCATGCGGTGAGCGGGGCGGCGGTAACGGAGATGGGTATGTCCGATCCCAGCCGCCGTTCGGTCGTCATCGTCGGCGGCGGCACCGCAGGGTGGATGGCCGCGGCAGCGATCGCGCGCTTCGCGCCGCGGGGCACGTCGATCCAGTTGGTCGAATCCGATGCGATCGGGACGGTCGGCGTCGGCGAGGCGACGATCCCCCAGTTGCGGCTGTTCAACGCCTCGCTCGGCATCGACGAGGACCAGTTCGTCCGCGAAACCGGCGGCACGTTCAAGCTCGGCATCCGCTTCGACGACTGGTCGGGCGACGGCAGCCGGTACATCCATGCGTTCGGCACGCTTGGACGCTCCCTGGGGCTGGTGCCCTTTCACCATTATTGGTTGCGGCATGCGCAGCGCGGCGGAGCCTCGTCGCTGTGGGACTATTCGTCCAGTGCCTGCGCCGCGGCGGCCGGGCGGTTCGCGCGCGATCTCGGGCGGCCCGAGCTGCCGAGCGGGGTCGCCTGGGCGTTTCACTTCGATGCGGGGCTCTACGCCGCGTTCCTGAGACGGCACGCCGAGGCGGCGGGAGTGATGCGGCACGAAGGGCGTGTGGTCGCGGTCGGGCGTGCGGAGAACGGCGATGTCGCCAGCGTGACGCTCGACGACGGGCGCGCGATCACCGGCGACCTGTTCGTCGACTGCTCGGGGTTTCGCGGGCTGCTGATCGAGAAGACGCTCGGCGCGGGGTATGACGACTGGTCGCGATACCTGCCCTGCGACCGAGCGCTGGCGGTGCCGAGCGAAGCGACGCGCCCCTTTGCGCCGTTCACCCGGGCGACCGCGCGCGAGGCGGGATGGCAATGGCGCATCCCGCTCCAGCACCGCACCGGCAACGGGCTGGTCTATTCCAGCGAGCATCTGTCGGACGATCGCGCCGCCGAGCTGCTGCTCGGCAATCTCGATGCGAAGCCGCTCGCCGATCCCCGCCCGCTCCAGTTCGTCACCGGCAAGCGGCGGCGGGCCTGGGTGGGCAATTGCGTGGCGCTCGGGCTGGCCGCGGGGTTCATGGAGCCGCTCGAATCGACCAGCATCCATCTGATCCAGTCCGGCGTCGCCCGGCTGCTGGAATACTGGCCGGGCCCGCGGATCGCCGAGGCCGACGTCGCCGAATACAACCGGCGGACCGATGGCGAGTGGCTGGCGATCCGCGACTTCCTGGTCCTCCACTATCACGCCAATTCGCGGCCGGAGCCGTTCTGGCAGGCGCGGCGCGCGGCGGCGATCCCCGAGACGCTGGCGGAGCGCATCGCGTTGTTCCGCGAGAACGGGCGGGTGCGCCACGATCCGGACTCGCTGTTCACCGAAGTCGGCTGGGTGCAGGTGATGATCGGCCAGGGTGTGACGCCCGCCGGTCACCATTCGCTCGCCGACGGGCCGACCGAAGCCGAACTCGCCGAGTTCCTGTCGCTCGCCGCACGCCACGCCGCCCAGGTGGCGGGCAAGATGCCGCCGCACGACGCCTACCTCGCCGCGCATTGCGCCGCCCCTTCTCCCCAGCCGAAAGCCGCCTGATGAAGATGCTTGCTCCCCTTCTCGCCCTGCTCGCCGCGCCGGCGGCGGCGCAGGATTACCGCGCGCGGCTGCCGCAGGACGAGGTGATCTATTTCGTCCTGCCCGACCGGTTCGAGAACGGCGACCGCGCCAACGACCGCGGCGGGCTGACCGGCGACAGGATGCGGACGGGGTTCGATCCGACGCACAAGGGCTTCTTCCACGGCGGCGACCTGAAGGGGCTGCAGCAGCGCCTGCCCTACATCCAGGCGCTGGGCGCGACCGCGATCTGGGTCGGGCCGATCTTCAAGAACAAGCCCGTTCAGGGCGGGCCGGGTCAGGAGAGCGCGGGCTATCACGGCTATTGGGTAACCGACTTCACCCAGGTCGACCCGCATTTCGGCACCAATGCGGACTTCAAGGCGCTGGTCGACGCGGCGCATGCGCGCGGGATCAAGGTGTACATGGACATCATCGTCAACCACACCGCCGACGTGATCCAGTTTCGCGAGTGCGACGGAAAGCAGTCGTGCCCGTATCGCGGCATCGCCGACTACCCGTACCAGCGCCAGGGTGGCCCGGCGGGGAAGCCGATCAACTCGGGCTTCGCCGGCGACGCGGTGCAGACCGCCGAGAATTTCGCCAAGCTGACCGACCCGAGCTACGCCTACACGCCCTACGTTCCGGCGGCGGAGGCGCAGGTGAAGGTTCCGGCGTGGCTCAACGACCCGCAATACTACCACAATCGCGGCAACACCACCTTCACCAACGAGAGCAGCACCTACGGCGATTTCGTCGGACTGGACGATCTCTATACCGAGCATCCGCGCGTCGTGCAGGGCATGATCGACATCTTCGGCGACTGGATTGACCGGTACGGCGTCGACGGGTTCCGCGTCGACACCGCGCGCCATGTCGCACCCGAGCTATGGCAGAAGTTCGTTCCCGCAATGCTCGCGCGCGCCAAGGCGAAGGGCATTCCGAACTTCCACATCTTCGGCGAGGTCGCGTACGAGACGCTCGACGTCGGCATGCTGGCGCGGCACACGATCGTCGACAAGTTCCCCGGCGTGCTCGACTTCGCGTTCCGCCAGGCGGTGCTCGGCAGCCTGACCAAGCCCGAGCCGGGCGCGTGGGACAAGTTCACGCTGGGCGATGCGCTCTACGCGGGCGGGTACGACACCGCGATCACGCTGCCGACCTTTGTCAGCAACCATGACGCGGGGCGGATCGGCTTCTACGTGCGCAAAGCGCTGCCGCAGGCGTCGGACGCCGAGGTGCTGGCGCGCGTCCGGCTGGCGCATGCGATGTTGCTGACGCTGCGCGGGGTGCCGACGATCTATTCGGGCGACGAGCAGGGCTTCGCGGGCGACGGCAACGACCAGGACGCGCGCGAGGACATGTTCGCGAGCAAGGTCGCGACGTACAACGACAACAAGTTGATCGGATCGTCGGCGACGACGGCGACCGCCAGTTTCGGGCAGACCCACCCGCTGTTCGAGGACATTGCCAAATTGTCTCGCCTGCGCCTCGCCACGCCTGCGCTCACCCGCGGCAAGCAGGTGCTGCGCGCGCGAAGCGACGAAGCGGGGTTGGTCGCGCTGTCGCGCTTCGATCCGGCGACGGGCGCAGAAGTGCTCGTCGCGTTCAATACGTCGGACAAGCCGGTGACGCAGAACGTCCAGGTCGAGGTCGCCTCGACCCGGTTCAAGCCGCTGGCGGGCCCCTGCCCCGCCCGCGCCGCCGCGCCGGGGAGCGTCAGCGTCACGCTGCCCGCCTTCGGCTATGCCGTGTGCGCGGCGGAGGCGAAGTGATGGCCGAATGGTGGAAGGGCGCGGTCGTCTACCAGATCTACCCGCGCAGCTTCGCGGATTCGAACGGCGACGGGGTCGGCGACCTGCCGGGGATCACGCGGCATCTCGATCATGTCGCGAGCCTGGGCGTCGACGCGATCTGGTTGTCGCCGTTCTTCACCTCGCCGATGAAGGACTTCGGCTACGATGTCGCCGATTACCGCGGTGTGGACCCGATCTTCGGGACGCTCGACGACTTCGACGCGCTGGTCGCGCGCGCGCATGCGCTGGGGCTGAAGGTCGTCATCGACCAGGTCTATTGCCATACGTCGGACCAGCATGCGTGGTTCGCCGAGAGCCGATCGAGCCGCACCAACCCGAAGGCCGATTGGTACGTCTGGGCCGACGCCAAGCCCGACGGATCGCCGCCGTCGAACTGGCAGTCGGTATTCGGCGGCCCGGCATGGACCTGGGACGCGCGGCGGCAGCAATATTACATGCACAATTTCCTGCGCGAGCAGCCGCAGATCAACGGCCATTCGCTGGAGGTACAGGAAGCGCTGCTCGACACCGCGCGCTTCTGGCTCGACCGCGGGGTCGACGGATTCCGCCTCGATGCGCTCAATTTCATGATGCACGACCCCGTGCTGACCGACAATCCGCCCGCGCCGCTGACCAACAAGGCGCGGACGCGCCCGTTCGACTATCAGCTCAAGCGCTTCAACCAGGGCCACGCGGACATCACCGGCTTTCTCGAGCGCATCCGCGAGACGATGGACGAATATGACGGCCGGTTCACCGTCGCCGAGGTCGGCGGCGAGGACGCCGATCGCGAGATGAAGCTGTTCACCGCCGGGAACGCGCGGCTGAACACCGCCTACGGCTTCGCCTTCCTCTACGCGCCCGCGCTGACGCCGGAAGTGGTCGACGATGCGGTGTCGGCTTGGCCCGACGCGGCCGGTGTAGGCTGGCCGAGCTGGGCGTTCGAGAACCACGACGCGCCGCGCGCGATGACGCGCTGGCCGTCCGCGCCCGGGCACGCGCACGCCTTCGCCGCGTGCAAGATGGCGCTGCTGTTCTGCCTGCGCGGCAACGTGTTCTTATACTACGGCGAGGAGCTGGCGCTGACGCAGGTCGACGTGGCGTTCGAGGATCTGCAGGACCCGGAGGCGATCGCCAATTGGCCGCTGACGCTGTCGCGCGACGGGGCGCGGACGCCGATGCCGTGGGTCGCCGACGCGCCGTACTGCGGTTTCTCCACCGCCAAACCGTGGCTGCCGGTCGGGCAAGATCACCAAGCGCTCGCGGTCGACCGGCAGGAGGGCGACCCGGAGTCGATCCTGCACCTGACCCGGCGGATGGTCGCGCTGCGCAAGGCGCATCCGGCGCTTGCGGTGGGAGACTGGCGGACGCTTCACGCCGGTCCGGCGCTGCTCGCCTTCGAGCGCGAGGGCGGCGGCGAGACGCTGCTGTGCGTGTTCAACCTCGGTGCGGAAACGCTGACATGGGCGCCTGCCGAGCCGGAGGCGTGGCGGGTGATCGAGGCGGTGAACGGGGCGGAGGCGTGGGTGCTTCCGGCTTATGGCGCGGTGATCGCCGAGCGGGCGGGGTAACGTGACGAACACCCGACCTTTCCCCGTCGCCCCGGCCTTGAGCCGGGGCCCCGCTTCTTCTTGACGGCGTTACAAGAAGAAGCGGGACCCCGGGTCAAGCCCGGGGTGACGAAGAAGGCTACTTGGTTGCAGTCGGAAAGCCCCGCTGCTTGAGGAGCGCGTCGACGTCCGGGTCGCGGCCGCGGAAGGCGCGATAGGCTTCGGCGCGGTCCGTCTCGTTGCCGGTCGACAACAGCACGGTTGCGAAGCGGTCTGCGGTCGCCTTGTCCCAAGGGCTCCCCGCCTCCTCGAACGCGGCGAAGGTGTCGGCGTCCATCGTTTCCGACCAGAGGTAGCTGTAATAGCCCGCCGAATAGCTGTCGGACGAGAACAGGTGCTGGAACTGCGGCACGCGGTGACGCATCACCAGCTGCTTGGGCATGCCAATCTCGGCCAAGGCGGCGCGCTCGAAGGCGTCCGGGTCGACGACGCCGTCGGCCACGGTGTGCATCTTCATGTCGACGATCGCGGAGGAGAGATATTCAGCGGTGGTGAAACCCTGATTGAAGGTCTCCGACGACTTGACCTTGTCGAGCAGCGCCTGGGGCATCGGCTGCTTCGTCTGGTAGTGAAGCGCGTATTTGTCGAGCACGTCGCGGGTGAGCAGCCAATGCTCGTTCACCTGGCTGGGGTATTCGACGAAGTCGCGCGGGGTGCCGGCAAGCCCCGGATAGGTCACGTCCTGCAGCATCGCATGGATCGCGTGACCGAACTCGTGGAACAGCGTCTCCGCGTCGTCGAGGCTGATGAGGACGGGCTCGCCGGCCGCAGGCTTGGCGAAATTGTTGTTGTTGGAGGAGATGACGCGCTGTGCGGGCGCGAGGCCGCGCTGGCCGCGGTACGTGTTGGCCCAGGCGCCCGAGCGCTTGCCGGTGCGCGCGAAATCGTCGCGGTAGAAGAGACCGACCTCCTGCCCGTTCCGCGTGACGTGCCAGACGCGCATGTTGGGCTCGAACACCGGAACCGTGCCGGTGATCTCCTTGAATTCGAGCCCGTAGAGCCGGTTGGCGGCGTAAAGCGATCCCTGGATGATGTTGTTGAGCTCGAAATAGGGCTTCAGCTGCGCCTGATCGAGGTCGTAGCGGCTCTTGCGGACCTTCTCCTGATAGAAGCGGTAATCCCAAGGCTCGATCGTGATCTTGGCCCCTTCCTTGTCCGCGATCGCCTGCATGTCGCGGACCTCTTCGGCGACGCGCGCCTTGGCGGCGGGCCAGACGCGCATCATCAGGTCCATCGCGGCGGCGGGGGTCTTCGCCATCGTGTCCTGCATCCGCCAATCGGCGTGGGTCTTGAACCCGAGCAGATGCGCGCGGTCGGCGCGGAGCTTGACGATCTTGGCGATCGTCGCATTGGTGTCGTTCGCGTCGCCGTTGTCGCCGCGACCGACGAACGCGCGCCAGACCTGCTCGCGAAGCGCGCGGTCGTTCGCGAAGGTGAGCACCGGATCGACCGCCGAGCGGGTGTTGACGATCGCCCAACCCTGCTGCTTGCGTTCGACCGCGGCGGCCCTGGCGACGGCCTTGACGCTGTCGGGCACGCCCGCGAGCCGCGCCTCGGCGGTGACGGTGATCGCGGTGCTCTCGTCCGCAAGCAGCTTCTCGGAAAATGCGGAGAAGGCTGTGGCAAGCTGCTGGTTGATTGCGGAAAGCTGCGTCTTCTGCTCAGGCGTGAGCTGCGCGCCCTGGCGGACGTAAGCGTCGCGGATGCGGGTCACCAAGCGTATCTGCTGCGCATCGAGCCCGCTGCTGTTTCGCTTGGCGTAGATCGCCTCGATCCGCGCGAACAGCTTTGGATCGAAGGTGATCCGATCCTGCGCCGCCGACAGCTTGGGAGACCATTCGCGATCGAGCGCCTGATAGGCGGGAGAGTTCATGTTTCCGGTCATCACGCCGAACAGCGTGCCGACGCGGTTCAGCCGCCGACCCGCGAGCTGCATCGGGACGACCGTGTTGGCGAAGGTCGGCGCGGCCGGATTGTCGGCGATGCGGCGATACTCGGCCGCGCGTTCGTCGAGCGCGACCTGAAAGGCTTGCGGAAACAGCTCGGGGCGCACCTTGTCCCACGGCGGCACGCCGTCGTACGGCCCGGTCCATTCGGCCAGCAGGGGATTGGCAGCGGGCGTCGCCGCCACGGTCTGCGCGAGAGCGGCGGTCATAGGAGAGGATGCAAGGATGCTGGCGGCGAGAAGCAGGTGGCGCAAGATCGGTCCTTCTGATCGGCTGAGGCGCGCATCATAACGCACGCGTCCGATCGCGCAAAACCGCGTCCGCCCGCGGGATCAGGCCGCGGCGGCGTCGTCTTGACCGGTCCCGTACAGATAGGCGGGCTCGAACTCCGCCAGAGCCGCGAGACGCTTCCGGTCGTGGAGCTCGACCGCATTCTGGCGAAAGGTCATCAGGCCCTGTTCGCGCAGCACCCGCAGCACCCGATTGACGTGAACGCCCGTGATTCCGCACGCCTCGCCAAGATCGGCCTGGGTCAGCGGCAGCTCGAAGCGCCCGTTCGCCGCAAGGCCGACCATCTCGAGCCGCGCGTTCAATTCGCAGAAGAAGTGGGCGACGCGCCCCTCCGCGCCGAGACGGCCGAGCCGAAAGATCCACTCGCGGTGCATCGAGGCGTCGATCAGCGTGCTGAACCACATCAGCCGCGTCAGTCGCGGGCGATCTTCGACGATCTTCTCCAGCGCTTCGTGGGAGAATTCGGCGACGCGGACCGGGCCGATCGTCGCGACATCGTGGTCGAGACGCTTCATCGGAAAGCCGTGAAGGTCCACGAAGTCGCCGGGCACGTGGACCGCGACGATCTGCCGGTAACCCTCGCGGTCGTCCATGTAGCGGCAGATGAAGCCGTCGAGCAGCAGCGTGCTGGCGGTCAGCGGCGCGCCGGCCCGCGCCAGAAGCTGGCGCGAGGCGTAGGTGCGCACCTCGCCGACCGCTTCCTCCAGCGCGCGGCGATCGTCCTCGTCGAGCGCGCTGCGTCCACGGCCCCTCAGAAACAGCGCGGTCAGCATCGGTCGTCACTTCCCCCCGACGGGTCTTCTGTTCCGTCGGGGGAGCGAGCGCAAGCCGTCAGTCGTGCTGGCACGCGACCACGGTGGCGATCACCGCCAGCGTCTCCTGCGGGTCGCGGACGCGGACGGTGTCGAGCCCCAGCGTCTTGGCCGGATAGTCGTTGCCGCCGGGGAAGATCGCGTCGCCGACGAACATCATTGCGTCGAGCGCGATGCCGCTCGCGTCCCGCAGCTTCTTGAGGCCGTACGCCTTGTCGACGCCCTCGCGGGTGATGTCGATCGAGGTCGCGCCGCCCATGTTGATCGACAGGCCCGGTAGGCGGGTCTTCAGGTCCGCCTGGATCACCTTGCGCTTGGCGAAATCGGGGTCCCAATGCTCCTTAGCCTCGAGCGGCGCCTGCTGGCCCAATGCGGAGAAGGTGATCTGGCTGCCGCGGTCCTCGACGCGCTCACCCCAGACCTGTTCGGGGACGAAGCCGGTCGCCTCCAGCGCCTCGTCGAAGGCGGTCTTGATCTTGGCGCGCGTCGCATCGTCGAACAGTTCGGCATAGACCGCGCTCCACCCGCCGTCCTTGAAGGTGTAGAGCTTGGTGCCGGTCGTCGGCATCAGCCACAGCTTCGAACGGTCGGCGCGTTCGGGCAGGCGGCTGGCGACCTGCTTGTCGAACTGCGGCCAGTCGCCGCCCGAGATCACCGCGACGTGCGCGACCTTCAGGAGATCGGCGAGCGCTTCACCCATCTCCTCCTTCAGCGGCTGCTTGCTCTCGGCGAGCGTGCCGTCGAGGTCGAAGGCGACGAGTTGCTTCATGGGGTCTGCTCCAGGATCAGGTGGGTTATGGCGTGCGCGACGCCGTCTTGGTCGTTGGCGAGGGTCACCGCATCTGCGGCGTCGCGGACGGCTTGGGGCCCCTGCCCCATTGCGATCGAGCGGCCCGCCCGCGCGAACATGGCGAGGTCGTTGGCCTGGTCGCCGATCGCGATCGTGTCGGCGAGCGCGACGCCGAACGCATCGGCCAGCCTGGCGACGCCGTCCCCCTTGTTGGCGACGGGGGCGGTGACGTCGAGATAATAGGGTTGCGACTGGACGATCGTCGCAAGGTCGCCCAGCGCCGCCCTCATCCGCGCGGTGAGGTCCTCCAGCAGCGGCTCGTCGTCGCTGACGAAGGTGATCTTGTCGGCCGCGCGTCCGTTCAGGTCGGTGAAGGCGACCGGCTCCTGGTTTGAGGTGATCCGTTCGCTGGCGGTATGCGCGCCCTGCGGATCGCTCGCATGCCATTGGTCGTCGGCGAAGACCCAGGTGTCGACCGCGACGCCGCGCGCGAGGTCGAGAACCTGCCGTGCGACGTCGGGCGCGAGCCGCTGCTGGAACAGGATCGCGCCGTCGCGGGTGAACACGGTGCCGCCGTTGAACGCGCCCATCGGCCGCTCGAGCGCGAGCGCGTCGGCGATCGGCATCATGCCGGAGCGGGGGCGCGCGCTGATGATCGTGAAGGCGACCCCTGCCTCGCGCAAGTCGGCGACGGCGGCGATCGTCGCCGGGGTCAACCGCTTCCTCTTGTCCACCAGCGTGCCGTCGACATCCGAGACGACCAATTTCACTGAGGCATCTCGACATGCCCGCCGAAGCCGAAGCGCATCGCCGACAGCATCTTGTCGCCGAACGTGTGCTCGACGCGGCTGCGGTAGCGGGCGAACAGCGCGGTGGAGAGGACGTTGACCGGCGTCGCCTGCTCCATCGCGGCCTCCACGGTCCACTGACCCTCGCCCGAGTCCGCCACGCGGCCGGAGAATTGCTCCAGCTTCTGGTCGCGGGCGAGCCCCGCCGCGGCGAGATCGAGCAGCCAG
>SXGT01140157.1_pt1 | contig 20441 bp, 20 predicted proteins | sample 3176221 | NCBI WGS metagenome assembly SXGT01 (sample SAMN11356862, study PRJNA531348) | freshwater metagenome | isolation source: freshwater sample F1-120 | place: China: Fuxian Lake, Yuxi | collected 2017-12-25
CCGCGGCGCCTACCTCGGCGAGACCGTCCAGGTCATCCCACACGTCACCAACTAGATCAAAGAACGCATCCGGAGCCTCGCGACCGATGACGTCGACGTCGTCATCACCGAGGTCGGCGGAACCGTCGGCGACATCGAGATCCTCCCGTTCCTCGAAGCGATCCGACAGTTCCGCAAGGACGTCGGTCGCGAGAACGTGTTCTACGTGCACGTCACCTTGGTGCCGTTCATCGGGCCGTCGGGCGAACAGAAGACGAAGCCGACCCAGCATTCGGTCACCGAACTGCGCAGCCGAGGCATCCAGCCCGACGCCATCGTGTGTCGCAGCGACCGGCCGATTCCGTACCGGTTGAAGGAGAAGATCTCGTCGTTGTGTGACGTGCCCGTCGCAGGCATCGTGAGCGCAGTCGACGCCGAAAGCCTCTACGAGATCCCCCTCGTGCTCCACGACGAAGGTCTCGACGACTACGTGTGCCGAGTGCTCCAACTCGACGAGCGCCAACCTGAACTCGCCGAGTGGCGCACCCTTGTCGAGCGAGTCAAGGCCGCCGACCAAGAGGTCCACATCGGCATGGTCGGCAAGTACGTGACGTTGCCGGACGCCTATCTCTCGGTGGTCGAGGCCTTGCGCCATGGCGGTTTCGCCTGCGGCGCCAAGGTCGTCATCGACTGGATCGCCTCCGACGAAGCCGAGGGGTTGCTCGCCGAAGGACGCCTCGCGGGGCTCGACGGCATTGTCGTGCCCGGCGGGTTCGGCGTCCGAGGCATCGAAGGCAAAATCGCCGCGACCGCCTACGCCCGCGAGCATCGGGTGCCGTTCTTGGGGTTGTGCCTCGGTATGCAGTGCGCTGTGGTCGAGTTCGCACGCAACGCGTGCGGTCTGAGCGGCGCGAACAGTTCCGAGTTCGACCCGCACACGCCACACGCGGTGATCGACCTCATGGATGCCCAGCGCGACATCGTCGACATGGGTGGCACGATGCGGCTCGGGAGTTGGCCGGCGAAGCTCGAGGCCGGCACGCTCGTGCGCGAGCTGTACGGCGACGAGGTCGTCTACGAACGCCATCGCCACCGCGACGAGGTCAACAACCGGTCCCGCCAGCAACTCGTCGAGGCGGGACTCGTGCTCTCGGGAACGTCGCCGGACGGCCACCTCGTCGAGTACATCGAACTCCCGCAGACGGTGCACCCGTTCTTCGCCGCGACGCAAGCGCATCCCGAGTTCAAGAGTCGGCCCACACGGCCGCACCCGATGTTCGCGGGGTTCGTGGCCGCGGCCGCGTTCCGGGCCGAGGGCCGCAACCCGCACTTTCCCTTTGCCAACGCGACCGACTCGGTGACCTCGTCGACGATCGAAGTCGCGTCGTGACGTGCCCGACGAACTCGCTGCGCTGATCGTCGAGTACCACGAGTGGCTCGCAGTCGAACGCGGGCTCGCGCCCAACTCTCGCGCGGCGTACCGGCGTGACCTGACCCGCTACGAGCGCTGGTTGCGCGAGCTCGGCATCAGCCGCGTCCGTGACATCTCGGACGACCTCGTCCACCGTTACGTCGAGTTCCTCCGTGACTTGCGCGACGACGACGGTCGAGCGGTGTTGGCCTCGTCATCGATCGCCCGGGCCGTGGTTGCAGTCCGATCGTTCCATCGGTTCTGTGTCGATGAGGGCGGTGCGACGCACGACCCGTCGGTACGCGTCGGCGCCCCGCGCGTGCCGCAGGGGATACCCAAAGCCTTGACCGAATCCGAAGTCATCGGAATGCTCGAAAGTGCCGAAGGGCCCGAACCGCTCGGCGAACGCGATCGGGCAATCCTCGAGTTGCTCTACGCGTCCGGGCTGCGTATCTCCGAACTCGTCGGCCTCGACCTGGGCGCCGTCGACATCGACGACGGGCTGGTCCGCGTGCTCGGCAAGGGTTCGAAGGAGCGCGTCGTGCCGGTTGGCCGAACGGCGTGCGCGGCGCTGCGGGCCTACCTCGGTGCGGGACGCCTGGAACTGCGAACTCGCGGCGGCCCCGGTCGTGGTGGCGCAGCTGATGCGGTCTTCTTGAATGCTCGCGGTGCAAGGATTTCTCGCCAAGGCTGCTGGAAGATCGTGCGCGACGCAGCGCGTCGAGCGGGTCTCGACGAGCCGGCGTCACCCCACGTTCTGCGCCACAGTTGCGCCACGCACATGCTCGATCACGGCGCCGACATCCGGGTGGTCCAAGAGCTCCTCGGCCACGCCAGCGTGTCGACCACCCAGGTCTATACCAAGGTCTCGACCGAACGTCTGCGAGCCGTGTACGAGTCCGCGCATCCGCGCGCCCTGGGCTCCCGGTAGCCTGCCCCGCCATGGCAACCGCCGAAGAAGTCCAACGCATGCTCGCGGCCGAACGGGTCCGGGTCACCGAACAGCTCGCCCACCTGGGCCACGACGGCGCCCGGGACACCTTCGACGAGAACTTCGCCGACATCGGGCAGGTCACGGCCGAGCGCGGGGAGGTCGATGCAATCGTCGCCGCGTTGCTCGACGCGCTCGACGATGTCGATCATGCGCTCGCCAAGCTCGATACCGGAACGTTCGGTAGCTGTGAGGATTGTGGGACAGCAATCGCCGAGGCCCGCATCGAAGCGATGCCAACCGCGCGGCATTGCATCCAGTGCGCGTCGAAGAAACGCTGAACGATGGCGGTCGCCAGCACCGTCATCCTCGTCGCGGTGTTGGTGGTGTCGGTCGTGGTCCACGAGGTCGCCCACGGTCTGGTGGCCGATCGGCTCGGTGATTCGACTGCCCGCATGGCGGGACGGCTCACCCTCAACCCGCTGAAGCACAACTACCCGTTCGGGACGTTGGCGCTGCCGTTCCTCGGTGCGCTCGCGGGCGTTCCGTTCGGGTACGCCAAGCCGGTGCCGGTTCGACCCAGCCGATTGCGTTCACCGCGCCGTGATCTGGTGCTGGTTGCCTTTGCCGGTCCGCTGTCGAACTTGGTGTTGGGCATCGCTGGCGCGGTGGTCGCCCGCGGGCTGGTGCCCGACGCTCCATGGAGTTTTGACGACCTGTCGATCGCGGCCCAGTTCGCCTACGGCACCGCGCTGGTCAATCTGCTGCTGGCCGTGTTCAACGCCTTGCCGGTACCCCCGCTCGACGGGTCGCGGCTGGTCGAGTACTTCTTGCCGGCCCGATGGCTGCGGACCTGGGCCACCGTGCACCGATACGGATTCGTGGTGGTGCTGGCGTTGGTCGTGTCGGGGTCGCTCGGGTTCGTGTTCGATCCGGTGCTCGACGCGCTGGAGGGGTTCGTCAGCTGAGGGCGCCGGCTTGCCGCCCGCCTAGGCACCAGATGGACATTCTGTCGCATCGCGCCCGTGGTTCCCGAGCGTGACAGTCGATACAGCTCGGGGTTTGCAATCGCACCGGCGCGATCGCGTGCGCGAATCTGTTCTCGTGGCGTTCCGATCTGCGCACTTCGTCCGGCGGTTCTTCGGCTCCCTGTTCGCGGGCAGGGTGAGCGCCGATGAGCTGGCCTGGGTCGAAGCCCAGCTCACTGCGGAGGAATGGCGGCTCTGGCAGCGCATGGGCCGTATCGATCGCGTCGAAAGCGTGGCGGTGGCGCGCCGAGCGGCTGCGCAGCTGCCGGCCGAACTCGGCGAGGACCATCCGTGGCTGGCGGCCGCGTTGCTCCACGACATCGGCAAACGCGACAGCGGCTTCGGCACGTTCCGTCGCTCGGCCGCGCAGTTGATGGGCTCGATGGCCGGTCGTTCGGCGGGCGCAGCATGGATGGAGTCGAGCGGTCAGATGCGTCGCGTCGGTATCTACCTGAACCACGCCGCGGTCGGCTCGACCGCGATCGCCGTCGCCGGCGGACGTCCGGAGGTCGCGGCCTGGGCGAAGGTGCATCACGACCCTGCCGGGTGGGCGGGTGCCGGGGTGCCAGGGCCGATCGCTCGCGTGCTCGCGGCGGCCGACGGCGAAACCGTGCGCTGAGTCGTTTTTCGGCCCACGACTGAACTTTCGCGGGCGAAAACGCCGATACGTCCGTTACGGGTGATTACTTCGTCACGCTGCCGGCCAAGGTCCCTCCGCCGGACATCGAACCGCCGCCCCCACGCGCCCGGAATCGACGCGACCTTCCGTGGGGCCGCCTCGGGGTACTGATCGGATTGTCGGCGGGTGCGTTGTGGGCGTCGTCGAGTCCTGGTGGCGTGCCGGCCCGAATCGAAGATCTCTCCGACTGGGTGCGTGGCGGGGTCGAGTCGGCGACCGCCGATCCACAACTGCGCCGAGCCGAAGACGCGATCGAAGCGTGGTACGCCCGCAACGGTCGCTATCCCGACCGTTCGGAGTTCGATCCCGATAGTCCCGAATACGAGCTCCCCGTCGGACTGGCGATCGAGTTCTGTAGCCCGCGCCACGTCGTGGTGTCGGGTTTAACGAGTCGGGGCACCGTGAGCCGGCTCCTGGTCGACGGCGAAAAGGTCGGCGACGCAGACGGGTCGCCGGGTTGCCCGCTCGATCCCGACGCCCCCGACCCCTTCGGCTAACGGCGACGGCGCTGCCGCAGCAGGTCTTGGGCGGAGGTTCGCAGTCGGGACGCGCGGTCAGCCGACGAGTCCGAGCCGAGGACGTCCTTCGGACTCCGGCGGAACCCACGCTTCGATGATTGCCGGAATGCGATCCGGAGGAACCGGTCGTGCGATCAGGTATCCCTGACCGCGGTCACAGCCCCACTCGGTCAAGAGCTGCCAGCTGACGGTGGTTTCAACACCCTCGGCGACGACGTCGAGCCCGAGAGCCTGGCCGAGCTGCACCGTCGAGCGGACGACGACCGCATCGTTGTCGTCAGCGCGCATGTCGAGCACGAACGACTTGTCGATCTTGATCTCATCGATCGGCAATGCCCGCAACACGGCGAGCGACGAATACCCGGTGCCGTAGTCATCGATCGAAATGCGTACACCGAGGTCGTGCAGCGGTGTGATCGCGGCCGCGGCGCGCTCGACGTCGGCCATCAGCTGCGTCTCGGTGATCTCGAGCGTGAGGCTCGACGGGGGGCACGCGTTCGCAGCGAGGAGACCAGGCACTTCGGCCCGAAGCCAGTCGTGTTCGAGGTCGCGGGTCGACACGTTCACCGACAACGCGAGTTGCAGCCCCGCATCGGCCCAACGCTTCCGGTCGGCCAGGGCTCGCTCGACGACGAACGCGGTCAGCGCGTGGATCGAACCGGTTTGCTCGGCCAACAACACGAACTCGTCGGGCGGGACGAACCCGCGTTCGGGATGTTCCCAGCGCACCAATGCCTCGACGCCGGTGATCGCACCGGTCCGCAGGTCCGCCTTCGGTTGGTACGCAACGGTGAGTTCGCGGCGTTCGATCGCTCGGCGCAGCTGCGTGGCGAGCACCAGACGCCCCGACGCGTCGTGATCGCGCTGCTCGTCGTAACACTCGACCGTTCGACCCGCGTCCTTCGCTACCCGGAACGCGCCGTCGGCGCGTCGCAGCAGCATCGCGGGTTCGGTCGCGTCGTTGGGGTAAAGCGCGATGCCGGCGCTGGCACCGATCGCGACTTCGATGCCGCCGACCGACAACGGCTCGCTCATCGTTCCGACGATCGTCGCAGCCGCAGCGCGTGCCGCGTCGCCGTTGGGGATGTCGTCGAGCAACAACGCGAACTCGCCGCCTGAGAGTCGTCCGAGCCAGTCGCCACCGCGGAGCCGCTGTTGCACCCGGTTGGCGATGCGTTCGAGCACTTCGTCGCCGCGTTCGTAGCCGAGGGCTTCGTTCACCCGGCCGAAGCCCTGGAGTCCGACGACGACGACCGCCAGGGGGTCAGGTCGGTGGCAACGTTCGGCGAGTTCTTCCAACAAGGCGGCGCGGTTACCGAGCCCCGTGACGTCATCGTGCAACGCTCGATACTGGCGTTCTTCGATTTCGCGTCGGAGTTGGCTGAGCAGTTGGCCGTTCTGCAGCGTCAACGCGGTTTGGTCGCACAGCGTGACGAACAACGCCAGGTCGTTGCGGTCGAACGCATCGATGTCGCCGGCTTCGTTCGCGACCGCCAGCGCGCCGACGACGGCACCGTCAGCCCGCAACGGCGCGACGAGCATCTCGTGCAAGCCCAATGGCGTCAACGCGTTGCGACTGCCGCTTCCGGACCGGCGCAAGTGCGCGGGTTCCGCGGTCCCGAGCACCCGTGCGACGGGGTCGGCCGGGTCGATGGGTTCGACGCCGCTGCGCACCTCGCCATCGGCAAAGCGACAACGCAGAAGGTGCCCGGGTTGATCACGAACCAGCAGGACGAGATAGGCGCGTTGGGCTCCGAGCAGCTGGGAGGCGCCCTTCAACGCGGTCGCGACGACGTCATCGCGCGCGACCGCTTCGGCAATGTCGCGCGAGTAGCCCTGGAGTAGTTGCAAATGTCGATGACGTCGCAGCAAGGTGCCGTAGCCGCGGTAGGCCCCGAGCGCGGTGAACACAACGAGCCCCAACATGACGAGGGCACCCGCATGCACCGAGTGCAAGACGACCGCGAGCACGCCGACCGCGCCAGATGCGACGACGCCGGGGAACAACGACAGATCGGTTCGGAGCGCGTCGCGGAGGTCGACCGCGCCGAGGTGGAGATAGATCGCCGCGCTGACAAGAAACGATGATGTGATCTCGGCAACGAAGGCCGCGACGATCGCTCCCAGCCACGCGCGTGCTGGGCTGCTGCCGAGTGGACCGCTGATCGCACCGAACACGGCGAGCGCGACCACGACCTGCGCGGCGTACTGCACGACGTTGAACGCCAACTTTGCGCCCCGTTGGCGGTGGATGACGCCGAACACGACGGCGATGGCAATGACATTCGCGGCAAGCAACGAGCTCGGCGCCGCAAGCAACAGGCCCGCCGCGAGCGGCGCCTCGGACAACGCCTTCGTGTGGGCTTCGCCGCGCACCCAGAGGTTGATCGAGAGCAGTTCCGCAGCGACGAATCCGGCGAAGAGCATCGCGATCTGCAGCGCGGTGACGTTGCGGGTGTCGTGATCGATCGTGAGCCAGAGGGCGGCACCGGTCAGGGTCACGGCCGCGATGAGCCACCACACCGACACCGGACGCGTGTCGGCGGACGACTCCGCGCGTTCGCCTGTTGCTGCTGTCACCCTGCCTCCGTGGGTTGGCTCGCCCGGAGGAGGATCGGCACGCCGAGGGGGTGACCTTGATGGGCGCCTTGTCCCGGTCGGTTGGGATGTGGCGATTCACACAGACGCGGCAGGGCGCAACGGCTACGGCAGCAGCAATCCGGCCGAACGTTTGGTCCGTTGCAGCACGGCGTTGGCCCGCTCGGCCGCGAGTTCCGCACCGGCTCGCAGGATCCGGTCGATCTCGCCTGGGTCGGCCATGAGCTCGCCAGAGCGCTGTTGGAACGGGGCAAGGTATTCGACGACGGCCTCGGCGACACCCGATTTCAGGTTGCCGTAGCCGCTTGCGCTGAAGGCCGTGACGGCGGCGTCGATACTCGACCCGGTGACGCCGGCGTAGATCTCGAGCAAGTTCGACACGCCGGGCTTTGCCTCGCGGTCGTGGCGCACGTCGTTGTCGCTGTCGGTCACCGCGGACTTGATCTTCTTGGTGATCACCGCCGGATCGTCGAGCACGCGGACGACACCTTGGGGGGAATCGTCGGATTTCGACATCTTCTTCGTCGGGGTTTGGAGATCCATGATTCGAGCGCCGGCTGGCGGGAAGGTGGCCCGCGGCACCACGAAGGTGTTGCCGAAACGGTGGTTCCAGCGCTCGGCGAGATCGCGGGCGAGCTCGACGTGTTGGCGTTGGTCGTCGCCGACCGGGACTTCGTCGGTGTCGTACAACAAGATGTCCGCCGCCATCAAGACGGGATAGTCGAACAAACCGACGCTGACGTGCTCGGACCCATCGGCTTTGTCCTTGAACTGGGTTTGGCGCCGCAGCTCGCCGAAACCGGCGACGCAGTTGAGCAGCCAGGTGCACTCGGCATGGATACCCCCGACGTGGCTCTGCACGAACAGCAAGCAGCGCGCCGGGTCGATCCCGGCGGCCAGCAGGATCGAGGCCACCTGCCGAGTGGTTGCGGTCAGCGTCTCGGGCTCGTAATCGACCGTCATGGCGTGCAGGTCGACCACGCAAAACACCTGGTCGCGTTGGTCGGCGGCCGGGGATCCGGCGTCGGGCAGCCCATCGACCCAGCGTCCGATGGCCCCGCAGAAGTTGCCCAGTTGGACGGACCCTGTCGGTTTGATGCCCGAGAACACACGCGTCATGGGCTCATCGTAGGAGCATGACAGCGATGTGATTCGCGAGATAAGGTACCCGTCGTGGCTCATCAGGTACAGACACCGGTCTTCGAGGGACCCTTCGACCTGCTGCTGCACCTGATCCTCAAGCAAGAGGTCGACCTGTGGGAGGTCAACCTCGCGCAGATCATCGACGAGTACCTCGAACAGGTCGCCACGTACGACTCGGTCGATCTGAATGCCGCCACCGAGTTCTTGCTGATCGCCGCGACGCTCATCGAACTGAAGGCTCGGCGGTTGCTCCCCGGCCAAGAAGAAGTCGAACTCGACGAAGAACTCGCGAAATGGGAAGAGCGCGATTACCTGCTCGCTCGACTCCTCGAATGCAAGACCTTCCAAGACGCGGCCCGCGTGCTGCACGAGCGAATGGTGTTCGCGTCGCGTTCGGTGGCGCGCGCCGCCGGCCCCGAGGAGCCGTTTCGTTCGCTGGCTCCCGATCCCCTCGAGCGGCTCGACGTTGCCGCGTTGGCGCGAGCCGCAGCCAAGGGGCTCGGCCCTCGGCCCGAGCCGCCCACGGTGCGCACCGACCACGTTGCGCCGATTCGCATCAGTGTGCGCGACCAGATCGAACACGTTCTCGCGCTGCTGCCGGCGCGCGAAGCGGTGTCGTTTCGTGATCTCTGTGCGAACGCCACGACCAAGCTCGAAGCGATCGTGCGTTTCCTCGCCTGCTTGGAGTTGTTCAAGCAAGGGTTCGTCGACATCGAGCAAGTGGGCAACTTCGCCGATCTCACGGTGCGTGCACTGGCCCCCGACGAATCCCTCGATCTCGACCTCGAGTCGTTGGCCGAATGGGGCGACGAGGACACGATCGTGGCCTTGGCCGAAGCCGAACGCGACGAAATGAATCGCGCCGACGGCGATCGAGCTGCGAGCCCGATCGAGGTCGATCACGACGACGAACACGCACCGCTGCGCTGATCAGCGCCGTTCGAGCGACAGGAGGACGAGACATGGATGATGCAACAGTCCCGAACGACGCGACGAACGAATCCGTCGACGACAGGGACCCAACCCGGCCGGACGCGGCCGGGCCTGACGAGGCTGCGGCTGACGAAGCCGCGGCACTCGCTAACGATCTGATCGACAACGGCGCGGGCGGAGATGCCTCGGAGCTGCGGGCGGCGATCGAGGCGGTGCTCATGGCGGCGACCGAGCCCATGCCCTCCGCCGAACTCGCGCAACTGCTCGAAGTGCCGACGGCGCGCATCGACGCGCTGTGTGACGCACTCGCTGCCGAATACCTCGACCAGGGTCGCGGCTTCGTGCTGGCTCGGGTTGCCGGCGGATTGCGATTCCAAACTCATCCCGATCAAGCGGCCTACGTCGAGCGATTCGTCCTCGAGGGCCAAAGCGCCCGACTTTCCGGGCCGGCGCTCGAGACCTTGGCGATCGTCGCCTACAAACAACCGATCAGCCGGGCACAACTCAACGCGATTCGTGGCGTCAATGTCGAAGCGACATTGAAAACGCTCGTGCAACGCGGGTACGTCGAAGAGATCGGACACGAACCGACCTTGGGTAGCCCGGCGCTGTTCGGAACCACGCGTGTCTTCATGGAGAAACTCGGTATCGAGTCGCTTGCCGATCTGCCGCCGCTGGCAGACTTCATGCCCGAGGCGCACATCGTCGAGGCGCTCGAGCGCGGGTTGCACGTGCGTGAACCCAACGCCGCCGATGTCTTGCGCGATGACGACGCCTCGAACGCATCAAGCGCATCGAACGCAACGAACAGCGACGTGGCGCCCGCGACGGTCGCGACACAATCGGCGACCACGGTGGCGGTTCCGACCGACGGCCCGGTGGAACTGCCGAGCGATCTTCGCGATCGCATCGCCGTCGAGAAGACCTCGATGGACGTCGTCGACCTCAACCGTGACTCGTCCGATGAGGTCGCGACCATGCCAGTCGCGGCCGAGTTGGCCGACGGCATCGAACGCGACTGACGTCGCTCGTGGATCCGGCCGTCGACGGCATTCGGTTGCAGAAAGTCCTGGCGCGCGCCGGTTTCGCTTCGCGTCGGCGCGCGGAAGAGTTGATCGTCGCGGGGCGGGTCACGGTCAACGGAGCTCGCGCCGAACTCGGTCGACGGGTCGATCCGCAGACGGATCGCGTCGAAGTCGATGGCGTGCGCGTCGTGGGCGACGACACGCTCGTGCACTATCTCTTGAACAAGCCGGTTGGGGTGATGAGCACGTCGTCGGACCCCGAAGGCCGCCCAACCGTGGTCGACCTCGTCCCGTCCGAACCTCGTGTGTTTTCGGTGGGGCGACTCGACTTCGACACCGAAGGGCTGATCATCCTCACGAACGATGGCGACCTCGCGCATCGGCTGATGCACCCGAGTCACGGCGTCGACAAGGAGTACCTCGCGCACGTCGACGGCGTACCGACGCCGGCGACGTTGCGGGCCTGGCGCGAGGGCGTCGAACTCGACGACGGTCTCACCGCGCCGGCCAAAGCGACGTTGGTCGACCAAGGCGACGGTGCCGCGTTGGTGTCGCTCGTCCTCCACGAAGGCCGCAAGCGCCAGGTGCGGCGAATGTGTTCGGCGCTCGGTCACCCCGTTCGCCGTTTGGTTCGCGTCCGCATCGGGCCGATTCGCGATCCCGATCTTGGCCCGGGGGCGTGGCGCGAACTCACCGCCGACGAGGTACGCGCGCTCGACGGTGCCACCGTCGGGGTCGCGTTGCACGTGCGGGGTCGGAAGGCCGCGGGCGAGGACCGGTAGCCTCGACCATCGTGAGACTCCTGGCCCTGCGCGGCGCGATCACTTGCGAGGTCGACACCGCTGCCGAGATCGAGGCCCGGACCCAACAGCTCGTGCGGGCGATGCTCGAGCACAATGCCATCGACCACGACGACCTCGTCAGCATCATCTTCACGGCGACCGACGATCTCCACAGTCAGTTCCCTGCGACGGGCGCACGGGCGTTGGGGCTTGGTGACGTGCCGCTCATCTGTGCGCGCGAGCTCGACATCGGTCATGGCATGGCCCGCTGTATTCGTGTGCTCATGCACTTCTACGGCCCTCAGGCCCGCAACGAACTGCACCACGTCTACCTCGAAGGCGCGCGGACGTTGCGCGACGATCTCCCCGAGTAATGGCGGCGCAGCGATGGTGACGCGCGATGCCGCACGCGACAGCGACGCGGCCGGTCTCGAACGAGCCGCAGTGCTCGGTACCGGGTTGATCGGCGGTTCGGTCGCCGCGGCGTTACGTGTCCTGGGTGTCACCGTGACGGGTTGGGACCTCGACCCGACCCGTGCCGCCCGCGCCGTCGAAGTCGGTGCGATCGACAGCGCTGCGTCGACGGTGGCCGACGCCGTGGTCGACGCCGAGGTGATCTTCGTCGCGGTGCCCGTCGGGGTCACCGCCGAGGTGGTCACGACCGCGCTCGCGGCCGCACCACACGCAGTCGTCACCGATGTCGGATCGGTGAAGTCCGGGGTCGTGGCCGCCGTCGAAGCGGTGCACGGCGCCGACCGTTTCGTCGGCGGACATCCGATGGCGGGATCCGAACAAGACGGTGTCGATGGCGCGCGCGCCGATCTGTTCCAGGGCGCGACATGGGTGCTGACGCCGACCGAGCGCACCGCGGCCGAGACCTTTACTCGAGTGCGGTCGTTAGTCGCGGCATTCGGTGCCGAAGTGATCGCGCTCACGCCGCACGATCACGACCGTTTCGTCGCCACCGTCAGCCACGTTCCGCAGCTGGCTGCGTCGACGCTGATGGATACGGCGTTGAGCATCGCAACGCAACACGAAACCTTGTTGCGGCTCGCCGCAGGCGGATTTCGTGACATGACCCGCATCGCCGCAGGAAATCCTGCGATCTGGCCCGACATCTTGACCGCGAACCGCGACGCAATCGTCGGTGCACTCGATGGCTACCTCGCTAGCCTCAGCGAAGTCCGACGCATGGTTGCGGACGGCGACCGAGCGGGACTGCTCACGATGTTGCAACGAGCGCGGCACGGACGGCGGGCGCTACCCGTGGGCGCCGCCAAGGTGGACGAGCTGTGCGAGTTCCATGTGCTCGTACCCGACCGACCTGGTGTTCTCGCCGAGATCACGACCCTCGCCGGTCGTCAGGCCGTGAACATCTACGACGTCGAACTCGCGCACAGCCTCGAAGGCGAACGCGGCGTCATGGTGCTCGTCGTTGCCGCTGGCGCTGCGGCCGACGAGTTCGAGCGCGGCTTGCGGACGCTCGGCTACGCCGTCACGCGGGGGACGTTCGAATGACGGCCTTGCCGAACGAGGTGACGTTCGGTGGCGTCTGCCCGCTCGTTGGCTCGCTGCGAGTGCCGGGCGACAAGAGCTTGTCGCATCGCGCCGTGATGTTCGCGGCCGTCGCCCGCGGTCGCAGCACGATCGACGGGCTCGCCACCGGCGAAGACGTCGCCGCCACGATGGCTGCATTCGCTCAACTCGGGGTCCGCGTGAAAGCCCGACCCGGCGGCGTCTCCGTGACCGGCGCGGGTTTCGACGGACTCCGCGAATCGGACGACGTCATCGACTGCGGCAACTCGGGGACCACGATTCGGCTCCTGAGCGGGCTGTTGTGCGGTCGCACGTTCGTGTCGGTGTTGACCGGCGACAAATCGTTGCGATCCCGGCCGATGGCGCGGGTCGCAGAACCGTTGCGGCGCATGGGCGCGCACATCGACGGTCGAGACGATGGACGTCTTGCGCCGCTCACGGTGCGCGGTGGGTCGCTGCACGGCATCGAGTTCGATTCGCCCGTGGCTTCGGCGCAGGTGAAGAGCGCGGTGCTGTTCGCGGGTCTTCAGGCCTCGGGAACGACGGTCGTGGTCGAACCGATGCGGAGCCGCGACCACACCGAGCGGATCTTGGGCGCGCTCGGCGTGCCGATTGTCGTCGACGGGAACACGGTACAGATCCAACGGGGGGAGTGGGACGCGTTCGATGTGTGCGTGCCCGCCGATCCATCGTCGGCGGCGTTCTTTGTCGTCGGTGCGGCGATCACACCCGGTTCCGATCTCGAACTCATCGACGTGGCGCTCAACCCGACTCGTATCGGATTCGTCGATGTCTTGCAACGAATGGGTGCCGACATCGAGGTGGCGGAAACGGAGACGCGATTGGGCGAACCCGTTGGCACGATTCGGGTGCGTCACGCTCCGTTGCGCGGCACGCGCATTGCGGGCAGTGAAATTCCTGCGGTGATCGACGAGATCCCGGCCTTGGCGATTGCCGCTGCGTTCGCCGAAGGCGTGACCGAGATTCGCGACGCCCAGGAACTCGTGGTCAAAGAATCGAACCGGATTGGCACGATTCACCAAGAACTGACGCAGCTCGGCGTCGGATGTGAACCGCTCGACGATGGCCTGGTAATCCGCGGTGGCAATCCGCAACCTTCTGCGTTGAAGAGCCACGGCGATCACCGGATCGCCATGGCGGGTGCGATCGCGGCCAACGCGCTCGACGGTGAAAGCTCGGTACGAGGTTGGCGCGCCGTTGGGTCGAGCTATCCCGAGTTCCACGACCACCTCGCCGCCGTGACCCGGCGGTGAGCAGACGGTGAGCGCCGAAGCAATCCTCGCTATCGATGGTCCGGCGGGGGCGGGGAAATCGACCGTGTCGAAGCAAGTCGCCGACGAGCTCGGACTCGAGATGCTCGATACGGGCGCGATGTATCGCGCCGTGACGCTGGCCGTGTTGCAAGCACACGTGCCCCTGGATGCTCCGGCGGCGTGCAGCGAGATCGCGAGCCGGGTCGCGATCGAACTCCGCGACGGCACCACGTGGCTCGACGGAATCGATGTGAGCGTCGACATCCGCACACCGGAGGTGACGCGAGCTGTCTCGGTGGTGGCGGCGCACGCCGGGGTCCGCTCGGCGTTGGTGGCCCATCAGCGTCATTGGGCCGCGACGCGGGCAGCAGGAGTGGTCGAAGGGCGCGACATCGGATCGGTGGTGTTTCCCGAGTCGCGTTGCAAGATCTTTCTGTCGGCCAGCGCGGCCGAACGCGCGCGCCGGAGGCAGATCGACGAGGCCAACGCCGGGCGCACGGTGACCATCGACGAACTCGTCGCCGACATCGAACGACGCGATCAACTCGATTCGAACCGAGCGGTGTCGCCGCTCGTCCAGGCTGAGGATGCCCAAGCGGTCGACACCACGGGCCGTACGATCGACGCGGTGGTCGACGAGATCGTGCAGCGTTACCGGGCCGCAAATCCGTCCGGCGAGGCCGTGGACGTCTCCGCGTGAGCGAGGCGGACATTCCGACTCGCGCGGCGACTGCGTCGACTGCGCCGTTTCGCGGAACTCGGTTCTACCGGTTCGCGCACCTGGTGTTGCGGGTCACCTGTTTTTGGCCATATCGCGGGTTCGTGATCGGCGCAGGGCGCATGCCGACAAGCGGTGCGTTCGTCATTGCTCCCACCCATCGCTCGATGCTCGACATTCCCTGGGTCGCGATGTCGACGCCGCGGCGCATCCGGTTCATGGGGAAAGCATCGCTGTTCCGCGTGCCGGTACTCGGCTGGCTGTTCACGGTGCTCGGTGGTTTCCCCGTCGAGCGCGACGGATCGGATCGCGCGCCACTGCGCGACTCATTGCGAATCTTGGAAGGTGGCGAGCCGCTCGTTGTGTACCCCGAGGGCACCCGCCAGCGCGGCGACGTGATTCAGCCGTTGCAGCCGGGTGCCGCGTATCTCGCGATCAAGGCGCAGGTGCCGATCGTGCCGGTGGCGATGTACGACACCGAGCGCGCGTGGCGTGGGCCGGGTCGATTCCCGCGCTTCGGTGGCCCTGGTGTGGTGCTCGTGGGTACGCCGATCGTTCCGCCGGTGCGCAACGGGTCGGTGGTGAAACGCGAGCTCGTCGAACAATTGACGGCGCATCTCCACACCGAACTCCAACGTCTCTACGACGAGGCCCGCACCACCCAGGTGCGTCGATAGGACATCAATTCGCGGCTCTATCGACGCACCTAGAGCTGGATGCCGACGAAGGCTGCGGCGAGGGCGCTGAGGAGGCCGAGTGCGGCGGTCGCGCCGCTGATGGCCTGACGCCGTCGGATCAACTGCGCGTCCATCGTCTTGGCAACGGCGGGCCCAGCGGCGAGCGCGTGCGCCGCCGCGCCGACTCCCGACACGACCACCAAGACGAGCTTGGCGAAGACCGATCCGAGGTAGGGGCCGGCTTGATCGCCGATGCGGACGTCGAGCAGGTTCCACACGCCTGTGATCAGCAGGACTGCGAACGCAGGCCACGCGATGCGTTGGAACTGTCGAGCGACCGCACGGACGACTGCAGGCGTTGCCGTGCGGCGGAGCACAGGGACGAGCGTTGCCAGCGCGATCTGGCCGCCGATCCACACACATGCCCCGACGACGTGGAGCCACAGACGAACGACGTCGAGATCAGGTCGCAACATCGTCGACGCTCAACGATCGGCGAGCGCGGCCAACACGTTCGACGCGTCGAGTTCGCGATCGGCTCCGAGCGGGCCGCCGAGCGCGCGCGCCGCGGTTGGGTTTGCGCCGAAGACCACCGCGACGAGTGCGTCGAGCGCAGGCAGGAACTCCCGGAGCTCCCGTGGGGGCGGGAAGTACTCGTCTTCGTCGGTGACCCGAACGCGTTCGACGCCCTCGCTCGGCGCGAGCTTGGCGATGACGGACTCGACAAGCTCCTCAGGGGCGGACGCGCCCGCGGTGACGCCGACGATTCGGGCACCATCGAGCGACGCGAGGTCGAGCTCGTCAGCGTTGTCGACCCGTACGACAACCCCGCAGCCGGCCTCGACGGCCACCTTGGCCAACGCGATCGTGTTCGATGAGTTGGCGCTTCCGATCACGACCACCGCATCTGAGCGAGATGCGATTGCGGTGAGCGCGGCCTGGCGGTTGGTGGTCGCGAAACACAAGTCGTTTCGAGCCGCGGTCCACAACGTCGGGAAGCGTTCTCGGGTGGCCTCGAGGATGCCTTGCCACTCGTTCACGGCGAGGGTCGTCTGCGCGAGCATCGCGACGGGGGAGTCGTCGATCGCGCCGAGCACGGCGTCGAGATCGTGTTCGTGTTCGACGAGATGGATCGACTCGGGAGCAACCGCGAGCGTGCCGGTGGCTTCGTCGTGACCGGCATGTCCGACGTAGAGGATCTGATAGCCCTTCCCGGCTCGAACCTTGGCTTCGTGATGCACCTTCGTGACGAGCGGGCACACTGCGTTGACGACGTAGCCGCCGCGCGCTCGGGCTGCCGCGACCACCTCGGGAGCTGATCCGTGTGCCGACAACATGAGCGGCGCGCCTTCGGGTACTTCGTCGATGTGATCGACGAACACCACTCCGAGGTCTTGAAAGCGTTCGACGACGAGACGGTTGTGGACGATCTCGTGGTAGCAGTAGACCGGGCCGTCGAACGTCCGGACCATCCACGCCAACGCTTTGATGGCCATCTCGACCCCGGCGCAGAATCCGCGCGGTTCGGCCAGCAAGACCAGTTCGATCGGCGCGACGGGGTCGGTTGGGCCAACCGGGCGGCCGTGGGCATCGGAGACATCGACCACGGGCCGAGGCTAGGAGGTGTGCGCTCCTACACTTGGGTCATGTCCGTCGCCCGCGTCGTCGCGGTCGCGTCAGGATCCCCAGCCGAGGCGGCGGGAATCGCCCCCGGCGACGAACTGCTCGCCGTCAATGGCGAGGCTGTCCGCGACGTGATCCGCTACCAGTTGCAAGTCGACGAGCCGCACGTCGAGCTCGATCTTCGGCGCGGCGGGCTCGAAACGACGATTGTGCTCGACAAGGGTCCAGGCGTCGGCCTCGGCCTCGAACTCGACAGTGCTGTGTTCGATCGCGTGCGGACCTGCGACAACCACTGTCCGTTCTGTTTCATCCACCAGTTGCCCGAAGGAATGCGCAAGAGCCTGTCGTTGAAGGACGACGACTATCGCTTGTCGTTTCTCTACGGAAACTTCACGACCCTCACGCGCTTCACCGAAGCCGACCTCGAACGTGTTGTCACCGAGCGACTGTCACCCCTCTACGTGTCGATTCACGCAACGGATCCCGACGTTCGGACGCGACTCCTACGCAATCGCCGGGGCGCGACCAGCTTGCGCTGGCTGCGCGCGATGCTCGATGCCGGCATCGATGTGCACGGCCAGATCGTGTGCTGTCCGGGGATCAACGATGCAGCGGTGCTCGATGACACCCTGCTGGGGATCTTCGATCGTTTCTCCGAGATCTCGACAATCGGCGTTGTTCCGCTCGGCGTCAGCGCCCACAACCGCGAACCAGAAATGCGACCGCACACTGCTGCTGAGGCGGACGCCGTCATCGACATCGTCGAACAGTGGCAGCGGCGATTCCAATCTGCGCGCGGCAGTCGCGTCGTGTGGGCGTCCGACGAGTACTACCTGTTGACTGGTCGCTCGTTTCCTGCGCTCGACACCTACGAGACGTGCTCGCAACACGAAAACGGTGTGGGGATGGCAGCGACGTTCGCGTCCGAGTTAGGCGCGGCGCTCGATGCCGACCCCGATTCGGTGCCGTTCGAACGCGGCACACGCACCAAAGCCGGCTTCTTTGCCTGGGTCGACGGAGCGCGACCCGATGGATACCGCGTGCCGACTCCGACTCCGACTCCGGCATTGAACGCGACACCAGCCCCGACGGCTGCCGACGGATCGGTCCCGATCACGTTGCGGCGCTCGAGGCGGGCTGGCTCCGAATCCGATGTGGCGTCGCGGCCGATCACGATTCTCACGGGGGAGTTCGGTGCCGCAGTGATCGAGCCGTGGCGTGCGGCATTGGCGAACGCAGCCCGGGTCGAGGTCGACGTCGTCGCAGTGCCGAACCGGTTCTTCGGCGGCAACATCGGTGTGAGCGGGTTGCTCACCGGCACCGATCTCGCCGAGACGTTGGTGAAACGTCCGACGAATCACCGGTACCTCGTCCCAGACGTCACGGTGTCTCGCGGTCGATTTCTCGACGGTCTGACGCCCGACGATCTGCCCCACCCCATCGAACTCGTGCCGACCTCGGGCGTCGGACTCGCCGACGCCGTGCGGCGCCGAGCCCCTCACGATCTCAGGAGTGCGATGTGAGCGCCGAACTGCCCGTAGTCGCGATCATCGGTCGACCCAACGTCGGCAAGAGCACGCTCGTGAACCGCTTCGTCGGTCGCCGTGACGCGATCGAACAGGAGCGACCCGGTGTCACCCGTGACCGCAAGGAGTTCGACGTCAATTGGTCGGGCCGAGCCTTTCGGGTGATCGACACGGGTGGTTGGCTCACCGAAGGCGAAGCCGGTCTCACCGACGAAGACCCGGCGCTCGCGGCCAAAGTCTCGCGGCAGGCCGAAGCCGCAATCGGCGAAGCCGATCTCGTCGTGCTCGTCGTGGATGTCACGACCGGCATCACCGAGGAAGACGCGCGCGTCGCGGGGGTCGTGCGAGGCAAAGCCACGCCGGTCATCGTTGCGGTCAACAAGGTCGACGACGGACGACGCGCCCTCGAAATCTGGGAGTTCGCCCGGCTCGGACTCGGCGACCCGTGGCCCGTCTCGGCGTTGCACGGCCGCGACAGCGGCGATCTGCTCGATGCCGTGGTCGCGGCCCTGCCGCCCGTCGAACCGGTCGAAACTCCCGACGATGGCGAGGCCGCGATCTTTTCGATCGCAATCGTGGGTCGCCCGAATGTCGGAAAGAGCACCCTGTTCAACCGATTGGTCGGTGAGGATCGGGCGGTGGTGCACGACCTCCCGGGAACGACGCGCGACTCGATCGACACGATCATCGACACCGAGGAAGGTCCGCTGCGCTTCGTCGACACTGCGGGTATGCGCCGAGCGAGCCGCGTCGACCAACCCGTGGAGTACTACTCGACGGTGCGCGCGCTCCAAGCGGTCGACCGGGCCGATGCGGCGCTGTTCGTCATCGACGCCACCGAGGGCGTCACCCACCAGGACCAACGGCTGGCCGAACGGGTCGACGGCGCAGGTTGCGCGATCGTCATCGTGTTGAACAAGTGGGATCAGGTCGAGACGGACGATCGCGAAGCCATCAAACTCGCTGTGCTCGACCGGCTCCACTTCCTCGCGTACGCCCCGGTGTTGCCGATTTCTGCGCTGACGGGCCGGCGGGTTCATCAGCTGTTGCCCGCGCTCCGCGAGGCCGAGGAGGCCTACCACCGCCGGATTCCGACCGGGGCGTTGAACCGGGTGATCCGCGACGCCCAAGCCGCGCATCCACCGCCGCTCGACCGCAAGCACCGGCCCCGGATCCTCTACGCCACCCAGGGTGCGTCCGATCCGCCCACATTTACGCTCTTTTCGACGCGTACCCTGCCCGCCACCTACCTGCGCTATCTCGAACGCAAGATCCGCGAGGAGTTCGATCTCGGGCCGAGCCCGATCAAGATCCGCGTCCGCCGCCGCGGGGTCTGACGCTCGCGGTCGGGCGGCTACCGCTCCAGGCGGGACCTCGGCGGCCATTGGCCGTGAGAACGCTCACGATCCTCACTCGCTCGCCGATCTGGATATGGGACACGAGGTCCTATCCGGAACCTTGGGAGCACGGCGATGGCGACGCGACGTTCGAATCGACCTCCGCGTAGTCGCGGACACGGACCGCGCGCACGCTCGCGCGAGCGCGGCACGGTGTTGGTCGAAGCCGCAGTTGTCCTCCCGCTCCTCATCACGTTGGTGCTGGGCATCGTCGAGTATTCGGTCGCGTTCAACAAGTCCGCGACCGTCGCGAACGCGGCTCGCGCTGGTGCCCGCACGGCGTCCGCGCTGCCGAAGGACAGCCAGTACTCGGTCAAGGCCGCGGATGCCGTCGCAACCGCATTGACGGCGCTCGGGTCCGGGTCGCCGCAAGAAGTATGGATCTACAAGGTCGCCACCGGAACTGATGACTCGCCGATCGGCACATTCGGCTCGTGCACCGACTGTGTGGGCTACACGTGGAACGAAGCCGCGCGCACGGTCAATACCGCGACGCCGCTCGGCGGCAACGCGTGGACCGCAGCCGAACAAAACGCGTGCGTCGACACGAACCATCCTGATCGTCTCGGGGTGTATGTGAAGGCGAAGCACAAGTACTTGTCGGGCATGTTCGGGACCGAACGTGACCTCGAAGCCCGCGTGGTCGTGCGACTCGAACCGTAC
>SXGT01036624.1_pt1 | contig 20435 bp, 24 predicted proteins | sample 3176221 | NCBI WGS metagenome assembly SXGT01 (sample SAMN11356862, study PRJNA531348) | freshwater metagenome | isolation source: freshwater sample F1-120 | place: China: Fuxian Lake, Yuxi | collected 2017-12-25
GGGCACCCCGAGGTGTACATCCTCGCCCTGCCGTTCTTCGGCATCGTGTCGGAGATCATCCCGGTCTTCAGCCGCAAGCCCATCTTCGGCTACAAGACGCTCGTGTATGCGACGATCGCGATCGCGGCACTCTCCATGACCGTGTGGGCGCACCACATGTACGTGACGGGCTCGGTGCTGCTGCCGTTCTTCGCGCTCATGACCATGCTCATCGCTGTGCCCACGGGCGTGACGATCTTCAACTGGATCGGCACGATGTGGCGGGGCTCCGTCACCTTCGAGAGCCCGATGATCTTCACGATCGGCTTCTTGATCACCTTCGTCTTCGGCGGTCTCACGGGCGTCATCCTGGCCTCGCCGCCGCTCGACTTCGTGGTCTCCGACTCCTACTTCGTCGTGGCGCACTTCCACTACGTGGTCTTCGGCACCGTCGTGTTCGCGATGTTTGCGGGCTTCTACTTCTGGTGGCCCAAGTGGACCGGCAAGATGCTCAACGAGAGCCTCGGCCAGATCCACTTCTGGACCCTCTTCATCGGCTTCCACGCCACGTTCCTCGTGCAGCACTGGCTGGGCGTGGTCGGCATGCCGCGGCGGTACGCGACGTACCTCGTCGAGGACGGCTTCACCTGGATGAACCAGCTGTCGACCCTGGGCTCGATCCTGCTGGCCGCCTCGATGATCCCGTTCCTGCTCAACGTGTACATCACGGCGCGACGCGCACCGCTCGTGACCGTGAACGACCCGTGGGGCTACGGCCGCTCGCTCGAGTGGGCGACCTCGTGCCCGCCCCCGCGCCACAACTTCACGTCGATCCCGCGCATCCGTTCCGAGTCGCCCGCCTTCGACCTGAACCACCCCGAGGCAGGCATTCCCGTCGGCATCGGACCCGGCAAAGACGCTCCTGAGGCTCCCGTGCGCGATCTCGCCGACGGCGAAGTGAAGTAGGGCTGACGACATGAAGACCAATATCAACCTGTTCTGGATCCTCACGGGCTTCTTCGCTCTGCTGGCAGTCATCTACGTCGTCTGGGCGATCATCGACACGGGGCAGGTCGAGTGGGTGGGAGCCGTTGCGCTCTCGCTGTGCGCAGTCTTGTCGATCTTCATTGCGTTCTATCTCCTACTCGTCTATCGCAATCAGGGCGGCGAGCTCGCGGAAGACCGCTACGACGCCGGCATCGACGATGGCGACGCCGAGCAGGGCTTCTTCCCGCCGTGGAGCTGGTGGCCGATCATCTTGGCCGGCGGTGCCGCGGTAGCGTTCCTCGGCCTCTCGATCTCGTTCTGGATCGTCGCGTACGCCGTGCCGTTCGCGCTGCTCGGCCTCGTCGGCTGGGTCTACGAGTACTACCGCGGCAACTTCGGTCGCTGACGTGGCTCGGGTTCGCCGGGCGACGCAGGACGACGCCGAGTCGATCTTCTTGCTCGTCCGTCAGCTCGGCGCGACCTTCGTGCCCGTGCGAGCCGCTTTCGACGCCAGCCTGACGACGATCCTGGACGATGAGGATGCTCTGCTCCTGGTCGGCGAAGGCGACGACGGCTCCGTTCAGGGGTACGCCCTGACGACCATCACCCGTCTGCTGTCGACCAACGGGCCCTCGGCGCAGCTGCAGGAGATCGCGGTCGACGAGGCTGCTCGGGGTCTCGACCTAGGCACCATGCTCGTGCACGAGGTCGAGGCGGAGTGCATCGCGCGCGGCGTTCGTCAGCTGACCGTCGCAGCCCGTCGCGCGGGCGGCTTCTACGACCGGCTCGGATACTCGCAGAACGCCGAGTTCATGCGCAGGGTCTTCTAGCCGCCACGAGCACGCCGTGCGAGTGCATCTCACAACCGAGCGGCTGGTGATCAGCCCGCTCACTGACGCGGATGCGGCGGCTTTCACGGCCTATCGTCGTGTGCCCGAGGTCGCGCGGTACCAGAGCTGGGGCACCGACTACACGCTCGCCGATGCTGCTGCGCTCATCGCCGCGCAGCCTGTGAACGGTCTTCCCGCGGCGGGGGAGTGGGCGCAGTGGGGGCTGCGTCTCGGAACGGAACGCCCCGCGGCTCTCGTGGGCGACATCGCTGTGGGCGCCGATGCCGCGCAACCGGACACCTATGAGCTCGGAGTGACCCTCGACCCGCAGCACCAGGGTCGCGGCTATGCGGCAGAAGGGCTGACGGCGATCATCGACTGGTTGATGGCTGACCACGGCGCGCACCGCATCGTCATGCAGGGAGACGCCCGCAATGCGGCCGTGCTCGCGCTCATGCGGCGTCTCCGCCTGCGCCACGAGGGTTCGATCGTCGAAGGCGACTGGTTCAAGGGAGAGTGGACCACGCTCGAGCGCTTCGCGGTGCTGCGACGGGAGTGGCACGCGGACTGAACCACGTGGGCCATGAGAACGGCCCCGCTCCTCTGGTCGAGGGCGGGGCCGTTCTTCGGTAGCGCGCTAGTGCTTCTGCGACTCGAGCTCGTTCTGCGTGACCGGCGCGATGCGGTCTTCGAAGAACCAGCGAGACAAGGTCGCCCGCACGCGCTGGTTGACGGTGATCTTGCCCTGGTCGTTCGGGCGGATCATGATCGGCTGGTACTCGTCGAAGCTGACCAGCTTCCAGCGCTCGAAGTCGTCGAGCTGCTCGTGCACCTCGATGTACTCGCCGCCGGGAAGGCGCACGATGCGGCCGGATTCGAAGCCGTGCAGCGCGATCTCGCGGTCTTTGCGCTGCAGAGCCAGGCAGACGCGCTTCGTGATGAAGTACGCCACGAACGGGCCGAAGACCGTCGCGACCTGCAGTGCCAGGATCACGCCTTCGATCGACAGCCGGAAGTGCGTCGCGATCAGGTCGGAGCTCGCAGCAGCCCACAGCGCTGCATAGAACGTGACTCCGGCGGCACCGATCGCGGTGCGCGTCGGCGCGTTGCGCGGCCGCTCGGCGATGTGGTGCTCGCGACGGTCGCCGGTGACCCAGGCCTCGAAGAACGGGTAGAGACCGACTGCCGCGAGGAACACCAGGAGGCCGACGAGCGGAATGAGCACGCCGAACGCCCAGGTGAAGCCGAACGGGTCAACGAAGTCGAGGTTCGGCGGAATCAGACGCAGAGCGCCGTCGGCGAAGCCGATGTACCAGTCAGGCTGGGTGCCGGCGGACACCGGGGAGGGGTCGTACGGGCCGTAGTTCCAGATCGGGTTGATCGTGAAGAACGAGGCGATCAGCACGATGACACCGAACACGAGGAAGAAGAACCCACCGGCTTTGGCAGCGAAGCCGGGCAGCACGGGCGAGCCCACGACGTTGTCGTTGGTGCGGCCGGGCGCGGCGAACTGCGTGTGCTTGTTCACGACCAGCAGCACCATGTGGATGCCGATGAGCGCGATCGTGATGGCGGGCAGCAGCATGATGTGCAGCACGTAGAGCCTCGGAATGATGTCAGTGCCGGGGAACTCGTCGCCGAACAGCAGGTACGAGATCCACGCACCGGCGACCGGCACGGCCTTGATCATGCCGTCGATGATGCGCAGGCCGTTGCCCGAGAGCAGGTCGTCCGGCAGCGAGTAGCCGGTGAAGCCCAACGCCATGGCCATCACGAAGAGCAGGAAGCCGACGATCCAGTTGAGCTCGCGCGGCTTGCGGAAGGCGCCAGTGAAGAACACCCGCAGCATGTGCAGACCGATGGCCGCAACGAACAGCAGCGCGGCCCAGTGGTGCACTTGGCGCATGAGCAGGCCGCCACGGATCTCGAACGAGATGTCGAGCGACGAGTGGTAGGCCACCGACATCGGGATGCCCTGAAGGGGCACGTAGGAGCCGGAGTACTCGACCTCGGTCATCGACGGGTCGAAGAAGAAGGTCAGGAAGGTGCCGCTCAGCAGGATGACGATGAAGCTGTAGAGCGCGACCTCTCCGAGCATGAACGACCAGTGGTCGGGGAAGATCTTGCGCCCGAGCGCCTTGACAGCGGTCGATGCGCTCGTCCGCTCGTCGACGTAGTTGGCCGCCCAGCCCGTGAACCGCATACCGCGCCCAGGCGCGGTCTCGGTCGACGGTGCCGACGGGGTCGCAGTGGTACTCACAGTTGACGCTCCCAGAAACTCGGACCCACAGGTTCGGTGAAGTCGCTCTTCGCGACGAGGTAACCCTCTTCATCCACAGTGATCGGGAGCTGGGGGAGGGGTCGTGCGGCCGGTCCGAAGATGACCTCGCAGTGGTTCGCGACGTCGAACTGGGACTGGTGGCACGGGCACAGCAGATGGTGCGTCTGCTGCTCGTACAGCGCGACGGGGCACCCGACGTGCGTGCAGATCTTGGAGTAGGCGACGATGCCGTCGTACGACCAGTCGGCGCGGTCCTCGCGCTCGTTGAGCTCGTCGACCGGCAGGCGCATCAGCAGAACGGCAGCCTTGGCCTTCTCCTCGAGTCGGTGCGACTCGAGCTCAGCGAGGCCTTCGGGAATCACGTGGAAGGCCGAGCCGATCGTCACCTCCGACGCTTTGATCGGCGTGCCGGAGGGGTCGCGAGCCAGGCGCGTGCCGGTCTCCCACATGGTCTGCTTCAGCAGCGCCACCGGGTCTTCGGCCGGAGCGAGGTCACGGAAGAGTGCGATCGCGGGGATGGGCGTCGCGACCAGGGCTCCGATGAGCGAGTTGCGCACCAGGCTGCGGCGCGTGAAGCCCGACTCGGCGTTCGCCTCGCGGAAGATCTCGACGGCCCGCTCGCGGCTCTCGTCGCTGCCCCGCGTCGGGTGCCGCTGCTCGACCTCTTCGTGGCCGTGCATGAGGGCCTTCGACCAGTGCACGGCGCCGATGCCGATGCCGAGCAGGCCGAGCGTGATGCCGACGCCGATGAGCATGTTGTTGAGGCGGATCGTGCTGGGGTCGCCCTCTTCGATCGGGAAGAGGATGTAGGCCGCGACGGCGAGCACACTGCCGATGACGGAGAGGAAGAAGAGCACTGAGATGGTGCGCTCAGCCTGCTTCGCCTTCTTGGGGTCGAGATCGGTGACACGAAGGCGCTCCGGCGGGAATCCCGGGTTGGGGATGCGATCGGCACGCACCACCGCGACGGCAGGTGCCGGCGCGTCGTGGTCGTCCTGCCGTGCGACGGCCGTGCCGGCGTTCTCGCCGTTGTCGGGGCCGTCGTGAGCGTCAGCCATGGTCGTCCTTTCCTCGAAGTGCGGTGCGGCTCAGTTGGACTTCGCAGTGAGCCAGATGGTCACTGCGACGAGTCCGCCGAGGCCGAAGATCCAGATGAAGAGGCCCTCAGACACGGGGCCGAGGCTGCCGAGGTCCCACCCGCCGACCGAGGGGTTCTCCTCGATGTAGAGCAGATAGGTGATGATGTCGTTCTTCTCCTCGGGCGTGAGGTTCAGGTCGCTGAAGACCGGCATGTTCTGCGGGCCGGTGACCATCGCGCCGTAGATGTGCACAGGGTCGACGCCTGCGAGGCCCGGCGCCCACTTGCCTTCGGTGAGAGCACCGCCGGCGCCCGCGACGTTGTGGCACATCGCGCAGTTGATGCGGAAGAGCTCGGCGCCGATGGCGGCGTCACCGTCACCGGCGATGTAGCGGTCGGCGGGCACGGCCGGGCCGGGCGCGAGGTCGGCGACCCACGCCGCCATGGCATCGATCTGCTCTTGCGTGAACTGCACGGGCTTGACCTCGGCCTGCGGACCCGAGGCTGCCATCGGCATGCGTCCGGTGCCCACCTGGAAGTCGACCGCGAGGGCGCCTGCACCGATGAGCGTGGGGCCTGCTGCGGTGCCCTCGGCATCGAGACCATGGCAGCTGGCGCAGTTGGCGGCGAAGAGCTTGCCGCCCTCGTCGATCAGCTGCGCGCTGGCTGCAGTCGTCTCGGCGGTCGCGGTCGTCGTCGCCAGGGCGTAGGCGCCTCCGGTCGCGAGCAGGCCGACGACGAGGAGCGCCGTGGTGGCCAGCGGTGAACGACGGCCGGCGCGACGAGCGGATGCGGGGGAAGTAGGAGCCATGGTGTGGTGCGTCTCGATTCTGCGGTTATTGGAGCACGTAGATGACGAGGAAGAGGCCGATCCAGACCACGTCGACGAAGTGCCAGTAATAGGAGACCACGATTGCGCTCGTCGCGTCTCGGTGCGTGAAGACCTTCACGGCGTATGCGCGGCCGATCACCAGCAGGAACGCAATCAAGCCGCCCGTCACGTGCAGACCGTGGAAGCCGGTGGTGAGGTAGAAGGCCGACCCGAACGCGTCGGAATTGAGGGTGACGTATTCGCTGACCAGCACCGCGTACTCGTAGGTCTGGCCGGCGACGAAGATCGCGCCGAGAGCGTAGGTCAGGAAGAACCACTCGATCATTCCCCACTGAGTCGGCTTCCAGCCGGTGCGCCGAGGTTGCAGGCGCTCTGCTGCGAAGACACCGAACTGGCAGGTGACCGACGACAGCACGAGGATCGTGGTGATGGTGAGGGCGAACGGCACGTTGAACTTCTCCGTGCCGGCCTCCCACAGCCCGGGCGAGGTCGACCGCAGCGTGAAGTAGATGGCGAACAGGCCGGCGAAGAACATCACCTCGCTGCCCAGCCACACGATCGTGCCCACGGCGACGATGTTCGGTCGGTTGATCGTGGGCGCGCTGAGCGAGCTCGAGAGTGCAGTACTGGTCACTCGTCCATTATGACCGATGTTCCTGCGAGCGCAGGCCCGCCGACATGCCCGATCGAGCCGAGAAAGTAGCATCGAGTCATGTCGACGACCCCCACGTGGCCCAGCATCCTGTCGCGAATGCTCGATGGCGACGACCTCTCGATCGCCGACGCCTCGTGGGCGATGGAGCAAGTGGTCGCCGGCGAGGCGACCGAGGCTCAGCTGGGAGGCTTCCTGGTCGCCTTGCGCGCGAAAGGCGAAACGGTCGACGAGATCGTCGGTTTCCGGGATGCTGCGCTGCGGCATGCGCGATCGATCGAGATCGACCCCATGGTTCTCGACATCGTCGGCACCGGGGGAGACCCCTTCGGCGCCGTCGTCAACGTCTCGTCGATCGCGTCGATCGTCGTCGCGGCGGCGGGGGTTCCGGTGGCCAAGCACGGCAATCGTGCGGCGAGCTCGTCGTCGGGCGCCTCTGATGTGCTCAGCGTTCTGGGGGTCGACATCGACCTCGAGCCCGAGCAGGTCGCGCGCGTCTTCGACGAGGTCGGGCTCACGTATCTCAACGCCGCGGTGTTCCACCCGGGGTTCCGTCACGCGGGACCGCCGCGGCGTCAGCTGGGCATCTCGACGGTCTTCAACATTCTCGGGCCCCTGTGCAACCCCGCGCGTCCCGAGGCCTCGGCGGTCGGAGTCGCGAGCCTCGAGCGTGTGCCGCTCATGGTGGGCGTCTTCCGCACGCGAGGAGCGACCGCCCTGGTCTACCGCGGTGATGACGGCATCGACAAGATCACGACGACCGGGCACAGCCACATCTGGGAGGTGTCGCGCGGCTTCGTCACCGAGCACGACCTCGACCCCCGCGAGCTCGGCATCGCGACGGCGCAGATCGACGACCTGCTCGGCTCGACGCCCGAGCACAACGCCGGTCTCGCTCGCGCCGTGCTGGCAGGCGATAGCGGTCCGGTGCGCGACATCGTGCTGCTGAACGCCGCGGCAGGGCTGGTCTCGTTCCGCCTCGCCCACGACCCTGAACAGTTGCGGCGACCCCTGCTCGAGCGGCTCGACGAGCAGCTCTCCGTGGCCGCCGAGTCGATCGACTCCGGCGCAGCGGCGGCGAAGCTCGAGGCGTGGTCGGCGGCGACGCGGCGCTAGCTCGCGGGCACCATACCGGCGCCTTCGAGCACCTCGAAGACGAGCTGGGTCTCCACGTGGCGCACGTGCGGATGAGTGGTGAGGTGCTCGAGCACGAGCTCACGCAGGGCAGCGGCTGAGTCGACGGCGACGTGCAGCAGGTAGTCATCGGCGCCGGCGACGTGGAAGGCGGTCAGCACGCTCGGCAGGGTGCGCACGCGCTGCTCGAATCCGCGGATCTGCTCGCGCCCGTGAGTGCCGAGTCGCACGGTGATGAGCGCCTGCAGCGTGAGCCCGAGCGCCGCGGGGTCGATGTCTGCGCGGAACGAGCGGATGACGCCGCGGGCGCGCAGCGATCGCAACCGCTGCGTGCACGTCGACTCGGCGATGCCGACGCGCGCGGCGAGGGCGGCGTTCGTGAGGCGGCCGTTGCGCTCGAGCTCCGCGAGCATCGCGAGGTCGATCGCGTCGAGGGATGCAGGGCGTGCGTTCTGCGACGGAGGCGAGTCGAGCATCCCGTCAGCATGAAGCATGCGCGCGGAGAACGTCAATGGGCGCGGGTTCTGCGGCGTGATGCCACCAGTGCCGCAGAGAGCGCCAGAATCGGGGGATGACGAGCAACGGTGCTTCTGGTCGTGACGACGCCTTCGAGACGATCGCGGTGCGCGCGGGGCGCGACGATCTGACCGCGCTGGGCGTGCATGCCCTGCCGATCGACCTCTCGACGACGAATCCGCTGCCCGACATCGACGCCGGGGGAGGGTCGTACGAGGCGATCGCCACCGGCGGGCACCCGACCGAGGGCGGCAACGTCTACGCGCGCCTGTGGAACCCGACGGTCGCGCGCTTCGAACAGGGCTTGGCGACCCTCGAGGGCGCCGACGAGGCGGTGGCCTTCGCCTCGGGCATGGCGGCGTTCTCGGCCACGTTGCTCGCGGCGATGAACCGCGGGGCCGGACAGCACGTCGTGGCCGTGCGCCCTCTCTACGGCGGCACCGACCACCTGCTCGCCTCAGGGCTTCTCGGCGCCGAGACGACCTTCTGCGCACCGGACGAGGTCGGCGACGCCGTGCGCGCCGATACGTGCCTCGTGGTCATGGAGACGCCGTGCAACCCGACGCTCGAGCTCGTCGACATCGCCGCAGTCGTGGCGGCGGCGGGCGACGTGCCCGTGATGGTCGACAACACGTTCGCGACGCCCGTGCTGCAGAACCCGCTCGCGCACGGGGCCGCGCTCGTGCTGCACAGCGCGACGAAGTACCTCGGGGGCCACGGCGATGCCATGGGCGGAGTGGTCGCGACGAGCGCCGAGTGGGCGACCGCGATCCGGCCGGTTCGGGCGATCACGGGAGGGTTGCTGCACCCGCTCGGCGCCTACCTGCTGCACCGCGGACTGCCGACCCTCGCGCTGCGCGTGAAAGCGCAGCAGGCGACAGCGGGCGAGCTGGCACTGCTGCTGGCCCAGCACCCTGCTGTCGCGCGCGTGCACTACCCGGGCCTGGCCGGTGCCGATCCGCAGGGGCTGCTCGGCACCCAGTTGCGAGGCCCCGGTGCGATGCTCGCCCTCGACCTCGCGGGGGGATACGCGGCCGCGCACGCGCTCACCTCGTCGCTGCGGCTCTTCACGCACGCCGTGTCGCTCGGGGGGGTGGATTCGCTGGTGCAGCATCCGGCATCGCTCACGCACCGCCCCGTGGCGCCGGATGCCCGCCCCGGTGCCGGCATCGTGCGCCTGTCGATCGGCCTCGAGTCGGGGGCCGACCTGTGGCGCGACCTCGAGGCCTCGCTCGACGCGGTTGCTCTCGAGCGACCGCTCGCTCACGCTTCAGCGACGTAGAACCAACGCCCTTCCTCGCGTACGAACACGCTGCGCTCGCGCTGCGAGCCGCGGCTCTCGGGGGAGCGCCAGAACGCCTCGAACTCGACCTCTCCGCGGCTGTCGAGCGGCCCGCCCGCTGAGCGGTCGATGATGTCGAGGCGGTACCAGCGCAGGTCAGGGTCGAGCTCGAGGGTCGCGGGCCTGGTCGAGGGGTGCCACGACGACAGCAGATAGAAGGCATCGCCCACGGCGAAGGCGCTGAACCGGGATCGCATGAGCTGCTCGGCAGTCGGAGCGTCGGCGGAGCCGCGGTGCAGCGGCTCGCAGCACTCGGAGTAGGGGAGCCCGCTGAGGCACGGGCATCGGGTCGGCATAGATCAGGACCGCAGCACCTTCTCCATCGCCTTGCCCTTCGCGAGCTCATCGACGAGCTTGTCGAGGTAACGCACCTGCTGCATGAGAGGCTCTTCAATCTCTTCGACTCGAACGCCGCAGATCACGCCGGTGATGAGCGAGGCGTTCTGGTGGAGGGTCGAGCGCTCGAAGAACTCGGCAAAGGTGGTCTGATCGGCCACGTGCTGTGCGATTGCCGCCTCGTCGAAGCCGGTCAGCCAGGTGATGACCTCGTCGAGCTCGGCCTTCGTGCGGCCCTTGCGCTCGAGTTTCGTGACGTAGAGCGGGTAGACCTGCGCGAACGACATGCGAGCGACCCGCTCGAGGGTTGCGGGTGCGGTAGCCATGGTCAGTTTTCTATCAGTCGCAGCAGCGTGCCGTCGAGGTCGATGAGGAAGGCTGCGCGGGCTCCCCACTCCTGCGCCTCGATCGGCGTCAGTCGCGGAATACCCACGGTGTTCACGGCGATGCCGGAGAGTGCGAAGGAGACATGCAGGGCGTCGAGATCGTCGATGCGCAGGTTCGCCTGGTGATCGCTCGTCGCGGGGCGGAGTCGAGGATGCGGGAAGAACTCGAGCGCGAGCGCGCCCCGGTTCATGATGAGCCAGCCCGCATCACGGTAGTGCACCTCGAACCCGAGCGCTTCGTAGAAGGCTGCGGTCGCGTCGAGATCGCGCGACGGCAGGGTCCGGCACGGCACGATCGGTCATGCAGCGAGCCTAGCCATTGCCTGCACAGGGCTGTCGAAGGCGCGGAGGGTGCGCTACGGTCTGCGGCACGGCTCGAGAAAGGCCAGAGACATGAAGTACCTGATCAGTGTGATCGATAATGAAACCGGCTCGGGTTCGGGTGACGAGATGGCCGCGATCGACGCTTTCAACGATCGGCTGCAGAACGCCGGCCAGCTGATCATGGCGGAGGGGCTGTCGTCGCCGCGAGCATCCGTCGTCGTCGACAACCGCGGGGGAGTGGGCCTCGTTTCTGCTGGACCGTTGCACGAGGCCGCGGAGTACGTGTCGGGATTCTGGATCGTCGAGGCTGCGGATGGGGATGCTGCGCTCGAGCTCGCCGCCGAAGGGTCGCGCGCGTGCAACCGGAAGGTCGAGCTGCGGCCGTTCTACGGGGGAGAGGACGCGCAATCTGGATGATGGCCGTCGGTCTCACCCGTGGCGCTCACGGGGGAGCCGTGCCACTCTGAGCCCATGCGGCCTCTGCGCTACTCCATCAATGTCTCGCTCGACGGGTGCGTGGATCACTTGGCCGGCCATCCGGATGAGGAGTTGCATCAGCACGCAGCTCAGACGATCGCCCGGGCAGACGCGATCATCCTCGGTCGCACCACCTACGAGCTCATGGAGTTCTGGCGCACGGCAAGCGACCTGCCGCCGGAGTTGCGGCCCTTTCAGGATTCGATCTCTGCCGCGAAGAAGTACCTGGTGTCGAGCACACGCGAACCAGACGGCTGGAACACCGAAGCGCTCGTCGGCGACCCGGTCGAAGCAGTCAGGAAGTTGAAGACGGAGCCGGGAAACGGGTTGTATGTCGGCGGCGTGACGCTGCCGCTCGCCCTTGCCGATGCGGGCCTGATCGACGAGTACGAGTTCGTGGTGTTTCCGACGGTGGTGGGCCACGGGCCGCGGCTGTTCGACGGCCTCACGGCGCCGCTCGATCTGCGTCTTGTCGGCGTGACCGAATTCGCTTCGGGAACCCGCGCCGAGCGCTACGTGCCGGCCGACAGGGCGGAGGAGTAGTCCCAAGCGGGACGATCAAGCGGGTGGCACAGTCCAGGTGATCTGACATAATGTGCATTATCAGACTTACGTCAACAGGCGCCAGTGGATGAGCATATGCGCCCAGATTCGCCTCAAAGCGGCTCAACCCAGTGCTCGAAGCGCCCCTGTGCCCCAGATCTGGTCCAAGTCGTGCGCACGTTCATTACGACGGCGGCGCGGCGTATCGATCGCGACCCACGAAGAACCAGATGAGCGGGCCGAAGAACTGGGCGAAGACGACGAAGGCGCACCAGCCGAGTAGCTCCAGGCCCGACATGGAGCTTGAGCGTCGGAAGATCGAGACCAGGGCGCCGATCCAGAGTGCGGCGAGGCCGACGACGATGACGACGATGAAGATTCCGGGGCCGATGCCTGAAAGGTCGATGGTCATGTCGAGAGTCTCTCAGACTCCCCCGGCGACCTCGCGCAGCAGCCGCGGCAGGTCGTACGGCTCGAACGGCTGCCCCGAGCGCAGCAGCTCGTCCGCAGTGAACCAGCCGTGGGCCGTGACGTCGACGTGCTCATCGTCGGTCCAGTTCGTCGAGACCGGCTCGAAGCGCTCGCAACGCACCACGTAGTACTCGGCGTGGCCGCGATCATGATCGGCCTCATCCCAGGCGACGTCGAAGTCGAGGCTCCAGACGGGCTCCCCCACGCTGTCGACGACGAGGCCCGTCTCCTCGAACAGCTCGCGAACGGCTGCCTGCTCGTGCGACTCCCCCGGGTCCACTCCCCCGCCGGGTGTGATCCATCGCGAGAATCGCGTCGAGTCGGGCGCCGCGGTCATGAAGAGCAGTGCGGAGCCATCGGCATCCATGAGAATGATTCGGGATGTTCTCCGCAGGCCCGGCGTCGGCCCCACCCTTCTACTCTCCCGAGTAGTCGGTGAAGTAGCTCACGTCGCCCACGAGGCGCGTGTGGTCGGCCGGCACGGGGTCGACAGCAGCCTGCGCCACCTCGGCGGCGAACTCGCTCACGTTGTAGAGCTTGCCGGCCGCCTCTTTGCGCGCGTCGATCGCACCGGGTGCGGCGCGCTCGAGCAGCGTGGCCGTGATGGTGCCCTCGATCATGTCGCCGGATACGACCGTGAAGCCGATGCCCTTCTCCTCGAGCGACGGGATGAGCGCGCGCAGGGCGTCCTCGCCCGCGCGCTTCGACTTCGCGACGGCCTCGTACTCGGGCATGGTCGGCACCGTGTCGATGAAGTGCGCCTGGTGGCTCGTCACGAACACGACGCGGCCACCCTCGCCCATGAGCTCGACGCCGTGCGTCAGCACGGTCACCTGCGCATCCCGGTTGAGCCTGAGGGCGTAGTCGTCGCCCATGCCCGACTCCATGCCCCCGGAGGCGTTGAGCACGAGGATGTCGAGGGTGCCGAAGCGCTCGCGCACAGCATCCATCAGGGCGGCGACGGAGTCGGCATCGGTGAGGTCGGCACCCACGGCGAGAGCGTGCCCGCCGGCCGCTTCGATCTCGGCGACGAGCTTCTCGGCGCGGGGCGCTTTGGCGCGGTAGTTGATGACGACGTTGGCGCCCGCGGCGGCGACGTACTTGACGGTGTCGGCGCCGCTGCCGCGCGACGACCCGGTGACGAGGGCGGTCTTGCCGGCGAGCGAGCCGGGCTGCAATGGGGTGTTCACGGTTCTCGACCCTACCGGCCGCGCAGCCTCGGCGGGCAGTCATTCGCCAGTGATAGCGTGGCACGCACCACGAGGATGAGAGGTTCTGGCCGTGTTCGTCGACTTGACGCAGTACCTGTGGATCGTGTGGCTGGTCTTCGTCGTCGTGTGCGTCATCATCGAAGTTCTGACGCTCGAGTTCACCTTCATGATGGTCGCCGCAGGCTCACTCATCGGCGGGCTCGGCAGCAACCTGCTCGGTGCCGAGTGGTGGGTGCAGATTCTCGCCGCCGCCATCATCTCGGGCCTGCTGCTCTTCACGATCAGGCCGATGCTGCTGAAGCTGCTGCATCGCGGAGAAGAGCCCGCGCTCACCAACGTCGACGCGCTCACGGGCATGGCGGGGCGCGTGACGACCGGCTTCGCTGACAGCACCGGCTTCGTGAAGCTCGCGAACGGCGAGACCTGGACCGCCCGCCTCGCACCCGAGCACGAGACCCTGACCCTCGCTGAGGGCGACCGCGTGGTCGTCACTCGCATCGACGGAGCGACCGCTGAGGTCGCCCCGAGAGAACGGAGCGAAACCCCATGATCTCCACCGCCGCCTTCATCGGCCAGATCTTCGTCACCGCGCTCGTCGTGGTGGTGGCGATCTTCGTCGTCGTCGTGCTGATCCGGTCGATCCGCATCGTGCCGCAGGCCTACGCCGGCGTCGTCGAGCGCCTCGGCCGCTACCGCAAGACGCTGCAGCCGGGCCTCAACATCCTCGTGCCCTTCATTGACCGCATGCGGCCGCTCGTCGACATGCGCGAGCAGGTCGTCTCGTTCCCGCCCCAGCCGGTCATCACCGAAGACAACCTCGTCGTCTCGATCGACACCGTCATCTACTTCCAGGTGACGGATGCCCGAGCAGCGACCTACGAGATCGCCAACTACCTGGCCGGTGTCGAGCAGTTGACGGTCACGACCCTGCGTAACGTCGTCGGCGGGCTGAACCTCGAAGAGGCGCTCACGAGTCGCGACAACATCAACGGCCAGCTGCGCGTCGTGCTCGACGAGGCGACCGGCAAGTGGGGCCTGCGCGTCAACCGCGTCGAGCTCAAGGCGATCGACCCGCCCCTCAGCATCCAGGACTCGATGGAGAAGCAGATGCGTGCCGAGCGCGACCGCCGCGCCGTCATCCTCACCTCTGAGGGTTCGAAGCAGTCGCAAATTCTCGAAGCCGAGGGTGCCCGCCAGTCGGCGATTCTCAAGGCCGAGGGTGAGGCGCAGGCCGCGATTCTGACGGCAGAGGCCGAGGCCAAGGCCATCACGATCGTGTTCGACGCCATTCACAAGGGCAACCCCGACAGCAAGCTGCTCGCCTACGAGTACCTGCAGATGCTCCCGAAGCTCGCCGAGGGCGAGTCGAACAAGATGTGGATCATTCCGAGCGAGCTCACCGAGGCGCTCAAGGGCATCGGCGACGGCTTCTTCGCCGGCCCCGGCGCCCGGGGCGGGAAGACGCCGCCCGCGGCCTGATGCGCGAGCAGCTTGCGTACTTCGCGGCGCCGACGCCGCGCGTGCTCGCGCACCGAGGGCTCGCGATCGACGCGCCGGAGAACACCCTGCTCGCCTTCGCGGCCGCCGTCGGCATCGGCATCACCCACCTCGAGACCGATGTGCATGTGAGTGCCGACGGTGTCGCGATGATCGCCCACGATCCCGACCTGTCGCGCGTCGCGGGTCAGGCGACGCGCGTCGATGAGCTGACGGTGCGCGAGCTCGCCGAACTCGATCTCGGAGACGGTCAGCACATGCCGACGCTGGCCGAGGCTCTCGACGGCTTTCCCGACGCGTTCTTCAACATCGATCTGAAAACGATGGATGCTGTGGCTCCCGCGGTCGCTGCCATCAGCGCGACGCGGGCGCACGACCGCGTTCTGCTCACATCGTTCAGCGAACGTCGGCGGCGCGCGGCGCTGCGCCTGCTGCCGGGCGTGGCCACGAGCGCCTCGGGCCCGCGGTTCGCGGCCGCACTGCTCGCCTCGGTCGTGCGCGGCGGCCCCCTCGTGCGAGCCGCGCTGCGCGGGCTGCACGCCGTGCAGATTCCCGAGCGGGCGCTGGGGCTCGACACGGTGACGCCCGCGCGCATCCGGGCCTTTCATGCCGCCGGCGTCGAGGTGCACGTCTGGACGATCAACGACACCGACACCATGCGCAGGCTGCTCGAGCGCGGCGTCGACGGCATCGTCACCGATCGGGCCGACATCGGGCTCGAGGTCGTCGCCTCGCTGGCATGACGCTGGCAAAGGTCTGGGAGGTGACTCCGTCAGCGGTGCTCGATGGGCTCACGGGTCTATACATATTCATAGAGAGCGTGAGGCCCACCCCGGGAGGATGATCATGGCAGACCGCACACTGCGCGGTATGAGGCTCGGTTCGCAGAGCATGCAGAGCGAAGAAGGCGTCGAGTTCGCGTCACGTCAGCGCGCCCAATACCGCACCGCCGAGGGCGAGACCTTCGACATGATCTTCTCGGCTGACGCCGAGCTGCCTGACGTCTGGCCCTCGCCGAAGAATGGCGCCGAAGGGGTGCTTCTCGCGCCCGACGGCACCCCCATCGACATCGAGGTCGGCGAGGTCAAGGCCGTGCGCACGCACTGGGACATGCTGCTCGAGCGCCGCACCCGCGATGAGCTCGAAGAACTGCTGCAAGAGCGCCTCGACCTGCTGCGCGCTCGACGCGGCGGGGGCGAGCGGCTCGGAGCCTAGAGCGCGCCTTCGCGAGAGTCGGTGCGCACCGGCCCGCGACCGAACCAGCTGGCGACCCCCCAACTCGTCACTCGCACGAGCGCCTCGGCGACGATCGCCGGCCCCATCTTCGATCTTCCGGTCGTGCGCTCGACGAAGGTGATCGGGTGCTCGAGCACCACTCCCCCAGCGCGCTCGACGCGCCAGGCGAGCTCCACCTGAAAGCAGTAGCCCTGCGACGACACGACGGCCCGGTCGAGCCCGCGCAGCACGGCCGTGCGATAGGCACGGAAACCGGCGGTCAGGTCGCGGATGCTCGAGCGCAGCATCCACCGTGCGTACCGGTTGCCCGACCGCGAGATCGCGCGCCGCGCCCAGGGCCAGTTGACGACCGACCCGCCGTCGACCCAGCGCGAGCCGATGACGAGATCGACCCCGGGCTTCTCGAGCAGCGCGAGCATGGCGGGCAGCTCCGCGGGGTCGTGCGAGCCATCGGCGTCGATCTCGACGACCGCGTCGTAACCCTGCTCGGCGGCAATGCCGAAGCCGAGCAGGTAGGCGGAGCCCAGCCCCGACTTCGCCGCACGATGCCGCACCGACACCCGGTCGTCGGTCGCCGCGAGATCGTCGGCGATCTCGCCTGTGCCGTCGGGTGAGCCGTCGTCGACGATGAGCAGGTCGGCGTCGGGCACCGAGCGGCGCACGCGGTCGACCATGCCGCGGATGCTCTCGGCCTCGTTGTACGTCGGCATCACCACGAGCGTGCGCATCACGGCTGCTCTCGTCGCACGATGAGACCTGCCAGCAGCACGCTCGCGAGCCCGAACAGGATGACGCCCCACTCGACCGTGCGCCCGAGCGCATGAGCCGGCGTGACGGTGTTGCTCAGCGGAACCTGCTGCACCATCGTGCCGGCCTCGAACCGTGGCACGCTGTCGAGCGTCGAGCCGTCAGGCAGCACGATCGCGGTGGCACCCACTGTCGAGGCGTGCACGACGGTCCGGCCCGATTCGATGGCGCGCAGCCTCGCGATGGCCAACTGCTGCAAGCCCTGGTCGGTGGGGCCGAAGTCGGCGTTGTTGGTCGGGGCGAGCAGAACCTGCGCCCCCTCGTTCAGCTGCCGGGCGACCAGGTCGTCGCTCACGATGTCGAAGCAGATCGAGATGCCCGCGATGACGCCGTCGAGATCGACCACGGTGTCACGCTCGCCGAACGAGAAGTCGCGCGGCACGAGATCGAACAGGTCAGGGGCGAGCGGGTAGAAGAAGTCGCGGGCCGGCAGGTACTCGGCGAATGGCACGGGGTTCACCTTGTCGTACTGATCGATGGCGCCGTCGCCGGCACTCCACAGCAGTACAGAGTTGAAGCTTCGGTCGGTCGGCTCGTCGTAGGTGATCGTGCCGACGACGACCGGGGCGTCGAGCCGCTCGCTGACCAGGTCGAGCACCGACGCGGCATCAGCGTTGCGCAGCGGGTCGAGATCGCTCGCGTTCTCGGGCCACACGACGACGTCGAGCTCGAGCCCTTCGTCGAACAGCGGAGTGGTCGCGTCGTAGTGATCGCGCAGAATCTCACCGCGCTCGTAGGCGGCGAAGAGCCCCGAGTTCGAGTTGCCCTGCACCGCGGCCACACTGAGGGTTCCGGTCGTGGCGATCGGCACGGCCGGCCAGACGAGCAGCGCCGCGGCTGCTCCGACCAGCGCGATGCTGCGGCGCAGCATCCCGACCTCGCGCTCGATCGCGACGGCGACCATCGCCGCCGCCATCCAGGCGAGCAGAAAGGTGAGACCGGAGAAGCCGAGCCACGCGGCCCAGTGCGAGAGCGGCCCTTCGGCCTGGCTGTGCGCCAGGCGGCCCCAGGCGAAGCCGCCCCACGGGAACGTGCTCGCGAGGGCCTCGCGCGCTGTCCACAGCGCTGCGACGACCGCCGGGGTGAGCACGAGACGCCCCGCAACGCCCGGCCAGGCTCGCGGCACCCAGCGCCAGGCCAGCATGATGAGCACGCCGCCCAACGAGGTCCAGACCACCATGACGAGCGTCAGCGCAAGCCACGGCACGATGCCCAGATACACCGTGAGCCACTCGATGAGCGTGCCGTAGAACGTGAAGCCGCTGAGGGCCCCGACGAGCATCGCACCGCGGATCGTGCGGCCGCGCAGGCTCGCGAGCACGAGGGCCGTGCCGATGATCGTGAGCGGCCACCAGGCGAGATCGGGATACCCGAGATCCATCAACCAGCCGCCCGCGATCGCGGTGAGCACAGCGACGCCGAGCGGCAGGGGCGAGGCGGTGGTGGTCGTGACGGGCGTCGCTGCGCGCGTCCTCGCCACGCTCATCGTCACCGTCACGAGGGGCAATCTTAGGCGAGCGGGCGAAGTGCGCCGCTCAGGCGACCGAGCTGTAGGCGACGATGCCGCGGCGGATCGCGTCGAGGGCACTGCGGGCGGTGCGCCCGACCTGCCCGTCGGCGACGAGCGAGATCTGATCGAGCAGATCGATCGTCTGCTTGGTCCAGCGCACGAAGTCGCCCGCGGCGAGGTCGGCGTCCCGCAGCACAGCGTCGAGCGCGCCGCCCGCGGCCCACCGATGCATCGGCAGGGCCAATGTCGTAGCGAGCGGCTCAGTGCCCGGAAGCCGGTGCTCGCGCTCGAGGTCGTCGAGGCGGGCCCAGAGCTCTTGGGTGCGCTCGAGGGCGGGCCGGAAGGCGCCCCGAGGCAGGGCGTACTCGGGTGCCTGCCCGTCGTCGCGACGCGCTTCGAAGACGATCGCGCTCGCCATCGCGGCCATCGAGGGCACGTCGAGGTCTTTCCACACGCCGCGCCGCAGGCTCTCGGCGACGAGCAGGTCGCGCTCGCCGTAGATGCGCCGCAGTGAACGGCCGTGAACGGTGAGGCCGAGTCTGCCGTGGTCATCGGTGCGCAGGTAGTCGAGCGCGGTGAGAATCTCGGTGATGCGGTCGAACACGGCCGCGACGGCGCCTGTGCGACCCGAGATCTGGCGGCTGACCTTGTCGGTGTCCTTCTTCAGACGCCACCAGCGCTCAGCCCAACGGGCGTGGGCCTCGCGGTCAGCGCAGCCGTGGCACGGGTGCTTGCGCATGCTCACGCGCAGCCCCTCGATCTGCTTCTGCCGTCGCAGCCGGTCAGCCTTCTCGCCCGGCTCGCCCGCTCGCTTCGTGCCGCGCTCGAGGTCGCTCAACTGGCGACGCAGGGCCGAGTACTGCTCGAAGTCTCCGAGGTGGCAGGTCATCGAGTTCGCATAGCCCGCGAGGGCCTCCTCGTTCTTGCGCACCGTTCGCGCCAGGTCGACGACCGCCCGGTCTGCCTGGAACTGCGCGAAGCTCGACTCGAGAATCTCGCGCGTGCGTTCCCGGCCGAACTGCTCGATGAGGTTGACCGCCATGTTGTAGGTCGGCCTGAAGCTCGAGTTGAGCGGGTAGGTGCGCCGAGAGGCGAGCGAGGCGACCGCTTGCGGGTCGAGGCCGGGCGTCCACTGGATGACCGAGTGGCCCTCGGTGTCGATGCCGCGTCGGCCGGCGCGACCCGTGAGCTGGGTGTACTCCCCCGGTGTGATGGGCACGCGCGCCTCGCCGTTGAACTTCTCGAGCTTCTCGAGCACGACCGTGCGCGCCGGCATGTTGATGCCGAGGGCGAGTGTCTCGGTCGCGAAGACGACGCGCAGCAGCTTCTTCTGGAAGAGCTCTTCGACGACCTCCTTGAACGCGGGCAGCAGCCCGGCGTGGTGCGCTGCGACCCCGCGCTGCAGGCCGTCGAGCCATTCCCAGTAGCCGAGCACGGCGAGATCGTCGTCGCGCAGCGTGCGGCACCGCTCTTCGACGATCTGGCGGATCTCGTCGCGCTCAGCCTGATCGGTGAGTCGCAGGCCCGACCGAACGAGCTGGCGAACCGCGGCATCGCAGCCCGCGCGGCTGAAGATGAAGAAGATCGCGGGCAGCAGACTGCGTGAGCCGAGCATCGCGACGATCTCGGCACGATCGGCGCGACCCTCCCCCGCCGGCCGCTTCTCCCAGCGCCGAGGGTGGTGCTGGCGACCCTTGTGGGGCGTGTGGCCGCCGGCTCGAGCGAGCTGCATGAGCTCGGGGTTGACGCGGTTCGTTGCGGCCTTGCCCGACGAGTCGAAGAGGTCGACGAGCTTCGAGCGCACGAGCACGTGCTGGTCGAGCGGCACCGGCCGGGTCTCGCTCACGATCACGTCGGTGTCGCCGCGCACGGCCTGCAACCAATCGCCGAACTCCTCGGCGTTCGAGACCGTGGCGCTCAGCGAGATCATGCGCACGTGCTGAGGCAGGTGGATGATCACTTCCTCCCACACCGCGCCGCGGAACCGGTCGGCGAGGTAGTGCACC
>SXGT01100615.1_pt1 | contig 20433 bp, 14 predicted proteins | sample 3176221 | NCBI WGS metagenome assembly SXGT01 (sample SAMN11356862, study PRJNA531348) | freshwater metagenome | isolation source: freshwater sample F1-120 | place: China: Fuxian Lake, Yuxi | collected 2017-12-25
CGGTTCCCGGATATCCTCTTACCCAGTCCGATGGACTGGGCTAGGGACCGCCGCCTGTGGCGGTCCCCCGTACCCCCAATGGCAAAGCCGTCTCAACTGCGGTCCGCCTAGCTCGCCCGTGCCGGCCACAAAAAAATTGCCGGCGGTTACGACCATTGTATGGAAAAAAACGGCTCAGTTGTTTATACTGGTAGACAGTGGTCGAAAAACTGGCTATAAATTCCTTGTCACCTTGCTGTTCTCCCCCTTCTCCGACTACTGGAGTCGCTCGTGTAGTGTGCCGGATCGGCGTGTGTTGCCTTGCTCAGGCGTAAGTACGTAGCCTACCCGGGATGTGGACTAGGATCGGACGCCCCGCAGGACCATTCTCTCCCGAGTGCTTGGGTTCTGGGAGGAACGGTTGCCGAGCGGATTCCCACTGGGGGGTAAGAAGGCTGGTGCCCCTCTCACTAGCTTTTGGGCGATGCACCGTGGGCCGACTCGATGGCCAAACACCCGCACATCCGTCGCTTCATCGCGGCGAGATCATCGGCGAATCGAATGATTCAGTGTCGATGCGGCTCGTGCCAAATTAATTCTCAGAGACTTAGATGATCTTCACGTGAAACCACTTTGTTAGGAAACCGACGACATGAAACAGCAACCTTGTGAACACGACACGGATGAGGCTCCCATTGAGATCGCGTTTGTAGGCGACTTGACGGATCATGAGGGTGAATTGACCGATCGACTCCTCAGCGTGCCCTTGGGAGGAGAATGTACGCTGTTCATCGACTCTCCAGGGGGGAGTCCCTATTGCGCCGTTTCGTTGATGACCATTATTGCCATGCGGGGCTTGAATGCGACTGGCATTGTCACCGGCGAGTGTTCGTCCGCAGCCTTGTGGCCGTTGGCGGCGTGCAAGCGACGCATCGTGACTCCCTACAGCGTGCTCCTATTCCATCCCATGAAATGGCAAAGTGAAGAGCATGTCGGTTTGGCGGAAGCTGCCGAGTGGGCACGTCACTTTGGTAAGCTCGAATCCGAGATGGATACGCTGCTGGGCAAAATGCTGGGCGTTTCGCCAAAGATCCTCAATCAGTGGATAGCCCCCGGAAAATACGTATCCGGACCCGAATTCGCCGCCGCGGGACTGGCCGAACTTTTCGACGTGACCGAGCTGCGGTTCATTCACGCCCCCGGCGCCGCGCAACATCGCAACGGTAGCGCGCAACTCAGCACGGCCAAACGAAACGGTACCGCTTTTCGAAACGGCAAGTCGCACGGCAACGGCACGGTGGCCAAGCCGCGGCGCGTGGGGGCCAATGGTTCGGCACGCTAGTCATCAATCAGGATGTGTCATGACTTAGGGGCGGTAGTCCGCATGGCAATCAGCACAGTTTCGCTTGATCTGTTGCAGGGAGTCGCGCGGGCCCGTCTCGGATAGGGTGGCTGGAACGCTGCCGAGCCTGTCCAAATCGCTCGCAAGGTCGCGCAACGCGACGCAGAATTTGGCATAGGCGGGATCCTCCGCGTCGGCCATGCCGGGCAGTGCCAGGATCCGAGCGACCAACCCTACCATCTGGGCTTCATGCCGCAAGGATTCTTGGGCGCGGGCTGCCATCGGCGCGGCCACAGGCAATTGGTCCCATTGATCTTGGGCCCTTTGCAGACGTCGCATCAGAGTGGCTCGAGGCACCACCTGTGACCAGTTGATTGCCGGCGACTCGGCGGATGTCGGGCGGTCTTTCCCTTTTCCCCCTGCCAACACGCCCTGCAGTTCCTGAAGGGGGGGCCGCGCGGCCAAAATCACCTCATCCGTCGACGCTCGGTCCTGAAAGGCGCTGCGGGCCGATCCTGCAAAGCCATCGCTGAGCGAATGCCCCGCGCGGGCCCATCGTCCAGCATCCGCCTGCTCACTCGCAATCGCCAGCAAAGCGGCCAGCCAGGCTTGTCCATCCGCAAACACTCGTCGCTCTTGCCCCACGATGCGTCGGGGCTTGGCGAGTTGCTGCACCAACGCGGTCGCCGTACGTTTGATTTCAATCTCTAAAGTCTCGTGTGATACGACAATCCCGTGCGCTGCCGTAGGCACGGCGACCACGCCCGCGGGTCCGCCTGGCATCGGAGGCTCGTGCCGCGTTCCAGCAGTGCCAACACGAGACGGCGGTCGCTTTCCTTGGAGCCCCTCGACGAATGCGTCCTGAAAGAAGATCTCGCTCACCGCATGGGAATCCCAGCGCGGGGCTGGGGCTCGCGGCGGGCGTGGGGGCTCGTCGGCAACCGCCTCAGCACATCCGATCGACCAAATGAACACGGCAATTCGCAGCATGACACGATTCTCGCTGATTCGCGGGCCGGCGCCAACGGAAGTAGAAAAAATATACCCACCGGCGACGCCATGGTAGACTGGCGACTGACGCGAAGCCGGCACCACGCTATTCGTCGGACGTCGCGGAGCATAAAATAACAAGACGTCGCTCACGTGACTTCCCGCGACGATTCGCAGGGGGATTTTCGACTTCGATTTGAGATTTGAGATCGGATCGCCGCTAACATCGATTTGGTAGTACTCTGCTTTTGGGCGCAGCGGCACCGGTACGAACGGCCAGCATGAAACACTCCTCGAATCGTCGCGAATTTCTGTCTGGGAAAGCGGCGAGAGATGCTATCGCCGATTGGACGTTGCCGGATCACGAGAGCGCGTTTAGCGAGGCGCCGTCGGTTCCCGTCGATGCGGCGACGGCGACCACATTCGTATGGGAATGCGCGCGGCGAGCGATGGCCTGCCCGTTTGGCATCTTCCTGAGTCCCGGCCGTCGGCCGGGCCACGAAACCTACGCCCTGGAAACGCTGGACATCATCGACTGGCTCGAAGGGGAGATGACCATCTACCGAGACGATAGCCAGTTGGCCCGCCTCAATCGCAACGCTGGCCATCAGGCGGAGGGCATGGACCATTGGCTGTTCGAGCTGCTACAAACGGCCGAGGGGATATCGCGTGGCACGGCAGGCGCTTTCGACATCACTGCGGGGCCCCTGTCGCGACTGTGGGGATTCACCCGCCGCGCCGGACGCTTTCCCAGCGATGAAGAATTACAACGCTGCCTGTTGAGTGTCGGCTGGCAAGGACTGGAGCTCGAACCTGCCGAGCGGACATTACGCTTCCACCGCGCTGGAATGGAAATCAACCTGGGCGCCATCGGCAAAGGCTACGCCATCGATCGAGTAGCCGAGCAGTTGTTGGCGTTCGAGGTCCGGGATTTTCTCGTCCACGCGGGATACAGCAGCCTGCGTGCATGCGGCACGCGGAGCAAAACAGCGGAATCTGCGGATGAGGAGTCAGAAGGCTGGCGCGTGGGGCTGTGCCATCCGCTGCGCGCCGATCAGCGCATTGTCGAGTTCGTATTGCGAGATCGGTCCTTAGCAACCTCAGGAAGCCACTCGCAGTTTTTCTATCATCGGGGTCGCCGCTATGGGCATATTTTGGATCCACGCACGGGGCTGCCGGCATCCAGCGTGCTGTCCGCCACCGTCTTGGCCCAAAATGCAACACATGCCGACGCTCTTTCTACCGCCTTTTATGTGCTAGGTGTGGAGGGGACCGCACAGTATTGCCGACAACATGCCGAGGTGGCCGCGCTGCTCATCACGGCCGGCGAGAAGACTGGGGAGGTTGACATCCACACCTGGAATCTGCCCCCCGACGCTTGGCACCGGACCGATGGCAGCAGCCGTTGATGTGCTCACCCCGTGATGCGGTCTATTCGGGATACAGCGTCGTGGACAAATAGCGTTCACCCAGATCGGGCAGGACCACGACCACGAGTTTGCCGGCGTTCTCAGGCCGACGTGCGACCTCGAGCGCCGCCCAGGCCGCGGCGCCGCAACTAACGCCGCAGAATAGTCCCTCTAGTTTCGCCAAGTCACGGGCCACGGCGTAGGCGTCCTCGTCCTTGACTTGGATCACTTCGTCAATAATATCGAGGTTGAGAACATCCGGAATGAAGCCGGCTCCTATTCCTTGGATCGTATGCTTACCCGGCTTGAGGGGCTGCCCCGCGCGCCGTTGCGAGATAACCGGACTGTTGGCCGGCTCGACGGCAATCGTCTTCATGCTGGGACGGCGCTTCTTGAGGACTTCGGATACGCCGGTAATCGTCCCGCCGGTGCCGACACCACTGACGAACAGATCAATCTGCCCCGAGCAATCCCGCCAGATTTCCTCGGCCGTGGTCCGCCGAGGGAGTTCGGGAGTGGCCGGGTTCTTGAACTGTTGAGGCATTAACCAATCAGGATTCTGGGCCACCAATTCCTCGGCGCGACGCACCGCTCCGGGCATGCCTTCGGCAGCTGGAGTGAGAATGATTTCTGCGCCCAGCGCTTTAAGCAGTCGCCGTCGTTCGAGCGTCATGCTCTCGGGCATGGTGACCTTCAGCTTGTAACCGCGCGCAGCACAGACGTAGGCCAAGGCGATTCCCGTGTTGCCGCTGGTCGGCTCGATAATCGTGGTTTGGGGGGTGATTTTTCCGGCCTGCTCGGCCGCATCAATCATCGCTCGGCCTATGCGATCCTTGACGCTCCACAGCGGGTTCATGTTCTCGACCTTGGCAACCACCGTGGCCTGACAGCCTGTCGTGATGCGGCGCAGCTTTACCAGTGGCGTATTCCCAATGCAATGGGTGATGTCGTCGTGGATCCGCGCGGCAGAGTCGGTTGCCATGTCAGGCCTTTCTGTGGAGATTCGCGAAGCCGGCCAGTCACCGCCTACGGTGAACGAGGCACGCTGCCTGCGAATATAGCAGGATGCGCACGCGGACGTCAATTCCGGGCGCGGTCTTACCGTAGAGGTTGGCCATTCACGCGTCGCTGGCCGAGCAGCCGCAAACTAAGAGGCGGCGCCGGCGAATTCGCGTTCGATGAGCTGCTGCACGAGGTCCACAGATGTGCTGGGATCGAACTCCACGGCCACCGGTTGAGGCTGAGGATCGTCTCCGGTTACGTCGGTTGCTTCCGGTCTTGATTCCGTAACCGTCGCGCCTGCAAACGGATAACTCGACGTGGGGGAGTCCCCGAAGCTGATCCCCAGAGCTCGAGCTGCTTGTACGGCGGGCGCGTGTGGCTCGACAAGAGACAGTCGATTGACAGCATCGGCAATGGCGACGCTGTTAAATAGCGGCGGTTGATAACAGACCATGTCACCAAACCGTTGTTCGTGGACCAAACGCATGGAATGGGCGCCGTACTGGGTTGCCAACACGCGGTCGAACGTGGTCGGTGGTCCGCCACGTTGCAAATGGCCAAGCACAACCACGCGAGTCTCTCGTTTGAGCCGCTGCTCGATCTCCGCAGCAACAACGTTGCCCACACCGCCTAAGCGAGTTTGGCGATTGCCCTGCTCCCTCTCTCGCGTCACCAAATTGCCGTCGGGCAATTGAGCCCCCTCAGCGACGACCACCAACGTGAAGCGTTTTCCATGGCTCTCACGCTCCAAGATCTTCTGGCAGACTTGCTCGAATGTCCACGGGATCTCGGGCAGAAGAATGACGTCCCCCCCGCCGGCGATGCCCGCGTATAAGGCGATCCAACCCGCATGCCGTCCCATGACCTCGAGGACCATCACACGCTCGTGACTGGCAGCCGTGGTGTGCAACCGGTCCAGGGCATCCGTGGCATTGGTCACGGCACTATCAAAACCAAAGGTAAAAGCCGTGCAGGAGAGATCATTGTCAATCGTTTTGGGGACACCGACCACCGGTATGCCAAACTCGTGCATCTGCTGGGCAATCATCAAGGAACCATCACCACCAACACAAATCAGCCCTGTCAGGCCCAATTGTTCCACCGTGCGCTGCACGCCCTTAAGCAATTCAACATCGATTTCCAGCCGATCATGGGCCCCTGCGGTGGCGGCGAAGCGACCCTTATTGGTGGATCCCAGAATCGTCCCGCCTTGATTGAGAATGCCCGTCGTATTGCGGGCGGTCAATGTGATGTAACTCACCGGATCGACTAGGCCTTCATATCCCTTCAAGAACCCAATGACTTCGTAGCCGAGTGCGGCACCACTCTTCACCACACCGCGAATCACGGCATTCAACCCGGGGCAGTCTCCCCCCGATGTCAAGATTCCCACGCGTGGCTGCTGTCGATCAGATCCCATGGTCGCGCCTCACCTCTATGTGCTATTTCGCCTTGGTCGCTTGTGAATTTCAGACTGCCAAAACCTAGGTTATGGCAGCGAGGAGAATCGGCCGCGTCGAAGGAAAACCCGCCCCGCGACGCGCGATCGAATCGTTTGTGATACCCATAACGAAAATGCTAGGGGACCTGTATGTCCCGTTTCTCGAGGAAATTGCCCTCGTAACCCGAAGCGTCAGCGAGGGAGACCTGACACATTCGTCACCAAACGTGGTCGATGGGTGACAAGAAAGTGCCCATTTCCATCACGAACTACTGGGTGAATTCCCTCGCTATCACGGCGGGCTAAGAGATCATCTCGCTAAATGTAGTACATCTTCTCGGTGACATCACGCACTCGAATCGCCAGACTCGCAATGGTGATCGACCGCAATCGCTGCCGCTCCAACTCGGCCAGCTTCTCCCATGTGCCCGCCAATACTCGCGCGACCGGGGTCGGTTGCGTTCCGGTGGTCACGTCGGGTGAGCTGGGAGAGTCGAAGAGCCCGACCACGTCCGCCAAGCAAATCTCCTGGGGCGGTTTGGCCAACTGATAGCCCCCCGACGCGCCCCGCGTGCTGGCGACCAAACCGGCGGATTTCAGATGCAAGAGTATCTGGACCAAGAAACGGGCCGGTATCCGCTGCGATTCGGCTATCTGACGCACGCGCACGGGCTGGTCCGTGCCGTGATGCAGAGCCAATTCCACCAAGGCCACACAGGCATATTCGAGTCGCGCTGAAACATTCAAGACACGGTCCACCCGCCAATCAACGTCGGCTGGAATAAAATCAAGAAGAGCCACTGAAACAATCTCGGAAAACACCCCCAGCCGAGATCCGCCGTCATGGTTTGTCCTCGTCCAGTGAATGGAGGCCGCACTCGGTCTTGGCCATGCCGCTCCAACGGCCCGACCGCTCGTCCTCCCCCACTTGAACCGCGCGCGTGCATGGCCAGCAACCAATGCTCACATAGCCTTGATCGTGCAGCGGGTTATAGGGGATGTCCTCCGACGTGATCAGCCTCCACACATCCGCCTTGGTCCAATTCGCCAGCGGATTGATCTTCACGAGACCAAACTTTTTGTCCCAGCCAACAATGGAGGCCTTGGCACGATCGGGGCTCTGATCGCGACGAATCGCGCTAATCCACGCTTCCATTCCCACAATCGACTGACGCAGCACGGTCAACTTACGATCGAAGCAGCAACGATCGGGCGCCGTCTGGTAGAGGGGACCGCCGTTTTGCCGTTCGTATTCCTCCACAGTCGATACAGGCCGCTTCATCTCAACTTCTATGCCATAACGCTCGGCGACCTGGTCACGCAATCGAAGCGTTTCCGGGAACTGATAGCCCGTGTCGAGATTGAAAATGGAAACGGTCCCATCGATGCCGGCCAACCAGTGGATCAAGCACATGCCCTCCGGCCCAAATGCGGTTGCCATCGTAAGTCTTGGCATGAATCGAGAAACGGCCCAACGCAGGATGTCTTCCGGTGTCGCCGATTCCAGACGATCGGAGGCCTCCCGTAACTCGGCCAATAGGGCCGGCGACGGCGCGGCGCTCTTTACATCGCTCGCCAACGATGCGGTTTCTGCCGCAGGTCGCTTGTCAGACACGCTCGACTCCTCGGGTGGAGAGATAACGCGTAGCTGGGGAACGCCCACCCCCTTCGCAGTAACCACCGCGACTTGTTTTCGTTTCGCCTGTTCCATCGCTGCCTCACATTCGCCAACCAAACCCCGCTGGCCGGCCCACGCCCTAATCTTACGAATGTTGATCAAATAAGTCAAGTATCATCAACCGGCTACCGGCAGTCATCGGCCACGCCGGGCGTTTTCTTAAGCCGAAGGTGTCTGGGCTGCGGCTGAGTCGATAGAATGGGCGTTCATCACATAAAAAAGGCTGCTACCGGAGTTTTTTGATGGGGGGGGAGCCGGGCATGACGAGGACCAAACAGGCGGAGGGGGGGCCCATGGTCCAGCGCCAGCATCAAGACGTATTCTTGGCTGTCGACCTGGGAGCCTCGGGGGGGCGTGTGGTGGCCGGGCTATGGAATGGCCAGCATCTGGAACTCGAAGAAATTCATCGCTTCGAGAACGGTCCGATTGACGCCGCTGGCCGCCTGTACTGGGACCTCCTGCGATTGTGGAGTGAGGTCCAGGTTGGGATGCGGCGAGCCGCCGAGCGATTTGGCAACCGAGTGGTGAGTATTGGCGTGGATACCTGGGGCGTCGACTTTGGGCTCTTGGATCGCGATGATCGTCTCTTGGGTAACCCGGTCCACTATCGAGACCAGCGTACGGTGGGCACGATGCCGCGAGTCGACCTTTTGGTCCCGCGGCAGGACCTATTCGCCCAGACGGGTATTCAATTCATGGAGTTGAATACGCTGTATCAGTTATTTGCGATGCGTTCGGCACGCGAGGCGCAGTTGGAAACCGCGCGATCATTTCTGATGATCCCGGATTTGTTTCATTGGTTGCTAACTGGGGAGAAGTCCAATGAGCAGACCAATGCAACGACGACCCAATGTTACAACCCAACCACGCGAACGTGGGCGACGGACTTGTTGCGCCGCTTGGAAATTCCCACAGAAATCTTTGGCCCGCTATCTCTTCCCGGCACACGTCTTGGTGGGTTGCGTGCGGAGGTGCGACAGGCAACCGGTTTGAACACCTGTCAGGTCATCTTGCCGGGAAGTCATGACACGGCGAGCGCCGTGATGGCGGTGCCGGCTGAGGAGGGGAGACAAGACTGGTGCTATTTGAGTAGTGGCACTTGGTCCTTGATGGGAGTTGAGACCGATCGACCCGTGTTGAACGCCGATTGTTTGCGATTGAACTTCACAAATGAGGGGGGAGTTGGCAATACGATTCGCTTATTGAAAAATATCACCGGCTTATGGCTGGTGCAACAATGCCGACAATCGTTCGCCCGCGCTGGGCAGTCTTTGGGGTGGGATGAGTTGGTTCGACTCGCGGAGTGCGCCCCTCCGCTGCAGTTCCTGTTGAACCCCGAGGACGCGAGTTTTGTAGCGCCCACCGACATGCCGAGGGCCATTGCCGAATACTGCGTACGTACGGGGCAGCGGCCCCCGAGCACGCCCGGTGAGTTCATCCGCGGCACCCTGGAAAGCTTGGCCTTGCGCTATCGCCAAGTGCTGGGTTGGTTGGAAGAGCTGTTGGGACGTCGCTTGTCCACCATTCACATTGTGGGAGGCGGGAGCCAGAATCGCCTGTTGTGCCAGATGGCGGCGGACGCGTGTCAACGCGAGGTCATCGCGGGACCGATCGAGGCGACGGCCCTTGGCAACCTGCTGACACAGGCCATCGCGAGCGGCGCGTTGGCCTCAATCGGTGAAGCTCGCCGCGTGGTGCGGGCAAGTTTTCCCACACAGCGTTATCAACCCATCGCGAGGGGGGCCTGGGATGAAGCGTACGAGCGGTTTGAACGGTTGTCACGCAGTCCCGAGGACACTTTGTGAGGGGTTTCAAATTTCAAATCTCAAATTTCAAATCTCAAATTTCAAATTTCAAATCTCAAATCTCAAATCTCAAATTTCAGGTCTCAGGTCTCAGGTCTCAAATTTCAGGAATCAGGTCTCAAGTCCGTGGGTCAACCATCTAAGAGGCTTGGGTGTTGGTCTCGCAGCCAATCCCAGGCGTCGCGGATGGTCTCCACGACGGGGCGATTCGTGTAGCCGAGTTCCCGATTGGCTTTGTCGCTGAGATAATAGTGAAATTGGTGTGCCATCGCGACGGCTGCGGAATTCAAGTCGGACTCGCGCCCGGTAAGGAGTCGCCAGAGGTCGCCGCCGTAGCCGATGGTGGTTGGAATGAGGGGGCCCGAGGCCATAATCGGACCACGGCGGCCGGATAGGGCCGCGAAGTGGCGCCAGAGTTGGACGTAGGTCATGTTGACTCCAGCCATGATGTAGCGTGACGCGGCGGGCGCCTGTTCGAGAGCGGCGACAATTCCGGCGGCCACATCGCGGACATCGCACACACTGCATCCCCCCCAGGGGGCCAGCGATGCGCCGCGGCGTGCGACGCGCAGGAGCATGCGTCCGGAGGAGGGCTTCCAGTCCCAGGGCCCCAGCATGAACCCCGGGTAGATCATCACGGCGTCCAATCCCTGCTCCACTTCCTGCCATACCACGGCCTCGGCGGCCCGTTTGGTAACGACATAGGGACAAAGCACGGCGGGATGCTGTGCGGCCTGTTCGTCCAAGGGGGTTCGTTTGCCCGCAGTGCCGAATGTATTGACGGTGGAGACATGGATCAATCGCGCCGCAGCGGCTCGGGCGGCGGCGGCCAGATGGCGAGCCCCCTCCACGTTGATTTGTTGGTGCTCGTCTTGTCGGGTCCAACCAATATGGACGACGCCAGCGGCATGAATCACGGCTTGGGTCCCTGCAACCGCTTGCCGAACGGCGTCCGCATCACGCACATCGCCGCGCGCCCATTCGATGGGCAACCCTTGCAGCGATTTCGAGTCGGCTGGCATGCGAGCTAGCACCCGGACGTCGTGGCCTTGAGCCAGCAGACGCCGGACCACATTATTGCCCACCAGCCCGGTCGCTCCGGTCACCAGCACGCGCATGACACGAATTCCCATTTTTTTCGAGCGAGGGGCAGGATCCAAGCCATTTACAGCTCCCACAATACATAAGTTCGTCCATTAATTCAAAGCGACTTCCTAGTGGCACAACAGAGCTAATGGTGCGACAGGCGCATGCAGGGCGGGCGGCGCGGAGCGTCTTGGGGCACGGGCCGCATTGAGGACTGTCTTGACCTGTGGTGCGCGGGACGACTACAGTAAGGCCGGATTTCTTCACGGGGACAGGGAGGGGCGCGGAAAACGTCATGCGAGACTTGGTCATCAAACCGGTGGAGACGCGCCGCGAGCGGCAACAGTTTCTCGAGTTGCCATGGAACCTATATCGACGCGATTCGCTCTGGATTCCACCGCTGCGGCAGAATCAGCGTGAATTGGTGGGTTACCGTCGGCATCCCTTTTACGACGATGCCGACGTGCAGACCTTTTTGGCCTTCGTGGATGGCGTTCCTTGCGGACGCATCGCCGCCATTGACAATCGAGCGCATTGCCGCAAGTACAACGATGGGGTGGGCTTCGTAGGTTTTTTTGAGTCGATTGACGACGCAGCCGTGGCCGATGGTTTGTTTCAGGCCTCTTGGATGTGGCTATCGCAGCGGGGGTTGCAGATCATGCGCGGCCCCGCCAATCCATCGCTCAACTACGAATGTGGCCTGCTGGTGGAAGGGTTTCACTCCTCCCCCACGTTCATGATGACCTACAACCCGCCCTACTACGCCCGCCTATGGGAACAGTTTGGTTTTGCCAAGGTCCAGGACATGTTTGCCTTTCGCGGAGACACGTCGATGCTCAGTCAGTTGAACAAGAAACTGGCTTTCATCGTGGAGGAATCGGTACGGCGCTTCAAGCTGCGCATCCGTCCGCTCAGTCGGTCCCGGTTCTTGGCCGACGTGGCCATGTTTTTGGACATCTATAATAAGTCTCTCGAGGGGACATGGGGCTTCGTCCCTCTTTCCCCGAGCGAGGCGGCCCACTCCGGCCGGGCTCTGCGTCATTTATTGGTGCCCGAATTGACCGTAATTGGCGAAGCGGAAGGGCGGGAAGTGGGGGCTGTGTTCGGCATGTTGGACTACAATCCGCGCATCAAACGCATGGACGGCCGTTTGTTTCCGTTGGGATTTCTCCAGCTCTGGACCAATCGACGGGCGATCCACCGCGTGCGATTGATCAGTACCAACGTGTTGCCAGAATTCCAGAAATGGGGCCTCGGCCTGGCCATGATGGGAAAAATGCTCCCCAAGGCCATCGCATTCGGCGTGACAGAGGCCGAGTTCTCCTGGGTATTGGAAAGCAACCATCTGTCCCGAAGCACGTTGGAAAAGGGGGGGGCTATTCGAGATAAGACCTATCGCATGTACGACTATTCGGGAACACTCGAACCTCGATTCAAGGTAAGCTGAAACTCATGAATCTCTTGCGAGACGTCGTGATCACCGGCATTGGCGCGATCAGCCCCATCGGCATTGGGGTGGATGCCTATGCCGCATCGCTCCGCAAGCCTCGCAGCGGGGTCGAGATGCTCCCCCTGTTGCAGAATACGGATTGGCCGGTCCGTTTTGGCGCATCCGTGCGTGAGTTCGATCCCAAACAGTACATTCAGCCGCGGAAGAGTATCAAGGTGATGTGCCGCGAGATACAGACCGGTTACGCGGTTTGCATGATGGCCATGGAGCACGCCCAGCTGGTCCCGAACACGCTGGACCCCGACCGGTTTGGGGTCACCTTTGCTTCTGAGTTGATGTACGGCGACATCGACGAAATGTCGGATGTCATTCAACGCTGCATGGTAGATCGGAAGTTCGTCTATTCGCGATTTGGCGAGAACTTCTCCAGCGCGATTTTCCCCCTGTGGATGCTCAAATACCTCCCCAACATGACCGCCTGTCATGTGGCCATCGCACTGGATGCACGTGGCCACAACAATTCGATCGTGCAGGGTGATGTGTCGAGTCTGTTGGCGTTCAGTGAGGCAATTTCGGTTATTCAGCGGGGCTGGGCCGACATCATGATCGCGGGAGGGAGTAGTTCGCGGTTGCGGTTGACTCCGATGGTGTATCGCGGCGACGCCAATCTATCCCACCGCAATGATGACCCGGCGGCCGCTTCGCGCCCCTTCGACCTCGATCGTGACGGCATGGTCAATGGCGAGGGTGCGGCGGCATTGATCTTGGAAAGTCGCGATCACGCGGTGCGGCGAGGTGCACGCATCTGGGCGCAAGTGGAAGGTTTTTGTCATCGCAGTTCCGCACGCGATCATCGTCATCAACCACGGAGCCATTCCGTGCAACTGGCGATCGAGGGGGCCCTGCGAGCGAGTGGCCGTACCGTCGACGAAATTGGACATGTGAACGCACACGGCGCCAGCACTCGAGACGGCGATTGTTGGGAAGCGACCGCCATCCATCGCGTGCTCGGCAACGTCCCGGTCACGGCGCCCAAGAGTTTCTTTGGCAATACGGGCGCCGCCGGCGGCCTACTGGAAATGGTGGCCAGCCTGATCGGACTAACCTCGGGCGAAATCCCCGTCACCTTGAACTACTCGCGGCCCGATCCCGACTGCCCCATCCACGTTGTGCATCGACAGCCGTTGGCCTGTCAAAAACCCGCGGCGCTCGTGCTCAACCACTCCACCACCGGCCAGGCCGCCGCAGTCGTGATTGCCCGCGAGCCGTAATTCGTCGCAACACCGCGACCGGTTATGATGCGCTCATTCCCAGCTGCGAGCCCTCGTCGTACTACGCAAATCAGCCTCATGCCCTGAAGGGCAACGCCGTGGGTGTTCCTCAATAACGTGCGTTCCTCTGGCTCCCTCCCCGCTAGGGCTCGTTGTACCACACATCTTTGGGTGCCACGGGCGGCTTGCCCGCCCGTGCCCCGTTGCCCGAGTTGTGAAGCTGCGCACGGCTCGCAGCGATCCGCCATTTTCTCGAGGAAATCAACCCGTAACCCGAAGCGTCAGCGAGGGAAACCTGCCACGTGGGTCGCCCAAGTCGAGTGATGAACGACGCGAGCATCCGCAATTTCCTCGCTAATGGCCCTCGCGTCGGTCCCTCGCAAACGCTTCGGGTTACGACCGGAATCGCCCCCACATGTGGCCCCTTGGGGGCCTGAGGCAGAATTGTGTGGTACAACGAGCCGCAAGGGGGAGGGAACCAGATCGGGTGATTGAGAGTGATCGAATGGAACAGGGTTCCGGTTCGAAGTACTAGCCACTAATTCTCCAGCGCGACCATTCCCAAGCCGCCAACCGGACGCGAGCAAGCCCCAAGTCCCCAAGCGCCGCCGGTGGCATCCGACGCGAATTGCGGTACAATCGCGATTCGATGTGCCATGCGGTTTGGTCCCCTCCCGCCCGTCGGACCTTGTCCCTCCGGTACGCACACGCCCTTCACTCCACACACGCCACACTGAGGTCTCCCATGAAATGGTCTCTCATGAAACTTCGCACCCATGCCACGATTCTAACCGTCCTCTTTGGCTTGGGTGCAACGATCCATGGTGTGGACCAATCCAATGCCCGCGCGGATGTTTTCCACATGCCGGAAGGACTGAAGAGCTTGGAAACCGTCGTCATTGCCGACCCCGAAAATCGGCCCGATGACAATGGTCAGGGACGGGTGAACTATCCCTATAAGATCGGCACTTATGAGGTCACGGCAGCCCAGTACGCCGAGTTTCTCAATGCTACGGCCAAGAAAACGGACCCGCATGATCTGCGATCCAACAACACGGAAGAGCCGGGCGGGTGTCAGATCAAACGGACGGGTGAGGAGGGCAATTACCACTATGATGTGGCGCCGGAATTTGCTAATTTCCCGGTGAATGAAGTCTGTTTCTGGGATGCCTGCCGGTTCGCCAATTGGCTCCACAATGGCCAGGGGAACGGTGACACGGAAACGGGCGTGTACACGCTCAAAGGCCGCAAGGGTTACGACGGCCGTAACTTGGTACGAACCCCGGGGGCAAAGTGGTTCATCCCCACGGAAGATGAGTGGTACAAGGCGGCCTATTACGATCCGCACAAGTCTGGCGGCGGTGGCTATTGGAAATACCCCACGCGCAGCAATGAGTCCCCCGGCCGCGATCGGAGCGCGGCGAATAGTGCCAACAACTACGTCGGAGGCTTTTTGGACGAAAAGCTCCGTTTGACCCATGTGGGAACCTTTGCCAAATCGCCCAGCGCCTATGGCACCTACGATCAATCGGGGAACGTCTTCGAGTGGAATGAAACGCTGATCGTTCCACCGTTTCTACGGGGGTTCCGCGGTGGATCCTTTGCCAGCGAAGATCGCGGCGTGAGAAAGCGCCCCGTCAGTCACAGTATTTCGTCACGCACCGAGGCGGGGTACCTGGGGTTCCGCATCGCTGGGGCCGTGGATCCCGCCGCGGAGTCGGTCGCCGCCAACGATTTCCCTCGCCGGCCACTTCGCAATCCAGAAAACGGCAAGCCGTTTTTTCCCATGGGTTGGTTTGACAACATTGGGGGCGACCGTTCGCTGGAATACCTGCGCACCATGGCGGAGGAGAAGGCCAATGTCGTATTGTATGTCGCGGCGCCAACGGATGTGGACGCAGGAGAAGCTGAATTCAAGAGCAACTTGGCTGCGATGATGAAGTATCTGGATGAGGCCCAACGCCTGGGCATGAAGGTGCTCATCCAGTGCGGCTGGTACGGCTCGTTTCGAGATAACGAAACGGTCCACCTTGGACGAATTCGCAAGTATGTGGAAACGGTGAGCGCGCATCCGGCCCTGTTGGCATATCAGTTGTACGACGAACCCGAATATAAGGGGGGAGGCGGCTTGAGCGTGCCGGACCAGCAGGCCACCGCCGTTTTCGCGGACGCGCTCAAGAAAACTCGCGACGGCATACGGAAATGGGATAAGAACCCCCATCGGACCACGCAGGTTGTCTTCAATCTTGTCCCACTCTCCAGTTGGGTCGACTATCTGCCGGCGGTTGACACGTTTCAAGTTGATCGCTATCCGCTGGACGCCGCTTCCCCCTATTTCCCACAAGGGGGTGGCTGGGGTCCGTTGATGATGCCGTGGTCCATGTCGCACGGAGTTGCGGCCATGTCGAACTACAAACATCTGCTCAACCCGGCCCCCTGCATGCAAGGAGTGGGAACGGACTCAAATAATCCGCAACTCCTCTGGCGAACACCCCTCTACGAAGAAACTCGCTATATGGCCTATGCATCCATGACCGTAGGAACGTGGGGCGTCTATCACTGGATCTATAATGGCGCCTCCCACACCATCCGAACCAATGTGGCAAGATTGCATGCCGAACTACGCCAGTTGATCCCAGCACTCGAGGCCAGCTATGAAAAGCCTCCGTTCCAGGTGACACACGCCTATCAAGGGATTACACGGGACGATCTGAGCGACCGTGTTGCCGACATCACGACCCTGACCTTGGAGGATCGGGATAACCTATACCTAATTTCGGCCGACAACACGGGTGTGTTCAAGGACGTCAGCTTCCGCATGAAACTACCCCAAATTCAAGACACCAGACCTCGCGAAGCCGCGGTTTTGAATGAGTCCTGGAGCCTAGAGCTTGAGTACGACGAGGCAACGGCCGAATGGATCATTCCCAAACACCCGATGCGCTTCGGCGATGTGAATATTTGGGTCATTCCCAAAGTCGTTACTCCATGAAGCGAGGCCCCAAGGCAAACTTGTCTGGTACGATGCGTCCGTGCCACGCGGCGCACTCGGTGATTGATGCAATTGTGACTTTTCAGGAGAACCTCATGCTCAATCCCCACAACCGCCGCCAATTCTTGAGCAATGCCGCCGTCACAACGGCCGCTGCTGGGGTCAGCCTATCGGCATTGCGGACGCGCGCCGATTCGTCGCCGAATCACCGCGTCGTCGTGGGAGTGATGGGCCTGAACCGCGGCCAGTATCTGGTATCCGGCTTTGCGAAGCAACCGAACGTCGAAGTGAAATACGTCTGTGACGTCGACTCCACCCGCATCGGTCCCGTCGCCAAGCAGCTGGAGACCGAGACCGGAAAAGCTCCGCAGGGGCTGGGGGATTTTCGCCGCATTCTGGACGACAAGGAAGTCGACGTGCTGGTGTGTGCCGCGCCCAATCACTGGCACGCCCCCGCTACGATATTGGCATGTGCAGCAGGCAAACACGCTTACGTCGAAAAGCCCTGCAGCCACAACCCGCGCGAGGGGGAACTGATGGTTGCCGCAGCTCGTAAGCACAACCGGGCGGTGCAGGTGGGGTCGCAGCGACGCAGCGCGGAGGGATGGATCGAGGCCATTGAACGGTTGCACCAGGGTGTGATCGGCCGTGTTTTTCTGGCGCGATCTTGGTTTGCCAAGGCCCGTGGATCGATTGGCACCGGCGTGCCAGCTGCCGTGCCTCCTCACATCGATTACGAATTGTGGCAAGGTCCCGCCCCGCGACGCCCGTATCTCAGCAACATCCTGCACTACAACTGGCATTGGCGGTGGCATTGGGGAAATGGGGAGCTTGGGAACAACGGCGTGCATGGGCTGGACCTCTGCCGGTGGGGAATGGATGTGGACTACCCAATCCGTGTGACCTCCAGCGGTGGGCGCTATCACTGGCAGGACGATCAGGAGACCCCCGACACGCATACCGTCTGCTTCGAGTTCCCAGGCAACCGCCAGATTACGTGGGCAGGTCTGAGCAGCACGCGGCATGGCGGGCGCTTCATCGAGTTCTATGGCGACAGCGGGACCATGGAAGTCGACAGCAGCGGCTCGTACGTACTTTTCGACAAAGGAGACAAGAAGGTCGAAGAGCGGAAAACTTCCCCCCTTAACGACGCCCCGCATTTCGCCAACCTGCTGGCTGCGATCCGCAACGATACGCCGCTCGAACTGAACACGGAGATCGAGAAGGCACACAAGAGCGCGCTCTTGTGCCACCTGGGCAACATCGCGCATCGCACCGGCCGCACGCTCAACTGCAACGACGCCAATGGCCACATCCGCGACGACGAAGATGCGATGAAGTTGTGGGGACGTGAGTACCAACCGGGCTGGGAGCCTAACGTCTGATGATCGGGCCATTCACCACGCCGCACGATGTACCAACATCGCAGCAACGTGAAATGGGGTCGTCAGGCCGCACGATTCTGCCCGGCTGAGCGGGGCAGCGGCAACATGGTCGTTTGGTCCAATTCGGTCGGCTCATCCCCACAAGCCTCGATCGAATCCTGTTCTGTAGGCATGGCACCCTTCGCCGCGCGCTGCCGATTGCTAGTGAGAAACAGTCGACCTAGCGGGCCTGCCAACAGAGCCGGCAACACAATCAGCTCGCCCAATAACGAAGTGGCTAAGAGGGCCAGCATCACGACACCGAATCGCTGGGTGGGACGAAATGTGCTGAAGGCAAACATCGCCAGGCCGATACCAGCAATAAGGGTCGACTGAGTAACTGCAGCCGCGACGCGCCGGTATGCCAACAGGATGGCGTTCTGGCGTCCCCGGCGTTCGGCCAGCCCCCGCCGATACCAGCTCAAGAAATGAATGGTACCGTCCACCGCGACCCCCATGGCCACGCTGGATGTCATCATGGTGCCAATATCGATGGGAATGCCCAGCCAACCCATCCCACCGAATACCACCACGATCGGAAAAATGTTGGGTAACATGGCGACGAGGCCACCACGCAGACTGCGCACCAGCAGCACCATCGCAAGTCCGATAGTCGCGAAAGCCCAACTCGTGCTATCAATCAAACTGTTCAACAGACCGTTTTGGGCTTGATACACGACCGGAACCAATCCCGTGTATACCGTGGAGATGGGCGCCTTACGTTCGGCAGCAGTCCGTGCGTACATGGAATCAAAACGATGTTGGCGTGCGTCAATCAACACTCCAGATCCTTGGCGTGCCAGCTGAAACTCCAGACCAGTCGATGGCCCGACCATCAAAACGCCGTCGCCAGGTGCCAAAGCCAGTGCCCCGTCTGGCGTCTTGGGCAAGTTGGCTTCGTTGGCCACCCGCACACCAGCGGACTTGAGGAGACGATGCAACGTACTGCAATACAGGGTAGTGGGATCGAAAGGTTGCGGTTCCGTTGGCACCTGTCGCACGGTCGGCATCCCAACCAAATACACACGTGCCCTGCGGCAGTTGTGGTCGGGCCGTTGCGCGATCATGTCGCGCAAGATGCGGGCTCGATCGGCGTGCGCTTGCATGATGGGCTCCACCACGGACTTCAATTGATGGAGGAATTGGCCGTAATCCACCGGATGCAAGGCGGTGAGTCTTAGGCTAATGCGCCATAGCTCGGCGCCGGTCTCCGCTTCCGATGCCAAATAGTTGGAGGCCAGCAATTCCTCTTTGTGCTCTTCCAGCTGACGGCTAAAGGCTCGGCGGTGCATGGCATCCCGTATGCCGGCCCCGGGGGGGGGCAAGCGAGGAACGAAGGTGGTGGCGCGAAGCCCGGGGCTCAGGATTCCCGTCCCCTGCTCCCCGAAGGCTCGATCAATCGCCTCCGCAACGTGCTCGCACAATTCCATACGTTCCAGCAAACTGTAACGCATGGTATCGCGAGGCGGATTGTTGGCAGCCGGGTCCGGCTCGCGCGGATCGAGGCACTCCGGTGCCATGCGCACGACCAACTCCAGCGGCACAAGCTTCCCGAGTTGCGTCTCCAGCCAGTGATAATCTTGCAGGATCACCGACTCGCGATCCAACAACTGGAAGACTTCCACGGTGGTTCGGGTTGACAAAAGTCCCCAAACTCCCAGACCCATGATCAGTACGGTCGCCGTACTGATCCAACCGTGGCGACGCATGACACCCGCGCCAATCGCCTGCCAGAATCGATCGATTCGCCGTGGTCGATTAGTTCGTGGCACACCGGGCTTAATGCGATTTCGACGCAAAATCGCGGGGGGCCAGACCTGCAAGGAGGCCGGCAGGTATGCGAACAACAGCGCCGACGAAAGCAAAACGCCGCTGGCCGTAAATACCCCGAATTTCTGAATGGGGAGAAGATCGCTCGTCGTCAGCGTCAGCAGTCCCACGGCCGTGGTTAACGCTGCCAGTGTACATGGAAGAAATCCATTGCGCAGCGCGGCAGTCGGCGCGTGTAAGGTGTCGAGAGTCTCCGCCGCGTCGCGATAGTAATTCACCATATGAATGGCGGCCGCCAGCCCCAATATGTACACGACCGCCGGCATGGACATGACCACCGCGTCCAATGGGTAGCCACTCCAATAAACAACCGCCAGGCTACCAATCGCTCCCATCCCGCCGACAAAGAAGATCATGCAGGTCACGGCCAGATTGCGGAAACAAATCCAGGACATCACACATCCCACCATGCCGCAGAGGCCGACAAGTCGTAGCAGTGTGATCTGACTCTCCTGATCGATGGCTACACGGTCAACGGCAGGCCCACCCAATCGCAATTGGGGTCCTGACGGCTTCGGGCTTTTCAGAGAGCTGCGTTCCAAGGTTGCGGGCAGAACGGACAATCGTGTGGGTGTCGACAACCCGCACGCAGCAGCGACTTCCAAAAGTTTTCCTGGAGGCTGGCCCAGCATGCCCCGCCCCACGACGCGATGGTAATCCCGAGCGCCGGCCTCGGTCAGCGTCAGCAAGATGCACGTTTGTTTCTCATCTTGACCAAACAGGATACCTGCCAG
>SXGT01115434.1_pt1 | contig 20433 bp, 10 predicted proteins | sample 3176221 | NCBI WGS metagenome assembly SXGT01 (sample SAMN11356862, study PRJNA531348) | freshwater metagenome | isolation source: freshwater sample F1-120 | place: China: Fuxian Lake, Yuxi | collected 2017-12-25
CGCAGTTGTCGCACGAGGATCGCGTTCTCGGGCAGTTCAAGCGTTTGTTTGATCGGCGGGGCCGCTGGCATCTTCCCCGCTGTGTAGCAGAACGCCGAAGAAAAGTCCCGTCATTTTTTTAGGGGCAAGCGCAGGGCTAGTCCATACGTATTGGGAGGGGCGATGAACGGGTCGGACACTATCGCCCATAGCGAGGGGTACCGCTGTGCTGAAGCTTTGCACGTAGCCAACGTGTGGCTGCGTGTCCGAGGCATTGAGGCCGATAAGAAGCGCGGAAACCCCCTTCATCGGCTTCGGAAGCAGTTTGGCAGTGAATTAGCCACAAGCTACGGCCTGTTCGCGGCCCAGAAGCTCCTCGGCCACTCCTCACCAACTGTAACTGCCAAGTATTACGCAGCGCAGACGGAACTGCCAGAGCTCACCCATGTGAAGATCCTCGGCTGAGTCAGCGCGCATTCCTGAATTAGTCTAAATACCTGATTGGGAAGAGCGGCGCCGATTTTGCGGAACATTGGGCCAAAAATGTTTCTTGCTGGCTGGCATGATCACCCCCCAGCCATTGCCCGAGGAGCGGGAGATTCTGTTGCGCACGCTGCGCATTGATCGGCTCGATACCGCTGAACAGCGGGAGCAAGCGCAGGCGCTTTTGCAGGAGCATCACTACCTCGGAGGCATCCAAGCGGTGGGCGAGCAGATGCAGTACGCGGTGGCCGACGCGCAGGGTGAATGGGTGGCGGTGCTGGTATTCGCAGCCGGTGCGTTGCACCTGCGGCCCCGCGATGCCTGGATTGGCTGGAACGATGAGCAGCGGCGGCGGCGCCTCGCGTTTGTGGCGAACAACGTGCGTTTTCTCCTCCTGCCCCATCGCACGGTGCCCAATCTCGGCTCCGCCGCTCTGAGCCGGGTGCTGGCGCGCCTCAGCGAGGACTGGCAAGCGCGCTACGAACACCCGATTTTGATCGTCGAGACCTTTGTCGCCCCGGATCGTTTTCAAGGCACCGTTTATCGGGCCAGCGGCTGGACGGAGCTGGGACGCACCAAAGGCAATGGCCGCCATGCGCGCGACTTCTACGAAAACCATGGGAAACCCAAACGCCTCTTTGTGCGGGAACTGGCGCCCAATGCGCGGCGCAACCTGCAAGCCGCCCAGCTCAAGCCTGCGCTGGCCCCCGTTGAGGCGAAGGTACCGGTGCGCTGCACCTTGAAGGCGGCCGAACTCGAATCGTTGAGTTCCCTGTTTCGCCAGGTGCCCGACTACCGCCAGCGGCTCGGTCGCTATCCGCTCTTCGAACTCTTGGGCATCACCGCCGCCTATCTGGCCGGCAGCCCACGCGGACAGAAGGATTTGAAAGGCTTCGCCGGTCGTTTGTCCTCGGCGCAACGCCGGGCCCTCGGGGTGCGTTGCAATAAAGACGGGCAGTGTTCGGCGCCCAGCCAGCCGACGTTCAGCCGGATGTTCAAGCATGTCGCGGAAAGAGAGATCGAAGAGGTGCTGCTGGCCCATCAGCGCCAGATTCGCGGCGCACCCGATCCGAACGACATTGTCGTGCTCGACGGCAAAGAGCCCAAGCACAGCGGCGGCCAGAACGTGGTCACCGCCATCAGCGCCCCCGGACTGCACTACCTGGGCAGCGTGGTGGTCGCGGAAAAAACCAACGAGATTCCCGCGGTGCGCGAGTTGCTCGGACGGATCGACGTGCAAGGCAAATTGGTCAGTATCGATGCCTTGCATACGCAGGACCAGACGGCCCGCAACATCGTGCTCGAGCACGGGGGCGATTATCTGCTCACGGCCAAAGACAACCAACGCAGCGTCAAAGCCGCCGTGCAGGCGCACGTGCCCGATCCGGCCCCCCTTTTTTCGCTCCACTGAAGGACCCGGCGGCGGTGCGTTGGACGGGTTTGGAAAAGGGCAAACTGGTGACGCGCACCCTCGTCGCACGCGACCTCGACGCCGAGGCGGTCGATTTTCCTTTTGTGGCCCAAGCCGCACGCGTGCATCGCCAAACCGACAAACCTTCCTCCGACGTGGTCGAGCTGCTCACCAGTCGCCCTGCGACGCAGCTTTCGCCACATCAATGGCTGGCGGCCAACATCTGCCATTGGTCGATCGAAAACGGCCTGCACGCACGCCTCGACGTGTCGCGACACGACGACACCTCTCGCCTGCGCCGCACCAAGGCCATTCTCATCCACGGTATGTTCAATCGTTGGGCCAACAGCCTCCCATCCATTGGCGCACTCGCCCCCATCAGACCACCACCGACTTCACCTCCCGCATGGCTGAGGACCACGATCGCCGAGCTGTCTCCGCCATCGTCTCGCGTACGTTCCCTTCGTGAATACGCGCTGCCAATTTTGTCACTCGACCGGAATTAGGTTGACTACATAAAACCATAAGGAAACACAAGTCACCGCGTGAATTCCCACCTTACGGAAAAAACACATGTTTTTTCACCGAAACGTTGACGCTATCGACCGATTGCGGCGCCTCCTAGGGTCCATCCTAGTCAGTGCCGCGGTGGTGTCGTCTGTCCAAGCCCAGTCAGGCAGTTCCCCGGTGGGCGTGATGTCGTATGCGGTGTCGCAGAATTCGACCATCAGTCTGGGTGTGCCCTTGCTGCGACCCAGCTTGATGGTGGGAGTGGTCACTGGAGTGAACGGGGCCACGCTGACCTTGGGCGCGAACGGTGCTGTACCCTCCTTGGTCAGTGGCGAATCGTACTTCGTCGAGGTTGTGGCCCATGTGGCTGGTACGACATCGACGCTCTTGGGACATCGCTATGAAGTCGACGAAGCGGCGACGGTCGCAGCGTCGGCGGGTACGCTCGTGCTCGAGGCGAACTCACCGTACAACACTTCCCCCGCGGCGACGATCCCCGAACTCACCGGCTATCGAGTGACGGTTCGCCCGCACTGGACGCTCGTCGCGTTGCTCGGCACGGGTCGGAGCGCCCGGGTCAACGCAGGCGCTGCGGCCACCGCGGCCGACCAGGTGTTGGCGTGGAACGGTCGTGGTTTTAGTGTGTATTATCTTCGTGAGGGCGACGTGCCGCAGTGGCGCAATGCCGCGACCGGTCCACTCAACCAGGACGGCGCGATCGTGCCGCCGGGCGTCGGCGTCTATCTGCGCCGCCGCGCGGGCAACCTAAATTTTTCCGTGGCGGGTGAAGTTCGCACCAACCGTTTTGTGCGGCCGGCCTTTGCTGCCTCCCAACTCGTGGCTAACGGTTTTCCGGTCGAGACCTCCCCGGCCGATTGGCGGCTCACCTCGGGCACCGGATTGTCGGCCGGTACCACTCCACTCAATTCCGATCGGCTGCTCACGTGGACGGGAAGCACCGTCAACACGTACTTTCTCAGCGCCGGGGCGACGCCGCAGTGGCGCAGCCCGGCGGCCAGCCTGCTAGATTTTTCCAATGCGCGATTATTCCCGGCCCAGGGGGCGAACTTCCTGCTCCTGCGGTCGGCGACGAATGGAAATCCGCCGCCCCCGCTGGTCCAGGCGGTCCCGTTCTCCCTCTGACCCATGCGTTCGCTGCTTGCACTGGCGTTTTTCTCCCTCGGGCTGACTGGCGTGGGGTTTGCTCAGCAGACCGTCATCGTGACGAGTTCGGGCAGCACGGGAGGCCTCGGGCTTTATGCCGACGGCACCGCCTGGCCGGTGGATGGCGGCTTCAGTTTCGATGTGGGCCTGCTCCCGGCGAACTTCGACCCGACGACCGCGGATCCCGCGGCCTTGATCCCGTCGTGGATCTCGGCCCGGCAGCCGGATGGAGCCGGGACCGTGGCCACTTGGTTTCGTGATGGCACGAGCACCCAGTTTTCGATCGCCGGCACTTCGCTGAATGTGCGGGCGGCCGACCTGATGCGCCCGCAGTATTATGTCTGGGGATACAATTCCAAGGCGACCAGCGCGGCGACGGAGTGGGTCTTTTTGACGAATCCCGCGTGGCGCGTCGTGATCTCGGAGGATCCGCTCCTGCCGGAGCACTTTGACACCAAGGACCCGGGAACGGTCGCGATTATCGGGCAGCTTTCCAACGGCGGGTCCGATTTGCGCTCGGCGCGGGTGTTCACCTCCGGGCTCTCGATCATCAACCATGTCGCGACGTTGGCAGTGGCTCCGGGCCAGCCGGCAACCTTGACGGTGACTGCCCGCGGCACGGGCCTTTCCTACCAATGGTACGCGGGCGCCAAGGGTGATGTCGCCCAACCGATTGTCGGTGCCACGGGATCCTCATACACGGTCGGGGCCGTGACGGCGACGGCACGATTCTGGGTGCGCGTGACCGGGAGCGGGCAGACCGCAGACAGTGAGACGATAACAGTGGCCGTCAACGGCAACGATTCGGGCGTGGTGGTGACCTACGATTCGGTCAATTTAGGCTATATCTCGGGGCACCGTGTTCGGGTGCGGCAGCAGGTGAGTTATACGGGGACGCCGAGCCGACTTAGCCTCTCGGCGTTGGTCCCGGCGGGGTGGAGCTATTTGGCCAGTGAAGGTCCGGCGGCTCAGAGCTCTCCCGCGGTGGGCAATACCGAACTCCTGGAATGGACCTGGACCACACTGCCGCCGAGTCCGTTTACGCTCGGCTATATTCTCGTCGTGCCGGCCGGAGTGTCGGGCGATCGGACGGTCACGACCCTGACCGCGGCGGTGCGTGACGGCGCGACGCTCCAGGGGCTGGTACTCCCGGACCCACTCGTGGTGAAGGCGGCGGCGCGGCTGCATTCGGCGGACGCGGATCGCAACAACCGCATCGATCTTTTCGAGCTCACCCGGATCATCGAAATCTACAACACCCGCTCCGGCACCCAGCGCACCGGCGCCTACCGCGTTGATGCGTCGACGGAGGATGGCTTCGCCCCCGACCGGGCGCGGACGGCGACAGATGTGGTCACGCTGGCGAGCTACCACTCGGCCGATGTCACTCCGCGCGATGGGCGCCTCAGCCTCGTCGAACTTACCCGCGTGATTGAATTGTACAATTTCCGCTCGGGCTCCGTCCGGACTGGGGCGTATTACGCCCGAGGCGATACGGAAGATGGATTTGTGACGGGCGTGGCCCCCTGAGCGCCGCAAAGCACATGTCTCCCCTCCCTGACCGTTCTTCTGTAGCCGCTTTCCCTGGTTCCCGTTCCGGATCGTTCCGCTCGCTGGGGCGCGCGCTGGCCGGGGTGGTGGTCGCCGTGATTTTTTCCGGGGTGGGGCGGGCGCAGTGGATCAGCGAGTCGTATACCGCCAGAGCGGGATGGAATGCCATTTGGGTGGGCCTTGACCTCTCGCACACCACGATTTCGGACGCCCTGGCCGACAAGGCCGACATCGAGGAAATCTGGCGCTGGAATCCGCCGAGCGGCACGCAATTTGTCACCAACCCGGCGTCGCCGGTGCAGCCGAATCCGAATTGGAGCGTGTGGAAGCGCGGGTTGCCGCTGCAGTCGACCATCAGTCAGTTCACGGGCAACGCCGCCTATCTGGTGAAAGTGCGTGACGGTGCCGCGGATGTGACCTTCAGCCTCAAAGGCCGGCCGCTCCGTCCGGATTATCCGTGGACCACGAGCGGCGTGAATCTGGTGGGCTTCCCGACCGCCGCCGCTGCGCCGACGTTCTCACGCTTCCTTTCCTTCGGCGCCGGCTTTGGCAATGATCCTGCCATTCTTTCCTATGTGGGCGGGGCGCTCAGCAGCACCGCGCCGCGAAATCCCGTAACGATCATCGCGACTTCCGAGTTGGTGACGCGCGGCAAAGCCTACTGGGTGCAGGCCACGCAGTTCACCGACTACTATGGTCCGATTGCAGTGAGCGTGGGAGAGCGCCTGGGCCTCAATTTTGGCCGCAACCGCACCGCCATTTCAGTTCGCCTCAAGAACGTCACGTCGGGTTCGACGGCGCAGAGCGTCACCGTGACACTGGCGCCAGTGGACTCCGAGACGCCGCCGGCGATTATTGCCGGTACGGCGCTGATGGGCACGGGGGCCGACGCCGGGCGGGTCGCCTCGATTTCTCCGGATTTGAACACGGGTCTGACTTACGCGACGGCACCGACGGTGACGATTTCCGCCCCGTCGGCCGGGACCACGGCGACGGCCACGGCGGTGCTCAACGCGGCGGGCCGCATTGCCCGGTTCACGATCACCAACGCCGGAGCCGGTTACGGCAGCACGACGCCGACCGTGACGGTGACACCTGTCCTGGCTGGTTCGGTGCCGCTGAAAATCCGTGGCACCCTCGACCTAGCGACGAGCCAGTATGCCTATACGAATCTCGGGACTGGGCAGACGGTGGTCTTGGCCGTCGGCGAAGAGAAGGAGATCATTCTGGTGGCCGATCGGTCTTCGATGGGTTCGGCCGCGGGCGCGCTTTTCGGCAGCTTGTTGCGGATCACTGATTCGCTCAACCTGACGCGCCTCGAACTGCCGGTCACGGCGGTGACGAGCGATCTCACCGGTCTGTGGACCGGAGTGGCGATGGTCGGGCAGGTGTCGCAGGTGGTAGGTACGAAAGTTTATTCTGCGGCTGCGGCCACGGGGGTTGCGACGGTCGCGGGGGGCCAGGTCACGGGCGTGCAACTTAGGACGCAGGGCGATTCTTATGTTAGCGCGCCAACCGTTACCCTTTCGGGAGGAGGCGGGACCGGAGCCACCGTGATCGCAAAGGTCGACTACGGGGTGGTAAGCGCCCTGCAGGTGACCGCGCCAGGTTCGGGCTACACCAGCGCGCCAACGCTCGTGATTTCTGGCGGTCAAATTAATCCTAACACGACCCCCAACAAGTTTCCGCTTCGCCTCATCGTGCATCGGTCCACGAATGGCGAAACCCGGCTATTTCAGCAGGTGTATTTGGGAACGGACGGAGCCCTGAACACGGTCGCCACCGCCGAAAATCTCTTTCCGTCGACGGTGAAACCCGCGGCGCGGCTCAGTTCCGCTCATTTTCCGTCCGACCTCGTCAAGCTGGGCACCGGTTCGCTTGCGGCAACTGGCACGGTTTCGTTTGAAGTCCTGCTCGACTATGACTCGGACAGCAATCCCTTCGTCCACCGCTATCATCCGGATCACGACAACCTGGATGCGCGTTTTGAATCCAAGCTGCCGCAGGGTCGCGAGTCGTTGACCGTGCGCCGCCAGATCACACTTACGTTTCAAGCGAGTCTCCCTGGTGTGACCGATCCGGCTTGGGGCATCTCCATGGTCGGCGGCACCTACAGCGAAGAGATCACGGGCCTGCGGGCGGCGGCAATCAATTCCCAAGGCACCTTTGTCCTCTATCGCGTCGCGGATGCGCCGACGCTGCTCACGCCTTAATCTCCTCTCCGTCACCACTTCGTCCCGCTGCCTCATTTTTCCCAACTGCCATGACAACGTTCCGTCGCCTCCTCGCTCTCGCCTTGGTGCTCCCGTTTTTCTCTGGTGCCGTCCTGCAGGCCCAGACAGTGGCCGGTGCCCCCGCCACCATCGACTACCAAGGCAAGGCGCTCGACCCCGCGGGCAACCCGCTCGCCCCCACGACGCCGGCCAACTACGAGATGCAGTTCCGCATCTACGATGCCCAAGAGGGCGGGGCGCTCATCTGGTCGGAAAAGCAGATCGTTACCGTGAGCAAAGGCATGTTTTCGGTGCGGCTGGGGGAGGGCGTGGCCAACGGCGCGGAGGCGCGGCCGGCGCTCGCCGACGCGTTCAATGCCAAGGAGCGTTTCCTCGGGGTGACCATCGTGATCACGGGCCAGGCCACGACCGAAATTTCGCCACGGCTCGCGTTTCTTGCCACCCCCTTCGCCTACGTGGCCAACAAGAGCATGTCAGCCGAGCGCCTGGTCCTTAATTCGAGCACCACCGCCACCCCGTCGTCGATCAATCTCAGCCAAGTCAGTCATACCGTCACGACCACCAACACCAGCACCACCCTCACGGATCAATTTCACACCTGGGGTGTCGCCAGCACGGCGATCGCTTCGACCACGGTCACGCTCCCGGGCGTGACCTCGCGGCGGGAATACTATGTTTTCAAGACCGACAGCAACTCCTACCCGGTATTCGTGTCCGCTCCCAGCGGCGGTATGATCAATGGTTCCACGGCCGCAATCAAACTCAAGGTCCTGGGTGAAGGGGTGGTCATCCAGAATACCGACGGCAACAACTGGTGGATCATCGGCGACACCCGGGACAGGACTCCGGTGGGCACGGTCATCACCTCGGCCCAGAGCGGCGCTACACCCCCTCCGGGCTACCTCTACTGCAACGCGACTGCTTACTCCCGGACCGACGTGCGCTACTCCGACTTGTTTGCCGCTATCGGCGCCGCGTGGGGTTATTATGACGCCAGCAACTTTAGGGTGCCGGACTTGCGGGGTGCTTTCCTGCGCGGTGTGGATGGTGGTCGAAGGTTGGATCCGGGCCGCAATGAACGGATCAACTTGTATGGCGGAAACACCGGAGACATGGTCGGGACGTACCAAGCCGACATTTTGGTTAGCCACGTTCATGACGGGTCGGTGAGTGGCACGACGGCATCCAACGGCGCGCATACCCATGGCATCAGCGCCGACGCTACCGGAGGGTTTTATGCCGGTAGGGCGCAGTCCTCGGACCGCGGCCACACCACGACCATCAATACCGATAGTGCCGGCGCCCACACCCACTCTTTCAGCGGCACTTTCACCACGGGATCCACCGGCGGTCTTGAGACGCGGCCCAAGAATCTCGCGGTGTATTATTTCATCAAATACTGAACGCGCCGTCCCTGATCTGTAATATCGTTTTCGCCCCTCGGATGAAACTGCCCTTCTCTCGCCTGTGTCTGCCGGTGCTCGGCAGCCTGTTGCTGGCAGGCTCCGTCTGCGGCCAGACCCCGCCCACGCTAGAAAACGATGTGCGCAACGTCTTGCAGCGGCAACCGTCGAATCCCGTGTGGCCGCCGCCGCCCCCGTCGATTACCATCGATCCGCGCACGCCGACCCCCAACCAGTTCAAGGGCGGCACCGTGCTCGGCGGCTGGCAGACCACCCGGGTCTATGGCAGGGCCACCGTGTTGCTTACTAGCGGGCTGCCGAGCTCGAGCTATTCGATTCCCGTCGGTTGGACCGGCACGTTAAGCAATGCCACCCTCTACCCGTTGAGAGCCATGTTTGACGGCAGGGCTGACACCAAGACGGTATTTACGGGCAAGACTGCCCATGTGGTGATCGATTTTGGCCAAAGCCAGATTGTCGATGCCCTCAGTATCGTCACCTCGGATCTTACGCCCGGCTGGGACCCTTTCATGTTTATGGTGTATGGAGTGACAGCCGACGGGACTACCATTCAGATCGGCTTCGAGAAATCTCTCGCCGGGGTAGGGCGAAAATCCTCTTCCTCGGTTGTGCCCTTCGTTAATACCACCGCTTATCCGAGTTACATCGTGAGGCTCGAAGCGAAGACGGGGAATCAATTGGCGCTCTCGGAATTGCGCCTCTTTAGGGCGACCGCTCCCTCCATCATCGCCGGCAGTCCCTCGACTGCCACAGGCAACACGACGTTGACTCTCCCGGCGGGCATTCCCCTGCAGGCGGATGGCGGCCCCCATCCCACCCATGGGGTCAGGCAGGAATTCGTGCGCATGTCCAATCCGGTGGCCGCGCGGCAGATTTCCTATCTCCTGGGTGCTGAAATCACCCGGCCGCCCAATGCCGTGAACGGGACGCCACTCAGCAGTGCGCAGCTGCTAACGTGGTACCTGCCGGAACCGGTCAATTCCACGACTGGCCGGTTTTATTTTAGTCCGCATGCCCAGAAGGTTTTCGCGACGCAGTCCGGCGTCGTCGATGTCACGTGGCGGGAGCGCGTTTCCGGCACAACGATCACCAACACCTATGTAATCTCGGCGTCTTCCTTCAAGCCGGTGCGCAAGATGTATTGGACGGAAAATGGGTTCAAGGGGCCGCTGATCCAGATCCCCACCTCGCGCGTCTCGAGTGTGCGCATTATTTACAATCCCCTTTTCCCCGCGACCGTCGATACGGCCTACGTCCGACCCGGTGAATCGGCCGACCCGAACATCACCCTCGACAAGCGCACGCTCTGGTTCAGCACCCTCGATAACTCCCTCCATGCCTACAATTGGGAGGGGCGCGTGTTTGTGGAGTTGCTCGGAGCGCTGCGGCCGGATGGGGTGACGCGGGAGGCCCTGGGCTACGAAATCGTGGAGGTGACCAAGGAGATTTCGCCGGACACGGAGCGGGTGGAAATTGGCGATCAGTTGCTCGCCCCGAACAACGATGATCTGGTGCACAAGGTCATCGCTGGCACCACCGATGTCGACGGACAGGGTGGGTTTGTCTACCAGCATTACAGCCAGAATACGGCTCTCTCCCGTCTCTTCGCCGTGCGGGAAACCACGCCGCTCTTTAGCAACGGGATCGAACTGCCGAGCAACGAGGTGTTGATCTACTGGATGGAGAAGGGTGACTTGGGATTGCTGTGGCCCAAACACTATGTCGGCTATATTTTCGAGTGGCCGAACGAGATCGCACGCTACTCGGTCTACGCCCGCTCGTTGGACCCCACCGCTGACACGGCGGTGCCGCTCAACTCCGGCGACAGTCCGGCTCTGGTCTACCAAGATGATCCGACCCGCGCGCATGCCAAGCTCAACAGCAGCTTCCAATTTCAAACTACCGTTTCGACGGCCAGTCCGGTGGGGCGCTCCCTGATCCGCTACACCAACGGTGATGCGATCTGGTTCGAGCGGGTCTATTCGCAGCTTGATACCACCTTTGACGGTTACACCGGCACGCCCATCACCGTCGAGGTGGGCACCCGCATCCTTCCGCCTTCCGGCTCCGATTCCTTCGTGGGCTATATTCGGCAGGCGTCGGGCACGGCTTTCAACGTGAATGCCTACAAGGACCCCTTTGTCGTCGGTTTCGAAGAGGCCGCCAAGGGGGCGATCATCGGGGTGAACGCTCTGCCCAACAACCGCATTCTTGAGGTCTGGTGGTACAAGCGGAACCAACCCGGAGCGGCCGGAATCAAGGCCGGATATTGGCCGTCGCTGGTCCAGCGGTATCAACTTGCCTGGCCCGTGGTGATCGACCCAGTGATGGTCAATGCGAGTTTCGAAACTCCGGTGGTGGCGGCGGGCAGCTTCATCGCTGTCCAGCTGGGCACTGTCCCAGCCAGTGTGCTCTGGACCATGACCGGCAATAGCGGCATCACCCGGCCAGGAACGGGCAATACTTGGACGACTGTAGCCGCCCCGTCCGGCTCCCAGTGGGCCATCCTGCAGGCGACGGGTGCGATCGCTCAGAATATCGAGCTCAGCGCCGGCACTTACCGGGTTGGCTTCAAGGCAGTCGGCCGCTCGAGCGGCAGTTTCAATCAGTTGCAGGTGGCCTTCAATGGGGCGACGGTGGGCGACTTTGATCCCAGTGGATTTTCTCGGACGGAGGTGAGACAGTTTTACACCCGGGAGTTTCCGATTGCTCGAACTGGCACTTATCCCCTGAGGATCGCTGGCGTAAGCGGCAACGCTCTTAGCTTCGTCACGTTGATCGACGATATCATTATTGAGCGTGTCCCCGGCGCGTCGGATAATGCCGCCAAAGAGATCGTCCTCGCGAGCAATGCAGGTTCGGGTGATCTACCGAGCCTGCAGGCGAAGGGCGCAATCTATGTCCAGAACAATGCCGCTCTGCCTGGTTTCAATCCCAACGAAGAGCATGCCGTGATGCTCAACGGCCGAGCTTGGGCGCTGCGCGACGATCTGAATATTCCGGCGTCGTCCTCCGAGCCCTTCGTGCTGGTCGAGTACACCGAGGCCGACAATCGACCGGCGATGGCGGCATTCAAGGTGCTGCGGGAAAAGGCGTCCAGTGGCTGGACCTTCACCTACACAGCGGAGGCGGGCAAGGTGCTGCAGTCCCCCATGCCTCTGCCCATTCTGCCGCTGCCGCTGCGGAGCGACTATGCGACCGGCTGGACATGGAATAGCTATTTCCTGAACGGCACTTGGTTTCCGACGACCAAGAACCGAGACATGGTGGCAAACCATGAGATTGTGCCCGCTGCCAGTCCAGATGCGCCGGCCCTAGCCTCCTTGACCACAGCCCAGGCGAATCCCGACGCCCCCCGCTATGGGCAGTTTACCTTCCTGGATCGCAAGGGGACGACTTGGGTGTATCGTGGGATGCACGCCGGGGCCACCACCGCGACCTTCGGCATGCGGTATTTCTATCGCACCCAGCCGGGCTTCTATTTCCCATCATTGGGTGCTGCGGCGCAACCCGAGGCCGGCACCATCGTTCCCTACTTGCGGGCTCGCAACACCGACAGTCCGGTCTATGGCGAGGCGCTCACCATTAACTTCCGACCCGTCTGGCCGGCCTCGGTCCCCGAACTGCGCGTGGGTGAAACCCTGGCTCGTGCCAAGTATGGCCTGCCGGCCGTGCGGGGCCAGACCAGCGCGGAGCTAATTTATCAGCAGTCGATTGCCCGCGACAGTGCCGGAGCCCTCACCAGCGCGACGCTCTTCGATCCGACGCGGACCAAGACCTACCCGTTGTCCTCCACCACGCTCACGGCGATCCCGGGCAGCGCCGCGACCGATGTGTATTTGGGCAAGACCTACTTCACCCGCCTGCCGCCGCACCTCAGCCAGCGATTCTACTTTGACCCGAACATGGGGGCAAAGGGTACGCTGGTCTTGAAGGGTGAGTTCAAGCAGGAGGCCTTGGGTGAGGATTACCTGCTGCTGAATGTCCTCAGCGCCGACGACGTCACGGCTCTCAAGGGGCTCGTCGATGCGGCGGACGAGAAGAGGACAGCGTGGAATAACGCCATCGACGGCCTCGCCTCGCGCCTCGAGACCTTCAAGGAGGATACCGCCAAACGCGGATCCTATGTGGTCGACACCGCCCTCAATCGCAATGTGACCGGCTCCGCCCTCGCTGCCATCAGCAACGATGATACCGCGGTTGACTCCTATGCGATCAGCGCCGTGGGCGGCGGTCAGGGTTATGTCGTCATGGCGGTCGGCAACGGCCGCGCCTTCACCCCGGTGGACGAGCCGGTTTCACTCTACGTGTTGCGCGTGGTGCCGCCGCTGTACCGCGGGGAACTCAAGACTGTCCAATCCTCCAACCCACTCGACGAAAAACTGACCCTGCGGCACTCGGGCGACTTTGCGGCGACCCCGGCAGGCTACGACTTTGAATGGATGTACGCGCCGCCGGTGGACGGTGCGCCGCCGGCGCTTTACCGATTCAGCCGAGTGCTCGTACTCGGCAATTCTTCGGCTTGGCGCCGCTATGATCGGCCCACTGCAGCCTTTGCCGATCTGCGCCAGCCGCGCACCAGCACCAACTCCGTGCTGGTTGACTCCGGTGCGACGACGACGACGCCGGCGAGCGTAACGATTCGTGACACTAACGACACCGCCGAGCATGGCACCACCCGGCCTCAAGCAATTCTGCGCAACCAGTTCGACTACACCACCCCGCCGTTGCGTACATACCTGAGTGTGCAACTGGGCAACCGGGACGGGGCCGAAATCCATTTGAACGGTGCGCTCGTCGCCGTGATCAACCGTCCCGGTGGTGCCAACACCCCTACCGTCAGCTCCCCAGGCACTGACTTCTCGCCGTTGCCGCTGCTTTACGAAGTGTCCCCCTCCTTGCTGCGCACCACGGCCAACGTCGTCACCGTTGAACTCTATACCGATTCCGATCTGAACGTCGCGTCGCAGATCAATGTCCGGCTCGAAGGCTCCGCGGAGACGGTCAATCTCGCTGGCTGGCTGGCCTTGCCGGCCTCCCCGACGGAATCAACCGGCCTTACTACCGGCTCGATCCGCGGCAAGACGCAGCACGTGATCCAGGGCAACAGCATCCTGACCCTATCGGACAACTACTTCACAATGCGCTATCGCGCGCGCGAAACCACCAACGCCGCGTACGTGGCGAACGGCGGCTGGTCGAAGTGGGTCGATCCGCAGCTGGCCGAGGGCTGGATCAAGCGCGCGCTTGCGGGCATCAATCCATTCCAGCAGCGCGTCACCAATCTCTTCAGCAACGAGGTGGATTTGAGCGTGAGCCTGGTGCAGCAGGCGGGCCGCCGCTGGGAGGGCGATATCGCGCTGAATCTGTCGAACATCAATCGCTTTGGCCTGATCGAAATTTATGAGACGATCCTACGCCGCGGCAAGGCGCTAAGCATCGAAGGCACGCCCGCGATCAATTACCCCGCGGCAAACGACGCGCTGCTGCTCGCCGCCGGCTATCTCTCGGATCTCTACATGATTCATGGCAGCGAGGCTTTCGCCGATGCCGCCAACCCCACCATCGCTTACGGCCTCGATAACGGTCGAACCTATGGCGACGTTTCGACTTCTCTTTTCGCCTTCAAGGGTCAGCTCGCCAACGTCCTTGACGAGGAGCTCACGCTGCTCCGCGGCCGCGACAACTCGCTCCAGCCGGGCACCCGGGTCAACCCGGTGTACAACCGCCTGGTCTGGAATTATACCCGCGGCATCGACTCGGGCGAGGCCATCTATGCCCTGAATTATAATATCAAGGACATGAACAACGACGGCGTGGTGGGGGCCGCGGATGCCGCCGTTGCCTACCCCCAGGGGCACGGCGACGCCTATGGCCACTACCTGACCGCCCTGACCGGCTACTATGGTCTCTTGGCCAATGCCAATTTCTCATGGACGCCGCGTACGGAAGCCGTGACGGTGCTGGGGAAGCCGGTGCAGGTTGACTATCTCGATGAGCGCAAGTTCGCCAAGGCTGCGGTCGCGGCCACCCGCACCGCCAACCAGATTCTGGACCTCACCTACCGGCAAGCATTCGATGTCGGTGCAACGACTTCCTGGGCTCACCTTAAGGACGGACGTTCGATTTCAGGGGTAGTGCGGCGATGGGGGGTCGACGAATGGGCCAGTCGTGGCGGCCAGGGGGCATACTTCCACTGGCTCACGGGCAATTCCCTGCTGCCGGCGGTCGATCCCGATCCGGCTCATGAGGGCATTCAGAAGATCGATCGGACCACCGTGGCCGAACTCAACGAGATAATCACCCAAGGCGCTGCCATTCAACAGACCCTGAGCAATGCCGACGCCCGCCTCAACCCCTTGGGGCTCGTGACTGGCGCCTTGGCCTTTGATATTGCGCCCACCGAGGTCGACGCCGGCACCACGCATTTCGAGCAGATTTACCATCGCGCCACGAAGACTCTGCAGAACGCCATCACTGCATTCCAGAATGCGAAATCCTCCACGCAGTTTCTCCGGCAACAGGAGGATACGCTGGACACTTTCCGCGAGGCCGTGCGGCAACAGGAACAGTCCTACACGAATCAATTGATCGAAGTTTACGGCACCCCGTACGCCGACGATATTGGCGTCGGTCGCACCTACGTGCAGGAATATGCCGGTCCTGATTTGCTGCACTACCTCTACGTCGACATTCCTGAGGGACTCGTGTCGGGCGAGGCTATCCCCTACGACCTGCTGCTCCATCCGGAGTTCAATGCGGCGAATCCGGGAACCATCAATTTTCACGAGGACCAGAAGATCACCTATGTGATTGACGAAACCGGCACCTACCGGAAACCCGAGACCTGGGTGGGCCGGCGGCAAAGCCCCGGGGCAATCCAATCGGCGGTATCAGAGGTATTGCTGGCACGGCTGGCGCTCTTCAAGGCCGTCGACGATTACGGTGGGGCCAAGGAGGATTTGGAAAATCTCGCCGCGGTGTTCAAGGCGAGTGTCGAGGCCAACGCCAAGCTCAAGTCCAACCTTGAGGGCTATCAGGTCAAATTCACGGTCATCGAGACCATCGGCCAGGCGCTCGCCTCGACCCAATTCGTGCTCGAAGGAGTGAAGGAGTTGGCCGACGCCTCGATGGAGGCGCTGGCGGAGGCTCCGCCCTCGGTAGTCGGTTTTGCCACCGATGCCACTTCCACCATTCGCGCCGCATTCAAGGCGACCAAGATTGGCACCTTCGGCGCCTTGCGCGCCGGAATTGTCGCCGCCCAGATCGGCCAAAATGTACTGGAGCAGACGAAGTCCTCTCTCGAACGCGTCCAGGAGATGGAGCAGAACGACATCGCTTGGGCGGCTGAGTACAAGCAACTCGTTCATGACCTGCGTGAGTCGCTCAACGATATCGTCGACAAGCAGCCGGGGGTGGATTCCGCGGTCAGGCGTTTTGATCAGGCGGTGCGCAACCTCCGGGCGCAAATTGCGGCGGGCGACCGGCTCCAGGCGGAACGCCAGACTTTCCGAATTCGCTCTGCGGCGATTGTGCAGGGTTATCGCACGAAGGATTTTGGCTTCCGGGCTTTCCGCGACGAGGCCTTGGAAAAGTACAAGCAACTCTACGATCTTTCATCCCGCTATGCTTACCTGGCGGGCACGGCCTACGACTACGAAACCGGCCTCCTCGACACGGCGGGTGGCGGCGCGGCGGCGGCGTTTATTAACAAGATTGTCAAGGCTCGCTCGCCGGGCGTGCTCACCGAGGGGGTGCCGCAATTTGGTGGTGCCACCGCGGGCGACCCCGGGCTCGCCGGCGCCCTCGCGCAGCTCAATTCCGACTGGAGCGTGGTCAAATCGCGTTTGGGCTTCAACAATCCCGATCGCTATCGCACCACGTTCTCCCTGCGCTCCGAGAATTATCGCATTATGAGCGGCACCTCTGGTGATGCTGGCTGGCGTGAAATCCTGCTGGCTGCGCGACGGGACAACCTGATGGATGACCCGGATGCCGCCCGCCACTGCCTCAGTCTTGGTCTTACCCCGGGTTTGGCCGTCCCCGGCTTCATTCTTGAGTTTTCCACCACCATCGCGCCCGGCTACAATTTCTTTGGCAAGCCCCTCGCCGGTGGTGACAGCGCCTTTAGCGCGACCTCCTTCGCCACAAAGATTCGAGCGTCGGGCATCGCCTTTACCGGTTATGTCGGCATGACCAGTCCGTCGTCCACGGCCAACGTGGTCACCGCGGTCGGCGGTTCCAGTCCCAGGGATCCGTACACCGCCTACGCCGACGCTACCGCGCTCAGCGCGACGCCGTATCTTTATCTCGTGCCCGCGGGCCTCGACTCGATGCGGTCGCCCTTCGGCAATGGTTCGATCGTCCGCACTTTCAGTGTGGAGGATCAAGCCGTGCCCCTGCCGTTTAACATCGGCAATAGCAACTTCGCCACGGCTCGCAACTGGACGGCCAGCAGTTCTCTCAACGAGGGCTGGATCGTCCGGCAGCACCAGGCATTCCGCGCCGTGCCCGATGGCACGATCTTCTCCAGTGAGCCGGGCTTTACCAATGCCCGCCTGATTGGGCGCTCCGTCTGGAACAGCCGTTGGAAGATTATCATTCCAGGCCAAACTCTGATGTCTGACCCGCGGCGGGGTATGCAGATCTTTGCCGACACGGTGAAAGACATCAAGGTGCACTTCGAAACCTATTCCACCGCGGGGAACTGACTATGATGCGTCGCTCCTGTCTGTTGCTTCTCGCGCTGGCTGCTGTGGCGCAGGCGTATCCGCCAGCTCCTGACCACACGATTTACGGATCCGTCAGGGACGAGCGGGGTCGCATCCTGCGACCGGGCTCCGCCCTTGTCGTGGTCAGCGGGGCCGACGGGGAAATTGTCCGGACGACGATCGACCAGTACGGTGAAGCCGGGGTTAATTATCTCCTGCGCATCCCGATGGACTTGGGTACGACTGGTTCCCTTTACCGGACTACGGCCCTCCTGCCAACGACGGGATTTACGATCCGCGTCATCCGCGACCAGACGGTGCTCCTTCCCATTGAAGTTTCGCGGGTGCCGCCGACGATCGGACAACCGGGCGGGCGCACCCGGCTTGACCTGACGCTCGGCATCGACAGCGACGGCGACGGCCTGCCTGACGCCTGGGAACAGCAGTTGATCGACAGCGATCGCACCGGGCGCCTGCGCTCCCTGGCGGACGTAAGGCCGGGCGATGACCTTGATGGCGATGGTCTCACCAACCTGCAGGAGTATCTGCTCGGCACCTACGCCCTCGATCGGATCGACGGCTTGGCGCTTGCCATCGTCGAGGTGGCCAATGGCCAGGCGCGCCTGCGCTTCGCGACGACAACGGGTCGCACCTATTCGATCCGCTCATCCGTCAATCTGCAGGAGTGGACCACTCAGGCATTTTCCGTCGGATCGCCGACCACGGCGGCGGTGGGCTCCTTCCCGGCGTCGCAGATTACGCTGCTGGATGTTTGGGTAGCATTGCCGCCAGGTGGCACCGCGTTCTACCGCCTGTATGCCGACTAAGTTGTCATGGCGCCGTTTTGTCATTGGCCCCGCAGTCCTCGTCGCGATCGCGCTGGCGGTTTGGCTGGCGGTTGAACCGTCGGCCCCGGTCGCGACGGTCCGCCGGGCGGACGTCGAACTGCGCGAGGGCGTGCTGTATCGGCGCGGCGAAAAACAGGCGTTTTCTGGACTCGTGATCGAGGAGTGGGGTCCGGCAAAGCGCCGGGCGGAAGTCGCGGTGCACGAGGGGCGTGCGCATGGCCTCTCCCAAGGCTGGTACGAGAACGGCCAGCGGGAAGTGGAGGAAACTTTTGTGCGCGGGGTCAGCCATGGCACGCGCACGCGATGGTACGCCGACGGGGCCAGAAAGTCTCAGGTCAAGATTCGCGAAGGCCAGCTCGTTGGCACTTTTCGGGAGTGGCATCCGAATGGCCAACTCGCCCGGGAGACGTCCCTCCAGGCCGGCGTGCCGCATGGCGACGCCAAGGCTTGGGACCTCCGAGGCCAACCCGTCGGGAGCGCGAAAGTCGAGCAGGGCAAGCTCGTGCAACGTGACTGATCCCCAACGCGTCCTTCTGCCTCTGTCCCTCCCACTGCCCGGCGCATGGCTTCCTCCTCATCAAGCACCCAACGGCCGTTGTGCGCCGGGGCGAGGAGCTCATGGCGACCGTGGCTCGGCTTGGCCTCGCTGGCACTCTTGATCCGGCTTCCTCTGCGCACGGCGGCGATGCTGCTCGGTATTGGCCTGCTGTTGACTGCGGCGTGGCTGCCCTCGGCCCGCGCGCAGATCTATGTGGTGGATCCCGCCATGGGCACGACCGGTGGCATCGCGGCGTTTTCCGCGAGTGCCAGTGGCAACGCGACTCCCGATATGACGCTTTTCGGTGCCAGCACTGGCATCGACCATTCCAACTTCCCGGTGGTGGGCGTCGTCGCCAATTCGACCCATCTGTTCGTTTTGTGTCATGACTTCATTGCCGGCCGGCCCTTTGTCCTGAAATACACGCTGCCGATCGTGGGCCCGAATACGGCGCCGGTCACCACCACCTACCTGACGCCAAAGAGCGGCGGTTACGACCTCGCGGTTGCACTGGCGCTCGACAGCACGAACCTCTACGTGCTCGACCAGGGGACCGGTTTCGGAACCGCAGGCGCGATCAATGTGTATCCGGTGAGCGGCATGGTTGCCAAATCGAGTTCGGACCCGCTCGTTGCGGCCCAGACAATCACGGGAACCGCGACAACGATGAACCAACCGAAGGGCCTCGTTGTCCACTCCGGCTCGATCTACGTCGCTAACGCTCCCAGCGACAACCTCCTGGTCTTCTCGACCAGTGCGGATGGAGATGTGGCTCCTACGAAGACCATCACAGGCCTCAATGGGCCGACGGCGGTGGCGGTGGATGCAACGACGGTCTACACACTTGAGACGGGGCTGGCCATGGTTCCGACCGTCAAGAGCTATACCCTTAGTGCGCTTGGGGCGGGTGCGAGCGTCAACGGTAGCCCTGCGACCACGATCGCATCCAACGCCTTCGGTTCCGGGCTGCGCTACCTGGCGATCGACTCCAACAAAATTTACGTCGGAGACACTGTAGATACAAGTGATCCTCAGGATCCGCCAACGTCGTCGATTCTTGTTTTTGACAAGACCACCAATGATGGCGGCAACGCCACACCCTCCACGACGATCTCCGGTGCCGGTGCTTTTCAGGCTCTCGGCGGTCTCTTTGTCCTGCCGAGTGCCGGCGCGCCGACGATTACGGGCATCACGGCGGGGGACGGGCAGTTGACGGTGGCCTTCACCGCCGGAGCGGCGGGCGGCTCGGCGATCACCAACTACAAGTATTCCATCGACGGCGGCACCACGTTCACGGCGGTCTCGCCGGCGACCACCACCAGCCCGATCACGATCACCGGTCTGACCAACGGCACGGCGTATCAAGTGCAGCTCAAGGCGGTCAGCGCGCTGGGCGATGGCGCGGCCACGGCCAGCACGTCGGGCACGCCGGCGACGACGCCGAGTGCGCCGACGATCACCGGCATCACGGCGGGGAACGGGCAGTTGACGGTGGCCTTCACCGCTGGGGCGACCGGCGGCTCGGCGATCACCAACTACAAGTACTCCACCGATGGCGGCACCACGTTCACGGCCGTCTC
>SXGT01063443.1_pt1 | contig 20431 bp, 13 predicted proteins | sample 3176221 | NCBI WGS metagenome assembly SXGT01 (sample SAMN11356862, study PRJNA531348) | freshwater metagenome | isolation source: freshwater sample F1-120 | place: China: Fuxian Lake, Yuxi | collected 2017-12-25
AATCCGGGAACGTTCGGGTTCGAGCGACAAAATGTTGATTCAACGGCTCGGCATTCGCGACAAAGTACGCTCAGCAGCCAAACGACGCCCCTCTGCTGTCAGAATGGATGTCCGAACTCCAGAATTTTGCAAGAGCCTCTTCTGTTATAATCCTTCACATGTCCTACCAATACATAACTTTGACGGCGTCGCTGTTCGTCATGGTTCAATCGAGGTGTTCAGCCATGTTTGCTAGAAGAGCCAGCGTTGCCGCGCTTCTCCCCTTTTTCCTTGCCGCAGTGCACAATTCGCCTGCGCAAGTCACGACAGCCACAATTCTGGGCACGGTTACCGATCAGACGGGCGCATCGGTTCCGGGGGCTAAAGTTACGGTCCGTAACGACTTAACTGGTTTCACAAGAACCATTGAGACGGCTTCGGACGGAGCTTATCTAATCTCTCAGCTACGGATCGGTGAAAACTACCGCTTGGCCATTGACGCTGCGGGATTCAAGGCGTTCGTGCGCACCGGCATCGGTCTCCAGATGAACCAGAATGCGCGCATCGACGCCACGCTTCAGGTTGGCGCCACGACCGAATCGATCGAAGTGACTGGCGGCGCGGCGCTAGTCGATACTTACTCGTCCGCGGGGGGCGATGTGGTCGAGCGAAAGCGGATTGTCGAACTCCCCCTCAATGGGCGAAATCCGCTTCAGCTTGCCACGCTGGTGGCCGGGGTCACCGTGTCCAGAAATCCGGTCGCATTGACCGGCGGAAACCGGGGCGGGAACTACGTGAGCGTGAACGGATCGCGGATGAATGAGACCAACTATCAACTGGATGGCATGAGTTTCCAGGGAGCTTACGTCGGCGCCGGGCTGAACTATCCTTCGCCCGATGCGCTCGAGGAGTTCAAATTGGTTACCAGTTCCTATAGCGCCGAATACGGCTACTTTGCCGGGGCGATTTTCACTGCCGCGGTCAAGTCAGGCACCAATGAGCTGCACGGGTCGGCCTGGGAATTTCTGCGAAACGATAAATTGAACGCACGGAACTTCTTCGCCGCTCAGGTACCGATTTTGCGTCAGAACCAGTTCGGCGCGAGCGCCGGTCTGCCAATCTTGAAGAACAAGCTGTTCGGGTTCGCGTCCTACCAGGGGCTGCGGATTCGCGGGGTCTCGATTGCCAGCTCTTTCCCGCTGACTGCCAATGAGCGGCAGGGAATTTTCGGCGGCAGAATCGTCGATCCGCAAACTGGCCAGCAGTTTCTAAACAATACGATTCCGTCGAACCGGATTAACCCCGTCGCGGCGCGACTCTTGAAAGATTTCATCCCTGTCGCCCCGGAGACGGGTGGCGGACTGCTTATCACAACCGGATCGAATCCCATCAATGTGAACCAATGGGTTGGCCGCACCGACTACCGCATCTCTAATCGCGACTCCATCAGTAGCAGCTATCTGTTCGACAAGACGCAGTTTAAGACACCTTTTGGCAGCGGCCCTTACCCGGCCTACGGCGCTCGCGAAGAAGACCAAGTGATCAGCGTCTGGTCCGCCACGCACACTCGCATCATCACACCGAGCCTGATCAACCAGGTCCGCGGCGGTATCAGCAAGCAGGAGGAGGTGCGGGGTTGCAGCCAGTCCAGCAGGCTTTCTCCACGAGACCTCGGCATCAATATGGACCTGGAGGGTCCGCCGCAGCCGCCGAATGTTTCGGTTCCCGGACGATTCAGTATTGGCGGATCCGGTCTTTGCGATTGGATCGAGGGTGGGACGAATTGGCAGATTGCCAATAGCTTGAACTGGATCAAGGGCAGGCACAACGTCAAGTTCGGCGCCGACCTGTACAACAGGGAGTGGCATCTGCAAACGGCCTTCCAGGACCCTGGCGCTTTCACGTTCGATGGATCGGCCACCGGGAACGCTGCCGCGGACTTCCTTCTCGGCGAACTGACCAGCGTCAGCCGCCGGCCGCGCGTAAACGCCGGTGGAAAATCCTGGAACAATAGCTATTTCGCGCAGGACGATTTCAAGATTTCTCCACGGCTCACCTTGAATCTCGGATTGCGATGGGAATTCCACGGGCCCTTCTCGGAATACCTCGGAGAGGGCCAGGCGAACTACAAAATGCCGAAGAACGCGACGTTCCGGCTCGGCCAGCAATCTACGGTCCTGCCAACGGCTCCTCCCGGGTTGCTGTTCACGGGCGACAAGACCCCGGATTTTCCCAACGGCCTCCCGGCCAGCATGGTCCGGCTGGACAAGAAGCAGATCCAGCCCCGAGTTGGCCTCGCTTGGGACGTCTTCGGGGACGGCAAAACCAGCCTTCGCGCAAGCTATGGCTTGTACAGTAATTCGCACTTCGGCGATCTGAGCGCGCAGAGCGTACAGAACCAGCCGTTTCTACTCGGGCAGGTCCTGTTCCGGCCAGCCGGCGGATTCAGCGATCCATGGCGGGGCATCCCGAATCCGTTCCCACGCAAGGTGGATGTGACCAAGCCGGAGAGCCTGATTTTTGTCATCCCTGGCGAAGTCTTCGGTTGGGACCCGAATTTCAGTTCGCCTCGGATTCAGGCGCTATCCTTTAACCTCCAACGGGAAGTACTCAAAAACGTGTCGCTCGATTTGGGTTACGTCGGTAAGCTCAGCCGGCATCTGTACGACACACGGAACATCAACCAGGCGGTCTATATTCCCGGAGTGAACGCAAACGGACAACCGCTGTCGACGTTGGCGAACGTCGACAGCCGCCGCCGGCGGGTGCCGAACATCTATCAAAAGATCAATATCATCTCTTCGGATCAGAACGCCTCCTATCATTCGTTCCAGTTCACGGCCAAATACCGGACCAACCGAACGACGCTTCAGTCGGCTTACACCTGGTCGAAGTCGATCGATACAGGCCAGAACCAGAGCGTGCAGGGGGTAGTTCACCAGAACAATGAGAATCCGCTTGGAGACCGCGGCCTGTCGGAGTTTCACCGCGCGCATGTCTGGCGTCTCTCCTGGGTGTACGACACTCCTTCGCTGAGTAGCTCGAACAAGGCGGTGACCCTGTTGATGAATGGGTGGCAGATCTCCGGGATTACCTCGGTGGTAAGCGGCGCTCCCTATTCCATCGTGACCGGGCGAGACAACTCGCTTACCGGCCAGAATAACGATCGTCCCGATCTCATCGGCGATCCCTCGTTGCCTGGCGGCCGGTCCCGCGCAGATCAGATCGCTGCCTTCTTCAACAAGGCGGCCTTCGCGGCGAATCAGACCGGGCGTTTTGGCAACGTCGGTAGAAACGGAATGATTGGTCCCCCGCTGGTCCAAACAGACCTGGGTCTGTTCCGCAACTTCACGATCACGGAACGCATCCGACTGCAATTCCGCGGGGAGCTGTTCAACGCGTTCAATCAGGTGAACTTCAACAATCCCGTGAATGCGTTCACCTCCACATCGTTTGGCAGATTGAGCAGCGCGGCAGATCCACGACTGGTTCAACTGGGATTGAAGGTGAACTATTGACGAACATCGGTCGCTCATGCGGGTTGATCTTAAAGACAAAGTCGCGTTGGTAACCGGCGCCGGCGTCGGCATCGGGCGGGCGATTGCGCTCCGCCCTCGCATCGAATGGGTCTCATGTCATCATCAACGATTACGAGCCTGGCGGGGAGGCGCGCGCAATGGCAGGCTTTATCCTTGCGATCCCGGTCTGCCTCGCATTGGGCGCTCCCTTCTCAGCGCTGATCCTGCATGTCGACTGGTTCGGATTGGCTGGCTGGCAATGGATCTTCATCTTGCAGGGCCTGCCCGCCGTTGTCCTGGGTATCGTCACTCTCGGCTATCTAACCGACCATCCTCGGGATGCGAAGTGGCTGGATCCGGCAGAGCGTGACTGGCTCGCATCGGAATTGACATCCGAGCAGGAGCAGGCCGGTGGCTCGCGATTAGGGATCTGGCAGGCCCTCCGCAAGCGGAACGTTATTATGCTGGACCTGACACTCTGCGCCGCGAATATCGGATCTTATGCATTTACGTTTCGGCTGCCCAGCCTGATACGCCGTACATCGGATTTTTCCGTTTCGACCTCGACCGCTCTGGCGGCGCTCCCCTTCGCCCGCGGACTGGCGCCGGTCTATCTTGCCGGGCGTTCGTCTGACCAGCGTGGCGAGCGCCGTCTGCACACCGCGATTCCCATGATGCATGCGGGGGTGTTTTTCGGCATGAGCGGCATGCCGGGACAGCCTGTCCCATGGGTTCTGCTATGGCTTTGTCTCACGGGCGCCGCGGCGTATGGATGGCCGCCTCCATTCTGGCCGTTGCCTACAGCATCGTTGGGTGGAGCGGCGGCCGCCGCATCGGTGGGGCTGATCAATGCGATCGGTAATCTCGGTGGCTTCATCGGCCCTACCGTCGTGGGATTGCTGCTGACCCGGGAATACTCGCACAGCGTAGCGATCGTCTTTCTTGCGTCGTGTTTTGTGCTCGGCGGTTTGTTGACGCTGCCGATTCGCGTGCCGAGGGAGGCCAAGTCATGACGGCTCGCCTGTCCATGCTGCTTGTGGCTCCGCTGCTCGGAGCGGGTATTGAGAAGCAGACAGTCCGCGTGCCCATGCGTGACGGAGTGAACCTATCCTCGGATATTTATCGGACTTCCGGCGCATCCAAGACGCCCGTGTTGTTAATGAGAACGCCGTACAACAAGGCCGGCGCCAAGGCCATCGCCGAGCGCTACACTCAGGCCGGGTACACGATCATGGTGCAGGACACGCGCGGACGATACGAGTCGGAAGGCGCATGGTTCCCCTACAACAACGAAGGTCAGGACGGGTTCGACACGCTGGAGTGGGTGTCGCGGCAGCCGTGGTCGGGCGGAAAAGTAGGAATGTGGGGCGCCTCTTACGTCGGGGCGGTCCAATGGCAAGCCGCCGCCGAGGACGCGCCGGGACTTGCTGTGGTTGCTCCTACTGCAACCTGGAGCAGCTTTTATCGCAATGTGTATCACGGAGGAGCGGTCCGCTTGGCGCTGATCGCGCAAGCCTCAGCAGGCACGTATCCGCCGACTGATGGTACGCTGCCTCCCACAAGCTGGGACGGAATTCTGCCGCATCTTCCGCTAAGCACCATGGACCAACGCATCGGGTGGGCGATTCCGTGGCTGACCGGAATTCTCACGCATCCACGCCCCGACGGCTTTTGGAAGCGTCTCGACATCACCAAAGAGGTAGAGAAGCTTGAACTACCGGCCCAGCACGTAGTGGGCTACTACGATTTCTTTCAGCGAGAGAGTGTCGGCAACTTCCTGCGCCTCCAATCCAAAGGTAATCAGCAGTTGATTCTGGGTCCGTGGGATCACGGAACCATCGGTAAAGCCAAAGTAGGAGACCTGGATTTTGGCCCGGCCGCGGTAATCGATCTGCCCGGCGAAAACCTTCAATGGTTCGACCGTTTTCTGAAACCGGACGCGGGGCAGCGGCCGGCCTTCCCTGCGGTCCGGTACTTCGTCATGGGTGAGAACGCATGGCGGACTGCAAAAACCTGGCCACCGGAGACCGCCGCAGTAACCTGGCTGTATCTCCGGTCGGGTGGGCGGGCAAACACGCGCGGCGGTGACGGACGTCTCGAATGGGCGGCCGCCCGGAACCACGAACCCTCCGATACCTTCCGCTCCGATCCGGCCGATCCTGCCCCTTCCGCGCCGGCAAGTCAAGCTCGCGGAAAGTACCCTACGTTGTGGGGACCGGTTGACCAGGTTCCGATTGAAGACCGCCCGGACGTGTTGGTGTATTCGACGAGACCGCTGACCGAGCCGCTCGCATTTGCCGGTCCGGTGCAAGCCGAACTGCACGTCTCCGCGGATACGCCCGATGCGGATTGGGTGGTCAAGCTGGTCGACGTGCATCCGAACGGTTTCGCCCAGAATCTGGCCGTCGGACTATTGCGGTCGAGCGCCAGGGAATCAGAGGTGTATCCCATCCCGGTAACACCCGGCAAGAATTACAAATTGACGGTAGACCTGGGAAACGCCGCGGCGATGCTCGACCGAGGTCACATCTTGCGCGTGGATGTCTCCGGCGCTTATTTCCCCTTGTTCGACCGGAACACGAACACTGGAGCCGGTCCATTCGCGAGCGAAACGAGAGTCTCCACGCAGAGCGTGCTGCACAGCGCGGCGACGCCTTCCAGACTCTCCTTACCTTTACTTCCAATGCGAGACAATAAGAGGGCGCGAAGAAGATGAGATCGTACATGCACATATTCCTCACGGCGGTTTGCTGTGCGATGGTTGCCGAGGCACAAGCGCTGAAGGATCATCCGAAGGCAACCGAATCGAAATCGAAAGAGCTGAACAGGCTTACGGAGACAGTTGCGTCGAAGATCACGCAGCCATCGAACCCGGTAGTCCGCCGGCAGAACTTCATCGACGAATTCATCTTCGCCAAAATGGAGCGGGACAAGGTGCCGCACGCCGGTCTCGCCACCGACGCGGAATTTCTCCGGCGGATCTATCTCGATCTGACGGGCCGTTTACCCGAACCCGATACAATCCGCAAGTTCACGGCAGACCTGAACCCCGGAAAGAGAAGCAAGCTGATCGACGAGTTGATGACCACTAAGTTCGGCTTACAACTTCAAAAGATCAACACACCCTTTCTCGACCGGTGGTCGTACTTCGTCGGAGAGCTTTTCCGCAACGGGACTGCCCACCAGGGGCTCGGACGAAATGTGTTCCATGAATACCTCTACGACGCACTGATGCTGGATGTCCCCTACAACCAACTGGTCACAGAGCTGATTACCGCCAAAACAAGGTCGAATTGGCAGGACGGCCCTTCCAACTTCCTCGTACGGGACCACGTGGATGGCGCGGTCGATTTTGAGGGCGTAAATAACGAAGACAGCTACGACGAGATGGCGATCACCACGACCCGCCTCTTCCTTGGAATCAATCTGGAGTGCGTGTCGTGCCACGATGGGAAAGCACACCTGGAAAAGATCAACCTTGGGCTGGTTGACATCAAACGAACCGACATGTGGCGGCAGTCGAGTTTCTTCAGCAAGAGCCGAGTCTACCGTCCGTACTCGATTAGCCAGGAATTTGCACTCCAAGACGACGGCAAGGGATATGACCTCACGACGAAGAGCGTGGTCCGGATGGGTCGCTACAAGGCCGATGTTGCGCCGCGCTTCCTGCTAACCGGTGAGCAGCCGGCCCCCGGAGAGAATTGGCGGGCGGCCTACGCGCGTATGCTCACGTCTCATCCGCAGTTCGCCCGCGCGACTGTGAATCTGGTCTGGGCGGAACTGATGGGCGCCGGAATCGTCGATCCGCCGCTCGAGTTCGATTTGCTGAGACAGGACCCGTCAAAGCCGCCGCCGCAGCCCTGGAATCTGCAACCAACTCATCCGGAACTACTGGATGCGCTGGCTAAGGATTTCGCGGCGAACAATTACAGCATCCGCCGGCTGATCGCGACGATTGTCAAATCGAGCGCCTACCAGTTGTCCTCCCGGTTCGACGGGGAGTGGAAAGAACAGTACGCGGCTTACTTCGCCCGCCGGTTTGTGCGGCGGCTCGCGGCGGAGCAGGTCGCCGACGCGCTGCAACAGGCAACGGGGCTCTTCAGTGAGATTCCTATCGCCGGGACCTCCACCAAGGTTCGATACGTCATCCAGACCCGCTCGCCGGAGGACCTCGGTGGCACACCGCTGAAATCGCTGCGGCGGTTTTTGTTGAGCTTCGGACAAAGCAATCGGGACAAGGGCGAGAAAGAAACTGCGGGGTCCATGGTGCAGTCTTCCGTTTTGATGAATAGCGAGTTCGTGAAGGAAAGCATTCGCCCCGTGGACGAGAGCCGGATGGGCAAGCTGCTGTCTGCCGATCCACCGCGGACGAATGGCGAGATCGCCGACGAGATGTTTCTCGCGTTCCTCTCGCGCCTTCCCAGCGCTCACGAGAAGGCCGTCGCTGTCGAGGGGCTCGAAAAATATCACAAGCGAGGTTTGGAGGATTTGGCTTGGAGCCTGGTGAATAGGCCGGAGTTCATTTTCAACTATTGAGATGAGACCATGGAAACGATCATGAGTGAATTTTGTAATGCAATGCCGAAACTCAGCCGCCGGAACGTCTTCCGCGCGGGTCTGGCGACTGTCTCCGGGTACTACCTGGACAACGCCGCCCGCCCGCTTAATGTCTACGCTTCTTCTCCAAACAAACTCCGCGGAGCTGCAGACTTCTGCGTCTTCCTGTTTCTGAACGGGGGAGCGAGCCAGCTCGATACGTTCGATCTGAAAGAGGGGCGTTGGACGCCCCCTGATTTCGATGTGCGCACCATCCGGCCGGGCTTCGTGCTTCCCTATGGGCTTTTCCCAAAGATCTCGCAGCAACTGGACCATCTCGCGTTCGTGCGTTCGGTGGAAGCGTGGGAAAGCGCCCATGCCCGGGCCCAATACTACATGCAGGTTGGGCACAGCTTCAGTCCCGCGCGACGGAAAGAGATGCCGGCGGTAGGAGCCGTGATCGCAAGTGAGCTGGCATCCAGGAGGAAAGAGGGCGACTTCCTTCCCCCCTTCGTGGCGATGAACTTCGACAGTTCGCAGGCCGGCCTGGTGCGTGAAGGTTGCCTGCCAAGCCATTTTGGACCTCTGCCACTCGACACGCAACAAGGAAATGAGTTTGTGATCCCCGCGGTGGAGAGGCTGACGTTTGACCGGCGCTGGAATCTCCTGCAGCGGCTGTCCGGGGCAACGCTCGATGGGAGTCCGGCGCGCGGCGGACTCCACACGGAATTCGATACGTATACCAAGGGAGCGCAGGGCATGATGACCTCACCGCGCATAGCCGAGGCGTTGGCGTTGCCCGAAGCGGACCGTACAAAGTACGGCTCCTCACCGCTTGGGGACGCCTGTGTGCTGGCCAGGAACCTGGTCACTTTCGACGCGGGCGCCCGTCACATTCTGATCTCGCATAACGGCTGGGACCTCCACGCCAACATGTACGACCCCAAGGGGAAAAATCACTACGTTCTTTGCCGGGAACTCGACAATGCCCTGTCAGCGCTGCTGACGGACCTTCGCCAGAAAAAAGGACCGGATGGACGCACTTTCCTGGAACGGACCTTTATCGTCTGTGTCGGCGAGTTTGGCCGCACCGGTGGCGGCCTGACCATTAACAAAGGCCGAGACCACAACCGGTTCGCATCCACCGCCCTGTTCGCGGGCGCCGGTGTCAAAGGCGCGCAGATCCTCGGCAAGACCGACGAGAAGGGCGAGAAAGTGATCGAAACCGGCTGGGGCGAGAAACGTGCGATCTATACCGAAGATATCGTCGCCACGATCTACTCGCAGTTAGGTATCGACTGGAGCAAGCGGATCAAGAATACACCTTCTGGCCGGGAGTTCGAGTATCTCGAGCCGATGTCCGGAACCGATTTCGTGATGTTCAAGGAGATCTCTCCGCTGTTCTCCTGAACATTCTGAAAATGTCGCGAACGATCCCACTCTTCGCCGTTGCCGTCCTTTTGGGGCAGACATCCGTAGAGAGCATATATGAGCAGGCTTTCGAAGCCCTTCGTTCCGGGAAATTGACGGAGGCGCGCACTTTGGCCAGGAGCGTGATTGCGGCTGCGCCCCAGGCGGCTGAAGGCTATCATTTGCTCGCGATCGTCGAGTCCCGGCAGGGGGCCGATGCGGGGGCCGAAGCGAATTTTCAGAAGGCGCTCCAGTTGCGGCCCGGCTATCTGGAGGCGCAACGAAACTTTGCAATCCATTTGGCCAGAACCGGCCGGCATGAGCGCGCGATCACTGAGTTTCGGAGGCTGTTAAAGGCGTCACCCGATTCCGTTGACACCGCCCGCTCCCTTGGCCGCCTGTACTTTCTTACGGGCAAGTATCAAGAGGCTGTGCCACTTCTCGAACAAACCGGGACCGCTGAAGCGTCCGCCATGCTGGGGGTTGCCTTGCTGCGGCTGGGCGATCTTCCTCGCGCTCGTAGCGTGCTCGATGCCGTACCTCTCGAAGACTACGGGCCGGAGCTGATCAGTGAGATCTGGCGCGGTCGTGGCGTTCTTCGGATTGAGGACGGGAAGATGGAGGACGCACTTTACGCGTTCCGCACGGCAGTTGCGGCGGATCCGCGGAACATCGATGCAAGTCTCGGTCTGGCGCAAACCTACTTTCGGACCGGTCGGTATGACCAATGCCTCCAGGCGCTGACAGCCGTTCCGCAGACAGATTGGGACGAGCGCTTTCTGAACATGCAGGGTTCCGCGTACGCAAAAAGCGGAAAGCTTGACCCGGCGGTCGCGTCCTTTCGCAAGGCGATTCGGCGAAACCCCATGCTGGAGGAGGCTCACTACAATCTGGGTCTGGCGCTGCTCAAGAGTGGAGCGAGCGCGCGGGGTATTGAGGTATTGCGTAACGCCTCCGCCAGTTTTCCAAAGTCGCGCACGATCTTTACGACTCTCGGGATCGCCTACCAGCTCTCGGGAGCATTGGTGGAGGCGCACGCCGCGTTCCGGCGAGTGATCCAACTCGATCTCACCCACGCAGATGGACACGTCCTTCTGGGAAGCGCGTTCATGGAGAGCGGAGATCACGAGAAAGCGCGGGAACACTTCCTCGGAGCCGCGAGACTTGACGGGGGCAGCGCTCGCACGCAGTATCTCTTGGGGATCGTAAATGCCTATCTGGGAAGACCGGACGAGGCGCGCACCGGACTGTCACGGGTGATCGAGCTGGATAGTAAGTTCTGCTTCGCCTATTACCAGCTGGCCAAACTCGAACTGGATGGCGGAAAGTTGGAACTAGCGAGGAATCTAAGCGGGCAGGCGGCTGCGTGCGACGCGAATTTCGCCCAGCCTCACTTCCAGATGAGCCAGATCCTCGCACGCCTTGGCGATCAACAAGGTTCGCAATCGGAAATGCGCCGGTTCGAGGAGATCAAAGCGGGAACGCCGGAGAGAAAATATCAGGTCTTCGTGTTGCCATGAGTTGCTTGCTAGGACGATTCGCTGCGGCCGCAATCGTCGTTCCCACAGTCCTGAGTACCCAGGCTCGGCAACCCATCTTTATTGACGTCGCCTCCAAATCGAACGTTTCGATGACCGTCAGATCGGGTGATGAAGGAAAGTTTCACCTGATGGATACCATGACCGGAGGCGTCTGTCTGATCGACATCGACGATGACGGACTGTTGGATGTGTTCTTCGTGAATGGGTCAACGCTTAAGGCGTTTCTCGTGAAGCTTCCAGCTCACGGAAATCGTCTCTATCGAAATCTGGGCGGAGGGAAGTTCGAGGACGTTACCACGGGGGCAGGCGTAGGCGGGCACAGTGGCTGGGGGATGGGCTGCGCCGCAGCCGACTTTGATAACGACGGGCGCACCGATCTTTATGTCACAAATCTCGGCCGCAGTATCCTCTATCGAAATACCGGAAGAGGCAAGTTCATGGACGTCAGCAAGGCGTCCGGCACCGGCCACGGTGGATGGAGCACCGGAGCCGCCTGGGGGGATTTCGACAACGATGGGTGGCTTGACCTCTTTGTGTCCCGTTATGTGGACTTCGATTTCGCCAATCCACCCAAACCGGGGGCTGGCGAAACCTGCAAGTACCTGGGGATTCCAGTCGCATGCGGACCGAAAGGGCTAACGGGCGCGCAAGGCGTTTTCTATCGTAATAATCACGACGGCACATTCTCCGATGAGACGAAAAAGCGCGGCCTGATCGCACCTCTGCGATACGGTTTGGGCGTCTGCGCTTCGGACTATGACAATGACGGCGATCTGGATCTGTTCGTGGCAAACGATTCGACCGGGAATTTTCTATTCCGCAATCGCGGCCGCGGCCAGTTCGACGAGGTAGCTGTGGCGAGCGGCGTCGCCTATAACGAAGACGGGAATACCCAGGCTTGCATGGGAACAGACTTTGGAGACTACGACAACGACGGTAACCTCGACCTGATCGTCACGAACTTCGCCCGCGATACGAACACCCTTTACCGGAACGAGCGCAATGGATTCTTCAGCGATGCCACTACTCGGGCCGGTCACCGGGACAGTTATCCCTACATGGGATGGGGCGTCGGGTTCGTGGATTTCGACAACGACGGATGGAAAGACCTATATGTCGTCAACGGACATCTCTACCCACAGATCGACAGTGTCAAGACCGAAATCGGCTACCGTCAAAGCGACCTTCTGTACAGCAATCTGGGAGGGGGCCGATTCGCGAACATCTCGAACCGCCTGATCCACGCAAAACACGTCGGACGAGGCGCCGCTTTCGGGGATCTGGATAATGACGGCAGAGTGGACGTGGTGATCAGCAATATCGATAGTCAAGTCAACGTACTGATGAACCGCTCTGAAACGAGGAACAATTGGTTGACCGTTCGATGCCAAGGCACGCGCGGCAATCGCAACGCCATTGGCGCACGCATTACCATCACAACCGGTCAAGGAGAGCAGATCGGCGAGGTCCGAAGCGGTTGCAGCTATCTTTCATCAAGCGATCCGAGAGTTCACTTCGGGCTTGGCTCTGTTGCCACCGTGGCAAAGCTGAGCGTGACGTGGCCTGGGGGAACAGAACTGGTTTTAAAGGACGTGCGAGCCAACCAGATCTTGACCTTAGTCGAGTCGAGCCAATGAAACCACGTACACGATCCTCTCCGAGCGTAAGCTCACGGTTGAGGGTGAGCAGAAGCGGACAGGTTGTGGCCTTTCTAGTGACCAACGGCGCGCTCCTGGGCGATCCCATGCGACCCGGAACTGATCCCGAGAAATTTAAGTGGGAAAGTAGCTAAGCTAGAAGCTAAGCTTGCTCGCGGCGAGGACGCTGGTGCTGGCCGCGCCCGTTTGGAGGCGATGCGGAAGAAATTGCCGCGGTCGAAGTAGACTCCGCCTGCGCATCCACGAGAAAGCCTTCGCGGGCGCCGAGTTCCGAATTGTGAAAACTGTGTGAGTGCACAGCGTTGATCGTCTTCTCCCTGTAGGTGCTGCGCAGGGACATCGGATCGGACGCCGGCTAATTTACACCGCGATGTCGAGCGTCTGGAACGCCCGCGGCCGGAACAGAAATTCCACGATGTTGCCTTCGTGCGGCTGAAGCCAGTCGAGTTTGATGGTGGGGAGCGGACCGATATTCAAACGGTCGATGTGCGTGGCGCCGATTAACTGCCGGGTCCACTGCGCGTCATGGGTTACGGCGCTGCACACCAGCGTCGGGCCAATCTTGTGCAGCATCTGATCCTGCGGGCACTCGACCACGCTTACGTAGGGGTACATGAACTCAGTGTTCGCAAGGCCCGCGGCGGGTGAATCGCAATGCACCACCGTCGGCCGCAGATACCCGCACCGCTCCATTTCGACCAGACGGGGACCGAAGGGTGCGGTCATATGGGTCACGCCGGTTTCGTCGAGTTTACCCGCGATGGAATTCCAGATCGCCTTCGCCGACCCCGGTATAGTGAACGCGGCCAAGGCTGCCGTGGGGTCTTCCGGCGGTTTCGCTTCGATCGGCCCAAGCCTCTCGGCGAGCGCCTGCGCGATCTCCTTTGTGTGCCGCGAAGCCCACACTCCCGAGCAGTTGATGCACCCGCGGCCGCTGTTCAGATACACGCTGTCAGCCATGATGCCGATGTACTTCTCCCAGTGATCGACAACGTCGTCTCCGAGCAAAATCTTGCTGAAACCTGGCCCATGGACCTGCACTCTCGGATCGCCCTTGTAGCGTTCGACCGTTGCCGTACCGCCGAAAATCATGCTCCGGCCGGCACGCCGCACCACTTCCGCACCCATGTCGCCGCCTCCCGGGTAGATCGCGATCGCCTCCTTCGGAATTCCCGCTTCCGTAAAAGCAGCCGCCATACGGTAGGGCGTCCACGGCTCCTGCGGTCCGGGCTTCAGCAGCAACCCGACCTGCATCGGAATCACCGGCAGCCAAAGCGTGTGGACTCCTGGAGAATTCGAAGGCAGCACAAGTCCCAGAACCGGCGATTGCGTCTGGTAGCTCACGACCACGCCGCGCGATTCCATGCCGTAGCCGCGCGTCAGGATGTCGAGGTTCAGGCCGCGCGTGAGGCAGTCGAGGATCTGGTCCATGTGGTGAAGCACGAAGTGGTTCTTCTTCATGTTGGCCGCGCACATGTGCTCCGGCAGGCCCGTACTGGCGGATTGCTGGCGCGCGAAATCCTCCGGCGATTGTTCGCCGTCGCCCATTCGCAGCGTTCCATTGAGGTAGAGATCGCCGGCCTTCTTCATGATCTCGATGAGTTCCGGGATCGGAATCTCCGCCAGAACGTCGCGCGCGCGGCTTGCCATGCGCATGTCGCGTCCGAGCAGCCCGGTATTCGCCTGGCTCACCTTCGCGAGCGTTTTCCCGGTGAGAAAGTGGACAACCGAGTCCTGTTCAAGACTCGTGTAGGGTTGGCCCCATCGCAAAATCGGCAGGTTCAGCATGATTTAATAAACTCCCACTGTGGTCGAAGAGGCAAATTGACGGAACGGGCGGACCCCGCTAATGCCGTCCCACGCGAATTTTTCGATGGGCCGCTCGCGTTCGCCCTCGTCGCGTTCGAGGAAGCCCGGAATAAACGTTTCCCTCGTCAACGTGGTAAGGCGCACGCGCCCGGTCTCACCATAGCCGACCACCTGATCATAATTGTCAAACCTAACGACTTCGATAACGGCGCGCGGCTGCGGCGCGTAATAGGCGATCTTGTATCCGTCCTCGGCGGTGACGGGCTTAGAGCACGCAAGACCCATGAGCGTGTTGCCGTAGGTCGGCGTCAGGTAGACGCCTTCGCCCAGCAGTTCCTCGGTTGCGAAGCGCGTGTATTGCGGCGTGAACTCGGTTCCGCCGGCGAAGATGCCAGTGATGCCGGCTTCGCGGATGCTCGACCCGCGGACTTCAAGCGCTTCCGCCAGCGCCTCCAGCAGCTTCGGGGTGGTGAACATGCACCGGATCTCGTGTCCCGCGCCAAGCAACGTTACCGCCTGCTCGATCACGTGAGACTTATACAGTTCCATCTGCTCCATGAGCCCCTGGCGGATGAGTTTCACCACCCAGCGCGGGTCAAGGTCGACGCAAAAACATATTCCGCCGCGATGCTGACAGAGGTGTTCGACAGCCAGACGCAGGCGGCGCGGACCGGAGGGCCCGAGCATGAGCCAGTTCGCGCCCGGTGGAAAATAGCGCTCGGGCAGCGTGTCACTGAACATCTCGTAGTCGATGCGGAAATCTTCAAATGCCAGCCTGCTTTTTGGAATTCCAGTCGTCCCGCCGGTCTCGAAGATGAACATCGGCTTACCGGCGAAGCCTTTGGGCGCCCACTTCCGGACCGGCCCTCCCCGCAGCCACTCGTCCTGAAACGGCGGAAACTTTTTTAGATCCTCGAAGCACTGTACCTCCTTCCGCGGATCCCACGCCGCCTTTGCGGCGAACTCCAGCCAGAAGGGGCAACCCGTCTCCGGATTGAAATGCCATTCGACGATCTCACGAGTGTGGGCATCGAGCTGCGCCCTCGCTTCATTCCCGGCCGTTGTCATTCGTTCGCTCCTGGTCGCGGTTCACTTGCAATAAACTAGAGTATCCGACCGCACCGTACCGAGACAACCCTCGCATGCACGATTCGCCATTGAGCCTTTTGTGGTTGTGCGCCGCCGCCTTCCTGGGCGGGGCCATAAACGCCGTCGCCGGCGGCGGGACTCTTCTCACGTTTCCCGCGCTGCTTGCGATCCTCAACCCGGTGGCGGCCAACGCAACCAGCACGCTTGCCCTATTCCCAGGTTCCCTCGCCGGGGCGTGGGGGTACCGGCGGGAGCTTGCGGAAGTCCAACCGATGCTGGCGCGGCTCTGGCTGCCGAGCCTCATCGGAGGCGTCATCGGGTCTCTCGCGGTGACGCGCTTTCCGGAAAGGGTCTTCGAGAGCCTCGTTCCATGGCTCCTTCTCGCGGCCTCGACGCTCATGCTGCTTCAGAAGCCCATTATGCGGTGGATAGGCGCTCACCCGCACGCTGAACCCGCTGCCTCGACCGCCGCCGCTGTTGTGTTCTTTCAACTGCTGGTTGGAATTTACGGGGGCTACTTCGGAGCGGGCATCGGAATCCTGATGCTCAGTTCATTGAGCATGATGGGGATCGGAGACGTTCACCGAATGAATGCGCTGAAGACCATCCTCGCGGCTACGATGAACGGCGTCACGGTTGCGGTTTTCATGTTCGAGCGTATCATTGTATGGGAGTACGCGCTGATAATGGCTGCCGCTGCCATTGCCGGCGGATACCTCGGGGCAAGGGGGGCGAGGCGTTTGTCCCAAAGAGCTGTCCGGGGGATTGTTTTGGTGATTGGATTCAGCGTCTCGGGGTACTACATTTACCGCAGATTTTTTGGTTGATCGACCCCGGGAAGACGGCTTACGGGCCTTCCCTATGGCAAATCGGTGCGATTTCCCCGCCGTTGGAGGCCGGCGAGGCTAGGCGCTTTAGACGAAATCGCGGCCGTAAATACACGTAATTAATTGATCTACCATGACTTCCAGCTGTTATCGAGCGATCCGCATGCCCAAAGCAAGACAGAACCAATGTACTGGTACTATAGTTTCAAAACGAAAACCTGCGGCATGTGGTACCGTATAGGCTTCCATTTCGATCTGTTCCTGTGATACTCTTAGCTTTCGGAGGTATAGCGTCATATGACAAAACAAATGAAGATCGGTATCGTTTCACTCTTTTCCTCGGTGCTGGCGGCGAATCTGAGCGCTGCGCCGATTGGTATCACGAACGCCTCGTTCGACGACCTTGGCGACCTGAACAACCCCAACCCAGCCCTGACCTGTGTTGCCCCAGGCGTCCACCAGAATAAGGGTTGCCGCACGGATAACAATATGGGCGGTGGTTGGGTGGGCTCATCCAACGGCTCACAAGACGGGTTTCGGTTTGGTGTTTTGACTCCTTATTTGGAAGGTGATACTAGACTGACCGGTGCTGTTCCCCAAGCTGCGTACGATGTTGGCGCTCAGGATGGTACAAACTACGCTTGGTCGCGGATCCAGGGTACGAACACGCAGGTCGACCTGACGAACATGCTTAGCGCGGTGCTCCAGTTGAACATGTCGTACACGCTGAGAGTTAGGGTCGGTGTCCGCAATCAGGCCTTGTCGGTGCCAGACTTCTCGATCATGTTCGGTACGGCGAATGGCGCGGTACTGGCTCAGAGCTCGGCAAATGGGCCAGTCCTTCCCAACAATGCCGGCCAGTGGAAGGAAGTAACGGTGAATTGGACGCAACTCGCCAACGACCCGAACGTCGGCAGTCACCTGCGGATTATTTTGCGCAACACCGGATCCATCGCCAACGTCGAGTTGGGTTTCGACAATGTCAGGCTGGATGCAGTCGAAGCGGCTGCTCCGGTCCCCGAACCAGCTACGATGTCGCTGATCGGTGGTTCTCTCCTGGGGCTGTTGGCGTATAGTAGAAAACGGGCGTCAAAAGCTTAGGAACTCCGACTCTATACCTCAGTTGCTGCATCACCGGCCGAAGGAGCGAAGGCTCCTTCGGCTTTTTTGTTCTGACCTTATAAGTTCTCACCAGCGGCGCCCTGGAGATCTGGGTCGAATCGAGAAGGCGCGAGCACCCAGGCCGAACATCCCCATCCCGCACGAATCGCTCGAAGATCCTGAGACGGGGACGTTCCGTTCGGGAATGTCCGGCACTCTATCGAAGGTGCAACTTCCGCGTACTCACTTTACGGCGCGTTTCTCCGTCTGGCAACCTCCGGCTTGGGAGTCAGTGCCTCAGTTCCGCATCATCGCCGGGATCTGTCTGTATCCGGTGGATACGGTGGAACTTCTTCTCCGCAACCAGGAACCCAGACGCAAGCAGGAACCCAGAGGCGATCCGTTTCACGTTCCGGCATGCTCGCTCAACGGTACTTGGGTGAGCGAGAACTCAGCCTGTAGGATGGAAACCGGATAGTGGTATCCGGTCCCGCGAATCGGCCGCGGTGTAGGGGTGCGGCGGTCACCGCAACCACCTGCGCGGGAGCGCACCGACCTTCTCCGCCGGCATTCCATCGCAGATCGCCTGCGCAGGGCTTGGATCACCGCAACGGGGCACGCCCCTGTCCAGAGCATCAAACCCAATGTTCTACTCCAACAGTTGCTGCCCGGCGTATTCATGCCGTCGATGCACAATGCGGCTACGCCGGCTCAACCTGCAAATATGATCTCAAGACGGCCCGCCGGGACGGAGCCAACTGGAGAAAAAGCGAATCAGTGCCCGCCGGGCCGCGTAGATAGGACGCGTATGTGGCCGTTTGCCATGGCTCCGCAGCCGAATACGCCGGTCTGGAGTTTGCCACCCGCTTTGGGAACTTGCGGCGGAACACACGGGGAGGGCGCGGTGAGCACGGCTCCCGGCGCTCCTACGAATCGCCGTCACGAGAAGGATGCGACGGATAGATTGTAAACCGGAACCAGCGCGCGGCAAGCAGTACGATCGGGACCGTGATCGCGAGCAAGACTCCGGAGGCGGCTGCCACCAAAGGTGTGATGGCAAACCGTAGATTCGGCCAGATGACGCGGGGAAGAGTTTCCGTATTTCGCGTCGACAGGAAAAGGCTGAGCGTCACCTCGTTGAGCGAAAGCAGAAGGCAGAAAACGCAAGCCACGAACACCCCCGGCGAGATGAGAGGCCACGTGATATGCATGAAGACGCGCCACGGCCCCGCGCCCAAACCCCGCGCGGCGGCTTCAAGATTCGCGTCGACACCTTCGAGCGAGGCTCGTAGCGCCAGATAGGCGACCGGCGTGGCGATTACGGAGTGCCCGAGCGCGATACTGATGTGCGAACCTTGCAAACCCGTTTCGCGGAAAAATACGAGCATGCCAAACGCCGTCGCGGCCGACGGCACAAACAGCGGCGCAAGCAGTGCGACTTCAAACGGCGCGCGCCATCGCATTTGGTATCGCACAAACGCCATGGCGGCTGCGAGCGCAGTCGTGCTGGAAACAACAACTGTCATCACCGCGATCAAAAGGCTGTTGATTAGCGCGCGGGTCCACCGGGCACTCGCGAAGAACTCGCGATACCAGTCGAGCGTCCAAACTCCCGAGGGCGCTTCGAGGAAGCGTGAGGGCGAAAACGAGACGGCGATCGAGAGCGCGAACGGAAGCAGGAGCAGCGTAAGTATTAACCCTGCCAGGACTCTGACGCTTACCGACATGCCGCGCGGCTCCTGAACCTGGAAGCGCCGTACCCGATCGCGGCGACGGCAGCCATCATGACGGTGTTCAACGCCGCCGCCAGCGCCCAATTGAGGTCGAAATTCGTCTCGCGATCCACTTGCACGGCGATCGTATACTGGCTGGGGTTGCCAAGCAGATACGGTCCGAGAAACGCGCCGAGACTCCAGAGCAGGACGAGCAGAACCGCCGCTACCACGCCAGGCAGGCTGAGTGGGAAGACCACGTTCCAGAACGCAGCCCCGGGCCTCGCGCCCAAGCCACGCGCCGTTTCGATCAGATGGCGTGGAACGGCTTCAAGCGCTGCCGCGATCGTCAAGGCTGCGTACGGCAACAGCAGGAATGTCTCTCCGGCGACAACCGGCAGCAAGCCGCCCGGGCCGAGCATGATCTTCAGCCCAAAGATAAAGACCAGAATATTAGTCAACTTCGGCATCACGATCAGGACAAGCAACGCCGTCTTGAACCGGGGCGAGGCGCGGTAGACGGCATAGGCAAGGATGTATCCAAGCGTCACAGAAACCGCCGTGACCAGCAGCGCGAGACCGGCGGTGAACAGCAACATGCGGAGGTAGAACCACTCCGAGAAGATGCGCGCGTAATTGGCGAGCGTCCATGTGCCGGGGTGATAAAACAGCACGTCATAGGCATGCTCGTCCTTCGGACTGCCCTGCCAGGCGAGACTCAACCGCAGAATCCATAGCAGGGGGCCGAGAACGCCGATCGTCCAAAGGAGCGCGGCCGGCGCAAGCAATTTCCTCATGGCGTGAGGCCCAGGAACTCAGCGACGAACGGCGTCGCGGGCCGAAGGCATATTTCGAGCGGCGTCGAGCACTGATGGAGGCGTCCGCGCTCCAGGACGGCGATCCGGTCGGCGATGAGCAGCGCCTCTTCCTGATCGTGCGTAACCAGAATTGTGGTGAGACCGAGCCGCTTGTGCATGTTCCGCAGTTCCCCGCGCATCTGCTCGCGGATACGCGCGTCCAGATTCGAAAGCGGTTCGTCGAGCAGCAGAAGCGCGGGCTTGGGCGCGATTGCGCGTGCAAGCGCGAGGCGCTGCTGTTGGCCGCCCGAGAGCGTGCCCGGCGCGCGGTCCTCGATGCCCACGAGACCAGTGAAACCAAGCGCCTCTATCGCCCTTGCGCGGCGCTCCGGTTTCGCCATTCCCCTCATCTTCAAACCGAATTCCACGTTCTCCAGCGCCGTCATATGCGGGA
>SXGT01718025.1_pt1 | contig 20425 bp, 21 predicted proteins | sample 3176221 | NCBI WGS metagenome assembly SXGT01 (sample SAMN11356862, study PRJNA531348) | freshwater metagenome | isolation source: freshwater sample F1-120 | place: China: Fuxian Lake, Yuxi | collected 2017-12-25
TAACGAAAATGATCGATCGCCAACGGCACATCCGCCGCCAGGGTTTCACGCACCGCTTTACCGTTATCCCAGGTTTCGGCAACGGCCAATGTTTCGAGGTTAGCCTCGATGCGGTCGGCAATTTTCAGCAACAGATTCGATCGATCCGTCACCGAAGTTTTTCCCCAGGCGTCTTTTGCCGCATGCGCCACATCCAGAGCCAGTTCAATATCTTCAGCGGATGAGCGCGGAATTTCACAGAACACTTTGCCGTTCACTGGACTTAAATTATCAAAGTATTGGCCTTTTACCGGCGCAACCCAGTTGCCGCCGATATAATTGCCGTATCGTGATTTAAAGTGAATTTTACTGTCGGGTTGGTTGGGGGCGATATAAAGCATTTTCTTCTCCATGTGAATTATAGTTATAGATACTGAAGGCTTATCAATCTATCAGTCTCGAACTAACAGTCTTTCTTGTATACCTTCGGCAGCTTAATTGCAAGGGATAGATATATGTTCTCGAATAGTAACAGGCAGACTCAGCTTCCTCGGATAAACGGTAATATCTGAGATTTATGGTAACCCGTCAGCTCGTTGCCAAGCTCCAGCGATAGGGAGTGGTGAGTAGCGACGAATATTTTCGCAAAAGCAGTGGTTTGAATTATAGTTATTTCTTCATTTCAGCGCGTCGAGACCGGATATTTCAGCAACCATGCGCCGCTATTCATTATTTTTTTTAATCGTCATGACGACGGCCTGCCAGCATCTACCGCCTGCGCAACCGATCAGAACCACTGCCGGGCAAGTATCGATTTTAAGCTTGGGCGATTCTTATACCATCGGCAAAGCGGTCGCAGACAATGATCGTTTTCCGATGCAACTGGCGAAAAAATTGACCTCGACGGGAATCCACCTGACGGAACCGCCGCACATCATCGCGCAAACGGGCTGGACAACCGCCGATCTTGCCGAGGCGATAGCCGAACCGTTGCCGAAATACACGCTCGTCACCTTGCTGATCGGCGTCAATAACCAATATCGCGGCGGCGACCTCGCGGATTACAGGCGCGACTTCGCCGGTTTGCTCAGGCAAGCCGCCTCTCTTTGTTCACAAGGCAAAGCTGGGATTATCGTGCTGTCAATTCCCGACTGGGGCGCAACGCCTTATGGGGCTCGTTTTAATTCAACGGAAATCAGCGCCGAAATCGACCGCTTCAATGCGGTCAATCGCGCTGAAGCCGAGGCCAACGGCGTGACCTATATTGATATTACCGGGATTTCGCGGCAAGCCCGCGATTACCCCGGTTTAATCGTCAGCGACGGCTTGCATCCTTCGGCGGAGATGTATCGCCGCTGGGTGGAATTATTATGGCCGGTTGCAAGGAAAAAAATCGCGCTGTTCCGGCAGTCCAAGCCGGGGCTGAGTTCGTGAGGGTAGCGCCTGTTTTTTCCTTAATACAATAAAAACGTACTGCGCGCCGCTTCCCATGCCTGTTCATCGACGCGTGTGATATTTTCCAGATCGCCGGGCGTCGCGTTGCTGTCATCCACCCAATCGCGCAACAATGTCGAGCCGTTGATCACGTCGATGGCCAGACGGTCGAGTTCGTATTCATAGGGAAAATCGCGCCATAACGGGTAATCCGCTTGCAGTGCGCGCAACGCCTTGAAAGCCAGCGCTTGCAGACGCCAGGGAAGGAAAGCCGTCGGATCGTAGGCATTATCATCGACATGAATCTGGACGCCTGAACAAAGTTGGCCAAGATGTTTGTGGAAAGTCGGCTCAAACCAGCAAGCCCGCAAACGGCAGCCGTTTAGCCACTGCGGCGCCATATCCTGCATGGTCTTGATCACGGCCCCCGCATTGATGTCCGGTGCGCCGAATAACTCCAGCGGTCGGGTTGTGCCTCGACCTTCTGAAAGAGTGGTGCCTTCCAGCATCACGGTTCCAGCATAACAGCGGGTCATCGACAGATTGGGCGCGTTCGGGCTGGGATTAATCCAGCAACGCTCACCCAGCGGCCAGCCGTAACCAGGCGCGGCGTCCGGCTCCCAGCCGAGCATCTCGATAACACGATAATCAACATCCAGGCCTAATGTACCGGCAAACCAGCCGGCCAGCTCGCCCATGGTCAGGCCGTGGCGCATCGGCATGGCGCCCGCGCCGACAAAGCTGTCCCCGCCGGGGCGCAATGTCAAGCCCTCCACAGGACGACCGGCAGGATTGGGGCGATCTAGTATCCACACCGATTTTTGGTGGGCCGCCGCCGCTTCCAGCACATAGCGTAACGTGGTAATAAATGTGTAAATCCGGCATCCGAGATCCTGCAAATCCACCAGCAATATGTCGAATGACTCCATCATTGCCGCCGTCGGGCGACGCACTTCGCCGTACAGGCTGAACACCGGGATGCCGAGCGCCGGATCCATGAAATCCGGCGATTCCATCATGTTGTCCTGTTTATCGCCGCGCAATCCGTGCTGCGGTCCGAATGCAGCGCTGAGTGTGATGTCCGGCAAGTTTGCCAGGGCATCCAGGGAATGCGTCAAATCCTGCGTAACCGAGGCAGGATGAGCAAGTAATGCTACTCGCTTGCCTGCCAGAGGCTTACGCAAGTCTGCATCTTCAAGTAAACGGTCGATACCAAATTTCATTGTTTTTAAACTCTACGCAAGAGACGAGGATTTATACGGGCAACGAACACGTAAAGCCCCCTTTATGGTGAAAATCGGGATGCGCCGACGGATGGTGCAATGCCCAATAGGAAAGACTACCGTCGTCGCTTTCAACCACCGCCGATAAGCCGATTTGAAGGGACTTGCCGGCAGTGGCCGGAGGCAAATCAGTCGCCACCAGATACGCGTCCAGTACCAATGAGTCAGACGTGCGGGCCACGCTGATGATCGGTGCCTGACCAATCATCCAGGTTTTTCGAGCCCGGTAATCGCTGAACGCATAAGCTGCCCATTGGCCGGACGGTGAAAAATTGAATTCACGGTATCCAGCCTCTCCTTGCACAGCGATGAATGCTTCGAAACAGGTATGTTGCCACAAACCGTCTTGCGCACCTGGAAGTTCCGAGGCGGGAATACGTATCCGTTTCAGGTCGCCGGTCAACTCATAGCGCAGACGCAAACCCTGTGCAGGCGATAGCGTCATCTTCGCGTCAATGGTCAATGACGCTAAATGGCTGTCTTTTATTGGCGAGAAGCAAACCAGCGTCATTTTTACCATCACCCCGTCTCTATCGACACTCATTCCTTTGAACGCCTTAATTCACCGGGCAAGTAAGCGTTTCGCCCTGACCCGAAGTCGTGTCATAGCGACATACGCTCACCCATTGCAGAACACCCTGGGTATCCTGACGCAAAGCCCAAAAATCGTAATCACCGTATTTACGGTCACCGGCCCTGTTAAGCGCCGTCCAGCCGGTAGCGCCAAAATACAGGTTTGCTGTCTGAGCCAGAATATTTTTATCGGTATTGCGCTGGGCCGCCTTGTTGTAACTGGCGTTCAGCGCCGCTATCCAGAATGCATCGTATGCGGCCAGGGCAAATGCGTCGGGACGCTGGCCGGTCAATGCGAAGACCCGGTCCGACAAGACCTGCCATTTGTCTTTCGACGTTTGCGGCAAGCCCGGAATGGGATTCGGGTAATCCACAGCCATCGCGAATTGCGCGGCGGGCACATCGACCAGTAATGCCGCGCTTAAAGCCACGCCATCGCTACCGTACCATTTGATACTTTTCAATACCGCAATTGGCTCTGCGGCATGAAATAAAGACACGACTTCATCAAAACCGGCGAGGTAAACCGCAACAGAAGCAGCGGCATGCGTTTGTAATGCGCTGTTTACTTGCGCCTGAATCTGTGCGGCTACCGGGGCGAAATCTTGTGTATCGGGATTATAACGAACGCCGGGCATCACCGTACCGCCGGTCGCTTCAAAGCGTTTTTTTAATGAGCTGTGCAGGCCGTCGTTACCGGCATCATGACGCCATACCGGTATCACCACCTGTACATTGCGCGATGTCAGCAATGCCGTCATCGCCTCGCTTTCATGACTGTCGTCAGGCACCAGACGGTAGACCATATCGCCGGGCAAGGCCAGGGTCGATGCGGTGCTGCCCTGACTGATCAGGGGTATTTTCCTGCGATCCGCCAAGTCCTTTAGTTTGCCGACCTCGGAGCTGGATTGCGGACCGACCACCGCCACCACGCGCTGATCGATCAGCTCACGGAATTTTTCTAGTGCTATATCCGGGTCAAGCCGGGTATCGCGCACCAACACATCAACTCGTTTAGCGGAACCATGCGCGGCGAGATAGTGGTTAACATCCCGTTTCGCCATGCCCAACAGCGTCTTGCTCATGTTTCCGAGTGACGACCAGTTTCCTGTCAGCGACAGCAATGCGCCAATCCGAATAGTCGTATCGGGCGTCGTGGCTGCTTCAGCCGAACCTGCGCCGGTCACGGCAAGCGATGCCGCCAATAAGCAGCGTAGTAAAATGGAAGTGCGCTTGTATTGCTTCATAATAGTAGGAATCCTGGGATAAATTTAGGTAGGTATTTCTTTTCGCTAGGTTCATGACAAAAATTAATGCGTTGAAATACCGGCGTTATACCTGGATAACAGAGTATACAAGCAATCAACGTACTGTCGGCAATGATAAACCCACGATCCGGCAGGAACAAGGCCGGAATGGATATGATGGTTTATATATCACCCGCTTTGTTCAGCAGGAGGATGCGATGTACCCAAAAGGATTCTGATTAACTGCAATCGTTATTAAAAATCTGGCGATGGTATCTGAGGCAAATGTTCGATTCACAAGACAGGGTACCTGCGAAAAACCGAAAGTCCGTGGGACGAGTTAGAAAGGTATGGAGAGTGACATTGAACTGATCGGGAAACGGCTTGTGAAAATCAGCAACTCTGGAAAAGAAGATTAATACCAAGCCCTGCTTTCCTTTGTGATTTCCGGCTATAAGGGAATGTAATTACTTGCCTGACATAGGATATATAACCTACGTCAGGCAAACTTTTAAGAAATTATTTTCCTACAACGCCTGCAGCACTATTAGCAGCGTCCTTAGATTTGTCAACTGCAGTAGATGCAGCCTGGTTTGCCGCTTCCACTGGTTTTGCAACTTCTGTTTTGGCTTCTTCAACTGCACTTGCAGCACTGCCTACCGCCGCTTTGGCCGTATCGACAGCGGCAGCTCCGGCATTCTCGGGAACAACTTCCGCCTCTTCAACAGGCTCAGCTTCATTATCTTCCTCCATAGCCTGTTCTCCCTGCGAGCTCTCAGTAGCTGGTGCTGCGCCGGCAGTTGGTGCTGTTACGGGTGCGCTTGTTGCCTCTGGGGCGGGCGCGCTGGCAGCAGCAGGCGCGGCAGGTGCCGGAGCACTGGCTGTAGCAGGTGCCGGCGCACTAGCGGCAGGAGCACCGGCTGCAGGTGCGGCAGGAGCCGGTGCGCTGGCAGCGGGAGCCGGTGTACCGGCGGCGGTTGGAGTTTGCGCGCCTGAAGTTGATTCCTGGCCTTTATCACAGCCGGCCAATAACGCTAAACTCAATAATCCTGTAGTAATAATTTCTTTAGTTTTCATGGTGGTGCCCTAATTATTTTAAGTTTTTGATTAATTTACCTGACAACTTCAAAGTAAATTATAATTAACATTAGCTGATGAATAGCTATCTTGCAATAAAACAACCTTAAATTAAATCCAGTCATTTATGTTTTTTTGAAGATACTGTGTTTGATTTTTAGAATAAAGTTATCCTCGCTTACTTTGATTTGCGAGGTATTACAAGGTTTTTTTACTTAACGGAAGCTGAACGCAAATTTCATTATGGCTGAAGATTTCCCATTTAGTCAGGATTGGGATGATTGCCTCGACGACCGGGATGGTCGGCAACTATTTGGAATTCCTGTGATAAAATTATTTCGAATAGGATTGATTGCTCGACAAAATTTTTGCAAAGGCATCCGCCCGTAACATGCGCTATAATTCCATTAAATAGTTTGACGCCTAAACAGTAAAACAAGCATTGCTAATAATTACTTATCCTAAACACCAACAAGAGCCAACAACGCCATGATGAATTTAAGAGACTTACTTGATGACCCGGACTTTGTTCAATCTGTGCCGTACAGCAAGGCGAAATACAATCCTAACGATATTATTTTGAAAGAAAATGATAACAGTCAAGACGTGTATTTTATCTTGGATGGTGAAGTGCAAGTCAGCACCAACATCGATGGCGACGTCAATAAGTTACTACCCGGCTTGGCGCGTTTGTCGAAAGATGATTTTTTTGGCGAGTTATCCATGTTTGACGGCGAACCACGCAGCGCAGAAGTCACCGCATTAACGGCTTGCGAAATTGCTAAGGTTGACGGATCGCTGATGATCAGCTTTATGGACAGATACCCTGAGAAAGGCTATTTCGTCTTGCGTGAACTTTTTATGCATCTGGTTATGCGCATGCGGCAAAATAATATTCGTACCAAAACGGTATTACAACTCTATTTAAACGAAAAATAATCGTATGATTAAACCAATTCGGTAAATTTTGCGTTGCTTTTTCCTCGACTTTGTCTCGTTGAGGTCCATTGTCAGGGCTTCATCAAATGGCAACGCTTGATTCTCCTTAATTCCAGCATTCAGTAGTTCTTAATAGAGAAGCTGCTGAAGTCTGGAGCTAAGTCACCCTGCTTTATGAGGTTCAGCGGTTTTTATATCCCTGCCCTTGCACCACGTTTTGCCATCTTCTCAAAATCCCCGCTTACTCGATCACAAACGATATAGCGGTTCTAAACCGGAATCATCACCCGATATTGTTTTTTCCCGTGCTTTATTTTCAGCGAAGGCCTGAAACAGTTTTTTGCCCTGCCACTGATCCTTTTCCTTGCCATATAAAACCTGATTCAGTTGCAGGATTTCATCTCTTAATCTGGCGTCGCAAAAGGTTGCGATAGCGCCCAGACTGGTAACATTGAATTTTTGCCGTCCCCATTCAATCAAGACTTCTTTGGCAGCGAGCGCATCGTTGTCGCTACAGGCTTTTTTTAAGTTTTTAACAATATCCTTTAAGTTCGGCGCCTGATTATCACTAACCATCACCGGTGTTTTAGCAGGCTTCCTGGTCAAGAAAAAAATCAGCGTGATCAACCAACCCGATGCTAAAAATACAGAAATCCATATCCAGATAGTATAAGCTTGTTGCGGAGGCGCAATAACCGGTGCCGGTTCCGCTTTCTGCGGTTTTTCAACGACCGCTACGGGAGTTTCCGGCGCTGTTACCGGAGCTTGGGTTCCTGCAAGCGCAATAGCCGTAATTTTTGTTTCAGGAATTCTGGCGACTTCCATCTTTTGGCTTTGGGTATTAAACCAGGGAATTTCTATCGCGGGCAATGTGTAATCTCCCGCTTTTGATGGGATCAACGCTATTTTTTCCTGCCTGAGCGCAACCAGACCTTCCAGCTTTTTTTGCTCCTGCAAAACCGGTTGATCGGGATAGGTTTTTAACTGATCATTGGTATTAGCCGTACTTAGTTCAGGCAACTGACCGACGGTTGTGCCTTTTGCAGAGAGCGTCAGCGTCCTGGTCAAGGGTTCGCCGACTTTCATTTGATTAATGTCACCGGACCATTCCTGTTTCAACTCCAGTTGTTCCGCCGACAGCCAATGCGCCCCTGTAAACGAAGCCGGCGCAGGTTTGACATCCAGTGTTATCTCCTTGGAAGTCACTCGCCGGGTTTGCGTTATCTGGGAGCTAAAGAAGCCGTTAAAGCCGGATCGGTTATTGGTCAGCACTTCAGCTGTCAGCACCAGCGGCTTGATGGTCAGCGAACCGCTTTTTTGCGGAAAAACAGCATATTTGCGCTCGGTAACCGAATAATCCATGCCCTTGACCTGGGTATTATAGTTGCTGTCCTCGCCCAGTTTTTCAATCACGGCGTCGCTGGCTTCCGGTTCATTCAAGCGCGCCTGCGCAATTTCAATTCGGGTAAATAAGCGCAATGTGTAAATAACCTGGGATTGTACATAAGGACTAGCCGGGGTTGCCTCCACCTCCATAAACAAATCTTCATTCGCATCGACATTATTATTGGCTTTCCCCTGAGTCACCAGAATGGACATTGCCTGACTGCTGTCATTACCAAATTTCACCGGCGGAATAATCAGACTGCCGGTATTTTTAGCCATCACATTCAGTGTCCACTGGATCGTCTTGCTGGCTTGTCCGTTAACCCATGACGCACTGCTGCTGTTGCTTTGGCTGATAATCGAGAAATTCTGTTCCAGGGCACTGAAATCAGGTTCACCGTCAGGTGACTCGTTTGCGGTAAAGATTATCTGAAAAGATTCATTGAGGCTGACCGGGTTGCGATCGACCGAAACATTGATTTCTGCCGCAGATACCCAATGGGGTAACGTTGCGAAAGCCAGGTTCAGTATGAACAGGAGAAAAAATAGCGTGGGCTTATCTGATTTAATCTTTAACAATTTTATAGTTCTCATAATGTTCATGGGTCATTGTCGCGCAGGCGATAATCGGTATTTTATTGCGGATAAACAAGTCTTCAAGACAGTAAAAACAGTCATTATGTTCCATAGCCATGTATTCATTGCAACTAAAATCCGATTGCTGAAATAAATTATAAATCAATACCGATGCTATCCGACAAACTCAATGCCTGAGGCTGTATAACAAAAGACCCGCCGCATTATTGTCGTGTAAAATACCGGCTTTGTTTATTCTGTGCGCGGTGACGGTGTGTTAAAAATTAAGACCTTATTTTTTCTTGTTTGCTTGTCAGTTATTTTTCCAGCGAGCTATGCCGCCTCAGTGGCACAACAATGGGCCATGGTGACTGAGCCTGCGAAAATAGCCAACATCGCTCAAAGTATCGGCACTTATAACGGCGGCTGCCTGAGCGGCGCGGTTGCCTTGCCGACCGAGGGCACCGGTTATCAGGTAATGCGTTTGTCACGAAAACGCTATTATGGTCACCCGGACTTGAAACTGTTTATCGAAAATCTGGGGCAAACTGCCGCAGTACAGCGATTGGGCGTATTACTGATAGGCGACTTGGGACAGCCCCGCGGCGGACCGACCTTAAGCGGGCACCGCAGCCATCAGACCGGACTTGATGTAGACATCTGGTTTTTGCTATCCGAACAAGCCGCAAAGCGAAGCCTCAGTATTAGCGAACGCGAGACCTGGGGGGCACCGTCCGTTCTCGCCGGCCATTCGGATGCAATCAATTTCTCGCAGTGGTCCCCCGCTAATGAAAAAATTCTCGAGGCTGCGGCACGGATGCCCGAAGTTGACCGGATTTTTGTCAACCCCAGCGTCAAACGCCAGTTATGTATGAGCAAGACTTCACACGACTGGTTACGGAAAATTCGCCCGTGGTGGAAACATGACGACCACTTTCATGTGCGTCTGAAATGCCCGGCGAACAATAAGGATTGCCGCAGCCAAGAACCGCTGCCTCAAGGCGACGGCTGCGGATCGGATCTGGCGTGGTGGTTCTCTCAAGAAGCCAAAGCACCTGCAAAAAAACCTGAACCATCCAAAGCACCTCCGTTGCCGGCCTTATGCGAGCGTGTCTTGAAAGATCCCGGCAACTATTCCTACCCAAGCACCATCTCCGATTCTCCGAATCCGGGCTATAAAAAATTGAAAATGTGAACTTTTCTGTACCTGAATTTATGAGCCGATTTAACCGCGCACAAACACCATGTTGAGAATTACCGAACTAAAACTCCCGCTCGATCATCCAGAAAGCATGATCAAAACCGCCATACTCAAGCGACTGGGCATCAACGCAGACGAACTTATCGCTTATACGGTGTTCCGGCAAGGTCATGACGCCCGCAAGCGCAACGCGATAGAGCTTGTTTATACGCTTGATATTGACGTAAAAAACGAGCAAGCCGTCTTAGCGCGCCTACACAATGATCCGCAGGTTTCTGTAACGCCCGACACGACTTACCGCTTGGTAACCCAAGCGCCCAAGAATTTGGCTGAGCGCCCCATTGTGATAGGCACCGGCCCTTGCGGACTGTTTGTCGGTTTAATCCTGGCGCAAATGGGCTTTCGCCCGATCATTCTGGAGCGTGGCAAGGAAGTGCGCGAACGGACCAAAGACACCTTCGGCCTGTGGCGTAAAGGTATTTTCAATCCTGAATCCAATGTCCAGTTTGGCGAAGGAGGAGCCGGGACTTTTTCGGACGGTAAACTCTATACCCAGATTAAAGACCCCAACCACTACGGACGCAAGGTACTCACTGAATTTGTCAAAGCCGGCGCGCCGCCGGAAATCCTGCGCGTCAGCAAGCCGCATATCGGTACCTTTCGACTGGTCACGATGGTGGAACAGATACGAGCGACCATTGAATCGTTAGGCGGTGAAATACGCTTTCAAAGCCGGGTCGATGATATCGACATCGATAACGGCCAGGTCCGTGGCGTGATACTTGCCAACGGCGAAACCATAGCCGCCACCCATGTCGTGCTGGCCGTCGGGCACAGTGCGCGCGACACCTTCAAAATGTTATATGATCGCGGCGTTTACATTGAAGCGAAACCCTTTTCCATCGGCTTTCGCATAGAGCATCCGCAATCACTGATCGATACTTGCCGCTTCGGCAAAAACGCTGGCAATCCCTTGCTGGGCGCCGCCGATTATAAATTAGTGCATCATTGCCGCAATGGCCGTTCGGTCTATAGCTTCTGCATGTGTCCGGGCGGTACCGTGGTCGCTGCTACATCTGAAGCCGGCCATGTCGTCACTAACGGCATGTGCCAGTATTCGCGCAATGAGCGTAACGCCAACAGCGGCATCGTTGTCGGCATTACACCCGAGGATTATCCAGGTCATCCGCTTGCGGGCATTGATTTTCAGCGTCGCCTGGAAGCCCATGCTTATCAACTGGGAGGTGCAAGCTACCAAGCGCCGGGACAACTGGTCGGGGATTTTCTTAATCATCGTCCTTCCACGGCATTTGGCTCGGTCTACCCGTCCTATACTCCCGGCGTCCATTTATGCGATCTTGAAACGGCTTTGCCGGACTATGCCATAGAAGCGATACGCGAAGCGCTGCCGGCTTTTGATAAAAAAATAAAAGGTTTTGCGATGCCGGACGCGGTATTGACCGGCGTTGAAACCCGCACCTCTTCGCCGGTTCGCATCAAACGCAATGAATTTTACCAAAGCATCAATACAAAAGGTTTATACCCGGCGGGAGAAGGCGCGGGTTATGCGGGAGGGATACTTTCCGCTGCTGTCGATGGTATTAAGGTAGCGGAGGCGGTAGCTTTGGATATGATGAGCATAAGCCAAGCAACCAAGTAAATGTACTGTTAACCTGGCTAACTTGCTTACACCATGCATTTAGCCGGACCCACCAAAGTTTACCTTGAGCGCTTGGTGGTATTGTAGTTATATGAAGAAACGACGCCGCGTTTATCAAACTTGATTAACAAATCTTCAGTGCTGCTGTCGCTAAACAAGCTGTAGTGATAATCCCCGTAAGTCCACGTTTTCATGCCGTTATCGATTCCGGTTCGCCAGGGCGCTCCGAATGTGGTGTAGATGTCATTCTGGGTGGTTTCTCCAATGCGGATAGTGGGTACCTGACCGGAAGGAAACTCATGCCCGACAGAGGCGCAACCGGAAACCGACAGAAGCATCAACACCGCCAAAATGCAGAAAAATTTACCTGCCAACCCTATAGATCGTGTAGAAATTACAGAACAAAAAACATCAGATTTCATAGACTTGTTATCCGTTTTAAAAAACAGCTATCCTGATAGTAAAATAAAAATCTGTCAAATTTACTATTTTTAATTGCCCCGGGCGGCACAAATACAGGCCGTGTACAGCCTTTTTATCTGTTCTGATTAGCCGAAAATACCGGACGCCCGCAAAACGCGTTGAACACCTCAGAAATAAAATTTAGTATTTAGTCGATACTATTATACAATGACTTTTCCTCCCCCTGAGGAAGCAAGCAGATGAGCCTGCCTGTTTAAATCATGACTATAAACCAATGAGGAAATACACATGAGCGCATCACTCTACGAAAGAATAGGTGGCGAACCCGCCGTTAATGCCGCAGTCGATGTTTTTTACCGCAAAGTGCTTAATGACTCCCGCATCAACCGGTTTTTTGATAATACCGACATGGATCAACAGCTCGCCAAACAAAAGGCGTTCTTTACCATGGCTTTTGGCGGCCCCAACAACTATACCGGCAAGGATATGCGCAATGCCCACGCCGCTTTGGTAAAAAGAGGCCTGGACGCTTCCCATTTTGATGCGGTCATGGAACACCTGGGCGCAACGCTAGTCGAGCTGAACGTACCGAACGACCTGATAGCGGAAGCCGCCGGTATTGCAGAAGGCGCAAGGGCAGATGTTTTAGGCTTGTAAACATTTTTTATGCCGACTCCGTGATTTCCTTACCCGAAACTATGGAGTCGGCTGACAAAAATGTATAAGGTAATTTGACCATGACATCAAATTCGATTTAGTAAAATGGATAGCGGGCATGTTACTGGCGCAAGCAGGTTTAATTGCTGCGTTGGTCAAGCTATTAGAGGGAGCATGAAATAAAGCTTCATTTGTTCCCTCTCTCCCGCAGTGAGAGGGAGCACAATGTCCCTGCAGACTTCCATACACTCACAAAGCCCCCGCCTGTTTAAGCAAATTAAAAATATTCTCAGCCATCAACTGATAACCTGCATCATTGGGATGAGCTATATCCGATCTTAAATCTTTGTTGCCGAGAATATCCGGCAGGGTGTTGAGATCAGCAGGAACATGGTCGGTTTCTGCAACGGTTTGGTAAAAGTCCGCGCTATCCAGCAGGAACAGGTTGGGCTCGGGGACGCCGAGCATCAGCACGGCTATCCCGCGGTTTTTGGCTTCCGCTATCATTTTCCTGAGGTTCTCAGCGGTTTGTTGGCCGGGAATTTTCCGGAGCATGTCGTTGCCGCCGTGTATCAGGATAAGCAATTTCGGTTGATATTCATCCAGCAATTCCGGCAGGCGTTTAAGCCCGTCTTCGCTGATTTCGCCGGGTACGCCTTCATTAATGACTTCGCGTGTAGCCAGAGCGGCCAGAATACTGGGATAATCATGACCGCTGGATGCGCCTGTCCCGTAAGTCAGACTGTCGCCAAACGCCAGTATGACGGCATCGTCAGGCAGTCTGGTCAAGGTTTCGGGAGGCTTGCTGCAAGCGGTCAGCAAGCCAATGAGCAGCAACAGGTATATTTTCATCATTCGGGATGGCTCTCATGCAAAAAAATGTGTTGATTACCGGCGCGGCTAAACGCATAGGTGCGACTTGCGCGCGATTATTACATAGCGAAGGCTGTAATATTTTTTTACATTATCGCTCTTCAAAGGAAGAAGCGTTGCAACTTTGTCGGGAATTGAATCAACTTCGCCCCGATTCGGCAAAAATAATGCAGGCCGATTTGCTGAACATGAATGAACTGGAAGGCCTCGCTGCTGAAGCCGGCATGGCCTGGGGCGGGCTGGATGCGCTGGTGAATAATGCGTCCTCTTTTCATCCCGGCTCAGTCGCTGAGGTCAGTGAACAGCACTGGGATGAGATGCTCGGCAGCAACCTGAAAACACCGTTTTTCCTGGCAAAATGTCTGGCCGGTGTTTTAGCGGAGCACAACGGCTGTATCGTTAATATTGTCGATATTCATGCCGAGCGCGGCCTCAAGGATTATCCCGCATACAGCATCGCTAAAGCCGGCCTGGCCGCGATGACCCGGATTTTAGCCAAGGAACTGGCGCCTTTGGTCAGGGTAAACGGCGTTGCGCCGGGCGCCATTATCTGGCCGGAGCATGACTTATCCGAACAGGGCAAGCTGGATATTCTGGAGCGAGTGGCGCTAAAACGTTGCGGGGAACCGCTGGATATTGCCAAGGCCGTGTTGTTTCTGATTAAGGATGCCGATTATATCACCGGGCAAATAGTGACGGTCGACGGAGGCAGGACTTTATTTTGTTAACGTCCAGGCGGGGGTGATACGTTTTTGTTTGAGATCGGTCTTGTCGAACTTTTCCCAAAGATCGGCATAGGTTAAGTGACTGACCGGGTGTCCCAAAGTCGGGGCAATTTCCGCCAAAGGCTCCAGCACAAAGGCATAGCGTTCAATTTCGTCGCGCGGTATTCGCAGGCGTCCGTCGTTGACGATCATGTCGCCGTAGAGCAGCAGGTCGAGATCAAGCGTTCTGGCGGAGAACTTTTTGCTGTCGCGGGTACGGCCATTATCCAGCTCAATTTGCCGTAGCTGTTTGGCGATCTGCTTTACTTCCAGATCAGATTCAAATCCCACAACCAGGTTATAAAACACATCGCCGGAAAACCCTATCGGCTCGGTTTCATAAACACTCGAAACCGCCAGTTTACCGAAGCATTGCTCCAGCGCCTGCAAGCTGGCAAGAATATTTTTATCCTTGTCAATGTTGCTGCCTATACTGATGTAGCCTATGTTCATGAGGTTTTTACTCCTCGTTCGATGATAATGCCGACATCACTGGCCCCGCGAATGGCGCCTTTTTTATTCAGCGTTATTTTCACCCAGGGAACATTAAATTCATTACGAATAATATTGGCTATTTCAACGATCAATTTTTCAACCAGAAAGAAATGACTCTCTTCGACAAACGAAATGATTCGTTTGGAAACTGTTTTGTAATCAAGCGTGTATTGAATATCATCAGTTTCGGCGGCTTTTTCTATGTCAAAAGCCATCTCAATATCGAGCACAACCGTCTGCCGGGTTTCCCTTTCCCACTCGTAAATGCCGATGATGGTTTGAATTTCAAGTCCGCCTAAAAATATGATGTCCATAGTGATTTCCGGTATGATGCGCGCTTTTATAAAATGCTAAGTATCAGGGAAACGCCCCTGGCTTACAAGTTCTGAATGATTAAAGGTGCATAATGATTGAATGGTTGTTAGTTCCGGCGGCCTATCTGATAGGCTCAATTTCCAGTGCAATTATTACTTGTCGATTAATGGGGTTGCCTGATCCGCGCGAACAGGGCTCGGGTAATCCGGGAGCTACTAATGTGATGCGCATAGGCGGAAAAAAAGCAGCGGGCATCACCCTGGTTGGCGACACGTTAAAGGGCTTTATTCCTGTGTACATTGCGAATTTGCTGATGGTGCCGACCGAGCTACTGGGCTTAGTTGGTATTGCCGCCTTTATCGGCCACCTGTACCCGGTATTTTTCAGTTTTAAAGGCGGCAAAGGCGTTGCGACATCGATGGGCGTTTTGTTCGGTCTATCCTGGCTGCTCGGTCTTGCGTTCACGGGAACTTGGTTACTGATGTACAAGGTAGGCAAGATTTCATCGCTATCCGCACTGATCGCGTCTATTTTATCGCCGATTTATGCCTGGTTTATCATAGGTAATCAAGCTATAGTCGCAGCATCCCTGATGATGATGGTGTTCTTGCTATGGCGGCATAAGAGCAATATTCAGCGCTTGCTCAATGGCGAAGAAAAATTGATTTAAAAACCCGACAGTTCACTCATCGGCCAGCGTGGACGGGCAAAAATGTCCAGTCCTTGCTGTTGCCCGGCCAATAATCGCTGACATCCTGCGTAGGCAATCATGGCGCCGTTATCGGTACAAAACTCCAGCCGCGGGAAATAAATCCGGACATTTTCCTTATCAACCATCTCTGTCAGGGATGCGCGAATTTGCTTGTTCGCGCTGACACCACCGGCGATGACCAGTGTTTTTAATCCGGTTTGCTGCAAAGCCCGTCGGCATTTTATAGTCAGCGTATCGGCTACCGCCTGTTGAAAAGCGGCGGCAACATCGGCTTTATCCTGTTCGGTTTTTTCAGAGGCATTAAATGTATTTAAGGTAAATGTCTTTAAACCGCTGAAACTGAAATCCAATCCGGGACGATCGGTCATGGGACGCGGAAACTTGAATTGCGGCTTACCGTGTTCCGCAAGTGCAGATAACTTAGGGCCGCCCGGATAACCCAAGCCCAACATTTTTGCCGTTTTATCAAAGGCCTCACCTGCCGCATCATCCAGCGATTCACCTAATAATCGGTAGCGCCCGATGCCTTCGACTTGCACCAGCAGAGTATGTCCACCGGAAATTAACAAGGCGACAAAAGGAAATTCCGGGGGGCTTGCTTCCAGCATCGGAGCAAGCAAATGACCTTCCATGTGATGCACTGCAATAGCGGGAACCCGCCATGTCCAGGCCAGGCTTCTGGCGGTTGCCGCCCCCACCAGCAAGGCCCCCATCAATCCAGGCCCCGCCGTGTAGGCAATGCCGTCAATATCTATACCGTTCAGGTGGCTTTCCTGCAAAACCTGCTTGATAAGAGGCACTAATTTACGAATGTGGTCGCGTGAAGCCAACTCGGGAACAACGCCGCCGTATTCGCTGTGCATATCAATCTGGCTATATAAAAGATGGTTTATCAACCCCTGCCCGGCATGATAAACGGCAACCCCGGTTTCGTCACAAGATGTTTCTATGCCTAAAACGTACATGAAGTTTTATAAAATTGAGTTTTTGAAAATTATAAAAGTAAAGGTATAATTAAAAGTTCTGTTTGTTCTGTAGGATCTAAGTGTCCTCACTTTTAGATATTAACATAGTTGGATCATAATAATGCCGTCAGTGAAAATTAAAGAAAACGAACCCTTTGACATCGCAATTCGTCGTTTTAAACGCGCTTGTGAGAAAGCCGGTGTATTAGCCGAAGTACGCCGTCGTGAGTTTTATGAAAAACCAACCGCAGAGCGTAAACGCAAAGGCGCAGCGGCTGTTAAACGCCACTTGAAAAAATTGGCGCGTGAACGTTATGCGTTGAAAAACTTGCGTCGCGGCCGTCCCGCCCTGTAAGTGATATGACCGACTTATTAACGGATCGCATCAAGGATGATATGAAAGCCGCCATGAAAGGCGGAGACAAGGCCAGACTCGGTGTGATTCGGTTAATTTTGGCCGCTCTTAAGCAGGTTGAAGTTGACGAACGAATTACGCTCGATAATGAACGGGTTATCCTGATTCTTGACAAAATGCTCAAGCAGCGTCGCGAATCTATCCGCCAGTTTTCCGATGCCGGCAGACACGATCTGGTTGCAATAGAAGAAGCCGAAGTTCTGGTCATTCAGGATTTTCTACCGAAAGCGCTTGCTGAATCAGAAATCGACGCCATGATCAAGGAAGCGATATCCGAATCGGGTGCGGAATCCGTCAAAGATATGGGCAAAGTCATGGGCTTGCTGAAAGCAAAAATGCAAGGTCGCGCAGACATGTCGATTGTAAGCACCAAGATAAAGGCTGCGCTCGCTGGATAATTGCTGTTTGTCCGGGTAAGGTTATGTCCGGCGGTAGAATTCCTCGCGACTTTATTGATGAGCTGTTGGTGCGGGTTGATATAGTCGACTTAATCGATTCGCACGTCCCTCTAAAAAAAACGGGAAACAATTATGTTGCCCGCTGTCCCTTCCATACCGAAAAAACTCCCAGTTTTTCTGTAAACCGTAACAAGCAATTTTTCCATTGCTTCGGCTGCGGCGCGAGCGGCAACGCCATCACCTTCCTGATGGACTTCAGCCACCTTGATTTCGTTGAAGCGGTTGAAGATCTGGCGGGATTTGCCGGGATCGCAGTACCCAGAGAAGCTGTCGATTACCAGCCAACTCAAAAGAAAGAAGACTTAAACAGCCTGTATGCACTGATGGAACAGGTAGCGGCTTTTTATGTGAAGCAACTGCGATCAGGCGATGAAGGAAAAAAGGCCGCCGAGTATTTAAAAAACCGCGGCGTTGGCGGCGAATGCGCCGGTAATTTCATGCTCGGTTACGCACCCGATGAATGGAAAGCGCTGGCAAGCCGATTTAATCAGCAAGCATTAATCGACACCGGCTTGCTGATCACCCATGAAAACGGACAAATTTATGACCGTTTTCGTGGCCGGATTATGTTTCCAATCAGGGATAAACGCGGACGCATTATAGGCTTTGGCGGACGAGTACTTGATGATTCTTTACCAAAGTACTTGAATTCTCCCGAAACATCCCTATTTCATAAAGGCAAAGAAGTTTACGGCTTGCATGAGCTCCTGCAAAAGACTACCAAACCGTCGAGAATCCTGGTTGTCGAAGGCTATATGGATGTTATCGCCCTGGCCCAATTTGGCATTCATTATGCCGTTGCAACCCTGGGAACATCTGTATCGCCAGCACACCTTGATTTACTGTTCCGGTTTTCATCGGAGCTGGTATTTTGCTTCGATGGCGACAAGGCAGGCAGAGAAGCCGCATGGAGAGCGATAGCATCGATTTTTCCGTCCTTAAAAGGCGGAAGACAGATTCGCATTATGCTGCTACCCCAAAACCATGACCCGGACTCACTGGTACGCGAAGAAGGGCTGGACAAATTTACCGAACGCGTACAAACAGCCCAAGTTTTGTCGGATTATTTTTTCGAACATTTTTCCAAGGATTTAAAGCTATCCGAAATGGAGAGCCGCTCCAGCCTTAGAAATGAAGCCGAATCCTATTTGAAGCAACTTCCCGTCGGAGCGTTCAGGGAAATGATGTTTGAAAAATTATCCAGTTTGACTAAACAACATATTCTGGATAATGAAGCTATAATTGCTTATAAAAATCAGGAAAAAAAGCATCGATTAAAAAGCGGCCGACCCTCGCTACCAAGCCTTGTAATCGCATTATTGCTTCAAAACCCGAAATTTATTCAGATAGTTGAACAAACAGAAATTGATTGGGACCAATTGGAATTTGACGGTGTCGAAAAATTTAAAAACATCCTGCAACTGATTGCGGATAAAAAACCGACAAATTATGGCGTACTGTTAGAAGCATTTCGAGACCATCCTGATGAAGCGATTGTTAAAAAACTGGCTTCATTGGATTTATTGATCCCCGAAGACGGGGCGGAAGTAGAATTTTGTGATGCCCTAAACAGACTGCTTACACAGGCCAAATCCGCCAATCTGGACCGATTGTTGGCTAAAGACAAGACTCAGGGACTGGATCTTCAGGAAAAAGAAATGCTAAGGAAAATATTGACGAAAAAATAGTTTGATGTAAAAAAATAAAAGTTTGTAGTATAATTTGCTGTTCAGCGGAGCCTAGCTGAATACGGTATTCAGTGAGTAAATGATGAATCAAGAACAACAACAGTTTCAACTTAAACAATTAATAGCCAAAGGCAAGATTCAGGGCTACCTGACCTATGCCGAAGTTAATGATCACTTGCCCAGTGATATTGTTGATCCTGAGCAAATTGAAGATTTCATTGGCATGATCAATGAAATGGGGATTCAGGTTCACGAAGTTGCACCGGATGAAGACTCTCTTATTACAGATTCTGCTGCTGTCACAACAGATGACGAAGATGCGGAAGAAGTCGCTGCGTTGGCGTCAGTTGACAGCGAATTCGGCAGAACCACCGACCCGGTACGCATGTATATGCGGGAAATGGGTTCAGTGGAGTTATTGACCCGTTCCGACGAATTAAAAATCGCCAAACGCATTGAAGAAGGCCAGCAGCAACTTGTCCGGGCTATTGCTCGATCCAGCGTTGTTGTAGAAGACTTTATACAATCGTTTGATGCTATTTCCGGTGAAGAAGGCGGCATCCGCCTGACAGATTTGATTTCGGGATTTGTCGACTTAAACGAACCGGAAGATCTTATCAGCGCCCAGAACGTCAACGACATTGTTGAAGACGCCGCTGTAGAAGATGAATTGAAAGGACTTAATTACGAAGAAGTTCAGGAAAAAGTCGAAGCGCTGAGAAAGCAGCTAAAAACAGCCACCTCCGCTATTAAAAAGTACGGCTATACCAGTGATAAAACAGAAAAGGCTTTTGAAACTCTGGCTGATTTATTCATGGAGTTCAAATGGGCATCACACTATTTAAAAAAATTGACGTCCATTATTCCTAACGGGATCGCCATTGTTCGAGAACAGGAAAGGTTGATTCTTGATATTTTTGTTAAAGATGCAAAAATGCCGCGTAAGGACTTCATCGCCTCGTTTACAGAGCATGAGTCCGATCCAGAGTGGCTGGACCAACATCTCAATTCAGAACAAGGATACTCGGAAACTTTAAGGCTGCACGAAAAGGAACTAAGAAAAGCCCAAAAGACACTGTCTGACATAGAAGCGGAATATGGCTTGACCATTAGCGGCTTAAAAGATATTAACCGTCGCATGTCGATAGGCGAAGCCAAGGCAAGACGCGCCAAAAAAGAAATGATCGAAGCAAATTTAAGGCTGGTTATTTCTATTGCTAAAAAATATACTAATCGCGGATTACAGTTCCTGGATTTGATTCAAGAAGGTAATATCGGTTTAATGAAAGCCGTCGACAAATTTGA
>SXGT01110834.1_pt1 | contig 20420 bp, 16 predicted proteins | sample 3176221 | NCBI WGS metagenome assembly SXGT01 (sample SAMN11356862, study PRJNA531348) | freshwater metagenome | isolation source: freshwater sample F1-120 | place: China: Fuxian Lake, Yuxi | collected 2017-12-25
CTTGATCGCTTCCTGCGACGCGATTGGACCCATCGCCAGGCTCTGCGTAGTTACCGTGACGGTCTCCATGACCGCTTCGCCGGCCGCGTCCGTGACCGGGTTACCCTCGGCGTCGAGTTTCGGCGCGTCGTAGCTCCGCGGCTCAAGCGTAGTCACTTCCTTATAGGGAGCGAAGTTCTGGATGCTGCCTTGGCTGGCGTGAAAGAGAGCAATCACGAACGCGATGGGCAGCAGCAGATAGACCGTGATGCGATACATGTCCACCCAGTAGTTGCCAATTGTCGGCGACGACTGCCGCGAAAATCCGCGGATGAGCGCGAACGCACCCGCAATGCCCGCCGCGGCCGACAGGAAGTTCTGGACCGCCAGCGCGAGCATCTGCGTTAGATAGCTCATCGTCGCCTCGCCGACGTAACCCTGCCAATTCGTGTTCGTCAGGAACGAAACCGCCGTGTTGAACGACGACCCCGGCGAAACGCCAGCGAAGCCTTTGGGGTTCAGCGGCAGAATGCCCTGCAGCCGCTGCAATCCATATACGAAGAATACGCCCACCACGTGAAACAACAGGAAGGCGAGCGCGTATTCGCGCCAGCTCATCTCGCGCGCTTCCACACCGCACGCGCGCAGCACGGCCGCATCGACTTTTTCCAGGCGCTTGAACGGAGCCGCCTGACCGTAGAGCCGGTGCATGTACGCACCGACCGGTTTCACGGTCGCCATCAGCAGTGCCAGGAACAGCACCAGAAGCGCTATGAATTGAATGGTCATGTCAGATCCGCTCCGCGTTCAACAACGCATGGACGAGATAACCGATCAGAAATACCGTTACGATCGCTCCCGCCCAAACCATGAGTGTCATGACGACCTCCGATCCGACAACCAGGCGCACATTTCGATAAAAAGCCACATTGCGCCACCGAACACCACCAACAAACCGCACCATAGGATGTCCATACCAGCTACCTCTCCATTGTCTTCAAACGAAATCACTCTACCCCGTTAGATAAAAAATAGGTGCAAAAAGCACTGCGCACGGCGTTAAAATGTTGTAAAAAAACTAGCCAGCTCTCCACCGGGACGACTCTCTCTTCTGCCGACTTGCGCATCACAGGCATTTCTCATGCCATACCTGCAGCCTGTGATTGCGCCGGATTTATGCATCTCCGAGCCTTAATAGGTGTATTAATCAGATCCGCTCAGCGCACTACTGCCCGTTAACCAGCCGCTAACACAACGAGTCAATACGTTTTATGCATGGCGAGCGTCGGCTTAACTAGCGGATCTGCTGTGGATGTATCGACGAGGCGGGACGGCCAAGAGGTCTTTTATACGACGTTGCTGGCGGGAACGGTGTTGGATGCTACACCGCGAATGAAGAGTTCAACCCACGTCCCATCAAGCCGACCATCTTTCATCATAACTCCATCCTCGTATAGAGGAAACCGAGCATACTCTAACTCTCCTTCGCGTTGCCCTCCTATCTGTTTGCACAATCGTTATGCCGGGTGTAGTGTCTTTACAGAGTCCAACGACCGCGTTTTAAACGGCCTACTGATTCCGTCAAGACCGGGTGCAAAAAATGCCGCGAATACTCGCAAGCATTGGCACGTTGCGGAGAGCATTTGCCCCAGCCTTGTCCGCGGGCGGCTTAGCCTATTTGGCGGGACTCCTCGTCGGTGTAGTGCCGATATGCTCGGCGGCACAATCGAACGAAACCTCTGCACTCGCATTTTCGAATGATCCTACGCCTCTCGAGATGCACCAGGAAATTGAACGCCCATCCCGGTTTCTCGATCTTTCGGCGGCGAAAGACCGGCTCGATGCGCAAGTGTCTCGCATGGGTGGATATCCGGCCTGGACCGCTTCTCTATCTTCGTGGCGCGAGGAAGCCGGACAACTCATCAGTCTCGAGGATCAGATCGCCATCGTTGGCCTGGACAAGCATCTGTTCACACGCGGCGGGGTCGAATATGTGCTGGACGACTCCCTTGTCTACATGCCAACTGCGGAGCGTGCGTTCGACGTCATTTGCGCATTTCACAAGTTGCTGCAGTCGCGTGGTGTCGATCTAATACTTGTTCCTGTTCCATCCCGCGAGGAAGTGTATCCCGACAAATTGTCCGCGGCGTGTCCGTCGCACCTCATGGTGTCGCCTCAATCTACCCAGTTTCTGCAAGCACTATTGGACGTGGACGTTGAAGTCGTGGATCTGCGTGAAGCATTTCTCGATGAACGCGAGAAACACGACGAACTCCTGTATCCGATTGCCGAAATACACTGGGGCACATACGGCATTCGGCGCGCCGCCGCAGAAATTGCGCCGCGGTTGCAGCGGTATACATCAACGTCAAGCGAGAAACGGGTGGTCTACTTGGAGAAACTAACGCGAATTACGAGAGAGGGAGCACTGGTCCCCTATCTTCCCGCGGAAGCCAAGGCCGAATACCCAGCCGCCGAATGGGATGTCATTCAGGTGTTGAACCCAGATGAAAGCCAATATCAGGACACGGAACAATCGCCCGTCGTCGTTGTAGGAGATAGTTTCACGATGCGTTATATCAACCAAGCGGGCCATCTAAGTGCACACATTGCCAAAGAACTGGGGTTTCCGGTTTCTACCCTGTCCAAGAAAGGCGATGGGCCTCAATCACTTCGCATGCTGACCGTCAAGGATCCGAAAAATCTCGCTTCTCGACGCGTCGCCGTCTGGGTGATCTCTTCTATTTGCCTTGGCGACCGATACGCGGATCAATGGCATATGCCACGACCATTGCCGTAGCGCAGACTGATCCCATTGCGCAAAACTACAGCGCTCTGCCGAAATCACTCCTTGATGCCAAACTGCCTCAATTTGTCATACGCGGTGGAGCGAGAGATGCCCAGGGCCTGGGCCATAGCGCTTATGTTTTGATCGAAATGGCGGAATGCGCGATCCAGGTGCCAGCGCTCGATGTCTTCCAGCGAAGCGTTTGTGGGCGGACAGTCACCTTCCGGCGGGTTGCCGCCCCAAAACATTACATCGTTCTCGGGGATGGTGTCAGACGCGGCGAGCACTGCCGCGCGCTCGACACAGAGTTTGAGTTCACGCACGTTTCCCGGCCAATCCCATTGCCCGAGCCGCCGCAATGCGCCGGTTGAAAACTTCCTTGCGCGAGTCCGGCCGGCTGTGGCCAGTTCATTCAAGAAGTATCCTGCGAGATCAGCAATGTCCTCGCTCCGTTGGCGTAGCGGCGGCAACTGAATCTCATAGCCAGCCAAACGATGATACAAATCGTGGCGAATGGCGCCCGTACCCTCACGCCCACCCGTAGGGCGATTCGTGGCGGCCAGAATGCGGACGTCAGCGGTTACGTCGCGCGTGGCGCCGATTGGCCGATAAGTCCCGGCTTCGACCACGCGCAGCAATCTCGATTGGAAATCCGGAGGTAGATCTCCGATTTCATCCAGAAAAATAGTGCCCCCCTGGGCCTCGGAAAAGTATCCTTCGCGACTTTCATTTGCGCCAGTAAACGCACCCTTGCGATGTCCGAATATCATGCTCTCGAACAAGTCACGCGGGATCGCGGGACAGTTGACGACAACATAGGGCCGATCAGCACGGCTGCTCATGTTGTGGATGAGGCGGCTCACGAGTTCCTTGCCGGTGCCCGTCTCACCCAGCACGAGTACGTTCAAGTTCGAAGCGGCTACGCGCTCAAGGCGATCCCGCAGCAGGCGCATGGCTTCGCTGCGACCCACGAGGGCGCTGGCGATGTCGGTCGCGCCAGTCCACCGGTCCATGTCGCGGGCGGCCTGTTCGCTCCGCTCGAGTGCACGATAAAAAGGTGCGAAGGCGTGAACCAAGGCCACGAAATAATGGAACCCGGAATCACCCGCCGATCCCTCGCCTCTCGAAGGGATCACCGCCGCCACAGCGCCAAATACCGTGCCGTTAAGTCGCATGGGTGCGGCCATCAGGATCGCCATCGAACCATCACGCATCTGAGTCCCGGCGAGCACCCCGCGCTGCTGGCGACGAACCTGGACGAGCGTCTCGACGGGAAGCGCCAAATCGGCAGCCCCCCGCTCCGCACGCACGGCGATCTTTCCATCTTCACCGTGAAAAAGAACGATCCAGCTGGCCACGCTCGCCGTTTCCGACTCGACAATCTGATGAAGCATCGCGCACAGGTCTGCAGAGCTCTTCGCCTTGCTGAAATTTCTCGCACATTGAACGAGCGACTTGAAGGATTCAATCCCCCCGTTGCCCTTGTCGCTTTTCGCTTTAGGCGCGTAGTAGGGCGTGTCCTCGGCGGAAATCGTTTTGGGAGTGGTACCGTCGTCATACTGAGCGATGCCGCGGGCGTTTTCGTCCACTTCGCCAACGAGAAAAGTGTGATCGCCAATCTTTATTTCGTCCCCGACACCCAATGCGCCGCCGTGACGTTCACAACCATTTACTTGCGTCGTATTGGCGCTACCGAGATCCTGAAAAAGCACAGCACCCTCGGCCACCCACAATTCACAGTGGCGGCGCGAGACCAACGGATCGAAAACGATGAGGTCGCAATCGCGCCCACGGCCGATCACGAGACGGCGTTCCGTGAGTGCCCACTGGCGCTTCGGCCCGGCACTCGATTTCATCAGCAACGCGTACGTAGATCCCATTTTCTTAGTCCTTGAGCTTTAGCGAAACGTAAAGGTCCGTGCGATATCTTTGATCAGTGTGCCCCGGCTGCTGGATTCCTGAAACCGCCACAATTCTGTGCCGTGCGAACCGTCATCGTGCGCGAAAAACAGACTATCACGAAACGGCACGGCCGCTGGCGCGCGGCCAACATCCACCGGAAGTGGTGCGATGTCGCGGAGCATGTATGTACCGGACGTGGTACCGTCTGAGGTCCACAGCTCGGCCCCGCCGGTGGTTCCTTGTGCGCGAAAATAGAGTCGCCCATTCCAGACCGTAAGCCCCGACGGGTCAGAACCACCGCTGCCCGGTAAAATGTCCTCTACGGCATGCAGGTCGACCCCTCTCATGATCCATACCTCTTCGCCGTATTCCGGCGTGTACGCAATGAAAAACAGCAGATCGCCCATGGGTGTAAGTTCGCGCGGAGCGCTGCTGGATTTGATAGCCAGATCGGATATAAGCCGTGTGCCTTCCAGCGTGCCGTCGCTGCCCCACAGCTCAACACCGTGCGTGCCGTCATCGGCGCGAAAATAGACCTCATCGCCGAGCAAGGTCAGATCCTGCGGATCGGAACTCGCGGGGCCGGGGAAAATATCGCGTACGAGCCGGGTACCTGTCGCGCTCCCGTCTGTAGCCCATAGTTCGGTCCCGTGCTCGATATCGTCAGCCACAAACAGCAAGGCATCGGGTGTGGCGGTCAAGTGTTGAGGAGAGGATGAAGGATTCCGGCCGCCATCGCTGTTGATATCGGCGAGTAGTTCGATTCGGCTGGGGTTGTAGGAGGTCTTGAACAATTCGCGCCCGTAAAGCGGGTGTTTGGCAGCGAATACAATCCAATTCTGATAACGCACAGTCGACGAAGGTTCGGCGGATTCACCTCCCGGAACAAGATCGTCGAGCATTCTTACCCCGTCCGGACCGGCAATATACATCTCCTCTCCGATTTGCGGGTTATTCGCGCTGAAGAACATGAGATGATTGAACACACGAAACGCGTAGGGGTCTGAGTCACCCGGTCCGGGATTCAGATCCTGCAGCATGCGAGTAGACTCTGGCGTACCGCCGGAGAACCAAAGCTCACGCCCGGTCCCCTCAGTCGTCGCGATGAAATAGATGCCTGTATCCGCGACGGTCAAGGTGCCGGGATCGCTACCGCCCCCTCCGGGGAAAATATCCTTCACCAGGACCGTTCCCTCAGGAGTTCCGTCAGTCGACCAGAGTTCGCGTCCAAACTTGGGCGTTTGCGCGGCGAAGTACGCACGTCCACCAAACGCGGCGAACTGACTCGGTGCTGAACCTTGGACTCCAGGCATCAGGTCGGCGAGAAGCCGCGTTGATTCCGCCGTCCCATGGGTAATCCACAACTCGCCGCCGGCTTCACTAGACACTCCGTGAAAAACTGCTTTATCGCCAAGCCCAAGAATTTCACCGGGCCCTTCCCAGACTCTCGTCACTTCATGCGTGCCTGCGACGGTACCATCGGTGATAAAAAGTCCTGCGATGAGTCCGTTCTCCGCGGCCCGAAACAAGACGCGATCTCCGAGACGCCCGCTGGTAAATCCTGTAAAACGAATTGCATACGGATGGGACTTGAGCGATCCGAGCGGGAGCGTTCCTTCCGAGGTTCCATCGGTGATCCAAAAGTCGCCATCCTCCAGCATCCCATTGAAGACCAGGATGCGTCGTTCGCCGATATCGAAGCAGGGGGCATAATAATTTGCCGAACGGCCACTGACTGGCAGAACGAGCTTCTGCGTGTTCTCAGCGGTCCCATCGCTGCTCCAGACTTCACCCACGCCCCCGTTCTCAACACGAAAGACAAGACGCTCACCGGCGTTACTGAATTTGGAGAGCGCAGTGCCGTCGGGCCCGGGCGTGATGTCCTTCACCAGTTCCGGTGTCGCGTCCAGGTCCCGCAAGAACCAAAGTTCCGTTCCATGGATACCATCATCAGCAGAAAAATACAGCCGATCGCCAAGCACGAACAGGTTCTCGGGTTCTGATGAAGGCGGCTCATACCGGGACCTTGAAGGCGCCTGCGCAAGAGAGACGCTAGCGACTCCAAGCATCGCAATCATTACCAAGAAATATCGAAGCATCTTTATCGCAAGCATCCACTTAGGATTCAGTGCTTCCGAACGATATCAGGGCGCCGTGGGCCAGGTTACGCACATCGGCGTCGCCCCAAAGGACTCTGGATTTCGCTTCTCCCGCACCATCTGCCCCCTGAAGCACTAGATTAAATCGCCACGGCGCGGCCGGTGGTGTATCGAAGGGTACGCGGATTTCGATGACCCACTCGGATACGTCGCCAGAAGTTGCGATTTCCCAGCCATCGGGAAAGCGGACCTCCGACTCGCCTGTGAAAAATTGACGATCAGTGACACCTGTGTCAGAAACCTTGAAAATCCCGCGAGGCGCCCATTGGGGAGGATTCGACACGCCGAGCATGATTCCAATTGTTGCATTCACAGCATTCTCGCCCTGACGCGGCGTTCGAAATCCCATATACAGCCCCGCTGAGGTCTGGCGAACTATAATCCGCGAACCGGATACCGCAACCGATTCGCCAATCCTCCCGCTTGCGTCATAGATGGGCTCACGCCACGTCAATTCGTCGAGTTTGCCGTCAACGATTGGCGCTGCATCGTCGCTCAATAGCGGAGCACTGAGTCGCTGTCCGACGGCAGGCAAGTTGTTCGTGATGGCCCGAGCCAAGGGCAAATTTCGGGGACTCATCTCGCGATAAACAAGTGTCGGGATTAGCTGGGCACTTTCCAGTTTGCGCAGAAAGTCTTCGCGTGATTGGACGCGAGACTCCGGTTCGATAAGAAAACTCGATTCGTGTGTGGTTCGATGGGATCTGCTTTCGAATTTCAAGATTGCAGCCATCACTTGCCGGCCTTGTTCCCAACGCCCTCCACCCGATACAGAGCCCTGCTCGAATCCGCGTCCCAGTGGTGACGCGAATCCAGCCCATTCGCCTGCGAACCGTATACCGTCGGGAGATTCATCAATGGTCATCCGAAGCACCGCTACTGAGTTATATCCGAGGACGACCCTGGCCTCGCCCGCCGCAGCAGGCGCAATCCACCAATGCCAATTGTTCTCTCCCGCGGAATCGAGCGTAGATGCATAATAAAATTGATCGCTGGAGGCTGCTTGCGTTGCAGAAATAACTGCCGAAATTTCATTCCCCGAGTCCGCTGAAATTTTGGCTGGTGTACGCGGCAATGCAAGATAGGCCCCGGTCGCCGCGGCCGCGATTGTCAGAAGACTCAACGCAGCAACCCAACGCCGTCGGGGATTTAAAAGGCGTAAACTTCTCTTACCCGATCGCGAACGGCTTCGGCTAAAGATTTGGGCCGCGGTCTTCCGCATGCTACGCCGAACCGTGGACCCTTCCGGTGAAATCACCAGCTCGGGTGCCCCTTCGAGGAGAGTCAGTGCTTCGCGAGCGGATGCGCAACGGTTTTCGGGGTTGATCAGAACAAGACGATCAACAAGCGTCGCAAATTGAACCGAGAGCTCTGGTACCCTTCCGGTAATCCGGGTGAGCGGTTCATTCGTGATCTGTTTTGCGAGCGCCGCGGTCGTGGAGCCTTTGAATGCTGGGCTGCCGGTCAGACATTCGTAAAGTACGACACCCAGTGAGAACAAATCCCATTGCGGCGATACTTCGCCGCCGTCCCAAGCTTCGGGCGGCATGAAGCGCGGCGTGCCGAGCACGATGGTCGTCGATCGCCCTTCGCGCATTTGAGTGGCGGTACTGTCGGCGAGCGCGGTGGCGATACCGAAGTCTACGAGCTTGGCTTGTTGCGTTTCGGTAAGCAAAACATTTGAAGGCTTGATGTCGCGATGCACAATACCGTGCTCATGACATTCTGTCAGCGCTTCGAGCACATCATGCGCAAGGCGGGCGGTGAATTGAGGCGTCACCACACTGTTCTGGAGCGTGCGCAAGAGGGAGCTGCCGCGGACGTACTCCATGTCCAGTAAAAGGACCCCATTGGACCAGTCCAGGCTGTGAACACTGACGAGGCCTGGATGGGTGAGCCGCGATATGGCGCGGGCCTCGCGTTTAAACCGAGAGACGAATTCTTCGTCTTCCGCGAAAATTGGCAGGAGCCGCTTGAGCGCAACCTCACGTCCGAGCAGGGTGTCCTCGGCAAGGTACACCTCACCCATGCCCCCGCGTCCTAACTCTTGCAAGATGTAGTACTTACCTACTCTGCTGCCTATCCATGAACTCACAGACGTAGTCAGCACGGCACCTATCCCGGGCGGCAGACTATTGCCGACACTGCTTATCTTACGTACAAACCCCGTGAAGATTACACCCTAGCGACTGAAATCTGGGCCTCGTTCCGAAAATTAGACGGGGGACTCGGTTAGACCTCGAGGGAAGTTGGGTAGGCGATGTGAGCATCTGTCTAAAAATGACCTCGTCAACATGGCTGCTTTTCATACATGTATGCCTGAATTTCAGTCACTAAGTAACTTCCTCTCGGCTATCGCGTACATAACAATAGTGTTCTCGAAATGCGTAAATGCCAAGGAAAACGAAAATACAGCGCTGTCGATCGGGGAGGCACGGAAAATGCTAATAAAGATAAACACTATGTTCCATCCTGCGTGTTGTACTGTCGAGACGTAGGGCGGATTTACCAGCATTTTTGTCGGGGCATAGAGCATACAGAGCAAAACTGGGCGTATGTCATACATGAGTGAATCGAATAACGGGGATCCCTTCGCACGGGAGATCAGTGCACGAAGCGGGGTCGTGAAAACGCGAAGCCGCGTTAAAGTCTGGTGGTTGTGCACGTTCTCCGGATTCCGGGTCATGTCTGTCAGCCGGTTGCCGGCAAACACGCTCTACGGCGGAATTCGTTATACAAAGACCTGGTGGCTTACGCCGCGGGGTGCGGCGCAGAACGGCACATCCAAAAAAATTTAACCACGAACAATGCTTATGGGGTTCTGATCAATCGAGTGTATCCCCGCTCACCGGCGGGAAGAAACTTTGGCGTATCACCGCTCCACCATACCATCACCCGCCCAGCCAAGCTTCGATCAGTCGCCAAGCGTAATACGGCATCTGCAATCTGATCCGGCGTGGTGAGCACTTTGGGAACCCGCCAGGCTCGCTTCTCTTTTTCTGAAAGCCCGGCGATTCCGTCGAGCACATCCTTCGACGCGATCCAGTCAGGAACCAGGCAGTTGACGCGGATACCCTCGGCAAACAGATCCGCCAGACTGGCGCTCAGATGCATCATTGCGGCTTTGGCTGCGTCATACCCGGGCAACGAAGAATGCGGTGGGCCGTATCCGAGAGAAGACGTCGACCCGATATTGACGATCGCGCCACCGTGGCCGGTTTTCTTCCGGCGAAACGCTTCAATGGCGTAGCGGACGCCGTACAGTGAACCAAGCAGGTCAACGTCGAGATTACTAAACCAATCGTCCATTGTTACTTCGGGGACAATTTTTCCGCTGGCGTTGTTCACCAACACGTCCAATGCGCCGAAGGTCTTGACTGCGAAAGTGATGAGACGTTCTACGTCCCGCGGCTTGCGCACATCGGCGCGGAAAAACACTGCTTTATCGCCTGCTACCTCGATGAGGTGTACTGTCTCGCGGCCGCCTCGTGTATTGATATCCGAGACAACTACGTATGCACCTTCACCCGCGAAGCGCCTTGCGATCGCACGGCCCGAAGCATCCCCGCCGGCACCAGTTACCACTGCGACTTTACTCCTCAATTTCATCGAGGACCCCCCTTTTTCTGGCCGGCGATATCCTTGTAGATTTCGACGTAGCGTTCGGCCATGCGATCGGCGGTAAACTCGCGTTCCAGGAGCGCGTGTGCGCCCGTAGTAAGGCGATCCCGCAAGGTGACGTCTTGCAAAACTCTATCAAGCGATCGCGCTACGGCTTCGTCGTCGCCGATCTCACATAGCAAGCCGGTCTCGCCGTCCTTCACCATCTCTGGAATTCCACCGGCCTTTGTTGCGACTACCGGAACTTGGTATGCAAACGCATCGAGAATTGAAGAACCCAGTCCTTCCTCGCGCGAGGTCATTACAAAGGCGTCAAAAATCTTGAAGTACGAGTAGGGATCGGATTGGTACCCTTCGAATATGACATTTGTAAGGCCAAGTTCCTGAACCGTTGCTTCAAGCTGTAAACGCAGTTCACCCTCTCCCAGAAGCAGGAAGAGCACATCTGGGTTTGGAGTCAGCAGTCTCTTGGCCGCGCGCAGCAAGGTCGCGTGGTCCTTGTGCCCTACGAGTGCGGCGACGCATCCGATGACCTTCCGCCCGGCAAAGCGTTTGTGCAGTTCTGCTACATGACCCGGCTGGCTGTTGTCTTCAAGAGAAATCGCGCTGTGGACTACGCGCAATGCATCGGCATGCGCCCCCCACGCTTCCATGACCACACGAACGCCTACAGAGATTGCTACGATACGATTAGCCTGTGCGTATTTAAATCGAGTGAAGGGGCTATCCGAGGGAGAGAAGTCCACGCGCCGCGTCGTTACGAGAGGCTTGGGATGAGTGAGTTTCCATATTGCGGCCACCTGGAGCGCACGGGCTTCATGCGCGTGCATGATGTCAAAATTACGCGCGATGCCACCGCGAAGCATCCAAGGGCGGCGAAGCTCGGAGACTTCGAATCCAGCTTCGCGCGCGCGCTGCGCCAAAGGCTCGCCCTTGCGCGCCGCGAGCGCGGATTCAACGCCTTGCGCGCGCAGGCCTTGCATGAGCAGCAGGGTCTGGCGCTCTCCCCCGCGCCAGCCTTTCGCGAAATTGATGTGCACTACGCGCATGGTTCGTCAATGGTCCTCGTGCGCATCATACAGAAACTGAAGGCGCTCCCGGAGTACATCCGGGAGCGCCGATACAGTTTGTCCGCTTGTGCAGGAGCTACTGCACGAGGTCGAAATTCGCTTCCCACTTGGTGTCGCCCCAGAGCAGGCGAAGCGTGCCGCCTTTGGGGGTTTGCGCCAACTCGATTTTGAACGTCGCGACCGGCGCGCCTTCAATCTTGGAGATCGTCAACGGAACTTCGGCGGCATCAAATGCCGCCTCGTGCCGGGTGCCCCAGATGTCCGGCTGGTTATTGAACACGAGGTTCCAGCCGTCGCCCTTCTTTTTGAGCCAGAGGCTGTATACGCCAGGATAGTTCGGTGCGACATTCTCTTTCTTAATCACGACGTCGCCAAACTTCAGATCCATATCCGTGTACATCTTTGTGGCGCGGCTCTCCGTGAACTCGTAAACCTGGCCGTCTTCCACTTTCTGGAAGAGATCCCAGTCGCCCGTGCCTTGCCTGAGACTGGCGAAGGGGATACGGATGCGCTTGCCGTTGTAGTTCGCGCGGGCCTCGGTCCCGGCCGCGCGCTGGCGACGGGCAAGATCGCGCTGTTCTTCATCGGACAGGCGCGTACCCACAAGCGGCGCGTCGAAGATACCGCCCTTGTCCTTGATTCGACCAGTGAGTCCGCCGTTCTCAAGCTTGAGCGCGATGTTGATTGAGAGCTTGAAGCTCGGCCCGAAACTCAGTTCCGAGTTCATATCCAAGCCGCCCTCGGGAGTCTTCGCAATTTCAGAAATCGCGAGCGGCTCGGGCTGGCGCTCAGAGTCCAGCGTTGCGCCGGTCTTGCCTTCCACGTCCTCGATGGACAAGAAGAGGTCGACCTTGTTCCCCATTACCTCGATGGAGAGCTTCCATGCGCCCAGATAGTCCTTCGCCTCGCTGGTATCAAGTGCCGTCGCCACTGCCTTCTCGGCGTACACCGATGGACACAGCGCCAAAACGCCCAGTACAAGAACCACTGCTGCCTTACGAATGCCGATGGATTGCATACTCATGTCCCTCGAAAAAATTCCGGCCCCATGCCAATTAACGAATTGTATACCCCGCAGCCTCGCGACATACAAAGGCGGAGGAACCCGGGATCTCCCGAATCCCCCCGCCGCAAACCTAACGCCGGCCTAAGTCGCGCCGGTATTCGCCTTACTTACTCGTCTGCCTCGCCCGAATGCGGCGACGTCCCGTCGACATTGGCGTAGGTGTACCAGCCGAGGTCCATCTCTTCCGTCGTCGGCCCGCCGAAGTGCACCGGCACGCTCGCGTCAAAGCCAGCCCACTCGCCCTTCTCCAGGGAGTTGTCGAACTTCATCTCGAACTCGATGCGCGTGCCCGCCGGAATCTGCTTCGGCGTCTTGTAGTAGTAATACTCCTGCCAGTTGAAGTCGTACTCCGGTGTTTCGAGCAAGACTTCGCTGGTGCCATCGGGATAGAACGCGGTGTAACGGCTCCACTGCCCGCGCAGATGCATGTGCGGGAACAGATTGACGAGGAGAATGTCCTTGTCGAAAGTCTCGGCACCCACCACGTACCAATCCTTTGTGTTCGGCGGGACTTCAAAGGCGCCGTGGGCCATGTTTGTGATTTTCATTTCGTGCGCGGGGGGCTGGTCGGAAAATTGAACCGCCATCACCGAATTGTCCAATACCGCGGTGCCCGGGCCGGCTTCCTTGTGGTAGTGCATCGCGAAGGTAATCGTAGAATCCTTGCGAATCGGGAAGGCGTAGCCCTCGGGGTAGTAGCCCGGATCCGTTCCCGGTGCGAGGCCGCCAATCATCACGCGGTCACGCAGGAATTCTTCGTCTGTTTCGTTTTCGGCGTCCGCGTCAACCTGTTTGGCGTGCGGTGCGCTGGCATAGGCGATGATGTGGTGGACCACTTCGCTGCCGGGCCGGAACTCAACAGCCTTGACCCACTTATCGGCGGGCAACTGTTCGGCAGTAAGTTTCACATCGATGTTTGCATAAAGATCCTGGACCTCATCCTTCACGAGAAAAGGCTCCGGGAAACTGAGTTCAAGGTCCGGCTCACCGATGAACCAGCCTTCTTTGAAATCGATCGGCGCCGGTGCGTCCTCTGGATTTCCGCGCGGAGCGTTCTGCTGGACCCACGACTGGATCGCCGCGATTTGTTCGGCGGTCAGAGTGCGCTCGTTGCCGAAGATGCCGTGTTGCATCTCGGAAGCATGCCATGGCGGCATTTTCTTGTCGTTAACGGCGGCCGCAATCGCCTTGGCCCACGGACGCACTTCTTCGTAGGTCATCAAGGACATCGGGGCGACCATGCCGGACATGTTTTGCCCAGCCGGCCGGTGACAGGTCTGACAATTCTGTTGAAGAATCGGCAGAATGTCCTTGGTGAATGTCACGCGCGCCGCTGCGTCATCCGCCGAGACAACACCGGCGAAACCGGCCACGGCAACAGCACTCATCCATATCGCTGCTTTTTTCATCATCCTTCTCCTGGATTCTGAATGTTTATGCGTCCAATAACGCATTTTACCCCTAGGCAATTATGCCAATACAAGATAGAACTTACGCCCAAATATGATATTCCACTCATGTACACTTGTCTACAACTTTCTGCGAATACCCTCAAAATCCAATAAAACAGGATATTCCCCTCCCTTTCGGCTTTAACACGGACCCTCCGCCAAAGGTTCATTGTGCGTTGGGAACTCGGCTAGAAACGGTCGAGCAGATGCACGTACGGATCGCGTTTCGGGAAGATTGCGGAGAGTAGCGCTCGGCCATCCGCGGTAATGAGACGGCGCTTGCGTTCGAGGACATCCTCGACATGCAGGTATCCCGTGGCGAGATGAACCAGCTCTTGGGGGGTGAGACTGAATTTGTTCAGGCCCGTGCCGCGTGTGACGTCGAGTGCGCCGCGGTTTGCCCGCACACGAAAGGTCTCTTGATCGACGACGAGCGTTACTTCGGTTCGTAAACCGGCGATCACCGTGCCCGCCAAAAGCGCCTCCCACTCCGGCAACAAATTCTCCAAGGCCTCGCCCAGGTCAACGAAGGTCATCATGCCGCCGCGCTCGCGGCTGAGGCGCGCCTCGTGGATCGATTCGTAGTCCCGAAGTGCACGCGAGACGGCATGATCAGGAGGCAATGCGAAACGCAGCGAAGGAAGCATTGCATCCTTCGCCCGAAGGGCGCATCGGGCAATCAGCGCGGGCGCCGCTGCAGGTGAATCGATACCGGCCTCGCTCACGAAAAAGGCATCACCCTCCGGCTTCGCGATTACGTAGGCGAGAATTCGACCCTGCGTGTTCGTGAGCACTTCGGCGTCTTTGATCTTGTGCCACTTGTTCGTCAGGTGGGCGGCCGAACGCAGGAGCGAGCATGCGACGCCCGCGTCGTTCGCCGTATGGATGCGCTGGAGTGCAGGAATGTCACCGGGTTTAACGGCGCGAGTCAATACGTATTGCGTGGATGCGCGGGCAGCTTCGTCCGTATGAAGTGTGACGAAATAGTCGGCGAGCGTCGTTGTGTAGCCAAAGCGGTGATAGAAATTCGGGATACCGAAGAGCATCGAAACGTGGTACCCGTGCGATGCCATGTAGTGCAGCGTCGCGCGGACCAGTGCGGTGGCCACACCCTTGTGGCGATGCTCGGCCGCGGTGGAGACCCAACCCAGTCCTCCCATCTTCAGACGCGCCTCACCCAAGCGAATCACTTCGGTATTGACGCGAAGCACACCGGCAAGCTCGCCATCAATCAACGCGACCCGCGTATGCTCGGCCGGACGAAATCCAGGGTAGGTCGCTCCGCTCGTTTCAAACCAGTTCAGCGATGTGGTGTATTCAGGCCGGTGCGACTTGGCCATCAGTTCGTGCGCACGGTGAAGCTCATCACCAGCCGTAGCGGCGCGGACGGTGATGCCTGACGTGCTCAGTGTTGCCGTAGGTGGAGTCATACGATGGGGATCGTAGCATAGGCCGGTCTGCGGCAGAGGAATGACGCCGTCGTACGAACCCTGAACGGCAATAAGGTCATTCGGAAATGGAACTATCTACGGAAATGCGCACGGGTTGACTCGATGTCACGCGCGATCTGTTCTTGTAGTTCTTCGCGACTCTTGAACTTCTTTTCCGATCGCAGCCGTTGAAGAAAGAAGATTTCGATGTCCTTGTCAACAAGGTTTCCTGTGAAGTCCAAAAGATGCGCTTCGACGGTGAGATCTTCCTGCCGGATTGTCGGCGCGATACCGATATTCACCGCGGCCGGATGCCGGACGCCGTCGACGAGAGCCTCCGCGATATAGACCCCCTGGGCAGGCACGGCACTGTGGTGCGGGCGCACATTCGCCGTGGGGAATCCCAGCGTAACGCCGATGCCGCGGCCACGAACGACGATGCCAGTAAGCGAGTAGGTGCGCCCAAGCAAGGCTTGGACGGCGGCCAAGTCGCCCTGAAGTACGCGTTCACGCACGAGCGTGCTGCTCACGCGCTCGGCGCCGATGATGAGCGGAGGGACTTCCTCGACGGTGTATCCATATTTCTCGCCAAGCGCGCGCAGCATCGTCACGTCACCGCGCGCGCCCTTTCCGAAACGACAGTCGTGGCCGACGACGATCGTGCGGGCGTGGCAATTTTGACGGAGCAACTCCTCGATGAACCGCTCCGGCTCCATGTCAGCTGTGCGACGATCGAAAGGCAGGATAAACAGCACCTGAATTCCGGCTTCTTCGAGAAGTTGTGCTTTCTTTCCGTCGCTCGTGAGCAGATTGGGGGCGTTTTCCGGCGAGAAGAATTCGCGGGGGTGCGGCTTCATCGTGAGCACGGCGGGAATGCCACGGCGATCACGCGCGATCGCCGTGACGCGGTCGATGATGAGCCGGTGGCCGCGATGAATGCCGTCGAAACTGCCGACGGTCAATACGACGTCACGATAGTCGCTCGCACCGGCGCGAATATCGGGGACGATGTCCATCGGCCGAAGGTCCCTTTAGTCGGCGTCCACAAAAACCCGCTTCGGCAGGACCTGAAGTTCACCGGGGCCTTCCTTCACCTGCCCCAGCGCGAGCAGCTCACCCGATTCGGACTTAATCTGGATCCAGCCCTCGCGCACGGGGCATTCGGTTTTCAGTTCGACCCGCCCGAGCGCGCCGCCGGTAGCAAGCATTCGTTCGCCTTGCCGGCGAATGGTGACAGCAGGCAGATCAAGCGCGCCGCCCATGGGTAGCAATCGCGCGCGCACTTCGGCCCCGTTTGTCAGCGTGTCGAGCCGGACGGCATCGGCCACGGTGTACTTCCCGACGGCCACGCGCCGCAAGGTATCGAGCGCTCCGCCACAACCCAGCCGCTGACCGACCTCGTGACAGAGGCTGCGGACATAGGTGCCGCTTGTGCAACGCACGCGGAACTGCACCAGCGGCGGCGAAAATTCTAGCGCCTGAAACTCGCTGATGGTGATCTGCCGGGGCTTGCGCTCAACGGTTTCGCCTTTGCGCGCGAGTTTGTACAGGCGTTGGCCGCCTACCTTTACCGCGCTGACCATCGGCGGAACCTGCTCGATTTGGCCGGTGAATTCATCGAGGATTTCCTGGATCTGCTTGAGCTTCAGCGGCGGAACCGGGCGCTCCTCGAGCACCACGCCATCCATGTCGTGCGAATCGGTCGAAACCCCGAGCCGCATGTGGCCCTCGTACACCTTGTCGAGTCCGGTGAGGTATTCAGAGAGGCGCGTCGCGGGGCCGATGCAGAGAATCAACAGTCCCGTCGCTGCCGGGTCGAGCGTGCCCGTGTGTCCCACGCGGCGAACGCCGGAGGCCGCGCGGATGCGATCGACAACGTCGTGCGAGGTCATGCCCGCCGGTTTGTCGACAAGGAGTACGCCTTTGAGGTCTTCCTGTGCGGTCATGATTAACCGTTCTGCGCTACGTCGGCGGATTCCGCCAAAGCTGATTCGGCCCGCGCCACAACGTCGCGGATCGCCTCATCGAGCGAGACCGTCATGATGGCACCCGCTGCGCCTGCATGGCCTCCGCCGCCGAGCGGCTTGAGAATCTCGCCCGCGTCGATGGAGCCGCGCGCGCGCATGCTGATCTTGATGCGGCCAGGCTTGAGTTCGCGAAGCAAAATGCCGATCTGCACGTTTTCGAGATTGCGCACGTAGTTCACAAGTCCTTCGACGTCTTCCGCGTTGGCCCGGGCCTGCACGAGATCCACGGCGGTAAGATGCGACCACGCGATACGGCCACAGGCGCTCCGCTGCACGCGATCCAATACATGCCGCAGCAGCAGGAGCTTTTCGGGCGTAATGATGTCGAAAACGCGCGAGGCGATGTCCGACGGATCGACACCCAGTTCGATAAGTTTTGCGGCGTGGCGGTGGGCGCGGCCGTCGGTATTGCTGAAGCGGAAGGAGCCGGTATCGGTGGTCAGTCCAACATACGCCGCAATCGCGGCATCGAGCGACATGCGCAGGCCGGCGGTCTCGTACAGGTCAATCACGATCTGACTGCACGACGCATAGCTGCGATCAATGAAATTCAACGTGCCGAAGGGCGCCTCTTCCGGATGATGATCCACAATGAGCACGGCCTGATCCGCGCCGATGGCCTTGCCGATGTCGCCCAAACGCGCGCGCTGCGCCACATCCATCACCACCACCAGTTCATACGACTTGCGCAGCTTGCCCGCGCGCAGGAAATCGTCGGTGCCGGGCATCCAGTCGTACAGCTTTGGCACGGAGTCATGGTTGGCGCAGGTGATGTCCGCCTTGCCCAGCGCACGCAGGAACCCGCGCATCGCGAGAGTGCTGCCGATCGCATCACCGTCCGGAGTGGAGTGCGAGGCGACGAGGAAGGTATTGGCGGCGCGGCAGGCATCGACCACGCCCTGCAGGTCAATGCGCTTCATTGCCGCCTTTCTCACCGCTTTTGCCGCCGTCTTCCTCGCGAATTTCGTTCAGAATCTTCTCGATGCGGAACACGTCGTCAAGCGTCGTGTCCTCTCGGAAGTGAATTTCGGGTGCAAAACGCAGTTTTAATGCTTTGCCGATATGCCGGCGCACAAAGCCCGCGGATCGTTCCAGGCCGATCAACGAGGATTTCTTCTCCGCTTCGCTGCCGTACAGGCTGACGTAGACGTTGGCGGTGCGGAGGTCTGAAGACACCTTCGCGCCGACCACGGACACAAAGCCGATACGTGTGTCCTTAAGGCCGTTGATGAGCAGCATAGCGACCTCTTCCTTGATCGCTTCCGCCACTCGCTTTGCCCGGGTTTCGCTTGCCATGTCTTTACCTATCCTGTCGAAACGTCACAACATCTCTATCGAGTAGTCCATCAATTCCGCCGCATGGTGACTGGAGGAAAAACGCACTATCTCCATCAATTGCTCATGCACATGCGCGCTATCGGTCGAAATCACGCAGGCCGCCACACGCGCCCGCCCCCACTTCTCCTCGGAGTCCATTTCGGCCACCGAGCAGTTGAACCGGTTGCGCAGCCGCTCTTTGAGGCTGTTCATCGCCCGCCGCTTGTCCTTCAGCGAGCGCGAGCCGGGAATCGAAAAGTCCATATGGAGCAAGCCGATGGTCACCGCCGCCTTTCCAGCCGCCGCGTCCGTCCAGGCCGCGCTCAGCTAAGAGATCGGGCGACCACCTCAATCTTGTATGCCTCGACGATGTCGCCTTCCTGAATCTCGTCAAATCCGGCGAGCTTAATGCCGCATTCGAAGCCGGCCTGCACCGAACTGACCTGGTCCTTCTCGCGGCGCAGCGATCCGAGTTTTCCTTCCCAGACCATTTTGCCTTTGCGCAATAGCCGCGCGGCGGAGTCACGCACCATTTCACCGTCGGTCATCATGCAACCGGCAATGCTGCCCAGCGCAGAAGACTTAAACACCTTGCGGATTTCCGCGTGTCCGGTGATAACTTCCTTCTTCTCCGGCTCCAGTAAACCTTCGAGCGACTTGTGCAGTTCTTCGGTCAACTCGTAAATGATCTTGTAGGTCTTGATTGATACACCTTCGAGGGCGGCCATTTGCCCCGCCTTGACCGTCGCATCGACGTGGAATCCGAGAATCACCGCGTCGCTCGCGCTCGCGAGGAGCACGTCGGACTCGTTGATGGCTCCCACTCCGGACGCGACGATTTTAACCTTCGCGTTGTCGTTACCGATCTCCGGCAACGTCGATTTGAGCACGTCCACGCTACCTTGCACGTCCGCCTTCACGACGACGCGCAACTCGGTCTGCTCGCCGGCCATCAGGCTGCGGTGGAAGTCTTCCAGCGTCACGTGTTGAACGGACGGGCCTTCCTTCATGCGCTTGCGGTGCACACGCTTCTCGGCGATTGCACGGGCGATGCGCTCGTCCTTGACGACCATGAACTGATCGCCGGCAGACGGCGTCGCGTTGTATCCCATCACGATCACGGCCCGCGCCGGGCCTGCTTCTTTCACCGGGCGGCCGGCGGCGTCCTGCATCGCACGCACGCGGCCGTGCGTATCGCCACAGAGGAATACATCGCCAACACGCAGCGTGCCGCTCTGCACGAGCACCCACGCCACCGGGCCCTGGCCGCGCGTCATTTCCGCTTCGACCACTGCGCCCCGGGCGCGCTTGTCCGGGTTGGCCTTCAGTTCGAGCAGTTCCGTCTCGAGCACGAGCAATTCCATCAATTCATCGATGCCCTGACCGGTCTGCGCGGAGATATTGCGCATGATCGTCGTGCCGCCCCAGGCTTCGTCCACCAGACCGTATTCGGTCAATTGCTGGCGAATGCGATCGGGCTGGGCACCGGGCTTGTCGCACTTATTGATCGCGACGACGATCGGCACCTCGGCCGCACGCGCGTGATCGATGGCTTCGCGCGTCTGCGGCATGACGCCGTCATCCGCGGCAACGACCAACACGACGACGTC
>SXGT01014745.1_pt1 | contig 20419 bp, 19 predicted proteins | sample 3176221 | NCBI WGS metagenome assembly SXGT01 (sample SAMN11356862, study PRJNA531348) | freshwater metagenome | isolation source: freshwater sample F1-120 | place: China: Fuxian Lake, Yuxi | collected 2017-12-25
GACGGTGCCCAGCATCTCGACGAAGGTGTGGTGGCGGGCGGTGACGCCCACGTTCTCGAGAGCGTTGTGCTTGCCCGAGATGCGGATGCACTTCTGGCTGGACGCGGCGCGCGTGAACGACCGGCGATCCTTGCCGGTGAAGACGTCCTTGAACGGGACCATCCCCGCGTTCACGAACATCAGCGTGGGATCGTTCTCGGGCACGAGCGAGGCGCTCCGCACGATCTCGTGACCCTTGCCGCGAAAGAAATCGAGGAACGACGCGCGCACGTCGGAGGCCGTCTTCATGGGCCGTGGATAGCACGGCTCAGGACGCGCCGCAGAGCCTCGCGTACAGGGCGTCGTGGAGGTCGGCCACGCCCTGGGGCGAAAAGCGTGCATCATACAAGCTTCGGCCGCGCGCCGCCGACGCCGCCGCGCGCGGCGCGTCGCGCAGGAGCGCGAGCGTCTCGGCGGCGAGGGCCGGAGCGTCGTCGGGCTCCACGAGCGCGGCGTGCGTCAGGGCCTCGAGGGACCCGCCCCTGGCGACCACGAGCGGGACGCCGAGGGCCATCGCCTCGAGGAGGACGAGCGGCACGTCCACCTTGCCGTAGAGATCGTCGACCGGGAAGACGACCACGCGCGCGGAGGCGAGGAGCGCGGGCATGTCGTCGATCTCGCCGAGGTGACGGACGCGGGGCGAGACGCCGGCGGCGCCGGCCTCCGCCTCGAGGGCAGCGCGGACCTCGTGGCTCCGCGCGGTCTTCGCGCGGCACGCGAGCACGCAGGTGACGTCGGGCTCCGCGGCGCAGATCTCGAGCGCGGCGTGCAACGTCGTGGCGGCGCCCGTGGAGACCTCGTAGTCGCCGGGGTAGACGACGAGCGGGCCGGTCGGGAGCGCGTGCTTTCGCCGCAAGGCGTCCTTCCTCGCGGAGGAGACGGGCCCGGGATCGGCCGCGCACGGGGGGATGACCGTGATCGGTCGCGTGACCCCGGCCCCGAGGAGGCGGCCGCGGGTGTAGTCGCCGAGGGCGACGATCTCGTCGCCGAACAGGAGCGGCCGGACGAGCCGGAAGTCCCGTGGCGCGCTCGCGATCGTCTGCACGACGCGCCCCGCCCAGCCGGCCAGCCGCCGCGACGCGATGCACGCGCGCGCGACCGCGGAGGAACGCGCGTTGGGCGCGAAGACGAAGTGCCACAGATCGAGGGGATCGCCCCGGAGGAGCCGACGGGCGACGCGCGCGTGCGACACGAGACCGGACGCGAACCGCCCCGGTGACGCGTAGACGGCGTCCAGCTCGACGCTGGGCCCGAGCGGCTGAGCGTCCTCCGTGACGAGCACCGTGGGCCTGGCATGCCTGAGGTGCGTGGCGATGTCGCGCACGAGGTTCTTCGACCCGTCGTGCCAGGGCGGAGCGATCGGCTTGGATACGAAGAGGACCCGCGTCACGTCACTTCGCGGCTGCCTGCAGCCCCTTCTCGGCGCCGCGCAGGGCGCCCTCGACGGCGGCCGCGACGGCGCGCGCCCGCAGATCGCGGAGCCGCTCCTCGTCCGGCGACCCGTCCCGCTCCTCCACCGACGCGCCTCCCGCGATGGTGCCACGTAGCGCTCCGGCGCGCTGGATGCGTAGCTCCACGTGGGCCGAGACCACGATCCCGCCGTCCGCACCGGGCGAGACCGAGAGCTTGTCGACGCGCCCCTCGAGCACGAGGATGGGGAGCCTCCGCGCGCGAACCCTGGCGAGCGACTCGCTGTCGGCCGCGTCGACGAGCGCGGCGGCGCGCATGCGCGAGACCTCGGCGCGCGCGGCGGCGGCGATCGCGTCCTCGACCTCCGGCGCGATCACGTCACTCTCGTTGGTCATGCGCCCGATCTGGACGACGACCTGCTTGCCGTCGAGCGTGGACGGTGGCCGTCCCCGCCGGAGCCCATCCATGCTCTCGGCCATCCGTGCCCGGACCGGCGCGACCTGCTCTCGCGCGGCCGCGCGCTCGAGGGCGGGCGCGGCCGCCGGATCGGCCAGCACGGAGAGGGCCGACGCGACCGCCGTACGGACGGCAGGGTGCGGATCCTGGAGCGCCCGCTCGAGCGACGCGCGCGCGCCCGCGGGACGCTGCTTCCCCAGCGCGAGCGCGGCGCCCACGCGGACGCGGAAGTCCGCGGCCTCGAACAGATCGTGGCCCATCGGGCCGAGGGTCGAGGTCGCCTTCGGCGGATCGGCCGCGCTCGGCCGCGCCGGCGCCAGGAGCGCGACGACGAGCCATCCCACGCGCCACGCTCTCGAGACCCCCACCGGCAACAGAACCTCCTCGACGCAGCATACGAGGACGAGGCCTCCGGTCAACCGAGCCCGAGCCTGTCGAGGGCCGCCGCGACCGTGCTCACGGGCTCGAGCACGAGCCCCCCGTCCTCGACCGTGCCCGGCGCGTCCTCGCGCTTCCCCGGGGAGATCGCGCGACGGAAGCCCATCGCGCCGGCCTCGGCCACCCGCGCGGCGGTCCGGGAGACGCCGCGAACCTCGCCGGCGAGCCCGATCTCCCCGAAGACGACCGTGTCGGCGGGGACCGCCCTGTCCCGCAGGCTCGACGCCACGGCGACCGCGACGGCGAGATCCACCGCGGGCTCGTCCACCCGGAGGCCACCGGCGACGTTGACGAACACGTCGCACGTCGCGAGGTGCAGGCCGCACTTGCGCTCCAGGACGGCGAGGATGAGGGCGAGCCGCGAAGGATCCGTCCCCGTCACCGTGCGCCGGCCCCCGCCTCCCGCGACCGAAGGCGACACGAGCGCCTGGACCTCGACGAGCATCGGACGTGAGCCCTCGCTGGTCGCGCAGACCACGCTCCCCGCGGCGCCCCTCGGCCGCTCGGCGAGGAAGAGCGCGCTCGGGTTCGGCACCTCGCGCATCCCCTCCCCCGACATCTCGAACACGCCCACCTCCGTCGCGCTCCCGAAGCGGTTCTTCTGGGCGCGGAGGGTGCGGAAGGAGTGGCCGCGTTCGCCCTCGAACGCGAGCACCGTGTCGACGAGGTGCTCGAGGACCTTGGGGCCCGCGAGGACCCCGTCCTTGGTGACGTGGCCCACGAGGAAGGCGGCCACGCCCGCGCGCTTCGCGTGCTCGACGACGCGCGCCGCGACCTCCCGGAGCTGGCTCACGGTGCCGGCCGCGCTCTCGATGGACGGGGAGCGCACGGTCTGGACGCTGTCGAGCACGATGGCGATCGGCTTCGACCGCTCGAGCTCGGCGAGGATGAGATCGAGATCGTTCTCGGCGAGGATCAGGAAGGTCCCGGGGATCCCGCCGAGGCGCCGCGCGCGCGCCGCGGTCTGCCCCGCGCTCTCCTCGCCGGAGACGTAGAGGACCTGCCGGCGCGTCGCGTCGCACGCGGCGATCCCGCCGAGCGCCTGCATGAGGAGGGTGGACTTTCCCACGCCCGGATCGCCGCCGAGGAGGGTGACGCCGCCCACGACGGCGCCGCCGCCGAGCACCCGATCGAGCTCGCCGATGCCGGTCGCGAGGCGCGCCGCGAGATCGTGCGCCGCGATCTCCGCGATCGGGCGGGCGGCGTTCGCGTCGGAGCGACGCGGGGACTTCGCCAGGGAGGCCTGGCGCGGCACGACCTCCTCGGTGATCGTGTTCCACTCGCCGCACGTGGGGCAGCGCCCGACCCAGCGAGGAAAGGCAGCGCCGCAGGACTGGCAGACGTGTCGGGTCTCGGACTTCGGCATCGAATCCTCCTCTACGCCGTCCTTCGGCCGGCGAGGGAGTGCGTTGCGTCCAGGGAGACGTCTACTGGCAGAGCGCGGTGTTCGACACGCACACGGGCTGCGCGAGGGCGCACTTCTTCGTGCAGCGCGCCGAGCCGCAGATCGCGGCGCTCGAGACGCCCTCCGCGCAGATGGCGTGGCACTTGCCGTCCTTCGGAACGAGGAGGTGCGTCGGCGGGCACTTCCCGCCCGTCGGTGCGATCTCGATCCCGAGCTTCGCAGCGCCCGCGTCGGCCGCGGGCGGAGGCGCGACGCCCGCGTCGACGACCGCGGTACCGGCGTCCGCGGGCTTCGGCGCCCCCGCGTCCTTCACGACCGGCGGCGGCTTCGGCGCGGGGACGCACGTGCTGACCGCTTCCATGCCCTTGCCCTTCACGAGCCTGTTCGCGCTCCCGTGGCAGACGTTGCCCGCGGGGCACCCCTTGTCGTCCTTGCACACCACGCCGCAGAACGCGACGTCGGTGATGAGCAGCACCTGGGGCGCCGGGCACGACAGGTTCGTGTTCTGCGGCGGGCCCGCGTCCTTCGGCGGACTGAAGGCGTCCTGGTAGATCCAGCCCATCAGCTTCTTGGTGGCGTCCTTCGGGTCCTCGAAGATCGAGAGGAAGTACTTGTCCTTCTGCGCGATCTGCGTCACGGACGCGCCCTTCTTGAGCGTGGCGACCTCGAGGCCGGTCGGCGGCGACTGGCGCGCGTGGCCGAACGCAGGGTTCTGGATCGGCTTGGACACGTTGTCGAGCTTCGTCTCGTCGGGAAAGCGGGAGACGTCGTTCTCGTTGGCCGCGAGGCTCTCCGTGGCGGTCGTCCCGCCCGATCCAGCGTCCTCGGTGGTGGCGGTCGCGCCGCCGCCCGAGTCGTCACCCGAGGCCGTGGTGCTCTCGCCGGAGTCCTGCGCGGCCGAGCTGCTTCCCGCGTCCTCGCCCTTCTTCTTGAGCGCGCCACAGCCCGCGAGGAGGATTGCACCTGCAGCGAGCAGCACCGAGATTCGCACACGGGCCCTTCTGTGTTCCATGCGCGCGTCGTAACACAAGACGGGCAGGGGCGGATCAGTCTATGGAAAGCAGCCACCGACGCAGGATCGCGTAGCCCTGGTGCACCAGCGGGCAGGCCGTCGACTCGTTCTTCTGGTGGGCCTGGGCGTTCTCGCCCGGCCCGAAGTTCACGGCCGCCACACCGAGGGCCGCGAAGCGGGCAACGTCGGTCCAGGCCCGCTTCGGCGCCACGCCCGCCACGCCCGCCTTCGCGAGCGTCTTCACGAGCGGGTGATCCTTGTGCGGCATCGCTGCGGGGGACAGGTCCGTGAACGCGAGGGTCGCGCGATCCCCGACGAGCGCCCGCACGCGAGCCTGCGCGTCCTCCAGCGAGGTGTCGGGCGCGAACCTGTGATTCAGGTTCACGACGAAGCGATCCGGCACGACGTTGCGGCCACGTCCGCCGTCGCGCGCCTGGGTGATCGTCATCACGCTCCGGTAGGACAGGCCCTCGATCACCGACTCGACCGGCTCGAGCGCCGCGACCTCGGAGATGAAGGCTGCGGCCCTGTACACGGCGTTCTCCCCCTCCCAGGGCCGCGCGCTGTGGCACGTGCGGCCCTCGAAGGTGAGCGTCGCGTGGATCGATCCCATGCAGCCGAGGTGGAGCCAGTTGTCGCTCGGCTCCAGGCACACCGCGAGGTCGACATCGCGGAGCTCGGGATCCTGCTCGAGGACGGGGCCGAGCTCGTTCTCGGCGAAGGGCCCCTCCTCGCGGGCGTAGAACACCAGCGTGAGGTCGCACCACGGGAGGTCACCGAGCGTCTCCGCGAGCACGATCATGACCGCGAGCCCGCTCTTCATGTCGCTCGCCCCCGCGCCGTGGATGCGGTCGTACTCGTGACGAGCGGGGCCGTTCTCGGTGCGCACCGTGTCGAGGTGCCCGACGAGGGCGACGTGCGGACGCCCCTCCCAGGAGCGCACGAGGGGCACGACGATGGAGTCGCCGTACCTGCGAATCGGCGACGGCAGCGGCGTCGGGAGGCGCCCGAGGCGATCGACGACGGCGTCGCACAGCGCCTTCTCCTCGCCGATGGGCGACGGGATGCCGCACAGCCAGAGCAACGTCTCGTCGAGCGAGCTCGCGACCGGAGTGCGGAAGCCGCTGGCGGTGGATGCGTGGGGCTCCTTCATCCTCGCCTGTCCACTACACCGGCACCGCGAAGTCGCGGAGCGCGGCGTTGAGGCTGACCTTGCGATCGGTGGACGCCGTCCGCTGCCCGATGATGAGCGCGCACGGCACGCCGTACTCGCCCGCCGGGAAGCGCTTCTGCCGCACGCCCGGGATGACCACGCTCCGCTCGGGGACGCGCCCGCGGTGCTCGACCGGGGAGGACCCCGTGACGTCGAGGATCACGGTGTTGGCCGTCAGCACCACGCCCGCGCCGATCACGGCCTCCTTCTCGACCACGACCCCCTCGACCACGACCGCACGCGATCCCACGAAGACGCCGTCCTCGATGATCACAGGCCGCGCGCCAGCCGGCTCGAGCACGCCTCCGATCCCGACGCCGACCGCGAGGTGGCAGTCCTTGCCGACCTGCGCGCACGAGCCGACGGTCGCCCACGTGTCCACCATCGTGCGCTCGCCCACGCGCGCGCCGATGTTCACGTAGCCGGGCATCAGGATCGAGCCCGGCTCCATGAACGCCCCGTACCGCACCACGCCCGGGGGCACGACGCGAACGCGGGCGCGGTCGAGGCCACGCTTGAGCGGGATCTTGTCGTGGAACTCGAACGGCGGGCACTCGATCACCTCCATCCGCTGCAGGGCGAAGTAGAGGAGGATCGCCTGCTTGATCCACGCGTTCGTGGTCCACGCGCCGTCGGCGCCCTGCTCGGCCACGCGGATCTCGCCCTTGTCGAGCCGGTCGATCGTCCGGAGGACGGCCTCGTGCGCGTCCTCGCGGACCGCGGCGCGATCCTCGAACGCGGCCTCGATGATCTCCTGGTCGGTCACGCGGACGGGGCGACCTCCGACGCGGGGAAGAAATACGCGATCTCGATCCTCGCGTTCTCCACCGAGTCGGATCCGTGGACGGCGTTCTCGCCCTTGTTCGCGCCGAAGGCCTTGCGGATCGTGTTCGCCGCAGCCTCCGCCGGATCGGTCGCGCCCATCACTCCGCGGTACTGCTTGACCGCGTCGTCCCGCTCGAGGACCGCGATGACCACGGGGGACCGCGTCATGAACGTCACGAGCTCCCGGAAGAACCCGCGCTCCTTGTGCACGGCGTAGAACCCCTCGGCCACCTCGCGGGAGAGGTGCTGACGGCGGAGCGCGAGGATCGAGAAGCCGGCGTCCTCGAGCATGGCGAGGATGGCGCCGACCTTCTTCTTCTCGACGGCGTCCGGCTTGATGATCGAAAGGGTGCGTTCCACGGCCATGGCGTCCTCCTCGGGATCTCCTGAAGCGTTTGGCAAGGTCGTCCGCGGCGAGGCCCGGACCGCCCGTCTTTCGTCCAGATGGCCAGAAATTGCAAGCGATAGCGGCGAACGGACGGTGTAGATTGAGGCGCCATGGCGACCGAACGGGCGGACGTGGTGGTCATCGGGGCGGGGCACAACGGGCTCGTGGCGTCGCTGTTCCTGGCGCGCGGGGGGCTGTCCGTGAAGGTGGTCGAGGCCGCTGGCGTCGTGGGCGGGGCGGTGCGCACCGAGTATCCCTTCGCGAAGGCGCCGAAGCTCGGCGCGTCCACCGGCGCGTACCTCTTCGGGCTCATGCCGCCGGAGCTCCTCGAGAAGATGCAGCTCGAGCTCCCGCTGAAGCGGCGCGATCCGCACTACTTCCTGCCGACGACCTCGGAGCGCTCCCTGCTCCTCGGCACGGACGACGCCGAGACGAAGCGACAGCTCTCGACCTTCTTCTCCGCGAAGGACTGGGACGCCCACGTCGCGATGGAAGCCGAGCTCGAGATGCTGCGCGACGACGTCGCCAAGACGTGGCTCCGTGAGCCCCTCTCGATCGAGGCCACCGCCAACCGCTGGATCCGCCCCGCGCTGCGGAGAGCGTTCGTCGACCTGTGCCGTGGATCGGTGGGGGACTACCTCGCCCAGTGGGGCTTCGAGAGCGACCTCGTGAAGGCCATGTACGCCGTCACCGACGGGTTCACCGGTGTCCTCGGCACGTGGGACACGCCGGGGACCGGCATGAACTTCCTCGTCCACAACATGTGCCGCCTGCGCGGCTCGGGCGGGACGTGGATGGTCGTCGAGGGTGGCATGGGCACGGTGACCGCGCGCATCGCCGATCGCGCCCGGGAGGCGGGCGCCGCGATCGAGACCGGCCGGGCCGTCACGGGGATCCTCGTCGACGGCAACGCGGCGAAGGGCGTGGTGCTCGCGGACGGCACCGAGATCCAGGCCACCACCGTGCTCTGCAACGCGGATCCGTTCAGGATGCGCACGCTCGTCGGGGCCGATCGCCTGCCCGCCGAGTACAACCAGCGCCTCGACGGGTGGCTGCGCGACGGCTCGTCGTTCAAGCTGAACGTCGCGCTGCGAGGCCTGCCCAGGTTCTCGTGCCTGCCGGTGAACCGGGGCCAGCACGGCGCGACGATCCACCTCCTGCCCGAGGGCGACGTGATCCACGCGCTGAAGGCCGGCTTCCAGGAGGCGCGCGAGGGTAAGCTACCCACCTGCCCCGCGATCGAGTGGTACATCCACACCGCCACGGATCCGACCCTGAAGGACGCCGACGGGAACCACTCGAGCGCCCTCTTCGTGCAGTGGGTGCCGTACCAGCCCGCCGGGAGCACGTGGGCGGCCGAGGAGGAGCGCTTCTCGCGCCACCTCTTGTCGATCTGCGACCGTTTCGCGCCGGGTACGAGCGATCTCGTCGTGGACACGTTCGCGCTCCCGCCCACGAAGATCGAGAGCCACTTCGGCATCACGCGGGGACACATCCACCACGTCGACAACATGTTCGGCTTCGCGGATCGCGTGCCGTACGCCACGCCGATCGCGGGCCTGTACTCGTGCAGCGCGGGGTGCCACCCCGCGGGCGCGGTCATCGGCGCGGCGGGTCACAACGCGGCGCAGAGGATCCTGGCGGATCTCGAGGCGCGGCTGGGGAAGACGGAGATCCACAGGCCGGTCGTTCCGGAGTAGCGGGGAGATCGGCGGGACGGCGGGCGGCGGTCCGCGGTGAAGAAAGAACAGCGTGTCAGAGATGCGCGTCGAGATGTATGGCGAACCCCGCCCGGCTGCGCTAACTCCGTTCCATGAAGATCCCCAGCGAGCAGGACGGGAACGCGGAGGCGATAGAGGCCTGGAACACGGTCCTCTTCGACAAGTTCTGCCAGTACCGCGACATCCTGACCACCGGGCTCGGTCTTCACGGGGAGGTCGCCATGGATCGCGGCGCTCCGAAGCCGGGGGCCCATGTCCTCGACGTCGGCTGCGGGTTCGGCGACACGACGGTCGTGCTCGGGCGCCTCGTCGGCGAGACCGGTAGGGCCACCGGGGTCGACTGCGCGTCGCGCTTCATCGACGCCGCCCGGCGCGAGGCCTCCGAGGCAGGCGCGAAGAACGTGAACTTCCTCGTGGCGGACGTGCAGGAGGGAGAGCTCGGCGGACCCTACGATCTTGCGTTCTCCCGGATGGGCGTCATGTTCTTCGCGAGCCCGGTCGCCGCGCTCCGCAACATCCGCAGGTCCCTGAAGTCGGGGGGTCGCCTCTCCATGGCCGTCTGGCGCAAGAAGGAAGAGAACCCGTTCCTGGCGGCCGTCGAGAATCGCGTCCTCGAGATCGTCACGGTCCCCGAGAAGACCGAGGAGGTCACCTGCGGCCCCGGACCGTTCTCGATGGCGAGCGCCGACGTCGTCAGCGCGCAGATCCTCAAGGCCGGGTTCGTGCGCCCGACCTTCGAGCGCTTCGACGGCGAGATCTTCGTGGGGAAGGATCTCGCGTCCGCGATCGAGTTCGCGCTGTCGATAGGTCCCGCGGGAGAGGTCATGCGCCTCGCCGGCGAGGAAGGCGCGAAGAAGCGCCCAGAGGTCGTCGCCGCCGTAGGGGAGGTCCTCGCGCCGTTCGTCCGCGCCACCGGCGTCTACGGGATGTCGAGCTCGTGGATCATCACTGCGCAGGCGCCGTAGCTCCCGGGCCAGATACGTCCCGGTTCCGCGCCGATGGCTGTTCGGCACCATCGCGCTACGGCGAAGCATCGCGCTCGCGGCGATGCGCGGGAGGTTGCACGTGGTGTCGGCGCCGCGTGATCTGCCGGATGGAGCGACATGGGACGCGGAGGCCCACCGCGCGCGCGTGGTCGCGAGGGTCGCGGAGACGTTCGGCGCGGCGACGGCGGCGACGGAGGAGCGCGCGCCATGAAGCTCGTCGACATCGGGGGCAACCTGACGAACAAGGCGTTCAAGGACGACCGGCGCGACGTCGTGGCGCGCGCGGGGGCCGGCGGCGTCGCCAGCGTCATCGTGACCGGGACGACGGTCCCCGCGAGCGTCCACGCGCGGGAGATCGCGATGGAGCCCTGGCCGATCGAGATCCGGTCGACGGCGGGCATCCACCCGCACCACGCCAGCTCGTACGGCCCCCTCGCGCGGCGCTCGCTCGCGGAGCTCGGGCGCACGCGCGAGGTGGTCGCGATGGGGGAGTGCGGGCTCGACTACAACCGGAACTTCTCCACGCCCGCCGCCCAGCGCGCCGCGTTCGAGGCGCAGCTCGAGCTCGCGCGGGAGATCGGCAAGCCGGTGTTCCTGCACGAGCGCGACGCGCACGAGGACTTCGTGGAGATCCTCGCGCGGCACCGCCACGCGCTCGCCGGCGCGGTCGTGCACTGCTTCACGGGGACGCGGGCGGAGCTCGAGCGGTACCTCGAGCTCGATCTCCACATCGGCCTCACGGGCTGGATCTGCGACGAGCGACGGGGCAAGCACCTCGTCGACCTCGTGCCGCGGATCCCCGCCGATCGGCTCATGATCGAGACCGACGCCCCTTACCTCCTCCCGCGGAGCATGCCCGGAAGGCCCCGGAGCGGCCGCAACGAGCCCGCTTTCCTCACCCACGTGCTCCGCGCCGTGGCGCAAGGGCGGGGCGAGCCCGAGGAGGACGTGGCACGCGCGACGACCGCGACCGCGCGGAGGTTCTTCGGGCTCACGCCCGAGCGAGATTCAGGGTGCCCACGGCCCTATCGTGGTCACGGCGCACGCCAGTAGCGTCAGGATCGCCGCCAGGACGATGAGCGAGCGCATGACCCGGCGGAAGTGCTCGCCGCGTGCCACCAGGGTGGTCCCGTGGGGTCCCGTCGCCTCGTCCGCCTCGTCCGCCTCGTCGAGAAACGCGTCGTCACCGCTCGCACGTGAGAGGGAGCTGTCCATGCCTCGATCTCCTCGCTCTGCCTCCCTCGTGGGAACGGCCCGCCCCGAGCGATCACGGGTGACGATCTCTTCATGAGACGCCCTCCCACGGACCGTCGCGGGGAGCGACGCACCGCCGCGTCGCGGCGCGCGGCGAGCGCGGCGAGCGAAGAACTACTTCACCTTCATGGGGGCATCGCCGCCCTTCGCGCGGCCCTCGCCCTCGCCCTTGGCGCCGGCTGGCTCGGGCCGCGCCGCCGCGCCCTCGCCCCGCGCGAACCTGTCGAGCGCCCACCCGAGGCCCTCGGCGATGCTGCGGTTCGGATCGTCCTTCGGACCATGGACCTTCAGGAGGACGTCCGCGTCGGCCTCCTCGAGCGCCGCAGCGAGCTTCCGGGCATGGAGCGGTGGGTTGCGCTCGTCCCTGGGCGACGTGGTGACGAAGAACGCCGGAGACTTCCCCCGCGCGACGTGGTGGTAAGGCGACATCGCGTGCAGCGCCTTGAGCTCCTCCTCGACCGAGGGATCGCCGTACTCGCCCACGTTCTGCCGCCCGAGCTCCGCGAAGCGGACCATGTCGGTGAAGGGCGTCTCGGCCAGGACGGCGGCCGCGAGCGCGGGGTGGCTGACGCCCACCCAGCTCGCGAGGAGGCCGCCGTTGGCGCGGCCGTGCAGGAGCGTGCGGGCCGGCGCCCCGTGGTTGCGCCTGTGCAGCTCCGTCGCGGCCGCGACGAAGTCCTCCGCGACGCGCGGCCGGCCCTTCCTCATGCCGGCCACGTGCCACGCCTCGCCCAGCTCTGCCCCGCCGCGGACGTGAGCGATCGCGTAGATGCCGCCACGCTCGACCCAGGCCACGGCGAGCGGGGTGAACCCCGGGTGCTGGGACCAGCGGAAGCCGCCGTAGCCCCACAGCCACAGCGGCTCCGTGCCGTCGAGGCGAGCGGCCTTCTTGCGGAGCACCGTCACGGGCACCTTGGCGCCGTCCAGGGAGGTGGCCTCGATCGCGTCGACCACGAAGAGCGCCGGATCGAACGTCTTGAGGGTGGTGGAGGCCTCGACGGTCTCCTTGCCGGTCTTCACGTCGACGTGGGCGCGCATGGGCGGGACGACGAGGCCTCGCTTCTCCGCCATCACGCCCTTCTTGTCCGGCGCGGTCACGAGGTCCACCTGGGTCCCGGGCGCGGTCGTGTACTGCCCGACCACGGCGCCGCCCTCGTCGAGGAACGTGTATTCCACACGTGAACCCCGCCCGAGGGCGACCGCGACGTACGCCCCGACGGACGAGGCGGTGATCAGGTGATCCGCGGCGACGAGCTTGTAGGGCTTCATCGGGCGGCCAGGCGTGGCAGCGAGCGGCATGATCTCCGACGAGCCGTCCGGCGCGGTCACGATCTGGAGGAACCGCCCCTTGTGCGCGAACACCTTGTCGACCTGGCCGGACGTGGCCGTGACCGGGGCGAGGGGCGGATCCTTCTTGCCGAGCGTCACGACGCCGAACTTCACGCGCTCCCAGCCCGTCTCGAGCGCGACGAGCAGCGACTTGCCGTCCGCGGAGAGGGCCTTCGGGTTGCGTCCGAGGCCCTTCGAGGCGTCCTTGGAGGGAGGGACGATCACGAGGTCCTTGTCCTGCGCCTCGCCGAGCTTGTGGAACCGGATCGTGCGCTCTCCGGCGCGCGCCGCGGGAGCCGCGTCCGGCGGGGTATAGGTGTAGTACAGCCCGCCACGGGCCTCGTCCCAGACGACCTCGGTCGCCTCCAGGCCGGACAGCGTGTCGGAAGGCGGGTCCTTCTTCGCGCCCGCCGCGAGCACGACGAGCGCGCGGCGCTCCCCTTCGAGGCTCTCGTAGCCGAGGAACCGACCTGTGTCGGAAGGGTAGAGGGCGCCGACACGACTCCCATCGGGCATCTTCGAGACGAGCACGAGGGGCTTCTGCGCGGGCGGGACCACCTCGATGACCCCACCGCGCGCCCGTACCTCGCTCTTTCCGAGGAGCCTCGGCGCAGGCTGGAGCCACCCCTGCCACAGCTCGACGGCGCGCGCGAAGATGGTCTTCCCCGCCTCGCCGTCCGCGACGGCCGCGCGCGCCTTCTCGTCGCGTGCCTTCGTGAACGCGAGCACCTCCGGATCGTCGTCCCGCTCGAGCCAGCGGTAGGGGTCGGCGATCGTGATGCCGAAGCGCTGCTCGGTGACCGCATCCCTGCGGATGCGCGGGGCGACGCCGGCGTCGAACACGGGCTCGGGCGGCGGCTCGGGCGCGCCGGCGTCCGGCTGGGGGGGGGGCGCGGGGACGACGGGCTCCTTCTTCCCGCAGGCGGCGCCCGCCGCGGCGAGGGTGAGGAGGACGACGAGGGCGATACGTGCGTTCTGCATATGAAACCCCTGAGCAGACGACCGTACCATGGTCCCTGGGTTCTCGCGGCGGGACTCGACGCTCCGGGAACCGGCGGAAGATCCGCACGGTGTGAGGGTGAGGAAACAACGGAGGTGACCCCATGACCAGCCCGCGACACTCCATCATCCCCGCCCCGAGCGTCCCCCTCACCCGCAACACGGTCCCGCCGCTGTTCGAGATGGTCCAGGCGGCGATCGGCGAGGGCGCCCGGGAGGTCACCGTGGACCTCTCGACGGTGTCCTACATCGACCTCGTGGGCGCCGCCCACCTCGTCCATGCGGTGGGCGCCCTGCCCTCGTACGCCAAGATCAACTTCACGAACCCCTCGCCGGGCTTCGAGGTCGTGGCGCGCATCGCCGGGCTGGAGGAGCGGATCGACATCAAGAAGACGTAGTACGCTCGCCGCAGGATGGGCGAACCCCTGGTGTGGCACCGCCTGCAGTTCGCCTTCACGATCGTCTTCCATTACCTGTTCCCTCAGCTCACGATGGGCCTCGCCCTCCTCGTGTGCGTGATGAAGGGGATCGGCGTCTTCCGCCGCGACGAGGCGTGGCTCCGCGCCGCGCGGTTCTGGATCCGCATCTTCGCCGTGAACTTCGGCGTCGGCGTGATGACGGGGATCCCCATGGAGTTCCAGATCGGGATGAACTGGTCGCGGTTCTCCGAGTACGCGGGGGCGGTGATCGGACAGACCCTCGGGATGGAGAGCCTGTTCGCCTTCTTCCTGGAGTCGAGCTTCCTCGGCATGCTCGTCTTCGGGGAGCGCCGGCTCTCGCCCCGACGGCACTTCCTGGCCTCGGTGGCGCTGTTCGTCGGAAGCTGGCTCTCGGCGTACTTCATCGTCACGACGAACGCGTTCATGCAGCACCCCGTCGGCTTCACGACGAACGCCCGCGGCGCCCTCGAGCTCGCGAGCTTCAGCGCGTTCATGACGAACCCGTGGGCGCTCGTGGAGTGGGCGCACGTGATGTGCGCGACGGTCGTCACCGCGAGCTTCGTCGTGTCGGCCGTGGGCGCGTACTACGTCCTCTCCGGTCGCGCCGCGGACGACGGCAGGGTGTTCCTGAAGGTGGGCACGACGGCCGGCCTCGTCGCGAGCTTGCTCGTGGCGTTCCCCACGGGTGACCTCCAGGCGAAGCTCGTGGCGAAGCACCAGCCCGTCGCGCTCGCGGCGATGGAGGGGCGCTTCACCACCGAGAACGCGGCCGGGATCACGCTGATCGGTCAGCCGAACGTGCAGGCGCGGCGACTCGACAACCCGATCAAGGTGCCAGGCATGCTGAGCTTCCTCGCGTACGGCACGTTCCACAGCGACGTGCGCGGGCTCGAGGACTTCCCGGAGAAGGACTGGCCGACGAACATCGAGCTACTCTACTACGCGTTCCACATCATGGCGGGCATCGGGACCATCCAGATCGCGATCATGGGGTTCGCGCGGGCGCTCCTCCTCCTGCGGCGCCTGGAGCGCTGGCCGCTCATGCTCTGGGCCCTCATGCTGTCGTTCCCGCTGCCCTACATCGCGACCACCTGCGGCTGGATGACGGCGGAGCTCGGACGGCAGCCGTGGCTCGTGTTCGGGCTGTTCCGCACGAGCGAGGGGTCGAGCACCAAGGTCCACTCGGGGGACACCTTGTTCTCGCTGATCGGGTTCTCGGGCCTGTACCTCCTGCTCGGCCTCGTGTTCCTGTTCCTCGTCGGCCGCGTCCTCCGCGATGGGCCGCGCGATCTCGACAGCGACGGGCACGCGGAAAAGGCGCATGCCTGACGTGTTCTACGTGCTCGTGTGCGTGATGATCACGGCGTTCGTGGTGCTCGACGGGTTCGACTTCGGCGCGGGCGCGCTCCTGTTCCTCGTCGCGAGGACGCCCGACGAGCGGCGACGGGTCCACCGCGCGATCGGACCCTTCTGGGACGGAAACGAGGTGTGGCTGCTCGCCGCGGCGGGTCTCCTGTTCGCCGCGTTCCCCCGCGCGCTGGCGGCCGCCATGTCGGGGTTCTACCTGGGCATGGTGCTCGTGATCTGGCTCTTCATCGGCCGGGCGCTGGCGATCGAGCTCAGGCACCACGTCGAGGACGCGCTCTTCGCGGGGCTCTTCGACGTCCTGTTCTGCGCGGCGAGCCTGGGCCTGCCTTTGACCCTGGGGATCGCCCTCGGCAACCTCATCCGCGGCGTCCCGCTCGAGGAGGGCGGCTTCGCGCTGCCCTTCTTCGCGGATCTCGCGGGGCGCGGCGAGAAGGGCCTGATCGACGTGTTCACGCTCGCGTCGGGCGTGGTCGCCGTCCTGGCGACGTCCCTCCACGGCGCGGCGTTCCTCGCGTGGCGCGAGGACGGCCCGGTCGGCGAGCGCGCGCGCGCGCTGGTCCCGCGTCTGGTCGTCGCCGTGGCGATCCTGCTCGTCGTCGCGGGAGCGGCCACGTTCGTGTTCGCCGGCCCGGCCGCCGCCGCCCTCCGCTCGCGGCCCACGGCGATCACCTTCGGCGCGCTCGCGCCGCTCCTGTTGGGCGCGGCGCGGTGGCTCTCGGGGAAGGGGCGCGCGCGGGACGCGTTCCTCGCGAGCGCCGGCTTCCTCGCGACGACCCTCGCGTCCATCGCGGCGGCGCAGCACCCGTACCTCGTGCGCGGGATCCCCGAGGCGCTCTCCATCGGCACCGACTCGCACGCGGGCTCGACCTCGCTCCACGCGGCGTTGGCGTGGTTCGCGATCGGCTTCCCGCTCGCGTGCACGTACGTGGGGGTGATCTTCCGGTACGAGCGGAGGGGGGGGGCGTAGGGCCGAGCCCGAGCCCGAGCCCGAGGCGCGTCCGAGACGCCCTCATCGAGATCGGGCTCGGGCTCCGGCCTTCGGCCTGGGCTCGGGCTCGGGCTCGACGAGAGGCAGGGGATCGAAGGGGGACCTCCTTCGTGATGCCCCGCTCGTCGAGCGAGGCCAGCGCGGCGTGGTCGACCTTGCGGGTCGACTTCCGCGTGGATCCGCTCTGGAGCGCGTCGAGACGATCGAGGAAGTCGTCGGGCGCGCGCGGGACTCGGGTCTCCGATCGACGACAGGGCGATCTCCCGGCAGCACGCGAGGGTGGAGGCCGCGGGCGCGCTCGTCACCATCGTGGACCTCGGCAGCGCGAACGGCGTCCGGGTGAACGGGCGTCGGCTCGCGCCGGGCGAGGTCGCCTCGATCGGCTCCGGTGAGCGGGTCCGCCTCGGGGCGGTGGTGCTGCAGGTGCGGAGGCGCTGCACCTACGACGTCGAGCCGCTGCCCGGGGACGCGACGTAGAATGGGATGCCGGGGATCGTCCCCTCGCAGAGCGACGAGCGCTCTCGAACGTCGTAGCATCCCTCTGTGTGGCCGCCGACAGGCCACCGACCTTCCAGGCCCAGGCGGCAGTGGAGGGGACGGATGGGCTCGCGCGGGTTTGCGGGGATGGTACGATGGTACGGTTGGCGTGCACTCGGAGGCGCCATGAATCTCCTCGACCGGCGGCTCAGGCTCGTCGCCGTCATCGTTCTCTTCGCGGGCGCCGGCGGAGGGGTCTTCCTCGCGTGCGGCGCCGTGAGCGAGAGCCCGAGCGAAGAGGCGTGCGACGCGGGCGCCTGCGATGGTCGTGCATCGTCGGAGGACGGTTCGCGCTCCGGGCCAGACGCGGCAGACAGCGCAATCCGCGACAGCGGAAGCGACGCGAGGGTCCTCAAGAACTGCGACGACGGCGGCACGCCCGGCCAGCTCGACCCTACCTTCGGGGACGGGGGGGTCGTGTACGTCGACACCGACCCGCTGCGCGGAGGCGTGAATGCCGTCGTGATCCAGCCGGATGGCAAGACCGTCCTGGGCGGGTACCTCTCGGGACGCTTGGCGCTCGTCAGGCTCACCGTGCCGGGAACTCTCGACACGACCTTCGGGGACGGTGGAATCATCACGGTGTCGTTCTCCACCGGCAACCAAGGCGCGCAGGCCGTCGCGCTGGCCGCGGACGGTCGCATCCTCGCCGCGGGGTACGTCGACGTCCCCGATGCCGGCACCGACTGGGTGGCCGCGCGGTTCACGCCCGGCGGCGCGCTCGATCCGACCTTTGGGGACGGGGGCGTCACCTTCGCGAGCTTCCTCAACCGGACAAGGGCTTCGTCGCTTCCGTGGCCGTCCTCCCGGACGGCCACGTGCTTGTAGCAGGGGACAGGGGCAAGGCATCCTTGCCCGCCACCCTGGAGACCGGGGATTGGGCGGTCGTGAAGTTCAAGCCGGACGGCTCGCTCGAGCCCGCGTTCGGATCGAGCGGGAGGGTGAAGCTCGACATCCGGTCCAGCTACGACATCCTGGGCGCGATGGCCGTCCAGCCCGACGGCAAGATCGTCCTCGTCGGCTCGAGTGGTCGGGACGCGGGAGCCGGGCCGGAGGACGTCTCGGCGGCCCGCATCAACCCTGATGGGTCGCTCGACCCGTCCTTCGGCGCGGGTGGCAAGTTCTGGGCCGGGCTGACGACGCCGAGCCACGCGCACGCCGTTGCCCTCGACGGCGCGGGCCGTATCATCCTTGGCGGTTATGCGTACGCAGTCTGGGCCGATCTGGACTTCGCCCTGTTCCGGCTCACCTCCGCGGGGGCGGTCGATGCGACCTTCGGCTCCGGAGGGACGGTGAGGGTCGACGTGGATGGAGAGAGCGACACCGTCGGTGGGCTCTTCATCCAGCCCGATGGCAAGTACGTGACCGCCGGCACCAGCAGTTCCCCTTCGAACCCAACCGCGCTCCTACGCGTTCGATCGGACGGCACCCTCGATCCGGAATTCGGGGTTGCGGGAAGAGTGCTAGGGACCCCCGTGAGCGGCTTCAAAAGCGTGCATCCGAGGGGCTTCGCCTTCAGCCGCGATCGCGCGACCGTCGGCGGCTGGTGGTACCGCGAGCCGCCTTTTCCACTGTACTGGATGGGTGTGGCTCGTTACTGTCTGTAGCGGGTTTCGGACCTCCAGCTCCCGCTCCGAGCCATCGACGATGTCACGTTTCGCATGGCTCATGCCGGACCCCGCGCGGGCGAGTTCGCACAGGGGAACCTCTCACCCACCCTGGTCGGGAGCCAACGAGCGTCCGTGACAATCAACTCACATGTAGTTGAATTTCACGGTCTGGTTGACGGCGGTACCCCCGGGGCCGACGATGTAGATGAACACTTCCCCGAGAACGGGTGACGGGAACCACTCAGGCATTTTCACCTCGAGCTCGGTCGGGGACTTGATGTTGATGTTGGAGAACGCTGCATAGCGAACGTGACGGTCGCCTCCAGAAACGTATACCGCGAGCACATCGTCCTTGCCGTCGCGTTGGAAGTGGTCGCCTTCGAGCGTGATCACCGGACGTAGTGGGCCAACGCGGGGGCCGGAGACCGGACTGCCCTTGGCGAAGCCCGTCAGCTCCGGCTTCGGGGGGATCGGCTCGCGAGAGATCCGGTAGGTCCCGCGGTCTTGGGCGTTCCCGCTCGCCCGCACGATCGCGTTGCCGTCGACGGTGACGGCATCGGCGTGCGATCCGTTGCCTTGGCCCCAGTCGATGTAGTCGAGGAGTTCCCAATGCGCGCCCCTGTCGTCCGAGACCAAGATCTCCGGGGAGCTGCCGCTTGCGGGTGAGGAGCCTGTGAAGAGCCAGAGGCGTTCTCCGAACATCCGGACCACGTTGTGGTACGTTCGCCCGCCGTTGGGCCACTGGTTGTGACCCTCGCGTAGCACCTCGCGCCAAGTGGCACCGTTGAACGCGTAGACCCCGTCGAACCACGCGCGCTGCGCCTCAGCTGGGTCGCGGTCGTCGTAGCGCCCGCCTCCGCAGAGGTAGAGCTCGTTGTCGATCACGGGGAGACCAAAGACCATGCCGCGAGCCGACCTCGGCAGCCTGTGTATCGACGTCTCGAACTCGCCGAACGTCTTCCTCCAGGTCATGCCGCCGTCGCCCGACTCGTAGACGTCTGCCTGTGCGCTGTCGCCGTGTCCGGTCGTCTGACCACCCATCAGGTAGAGCTTCGTGCCGAGGCATCCCGCGATCGATAGAATGCGGTCTTGCCAGTCGGAGTGGTCAGCGGCGCCCTGGAGAGGCGCGGACATGTCGCCCTCGCGCGGCGACTGGGTGAGGATTTCGAGCATCATGATCTCCTCGGCGGGCATCCGTGGGGCGCGCGGGCCGCCCGCCGGGCGTGTCGCGTCGTGACAGTCGTGACACCGTCAGCGTGCGCCGCCATCGTGTCGCGCACCGTCCCACACTCGTTCAGGCTCAGTTCACGTTCAGCGCGATCCCCACCGAGACGACGATGGACCCCGCGCTGGTGAACGCGGCGTCCGGGTTGAGGAAGCACGCGAGCACCCGCATGGCGGGCATGCTCAGCGTCGAGGCGACGATCGCGCCGCCGCTCACGTTCGTGATGAGATCACCGAGCTCGCTGTTGCTCGCGAAGGACCCCGTGTCGAACGACGTGATCTGGTTGCTCTGCGACAGCACCGGCGCAGCCGAGTTGTTGTCCTCGAGGCCGTGCCTCGACACGCGGACGTTGGCGTCGTCGTCCTCCCAGATCGGGAACGCCACGAGCTTCATCTTGAAGCCCATGTTGGTGCTCAGGCCCGTGTTGTCCATGAGCCGACCGTAGAGCGTGCCGGTCTTGAACCCGGAGACGTCGACCGCGCGGGCGATCTCGACGTAAAAGGCCCGGTTCGCCGCGGCGGCCGGAAAGTTGATGCGCATGTTCTTCACGATCGTATAGAACGGCATGATCAGATCCTCCTCATCTGCGACCAGTCGACCGCCGGTCGGTTGTTCAACATCGGCCACGCCGGGTCACCGGCGACGGCCGCTTCCAGCGTCCAGTCGGTCGAGGGCGAAGCCATGCCGGCAACGCGCCAGCGGATCGCTCCGACCTTGAACGGCGCGACGTCGATCGAGTCCGCGTGCGCCGCCGAGGCAGCCGGCGGCGCGCCATC
>SXGT01059712.1_pt1 | contig 20415 bp, 16 predicted proteins | sample 3176221 | NCBI WGS metagenome assembly SXGT01 (sample SAMN11356862, study PRJNA531348) | freshwater metagenome | isolation source: freshwater sample F1-120 | place: China: Fuxian Lake, Yuxi | collected 2017-12-25
AAAATTCATCACCCCGGCAAAATTCTCCAGTTGTTTAATGAAAGATGACAGCAATAACCCCAGTGCGCCCAACATCATGCCTACTAGTAACAAAGCCGGCAAGATCCAGATGTAACCCATCAGCGGCGCGCGAATATCATATAACCAGGCGATGCCCAAAAAGGCATAGGCTTGTAAAACCGATACTGAAGTGCCCGCTATCAACTTGCTGCATAACAGAAACCAGCGCGGCAAAGGACATACCATCAACATGCGCATACTCCCCATTTCCCGGTCATACACCATGGACAAGGAACTTTGCATACCGTTGAACAACTGAATCATGCCTATCAATCCCGGCGTGATATAAACCTCATACAGGATATAGGTTTCGTAAGGTGGGCTGATGGCGATGCCCAAAGCCGCTCTAAAACCGGCAGCAAACACAAACAACCAGACCAATGGCCTGACCAACGCCGAGATAAAGCGTTCTCGTTGGTGCAAAAACCGTAACAACTCGCGGCCGACAATACCCGCCATTGCCCGCCAGTAATGGATGATTTTCATGCGTATTGACCTTTTTGCTGAGTGAGTTGGGTAAATACTTCGCCCGCATTGGCCGCACCGGTCGATTGCAGCACTTCGGCCAGACGCCCTTTGGCCTGGATTTGGCCTTTGTGCAAAACAATCAGACTGTCTTGATCGGCTATTTCATCAATCAAATGGGTTGCCCAAAGCACCGCCAACCCCTCTTGCTTAACCAACGCATGCACATGCTCGACGATGGCTTGGCGACTCGGCATATCCAGCCCCACCGTGGGTTCATCCAGTAATAACAAACTGGGCTTATGCAACAAGGCGCGAGCAATTTCCACCCGGCGTTTATGTCCACCATTCAGTTGCCTGACTTTTTCCCCGCGTCGCTCATGCATATGCAAGCGTTCCAGTTCCTCTTGAATACGCTGGTCGGCGGCTTTCCGGCTGATGCCATGCAGTGCAGCGTGATAACGCAGATTTTGTGTCACCGATAAATCGGGATCCAATGTCGTCTGTTGGAACACCACCCCCAAGTGAGCCAGGGCTTGCAGACTTTGCTTTTTGATATCAAATCCGCACAGTTCGATACGGCCCATCCGGGCATCGTAAAGCCGGGTAATCAGGGAAAACAAGGTGCTTTTACCCGCACCATTAGGCCCTAGTAGTATCGTGCATTCACCGGCAGCCACCTCAAACCCCACATTATCCAGCGCTTTTTTGTGGCCATAGGCAAAATTCAAGCTCTCGACTTTGAGCGCTGCCTTCATGGCTTGACCGCCACACCCCAAGGGTAACGACCTACCGCTATGGACTTGGTGACTTTTTGCTCCACCAGATCGATGATGGACACATCATTGCTAAGCCCATTGGTGGTGTATAAACGGGTTTGATCCGGAGAAAATGCCAAATTCCATACCCGTTGCCCCACCAACAAATATTTTTCCACCTGATAGGTCTGGGCATTAATCACCGCAACCCGGTTGGCTGGCCCCAACGCCACATAGGCATAACGACGCTCTTTATCTATCACCACGCCAACCGGCTGGATTTGCTCGCTGGTAATGCCTTGCACTTCCAATTTAATGGTCTGGACAATCTGCTTGCTGACACTATCCAAAACCATCACGGTACCCGCCATTTCCGAAGTCACCCACAATTGCTGACTATCTGCAGTAAAACTGGCGGCACGCGGACGAGGATCGACTAAAGTATTTTCAACAATTTTGCCGGTTTTGGTGTCGATCCAATGCGCCATATTGGTGGTTTCCGAGGTACTGATCGCCCATTGATTGTTCGGGCTGACAGCAATGCCTTCCGGCTCCACTCCCACCTTGATTTTTTGGCTGGCTTTTTTGGCGGCAATATCAATCACCGTGACTTCGTTATCGTCCTCGTTGGAGACATACATCAACTTGCCATCAGGACTAACTGCAAACGTCTCAGGGTCTTCGCCGGAAGGCAATTTGCCCACTTCCTTCAGGGTGTCGCTATCCAGAACCTTAATGGTGTCATCATCACTGGTGGCGACATAAATAAACTTGTTGTCATGGCTCATCGCAATCCCGCGTGGGCGCTGGCCTACATTAACGGTTTTAATTAACTTGCCTTCAACAGGGTCGACGACAGCAATGGCATTGTCTTTTTCCAACGAAACCAGCACGGTTTCAGCCTGCGACAGGCCGCTGTAAAACATGGCAACCGCTAAGGCGCCTAATTTAAATCTCTGCATGATTGCTTCCTTATTGACAAGTAGATTCGGGTTGATCAAAACCCAGGGTATCCAATTCGGATTTGGGGTGTAAGAAACCTTCCAAAGGCGCCACACTCACCAACGATCGCGGTGCAGCCAATAAAATCGGCTGGCGTAATTGTCCGTCCCAGGGACGAAAAGATAGCGGTACGCCTTTATAGCCTTGCAAGGCAAAAGCCGCCGAGAATAAATAATCTTTGATAACCTGAACCTGATTGGATTTGGCTCTGACACTGGCTTCGCCTATAGCCCTTACCGCCAAATAAGCAGCATAGTCTTCTTCTTCCATCCAGCGACCGGCTTGCTGTTTGAAGCGGTTCTGCAATTGTACGGCGCCCCATTGTTCATGGGTACGATGCCAGGCCGTGGCAATCAAGCCTTGAGTACCAATTACCGGACGAGGCATCCAGGTGCGGTAATCCAGATATTCGCCAAACAAACCTTGCTCGTCAGCCACTACCAGCACATCGTATTCTTCCCCTTGGGTAAAAACCGGTACATCGGCTTGAGCAGTCCGCCGCGCATCAAACGTATTGTCCCAGGCTTTTTCGGAAACCAGCTTCATGCCGTAGCGTTTGGCCGCCCGTTTGATGGCTGCGGCATACTGTTGATCCTGGGCTGTCGGCCCAACCACTAAAAACCACTCTTGCCAACGCTTTTTGAGCATATATTGCGCTAAAGCATCGGCACGCATGGAACGGCTGGGCAACATATGCAATACATGGTGCCGACAATTCTGCCCGCGTAACTCATCGTCGCTACTCACCGCATCAAACAACAGCTTGTTTTTTGCGGCAGGCAAATCCGCTAATACATTCACTTGTTCAGGTTTGACATTCATTACAACCAAGCCGGTATCCTCAGGGATTTTGCCAAACGCCTGCAGCAAATCGCCCTCAACCGGCACCACGATTTTGCTCAATTCGAATTGCTGATTGGTAAATTGCCCGGTTGTGTTGTTATCGCTAACCGCCAGTTCAGCGCCTAGCTGACCTTTGTTTTGCACAAAGGCATCCAAATTGGACAAGGCCGCTGGCACCGCACGTTCCTGAGATAAATATGCAATTTTGATGATTTGTTTGGCCGCCGCGTTTGCATCTCCCATCATCAGCATACAAAACACCCATAATAAGTGCTTAAATTGACTAGTCATTTTGTCGTGTAACTCGTTTTTAAAGTTGTAAATTTTAACGGATAAATCTTGTGATGGCTTGCGGGAATATTAAGCATGCGGGCTATTGAATTTTCGAAACCAAAAGACAATACTAAAGCCCATTTCTATTTGGCTCGGACAAAATGTCTAATAACGATTTCCCAATTGATGATTTTGACGAATTGGATCAAGTCATTGACATTGACTGTCTGCTTCTGAATAACCGAATTTCGGTTCGTTATCGGCGTAGTGATATCAAAGTCATGATCAAAACCCATAGCCTGCTTTTTCCACGTTTGATTGACGCTAATCTAGTGGATATCAGCAGTAAAGGTATCGCCGTACACAGTCAGCAAAAATTGAGGGTCAAAGGCCGGGTCAGCATCTTTCTGCAATTTAGCGACGGCAAACGTTTTACCGTACTGGCGACAGTCACCAATAAAACCATTCCTCGCTACGGCCTGAAATTCGATACTTATCAAACCGAACTGGCCGATTATTTGTTGGCCACCCAAACCGATTTAATTTTTGGATAATCCACCCGATGCCCATTCTTAGCCAAATCTATGTTTATCCCGTCAAATCACTGAGCGGCATTCAAGTTTCCGCATGGCCTGTTGATAAAAATGGCTTACAGTACGATCGAAAATGGATGCTGATTGATGAGCAACAGCAATTCTTGAGCCAACGCCGTTTACCGAAAATGGCTTTGATCAAAACCCGTATCGAATATGATCAATTAATTCTTTCCGCACCCAGTCAGGATGATCTGGTTTTAGCGCTTAATCCGGAGACCGGCGCAGATATAAAAGTCGGCATTTGGCGAGATGAATGCCTGGCAAAATCAGTTTCGGCTGCAGCCGATGTCTGGCTTAGCGAGTTTTTACAAACAACCTGCCGACTGGTCTATCATCCCGATGACCGCCAGCGTCAGGTTGATCAGCGCTACGCCAGCGCTAACGATCAAACCGCTTTCTCGGATGGTTTTCCTTTTCTGATCGTTTCAGAAAATTCCTTGAATAGCTTGAATCAGGCTTTGCCATTTGCAGTCAGCATGGCGCGTTTTCGGCCCAATCTGGTGATAGCGGATTGTGACAGCTACGCCGAGGATCACTGGCGTTTAATCGAAATCAACCAAATCCATTTCAGGTTGCCCAAACCGTGCTCCAGATGTTCGGTACCCGGCATCGATCCGGATACAGCTATCAGCGCCAAAGAGCCGTTAGCCACCTTGAGTCGGTTACGCAAATGGGAAAACCAGGTTTATTTCGGCCAAAATGCCCTGCATGATCAGGCAGGGCAATTGGCAGTGGGGTCGACAGTCAATATTCTGAAAACCGGGGCTAACCAACCGCCGTTGGCCTATTGAATTTCAATTTAGAACTTAATCTTCTCCAGCCCTGACATCAAACTCGATTTTCCAACGCTGCTGTTGATCTCGATTGGAAACCGCTTTTAATTCCAAAGTACCAACCTCGGTCACGGCAGACGACAAATGAACCGGCACGATATCCCCCGGATTTCGACCTTCTTCAGGCAAGGTGATTTCGATTTCATCCAGTTCTTCAAGCTCATCGTCACCCCAGGTTTCCAGTCGCGAACCCACCTGATCTTCGCGCCGGGTTTTTGAAGCAAAAAAGCGGAATCTGACCGGCTCGCCAATAATCAAGCCAAACTCATCATTGGGTAATGCCTGTTCGCTGCCCTCTTCCATGCCAAACGGTGCGATACAAAGCGCTTCTATTTCCGGCGCTAGTCCCGGCACAGCGGGCATGGCGCTCTCCACACCGACATAATAAGCAGCCGCAGTACCGCCTTTGATGCGTACGCCTTTACCTTGACGCACAAAACCGTAATAGGCCGCGCCCCGCGCCACCGCCAAATCCAGATCGGCGCCTTGTAGTAACCGGGCTTCCGGAGCATGTTCTACTTGTAACCAGCTATTCAAAATGACCATTAAGCGCTCAGCCAACGCATTGGCTTTCAGCACCCCACCGTTAAAAAGCACGGCAGTCGGATGCAAAAAACTGGCCGACTCACTGGAAGCGACACCATTAAATTCATGAGTGGCAGCCTTTTGTTTAGACAAAAATGCCGCCAAATGCCGAGTAATACCGGCATCTTGGGCATAAGGCAAGCCTGCCGAACGCAAACCACTGCGCGGTCTGACCACAGGTTTATCTGCAGCAGACACTTGCGGCAAAAAGCCTTCAACCAACACCCGGTTCAATTCATCCCGGGTTAATTCGGTACGCAGCGTACCGCCAATCAGCGATGAGCCCCGACTAGCCACCACCAGCGGCATACTGGATAATTCTGGCTGATTAAACAATTTTTCCTTGGCTTCCCGGCAACCATGTGTCAACGCCTGAATTTGCCAGGATTCCAGACGCTTCCCACTCTCCTGTTCCATTTTGGCCTTGACGGTATAAGCCAAGGCTAAATCCATATTGTCACCTCCCAGCAAAATATGGTCGCCAACCGCTACTCGAGTCAACTGCAAATTACCTTCCTGTTCGGTCACCGCAATCAACGATAAATCCGTGGTACCGCCGCCAATATCGATAACCAGGATCACATCGCCGACATGCACGTGATTGCGCCAGTCGCCTTCGCTTTTTTCGATCCAGCTATACAAAGCCGCCTGAGGTTCTTCCAGCAACACGGCTTGCTGCAGGCCAATGGTTCGCGCAGCTTCCACGGTCAATTCGCGTGCCGCCGGATCAAACGAAGCAGGCACGGTAATGGTGACATCCTGCTGCGGCAGTGGCTGTTCCGGGAAACGATGATTCCACGCCGCCAGCATATGCTGGAGATAGGCTTTGGTCGCATTGAAAGGCGAAATCCTCGCCACATCTTCAGGCGCATCGACCGGTAAAATCGCTTGCTTGCAATCCACCCCGGCATGACATAACCAACTTTTAGCGCTGGATACCAATCTGATCGGCGTTTTACTACCCATATTCCGGGCAATCTCACCGAGCAAATAATCGGGTTTAGGCGTCCACGGTAAAGCCGTCGCACCTTCGCCTATCTCGGCATCGTGAGCCAGATAGGCAAAAGACGCCAATTGCTGATTATCTTCGATCATACCCGGCGCCGTTAATTGCGGAATCGGCATCACCGCCAACGTCACCTGTTCATCGCTGTTCTCAAGGTCGACATAAGACAATACGCAATGGGTAGTCCCCAAATCGATACCCACTGAATAACGCGCTTGCAGACTCATAATTCAACCTCGGCAGCGGCAATGATGTTGGCGTTGTGGCCTTCGGTCAATTTAGGCAAGCGTAAATCGGTGACTTGCCAGCCTTTGTGTATCAAAGTGCCGGTAAATGGCGCTTCGCCGACAATATTGCCGGTCAAACGAAACAAAGCGGCGTCAAAGCCTTTGTTCAAGGTTACTCGACTGCCTTCCTGATCCTGACTGACAGGCGCCAAGGTGAAATGTTCGTTAACCGCTTTACTGCAGCCTTGGTGAACCACGCGTGCTGCCGCACCAATTTCGGCATCGCTGAAGGCACTGACATCTTCTTTGATGAAATCAATAAAACGGGCTTCTTTTTGCAACAAATTCAACACTTGCAATGCAGCATCCGGCGTAGCTTGTTTCAACACCACCGGTTCGGGCGCCGGAGCCTGCACGATTTTTTCCACCTCGACGATTTTCTCCACAATTTTGACTTCCGGCTGTGCAGGCGTAGGCATCACGGTGATTGCGGGTTCTGCAACCACACGACAACGCCGCATACCCAATACCACGGCGATTAAAACCACGATTAACATCAACCCCAACACGGCCACAGTACCGGCCAGACAAACATGCCACAAATCAAAAGTGGTTGGGCGTAAAGATAAATCAATAAGATATGTGTTCATAAATCAATGAATGCTTAAGGTTGACCGGCTTTTTTAGCCGCTTCGACGTACATCAGTTCCTGCAAAACATTGCGGGTGACCTGGATACGCATTTTTTTCAAGTGGCGATCGGCGACGATACCGGGCACTTCCGCATCCGTATACACCTTGCGCATGTCCGCCAAGGTGGGCTCACATTGCCTGATGACGGCATCGGTAGCATGACGACTATCCAATTTTGCGAAATCAGGATTTTTCATTGCATCCATCACGCATTTTTTATAAGTAAACTGCGCTTGTTGAATGTTCCGGATGGTTTCATCGGACAGAGTGGTTTCATTCCACTCCTCTTTACTCGATTCTTCGGCAAAAGCCAGCTGGCTGATCATTAAAAGCACAGCGATTAAGGCAGATTTCATTGCATGACTCCTAGGGTTGAAAACGTTTTTCACGGATTTTACGCGATGCAGGCAATCAGCGACAACCAGATGCGTTTTTGGATAGCATGCTTTCCATCTAAACACCCATCAGGTGGTGATCTGTACCGTAATAATTTATGATTGCACGGGTTTACTATAGATTCAGGCTTTAGTGTTTAAGCCGCTTTTCATCAGTCTACCGAAAGCCGGTGTGATGATGACAAGCGCTTATGATTTATAAATCACCGCTGAATCCAGTAAAAACAGCTAAAAATCAATCCGGATCTCATGAACACACCTTTCAACGAAACCATTAGCGCCCTGAATCGGCAGTTTGCAGATCAACTCAGCAGCCGACTTGAAGCGATTCGTCTGCAATATCAGGGCATTAGTCCGGATGCCTGGAATGTTGCCGAAGTCAGACTCTTGCATCGCCTTATCCATAGCCTGCCGGATTTGGCGGATAGTTTTAGCATCAAGCAGTCACTGTTGGACGCTTCCCGCCACCTCGAAAATGAACTGAACAAACTTTTGCGTAGCGGACTTCCGCCTGCCAACTCGGAGTGGCAACGCCTAACTGCGAATATTGACAAACTGGAAGCTCTCAAAGGGGCAACGCTGGAATCAATCTCCACCTTTCACAAGCCGCTCAATCCGGAGTTACGTCCGGTTCGATCACCGTTAATTTTTCTGGCTGGCAATGACTTAAGTCAGGCGGAAAATTTGGAACGCGCCTTGGTGATGGATGGTTTCCGGGTAGAGATTTTCACCGACCCCGAGCGTTTCCGAGCAGCTTTTAATCATCCTGAAACCGAAGCGCCCGCCGCAGTGATCATGGACATGATTTTTGCCGAGGACGATCTGAAAGGCGTCGAACTGATTTCCGAACTCGGTCTGGGCGGCGGCACCGACATTCCGGTGATTATGACGTCGGTCAGGGATGACATTCCGGCCCGTCTGGCCGCGTTTCGGGCCGGCGCCAGCCGCTATCTGGTCAAACCGCTGGCAGCTGACCGGGTGATCGATATTTTGGATGCGCTGACCGGTCGCCAACCGCCGCAACCTTATCGCGTGTTACTGGTTGACGATGATCAACTGATGCTGGAAATCCATGCCGCCATGCTGCAATCCGCGGGCATGGAGGTACGCAAACTTTCCGAACCGCTGAAAATCCTCAATGTATTGGAAGATTTTTCCCCGGACGTAGCGATTCTTGATGTCTACATGCCTGACGCCAGCGGCCCGGAACTGGCGGCGATATTACGCGAACGCGATACTTATCTGAATTTACCCATCCTGTTTTTATCCGGTGAAACCGATATTACCCAACAGCTGCTGGCGCTGAACTTAGGTGGTGACGATTTTCTGGTTAAACCGGTGCAGCTCAAACATTTGCTGGCCGTTGTCACGGCCAGAGCAAGACGGGCAAGACAAAACAGTACCTTGCGCAGACGCCTGGAAGCCACGCTTTATGAACTTGAGCGTGAGCATTTAGCCATCAATCAGCACGCTTTGGTCAGTATTGCCGACCCCAGTGGCATGATTACTTACGTCAATGACCAGTTTTGCCAGATCAGCGGTTATCAACGTCATGAATTGCTGGGTCACAGCCATGGCATGATCAAATCGCAGCAACATTCTGACGCGTTTTATCAAGATCTCTGGAGCACCATCACCAAAGGCCAGGTCTGGCAGGGGGAAATCTGTAATAAAAGTAAAGACGGCCATTTTTATTGGGTTGAATCGACGATCACCCCTTTTCTGGATGAGAACGGTCAACCTTATCAATATGTGTCGATCCACACCAATATCAGCCACGTCAAGGAAGTCGAGGCCGCGCTACAGGTCAGCGAAGAGCGTTATCAGCTTGCCATTGTCGCGTCTCAAGACGGCTTGTGGGACTGGAATATGGCGACCAACCGAGTCTATTATTCACCGCGCTGGGAAGCCATGTTTGGTTTTGAGCCCGGCAGCGCCGAACAGACCCTGGAAGCCTTTACTCCACTGGTGCACAAAGACGATGTGGTCGGCATGTTCACGGAAGTAGAACGCTATCTGCGCCGCGAAATCCCGACCTACAGCCGTGAATTTAGAATGTTTCATCGCAATGGCACCCCGATGTGGACGCTGCATCAGGCGGTAGGCATTTTCGATGAGAACGGCAAACCCCTCAGACTGATAGGCACGACGACCGACACCACCGCCCGCAAAACAGCCGAAGTGGCATTACGAGCAACCTTGGATTCCACACAGGACGGCATTCTGGCTGTCGATCATGCCGGACAGATTAGTTTTACCAACAAGCTGTTTTGCGAAATGTGGCAAATCCCTGAAACCTTGATTTACGGCATGCAGATTGATGAAAATCTGCTGAATATGGCTCAAGCCCGCTTCATTGATCCTGGGGCATTTCTCAGCACCGTTCAGAAACTTTATCAATCCAATCTGGATTCTGAAGATATCCTGGAATTTACCGACGGCAGGATCTTCGAAGTTCATTCCAAACCCTTGATGATGAATCAGGATGGCTTCACCGGGCGAGTCTGGAGTTTTCGCGACATTACCGAAAACAAACGCGCCGAACGTGCTCTGGCTGAAAGTGAATGGCGTCTGCGGCATGCTCAACAAGTGGCCAGCCTGGGAAGCTTTGACTGGAAACCGGATACGGATGAATTGCAATGGTCGGACGAACATTTTCGTCTCTGGGGATTGAAACCACGCTCTTCAGAACCTGACTTCGCGCTATTCATACAAGGGATACACCCGGCTGATGTTCCCGAAGTAAAACAACGCATCAGACAAGCCTTACAGACCGGCAATGCCTACGAATGTCTGCATCGGGTGATCTGGCCGGATGGCAGCCAACATTTTATCAAGGCCATGGGCGAAGTCTTGATCAGTCAAAACGGAAAACCCACCCGTATGATAGGCAGCGTTCAGGATGTCACCAATCAAGTGGAAGTTGAGCAAGCTTTGATTGCAGCCCGTGACGACGCGGAAAAAGCCAATCAAGCCAAGTCGGACTTTCTGTCCAACCTGACCGCCAATCAGGAAATCCTGATGCAGTTAATCAGCTCTCCGGTATTTGCCGGGCATGACTTATCGTATTCATTGCGGCATGTCACCGAACAAATTGCCAAATCGGTGGGTGTCGGTCGGGTTGGCTTGTGGAGTTTGTCTGAAAATGGCGAAACCATGCAGTGCGTCAGCCAATGGGAAGTGGCCAACCAACAGCACAGTACCGGTGCTCGCATCAGCGCCCAAGACTTTCCGGCCTATTTCGAGGCCATCAAATCTGCGGAAGTAATTATCGCCGATGATGCTTATACGCATCCTGCCACCCGGGATTTCTCAGCAACTTATCTTCCCACTCTGGATATTCGCTCCATGCTGGATGTGCCTATTCACGCTCGCGGCCTGCCGTGGGGAGCCATCTGCTGCGAACAGGTGGGGAGTAGCATCAACTGGCGACCGGAACAGGTGGTTTTTGCCAGCGCCGCCGCCGCTCTGGTCGCTCAAACCATCGAAGCGGCTGAAAGACGCAAAGTAGAGGCTTCTTTGCAAGTTGCTAAGGATGAAGCCGAACGCGCCAATCAGGCCAAATCCGAATTTCTGGCCAGCATGAGCCACGAACTGCGCACCCCCATGAATGCCATTTTAGGCTTTGGGCAACTGCTGGAATACGACGAAAGCTTGTCCGAAAATCAATTGGAGGATGTGCAAGCCATTCTAAAAGCCGGTCATCACCTGTTAGAGCTGATCAATGAAGTGCTGGACTTATCCAAGGTTGAGTCCGGCAACATTGATCTGTCCCTGGAACCTGTTGAAGTCATGCCGGTCGTTGAAGAATGTCTGAATCTGGTGACGACATTAGCCGACAAACGCGGCATTCGGATCGATTACATGGGTAAGGCAGGCATCAATGTACGGGCCGACCGCACTCGACTCAAACAAGTACTGCTCAACCTGTTGTCAAACGCGATTAAATACAATAACGAAGGCGGCCATGTTTTTGTGGAAGTCAAACCGGCAGACCCGGAGTTATTAAGCATAGGCGTCATCGACACCGGCCCCGGCATTCCTGCCGATCGTCAGAAGGATCTATTTCAGCCTTTCAACCGACTGGATGCGGAATACAGTAATATCGAAGGCACAGGTATTGGTTTAACCATTACCCGGCGTATCGTCGAAATCATGGGCGGTCAGGTTTATGTAAAAAGCGAAGTCGGTGTCGGCAGCACCTTTTGGATTGAACTACCGCTCGAAGCCTCAATAATCAACCTGGATGGTCATACAGCCTTAAATAAAAGCAATACTGTTGACTCGGAATCTCAACATACCGTGCTGTATGTGGAAGACAATCCGGTTAACATCAAGCTGGTAGCGCAAATACTGGGGCGACGCAAACACATACGCCTGCTGACAGCTCATACGCCTGAATTGGGTATTGAATTGGCGCAAACTCAGCTACCGGATCTGATCATGCTTGACATCAATTTACCGGGCATGAACGGTTATCAGGTATTGGAGTTATTCCAAAAAGACCCTTATTTAAAGCATACGCCGGTGATTGCCATCACCGCCAACGCCATGCAGCGGGATATCGAACGCGGCAAGGCAGCCGGATTTGCGGACTACCTGACCAAGCCTATTGATATTCCGACTTTATTCAGAGTGCTGGATAAATTAATCAAAACACCTGGTGCTACGGAATCTTTGTTGTCAAACACGGCTAATGATTAAGCCAAGGCATTGAGATGACAAGCCCGGCTTTAATGATGACAGATACGCCGCTCGGAGCAAGTGGGGGCAAGCACCGTGTTTCAACGTTTTTGCAAGCAAACCTGAGGCCAAGACCGTGAAAATCTGTTGGCATTATTTTGAAACCTGGGAAACACCTACGGTGTCGCAATGGCTGCGTGTATGGAAATCACAAGGCGAACACTACGGCATACTGGCTTTACTGCCGGAAGATGAAAAATCCGTAGTCACCCTTCTACAAAGCTGTGCCCTTGATGCCAACCTGCCTTTACTTGGCGCCGTGTTTCCGGAACTCATCGTCCAAGCCGATTTTAAACGCCGGGGTTTACTGCTGATCGGCCTGGATCCGATGCCCAAATATAACCTGTGCGCCGGGCTATCCCTACCCAACGGACGCGCTGCTGCCGTCAAAACCCTGGCCGAACGGGTGGAGGCTGAAGAAGATCAGGACGGCACACTGCTGCTATTGTTTGACGGTTTATACGGACAAACCGCCAGCTTTCTGGCTGATCTGTATTATGAAATAGGCGACAACTGTCGCTATGCCGGTATCAATGCCGGCAGCGAAAGTTTTCAGCCCATGCCCTGTTTGTTTGATAATCAACAATGGCTGGATGACGCGGTCATGGGCATTTTCTTGCCTCAACATCCCGGCGCGGCATTGGAACACGCCTATCAAATCGCCGACATTGCCTTAACCGCCAGCGCCGCTTCCGGCAATAAAATCGCCCGCATTGATCTGGAGCCCGCTTTTGACCAATACGTCAAACTGGTGCGCGAACACTATGCAGAGGAAGTATCGCGAGAAAATTTTTATCATATGGGCGTGCATTTCCCCTTTGCGTTGGTGCGCGCTAATGGCGAACTGCTGATACGCATCCCGGTAGCCGTCGATGATGAAGGGGCGTTATTTTGTGTGGGCGAAGTCCCGGAAGGGGCTTTGCTGACGGTGGCTCATGGCGTCGAAGTAGGCAATCCCGATACCGTAATCAAACTAATGGCGCATTATCAAAAACTACAAGCGGATACCGGGCTGTTTTTTTTCTGTGCCGGACGTCGCATGCATTTAGGTACTGAGGGTACTGCGCTTGAGCTAGCGCAACTGGCTACGGCGTTAAAAGATCAACCGCTATTAGGCGCCCTGACTTTAGGTGAAATCGGCAATTCCGCATCCGGCGGTTATCCCTTGTTTCACAACGCCACGTTGGTAGCACTGCCGCTTCAAGTCCGTCAATGACACCGCAACAAGCCCAACAGGCGCTATATGATCTGGCATTGGCCATCGCCGGCGAACCCGTCGTTGAACAATTGACACGTAGTTTTCTGGAACGCCTGCTCTACCACACCGGTTTTGCCGTGGGCGTATTATTGCATCATGAATCAGTCAACCAGCAAACCGAAATGACTTTGTTACAGTCGATTGGCGGCCATGGATTGAGGCGGATGGTTGGCAAGCCTGTGGCCTGGCCGGGGCAATTGCTTGGCCCCGGGAATGCTTTGCTCAAACTGGAGCAGTTACCCGAAAATAGCCTACAACAATCAATAGGCCCCCTACCCCATCTATTACGCCTACACGCCGGGCCAAACTTGTGTGCTCTGCTGTTTGTTCACAGTTTGCCGGAGTCGGCTCCCATACTGACCAAAATTTTTGACCCGGTGTTACTGCGTTTCGCCAATGCTTACAATGTAACCGCCGCATCCGAACGTCAAAAAGCGGATCTCCTGACGGCCAAAGAAGAGGCTGAACGTGCCAATGCCGCCAAATCCGAGTTCCTGTCGCGCATGAGTCACGAATTGCGCACCCCCTTAAACGCTATTTTGGGGTTCGGGCAATTACTGGAAACCGATCCTGAAAATCCATTATCCGAGATTCAAGCGGATAATATTCATGAAATCATCCTGGCCGGTAAGCATCTGCTCACACTGGTTAACGAAATTCTGGATCTTTCCCGTATCGAAAGCGGTCGGCTGGACATCCATCTCGAACCCATCCAGCTTGCGCCTGTAATAGAAGATTGCGTGGCACAAATCAAACCGTTGGCAACCCAGCGCAACCTGCATATCACGCTGGATTTATCCCAGGCCGGTGCCATTGAAGCCGACTGCTCGCGCTTGAAACAGGTGCTGATTAATTTGCTATCCAACGCCATCAAATACAATCGACTCAGCGGCAGCATCCACATTGCTTGTGCAGTGCATGGCGATTATCTGCGAATTGGCGTCCATGATAGCGGTTTGGGAATTCCCGAAGCCTTCATCCCTAGACTGTTTTTGCCCTTTGAACGCCTGGACTCGGCCTATGAAGGCATCGAAGGCACCGGTATCGGTCTGGCATTGGCAAAGAAACTGGTGGAAGGTATGCGTGGCGTGATTGGCGTTGAGAGTCAGCCCGGAATCGGCAGCTTGTTTTGGTTCGAATTACCCATCAGCTGGTTAAATCCGCTCCAGCCTGCCGCCAAACCGCTTCCCAGTGACAGTGACATTCCACAATCCCATCCAGCCGCCGATCGGCATCAGGTTTTATACATCGAAGATAATCCAACCAACCTCCGATTGGTGGAAAAAATTCTGGGTAAACGGGCCGATATTCGGTTAATCACCGCAGCCAGCGGTCATGACGGCTTGGAGATTATCAGACGGCAAGCGCTTTCTCTGATTTTGCTGGATATCAACCTGCCGGACATAGATGGCTTTCAAGTGCTACAGATACTCAAAAACAATAATCAAACCCAAGACATCCCGATCATTGCCATCACAGCCAACGCCATGGCGCGAGATATCGAGCACGGTTTGACAGCGGGCTTTTCCAGTTATTTGACTAAACCATTAGATGTTGCACAATTCATTAAGACAGTAGAGCAAACCCTGCAGGATTTTAAGGAGCATAAGACATGAATACCACGCCACTAAGCAGCGGGCGAATTTTGATTGTGGATGACGAGCCCGTTAACCTGAAACTCCTGGATAAAATGCTGGGCGGTCAGGGCTACCAGAATCTGACCCTGGTGAATGATCCGCGGGAAGTACTGGATCAATACCATATTACGCGTCCTGATTTGATACTGCTCGATATCAACATGCCCTATCTGGATGGTTTTCAGGTGATGGAGCAATTAAAAACCCTGAATGATCCATTATTGCCACCGATTATTATTCTCACCGCTCAACACGGTAAAGACTTCATGTTACGCGCCCTGGCGGGTGGCGCCAGAGATTTCATCACCAAACCGTTTGACAGAAATGAATTGCTGATGCGGGTGCGGAATCTGCTGGACGCACAACTGGCGCATCATTTTTTACACGACCAAAACGCCGCTCTGGAAAAACTGGTACAGGAGCGCACTCAGGAACTGCACAGCACCCGCTTGCAAGTCGTACAGCGACTGGGGATGGCTGCAGAATGCCGGGATGAAATCACCGGCAATCATATCTTGCGCATGAGCCATTATTCCGCGTTGCTGGCTCAGGCCATAGGCTGGAATGAAATCGAATGCGATTTGATGTTGAACGCCAGCCCCATGCATGACATTGGCAAAATCGGCATTCCGGATGCCATATTGCGAAAAACCGGAAAGCTGGATCCGGATGAACTGAACATCATGAAAACCCATGCCAGCATCGGCGGCAAACTGCTCGAAGGCGATGATTCAGACCTGATGCGGATGGCCCATGAAATCGCCCTCACCCACCATGAAAAATGGGATGGCAGCGGCTATCCGAATGGACTGGCCGGTGAATCCATCCCCCAGTCCGGCAGAATCACCGCGCTAACCGATGTGTTTGACGCCTTGACCTCCTCACGTTCTTATAAAAACGCCTGGACAGTTGAATCAGCCGTGAGTTTTATTCAAGAAAACAGCGGGAAGCATTTTGATCCCCTTCTGGTTGATGCCTTTATGCGCGTATTGCCGGACATCATCAAGATTCGAGAACATTTTGCGGATACTTCTCAACTTGAAGCCTAAAGGAATTTTGATCAGCCCTTAAATACCGTTGCTTCAGTACAGGCGGGAGCCCATTCCCGCTTTCGCGAAAATGCCGTCCACAGTGAATTTAGAGACCGGGTTAATTTTCTGGCTAAAAATCGTCATTCACTGACTAATACCAATGGCCCAACCTGGTGCATTGATAGGTGAATTTGCCTTGTTTGAGTGCAAAAACTACCAAGGTCAAAAGCTTATGGCAATGTTTTTTCTTATATTTCAGCGTCTTGCAAAATTGGCATCCATATTGCTATTAGATAAGTAAGTCTCCCGCTGAGCTTAAACTGTCCGTATAGTCGTCATAGTCAATTGGACAAAGGCGTCCGGTTTGAAATGAGTCCTTCATTTCAAACCAAGGCGCCTTTTTTTTTGCGCAAAATTTATGCTGAAGACTTCAAACAAGCGCGCGATCCTCAGCGCTTAACTTTGCAGGAAAACTTTACTGCGTTTTTGTCGACGATGGTTGCTTGACCCAATCGAACAGATTGTTGCTGGCCAAGTGATTATGACTCTCCAGTAAGCGTTTAATATCGGCGCTCCGCCAATCAGGATGCATCTGTAACAACAACGCGGCGATACCGACTACATGCGGAGTGGCAAATGAACTGCCGCTCATGAAATCATAGCCTTGTTGCGGCACCGTGGTCAGAATATCTTGCCCAGGGGCAACGATTTGGGCGTTTTTCGATTCCGCGTCCTGTCCAACAGCAATCACACCCGGCACGTTGGCTGGAAATCCACCGCTTTGATTTTGACCCGGCACAGCGGCAATCACGGTAATACCTTCTTGCAGGGCTTTCTCGACCAATAAGCGCAGCAACGGATCTTCCGGTCCGCTAAGACTGAGATTAATGATTTGGCTATCCAGGCGTATAGCAGTATTTAAAGCCAATGCCAGCGTAAAGCTGTTACAACTTGCCGTCAGGGAGCCGGGCTTATCCGGCCAACAGGCTCGCAAAGCCATGATTTCCGCATCCGGTGCAATACCGGCGATGCCTACGCCATTATTCGGACGTGCCGACAAAATACCCGCCACAGCCGTACCATGCACATCGGCCATCCCAACGCTGGCAGGCTCCGGGGCAAAATCTTGCGAAAATTCAATTTGGCCTTTTAAATCCGGATGTTCTACATCGACTCCGGTGTCGATCAGGGCAATTTTTACCCCGCGTCCGGTGGCAATTTTGTGTAATTCGGCAATCCCCAGAGATTGAAAGCCGCTTTGTAATTTCAGGTACGGATCACTGTATGTTTTAATCTCATCCGGCTTGTCCGTCAGTACCTTGAACTGCTGCATCAATTGCACTGAAGACACATCATGATCTTGTTGTAGCTCAGAAATGACCTGTAGTAACGGTAACGCTTCAGGCACTTCGTAAACCACACAACTGACACCCAGAGTCGTCACAGGCCATTGGGCAATGAATTGAATATGATGCCGATCAGCCAAATCAACCGCCATGCGATTGCTCCATCCCGAATTGCCATATTGCCCGCGTGTCCGATAACTATCCTGTGCATTTCCAGACAAATCGCGGCTGATCGTACGATCAACAAAAGTCACCAGCAAGCGACGCTCTTCCGCTGATTTGCTATCGCCCAAGCGCGAAAGCTCGGAAGTGCTGGCGCAGGCACTCAAGCCGATAAAAAGCAGTAACAGTAGATAACGTATCAAAAAAATCTTCATCAAATTAAGGTTGTAAAACCGGCTCGGCCAATACCACCACCGGTTGCCGACGCAAAAAGGCCAAAGCAGCCTCCATTGAACTGTTAGGCGAACCGGCATGAGTTAATTTAACGGTATAAGCGCCTACACTATTAGGCATATCAATGACTTGGCCTTGAATTTGCTGCAAGACTGCATCGATTTGGCTTTTTGGCAAGGCTGGACTAAATACCACGCGCAATTGCGGCCCGGCAAGCGCTTCCGGTTTTGCAGCGGCCAGCGTGTAGTAATCTGCTGCCAACTTCGCGTTAGGGAAATATAACACCAACGGTATAACAGCCATCAAAACAGTCGCGGCAATCGCTAAATACGGATATGAAAAACGCGGCATGGCTTTATGCAGACTACGGGTTTTCGATTGTCGGAACAATCCGGAGGACCAATGGGCGGCTGGGTTAGAGAATGGCGCAGAAGCAGTAATGCCTGTAGATTGTATCGGTAATTTATTTTTGAGACCGGCAAAAGAGGTTTCCGCCGCCATTTCCAAATCTGAAGCTTGTCTGACTGCCTTGGAAAGTTGGCGTAACGCTTGTAATTCACGGCGACACAACAGACAACTGCGCAAATGCTGCTCCACTTGCAGCTGTTCGTCACCTTGCAAGCTATTATTTAAATACCAGGGCAACAATAATGAGGCTTTTTGATGTTGACCGACTGCATGGGGGTTAAGTGTATTCATAGCCTTAGCTCTCTTGAGTGGCGGCAAAAACCTGCAGCTTTTTGCGGGCGTGAAACATGCGGGTTTTAACGGTATTTTCAGGGCAATCCAAAATTCTGGCAATCTCTTGATAGGACAGATCATGGTAAAAAGTCAGTTCGATGACCGCCCTATGCTCCGCTGAAAGACTGGCCAGTGCGCAATTCAGCCAATCCTGATTTTCATTATTCAGCGCCAAATTGGCACCGGGATCGTCAATGTGCTCCAGCCAGTCATCCATATCCACATCCTGGTTGCGTTTAGCTGCTTTAGACAACAACTTAAGGGTTTTGTTATAGGCAATCCCCAACACCCAGGTGGAAATTTTACTGGTATGGTTGAAATTATCCGGCTTTTCCCAGACGACCAATAAGGTTTCCTGGATCAATTCTTCAACCATATCAGGCTGTTGCGCCATACGCAGAATAAAACGAAACAGCCTTGGATAGTAAGCCTTATAAAAAGCTTCGAAAGCCAGCGTATCCCCTTGTGAGATACGTGCCAGCAAGCCATATTCATCCACAGCACTATCAGAGTGATTGGGCATCGGCGGTTTATTTGCAGTTCTGACCAGTTGCAGCATACTGGACTCTTGTAATGATTAAGTTCAATACTGAATTCCACCCGGCTGATGCAAAGTTCAAAGAGTAGAAAAATAATTTTTAAAAGCCGACTGTGACTGATATCTGATAGTTATTTTCTATGGGTCGGGGATAAAATTCGCCTTGATGATGATCACCATCACCATGTTGCTGATCAAGGTGCAGATCCACATAGCGGGCATCAATGGCCAGATAAGAGGTGACAAACCAGGACACGCCTAAATTCCAATAAAAATAATCTTCTCCAACCAACTTGTCAGCTTGATAAAACCCAAGCCCGCCTGAAAACTGTAAGTTGTCGAGAATGTCCTGCCGATAATTCAATTCGTAGTTGAATATATTGTGTTGGCGCTGGTAAGCATCCGGAGCCAGCGAAACTTTACCGCTCAACCAATCCTGAAAATGAACCACAGCGTAAATTTCCGCATAATCAGCCGCTTGAGCAAACACATCAGCATCATATAAATAGCCGCTCACAAACAGCTCACCACGCCAATCTTCGCTAATCGGCAGGCTCCAGCCCAAATAAGGCTTGATTTCAACATGGGATGGATCAGTATCTTGATCATCAAAACTGACTTGAGAAACACCCAATCCGCCAAACCAACCCGTCTGATCCTGATAATCGATGTGGCCTTGCACCACCGGATTGCCACGACTTTTTGAATAACCGCGGTAACTATATTCGTTCAGAAACTTGATATCAGCATGCCATTCCGCATAGGCTGACGCTGCGAATAAAGACCAGAGCCAGAGAATCTCCAGTAAAAAGTTCTGGCTCAGCTTTGCCCAGTTCAAGCGGATTGCAACACATGTCATTTAAGATAATCGTCAACAGAATGAGGTTTTTCTATTATGGGGAAATCACTAAACAATGTTAATAAAATTCTGATTAAGACGGGCACACCCCATGCTGTTTATGTCTTTTCAGCGATTTGTATTCTGCCATC
>SXGT01126933.1_pt1 | contig 20414 bp, 24 predicted proteins | sample 3176221 | NCBI WGS metagenome assembly SXGT01 (sample SAMN11356862, study PRJNA531348) | freshwater metagenome | isolation source: freshwater sample F1-120 | place: China: Fuxian Lake, Yuxi | collected 2017-12-25
AGGAACGGGCCCGCGAGCGCCTGGCATTCGACGAACTCCTGCGTGTGCAATTGGTGTTGGTTGGCCGCAAACGGGCATTCGAGCGCGACAACACCGGCATACGACACGACATGAACGGCGAGATGCAACGGCGATTCCTTGATGCGCTACCGTTCCCGCTCACCGGCGCACAGCGGCGTGTCATCGACGAAGTGAACACCGACCTTGCGAAGGCCGTTCCAATGCATCGTTTGTTGCAGGGCGACGTGGGTAGTGGCAAGACGGTGGTGGCAGTTGCGGCGATGTTGGTGGCGGTGCAAGGTGGACATCAAGGTGCGTTGATGGCTCCCACCGAAGTGTTGGCCGAACAGCACTACGCAGGAATCCAACGGCTCCTTGCCGATCTGAGGGTGCCCGACGACGGCAACTTGTTTGGTGAGCGTGAGTTACGAGTGGAGTTGCTCACCGGTCGAGTAACGGGTGAGCGTCGACGCGAAGTGTTGAAGGACTTGGCGACTGGTGGCGTGGACATCGTCATCGGCACCCACGCCCTCATTCAGGAAGGTGTGGAGTTCTCCTCGCTCGGTGTGGTGGTGATCGACGAGCAACATCGCTTCGGTGTGGAGCAGCGAGCGGCGTTGCGCGGAAAAGGCGCTGGCGAACGACACACCACGCCCGATGTATTGGTGATGACTGCTACGCCGATTCCGCGAACCGCAGCGATGACCGTGTACGGCGACCTGGAGGTGAGCGTGCTCGACGAGCTGCCGCCGGGGCGCACGCCGATTGCCACCATGGCCGTGGTGGAACACGACGAGTCCGGGGGACCGAGTGGCGGGGTGGCTTCGATGTGGGACGAGGTGCGCATCGCGCTGGACGACGGTCAGCAGGCCTACGTGGTGTGTCCGATGATCGAAGAAAGCGACAAGTTGGAGGTTGCGGCAGCCGAAGAGATTCACGAGTCGCTTCGCAAGGGCGAATTGGCCAAGTACAAGGTGGGTTTGTTGCATGGTCGCATGTCGTCCCAAGAAAAAGACGATGTGATGACCAAGTTCCGCGCACGCAAGTTCGATGTGTTGGTATCCACCACCGTGATCGAGGTTGGCGTCGACGTTCCCAACGCAACGTGCATGGTCATCCTGGATGCGGATCGGTTCGGCATCGCCCAGCTGCACCAGTTGCGTGGTCGTGTCGGTCGCGGATCGATTGCGAGTCGTTGTTGGTTGGTGCGCCAAAACCCGCACGTCGGCGTGGAGCGCGTGGCGGCGTTGGTGAAATCCACCGATGGCTTTTATTTGGCCGAGGTCGACCTGGAATTGCGCGGCGAAGGCACGCTCATGAGCACGGCGCAAAAGGGTGCCAGCGATCTGAAACTGGCTTCATTGCGTCGCGATGAAACGCTCATCAAGGCTGCGCGTGAGGCCGCATTCGAGATCATCGACGCCGACCCCACGCTGAAACACCATCGTGAACTGGCAGGAGAAGTGAACCTGCTTCTTGCCCGCGAAGAGAAGGAATTCCTCACCAAGGATTGATGGCGGGTCCCGGGTGGGACTCATCGCAAACCCGTGGACGAAGTGTTGACCGTTACCTCAGGACACCGTTACTCAAGGACGAGATCCCAGCGGTCGCGGCAATCACTGCAGCGATAGGCGGTGACGTCACCCACGTACCAGACGCCGTCCTCGGGTGGTTGGGTAATGAGGTGCGCAGTACCACCGCAGTCAATACAGATGATCGTGGTGGCAGGAGGTTCTGCGCGGTGCGATTCGCCGTGGACTGATTCGTCGCTCACCGCAACAGTCAAGCAGGTGGATTCACCACGGCACGCGAACCGGGAGTGGGTTCACCAGCAATAGCGTTGAACGCATGCGAGTGGTAGCGGGTGAACTTCGCGGTCGACGTATCGAGTCCCCGGAGGGCAAGGCCACCCGTCCAACCACCGACATGGCGCGTGAGGCGATCTTCAACAGCCTCGGCAGTCACTACGACTTGACCGGTGCTCACATCGTCGACTGCTTCGCGGGTACTGGTGCACTCGGGATCGAGGCCCTCAGTCGAGGTGCAGGTCACGTCACCTTCATCGAGCAGGACAAACGCGCACTCGACGTGCTGACCAGCAACATCAATACGCTCGGACTTGCCGATCGCAGCACCGTGGTGCGCGGCGACGCGATGATGCATATCGCCAACTGCAAGGACGCCACGTTGGTATTGGCCGACCCGCCGTACGAGTTCGCCCAATGGTCGGAATTTCTCGCACTGGTGCCCGCCAGTTTGGTGGTGGCGGAGTCTGCGGCACCCGTGCCAGCCCCAGCAGGTTGGGAATCGTTGCGCGAAAAGCGCTACGGACGCACCCACGTGACGTTCTTGCGGCGGGTACCGTAGTAGACGATGGCAACCCAGCAAGTGGTGCTGTATCCCGGCAGTTTCGATCCATTTCACCTCGGGCACTTGGATGTGGCGGCCCAAGCAGCGAGTGTTTTCGGCTCGGTTGTGATCGCCGTCATGCACAACCCCGAGAAGCCATCGGGCATGTTTTCGGTGGAGGAGCGTGTCCAGCTGGCCAAGGACTCGACCGCGCATCTGGCCGGCATTCGTGTCGAGGCTCATGCAGGTTTGGCCGTCGAAGCAGCAAAGAAAGTTGGCGCCACCTGCATCGTGAAGAGTTTGCGGAGCGCAACCGACTTCGATGTGGAATCACAGATGGCCCACACCAACTACACGGTGTCGGGCGTGCGAACGATGGTGCTCTTTGCGTTGCCGGAACACGCCTATATAAGTAGTCGCTTCGTGCGAGAGATCGCGCACTACGGTGGAGACGCTTCGGCAATGGTCACTGCACCTGTCGCTAAGGCACTGGCGAGCCGGGCTCGCCGCTAACCCAATCGGAGCAACAACATGACCGACAACGACGACCTCCCCACCGAGGAACTTCCCGACGTACAGATGGGCGACGCCGAGGAAATCCTCCTCGACCTGATCGACCTGATCTCCAAGGCACCCAACGTGCCGCTTTCCAGCACCCCACGCATCGACCGCGAAGAAGTCGTGGCGTTGCTCGAGGACGCCATCGCCTGCCTGCCACACGAGGTTCGCGAAGCCCGCTTCATGCTGAAGGAACGGGAGAACTTCCTCAACCGTTCGCAACGTGAAGCCGACGAAATCATCGAAGCCGCCCGAACGCAGGCCGAACGCTTGGTACAACGCACCGAGGTGGTTCGTGCATCCGAGGCTCGTGCGCGTCAAATCATCGATGAGGCCGAGTCCACCGCCCGCCGCTTGAAGAGCGAAACCGAGGACTTCCTTGATCGTCGACTCGGCAGTGTGGAGATTCTCATCGACCGCTTGATGAAAACCATCAAGCATGGTCGCGACCGACTCTCCATCACGGGCGTGCAGCAGGCCAACGATCAGATGACGCAGGACGCCCCCGACATGTCGGGTGAGTTCTTCGATCAAGAGGTTGATCGCACGCGCGAATTCGACTAGGGCCCAGCAATGGTTCGCCCAACATCAAATCACGGGATCATGTGAGATGAGTTCAACACTCGTCGTGAACGTACTCGACTTGTTGCGTCGACCCGGCTCGGAAAAATCGGTGAGCGTCGCGGCACGGGCTGAAGTGTTCGACTTCGCCGACTCGCGCATTGCCGACGACTCGGAAGTGAGCGTGGAGATCGAATTGGAAAGTTCATCCACTGGCATCGTCGCGCAGGGGAGCGCCACGGTCGACTGGGCGTCGACGTGTCGCCGATGCTTGCGACCGGTCTCCGGCACCGCCGATGCCGAGGTGAACGAGGCGTTCTCTCGCGAGGTGCCGGCCCATCGTCGCACCGCGGACACCGTGGAAAATCTTGCCGTCGATGGTGACGCCGAACCGCTCATCGGTGACCAGATCGACTTCACCCTGCCGGTGCGCGAGGCGGTGTTGCTTGCAGTACCCGATGCTCCACTGTGTCGCCCCGATTGCCCGGGGCTGTGCCCACAGTGCGGAGCCGATCGCGCCACCACCAGTTGTTCATGCGTGAGCGAAACGCGTGATGAGCGCTGGGCGGCGTTGGACGTCCTGCGGGGCCAGCTCGACCAAGAGTGACACGGGCGACCGCACGGTAGAGTGACCAAATGGCCGTACCAAAGAAAAAGCGCTCCAAGGCCCGCGGACGCACCAGCAGATCCATCAACATGCGTTTGCATACGCCTGCCAAGAGCACCTGCCCACGCTGTGGCACCGTGAAGAAGCCACACGTCGTGTGCGCCAATTGCGGCTGGTACAAGGGCCGCGTCGCCTACGCCGTCAAGTAAAGCTCGCGCATCGCTCGAGTATTTCGCGCTGCGGGTGCAGCGTTTAGTCTGACTTCTACATCATGAAGCCGATTGCCGTCGACGCCATGGGTGGCGACAAAGCCCCAACGGAAATCGTCGCTGGTGCGCGCCAAGCGGCAGCCGAAGGCATTCCCGTCTTGCTCGTAGGGCCCTCCGATCTCGCCGATCGTGGAGATTTGGAAGTTCTGGTTGCCACCGAAGTCATCGGGATGGACGAAGATCCCGCCAGTTCGGTGAAAAAGAAGAAGGACTCCACGCTGGTACGCAGTGCCGAAGCCGTACGCGACGGCATTGCCAGTGCGATGATTTCAGCCGGTAACACCGGCGCCACCATGGCATCGGCATTGCTGCGAATGGGTCGCATCGAAGGCGTGAAGCGTCCGGCGATTGCCACACCGATTCCCGTTCCAGGTTCGACGCCGACGATCTTGTTGGATGCAGGCGCCAATGCCGAGGTGGAAGCCGCGTGGCTCACCCAGTTTGCCACGATGGGTTCGGTCTTTTCCAAGGAGCGTTACGGCATTGCATCGCCGCGAGTCGGCTTGTTGTCCATTGGTGAGGAGCCGGGCAAGGGCGACTCTCTGCGCAAGGAAGCCTACGAATTGCTGTCGGTCCACAAAGGAATCAACTTCATCGGCAACGTCGAGGGCCGCGACATCATGACCACCGAAGTGGACGTGGTGGTTACCGACGGATTCACCGGCAACGTGGCGTTGAAGAGTTTGGAGGGCGCCCTGAAGACGGTGGTGAAGTCGTTGTTCACCGCCGTTGGTCAACCGCAGTACAAGGAGCACGCCGACGCACTGATGCCTGCATTCCTGGAGCTCTACTCGCAGTTCGACCCCGACACCACCGGTGGTGCGATGTTGCTGGGACTCAATGGTGTGTGCATCATCTCGCACGGATCATCGAGTGCGCGCGCGATGGTGAACGGCATCAAGGTGGCGCGCGACATGGTGCAGGGTGACATCGTGGAAAAGATTCGTGCTGCAGTGGCGGTGAGCGCCACTTCGTGAGCGTCTCATCATGAACGAGTCGACACTTCGCGAGTGCGCCGAAACCGTTGGCCACGAGTTTCGTGATATGTCGTTGCTCAAGCTTGCACTCACGCACTCGTCGTACGCAGCCGAGCACGACGACGAGCCATCGAACGAGCGCTTGGAATTTCTCGGAGATGCAGTGGTGGGTTTGGTGTTGGCCGACGAAATGTATCGACGCCACACCACGTTCGACGAGGGTGTGCTCACCGATCTGCGCAAGAGCGTGGTGAATGCCGAAGCACTCGCCGTAGCCGCACGACGCCTCGGGTTGGGTCGGTTCATCAGGCTGGGTCGCGGCGAATCCGCTGGTGGTGGCGCGGACAAAACCTCGATACTGGCCAACGCGTTCGAAGCAGTCATCGGCGCGGTGTTTCTCGATGCCGGTACTCAGGTGGCACACCAATTGTCGCTTCGATTGTTGGCACCAGAAATTGCCGGAGCCGTACCGGGGCTCAAGTATCTGGACCCAAAAACACAACTGCAGGAGCTTGCCTCGGAGCACGAACTACCGGCGCCCGTGTACGAACTTCGTGATGAGGGGCCCGACCATGACAAAGTGTTTTTCGCCGACGTCCTGGTGGGTGGTCGTCGTCGCGGATCGGGAAGTGGTCGCACGAAGAAGGCTGCCGAGCAGCAAGCGGCGGCCGAAGCGATCGACTCGCTGCGCGCCAACCATGCCTGACCACCGGGCCGCTGAGTGAGTCACCGTGCCTGAGTTACCAGAGGTCGAAACGGTGCGGCGCGGTATCGAGCGTCGCGCTGTGGGCCGTGTCATCGAACGTGTGGAGGTGTTTCACGAGCGCACGGTGCGACGTCAGGGACGCGAAGCAATCATCGACGGCCTCACGGGCACTCGGCTGGTTGCGGCACGTCGACGCGGGAAGTACTTGCTGTGCGATCTCGACTCCGGTGGCGTGCTCATGATGCACCTGCGGATGAGCGGGCGAGTGTTGGTGGTGGACGCCGGTACCGCCCGCCCACCACACACCCACGTGGTCATGCACTTGTCGCCGGACGCCAACGGTATGCGACACGAGATGTGGTTCGTCGACCCTCGCACGTTCGGCGAAGTGGTGGTGTTCGACCGCGATGACGAGGCTTCGGTGGCCCCGGAACTTGCGCGACTCGGACCCGACCCCATCGTGGATGGATTGGATGAAGCAACGCTCGCTTCAATTTTGCGTGGCCGCCGCGGCAACTTGAAGGCCCTCCTGCTCGACCAGCATCGCATCGCTGGCATCGGCAACATTTATGCCGACGAGATCCTGCATCGTGCGCGCCTGCGACACCATCGACTTCCGTCACGCTTGGATGCGCCGACTCGTCGACGGCTGTTGGCGGCGATTCACTTCGTGTTGCGCGATGCGGTGGAGAAGGGTGGCAGCACGCTTGACGACACGCAATACGTGGGAATCGACGGCGAACCGGGTTGGTTCCAAACCGAGCATCGCGTGTACGACCGCGCCGGTCAGCGGTGCCTTACCTGTCGCAGCGCCAACATCGTGCGTCGGGTCGTGGCAGGGCGCTCCACGTGCTTTTGTCCCCGTTGCCAGCATTAGAAGCACTACTGTTTTCGGAGATGTTTCTCAAGTCGTTAACCATGAAGGGATTCAAGTCGTTCGCCGACTCGACCACCCTGGAACTCGAGCCCGGCGTCACCGTGGTGGTGGGTCCCAACGGTTCGGGCAAGAGCAACGTGGTGGATGCCATCGCCTGGGTACTTGGTGCACAGGCCCCATCTTCGGTGCGCAGCCAGAAGATGGACGATGTCATCTTTGCCGGTACCGCCAAGCGCCCTGCGTTGGGACGTGCCGAGGTGTCACTCACCATCGACAATTCCGCGGGGCTGCTGCCCATCGAATTTTCCGAAGTCACCGTCACTCGAACCCTGTTCCGAACCGGTGAGAGTGAATATGCCATCAACGGCGTGAACTGCCGTTTGCTCGACGTGCAGGAGCTGCTGTCCGATGCCGGCGTCGGACGTCAGCAACACGTAATCGTGAGCCAGGGTCAAATCGATGCCGTGTTGAACGCGCGACCCGAAGATCGCCGATCCATCATCGAAGAAGCGTCCGGTGTGTTGAAGCATCGCAAGCGCAAGGAAAAAGCCGAGCGTCGCCTGGAGAGCACCGAAGCAAATCTCATGCGCGCACAGGACCTGTTGCGCGAAGTTCGCCGACAGCTCAAGCCGCTCGAACGTCAGGCCGATGCCGCTCGTCGACATGGTGCGCTGGCCGCCGAGTTGCGTAACTTGCGACTGCACGTCGCTGGTCGTGAAATTGGTGGGCTGCAGGCGCGGATTCAAGCGCTCGCCGAACAGAAGGCGGCGGGCGACAAGGCAGAAAACGAGTTACGCGCACGACTGTCGGCGCTCGACGCCGCGGTGATGTCGGACGAAGCGGATCTGTCCGCACGTGGCGACAGCACCATCAACGACGAACTCGTGCGCGTGGAGAACCTCCGCGGTCGTGCTCGCGGACTGGTGCAGGTCTTGGCCGAGCGTCGTCGCTCAATGGAGCGTGAACGCGGCCAGGTAATGGACTCCGGCGTCGAAGCGCAGTTGGAGGGCGAAGCCGCCACCGTGCGTCACCAGCTCGAAGAGGTTGCACAGGAACTGCGCGAACTCACCGCCAAAGCCTCGAGCGGTGTCGCGTCGGCTGAGTTCGCAAGGGCGCAGGCCAACACGGTGGATGCACAACGCGCATTGGACGAAGCCATCGTTGCGCACGGCACGGTGTCGAGTGCGGCTGCGGCAGCGGCTGCACGCGTTGAAGCATTGCAAGCGTCAATCGACGCACAAGCCCTGAGTACGAGAACGTTGCACGAGGCCGCGGGAAGCGTCGGCACGCTGCTCGACCTGATCGATATCGACGATGAATGGCGTTCGGCGGTGCAGGCTGCACTCGGCGAATCGATTGCTGCGGTGGTCATCAACGACACCACCAACGCACGTGCTGCACTCGCTCACCTGCGTGCCACAAAGAGCCCGGGTGCGGTGTTGGCGCTGGACTCGCTCAACTCCGTGGCAGTCAATCCGTCGCGCGAACTTCGCTCACACGTTCGTGCTCGCGCTGGCACGCAGGAAAAAGCCATCAATCATCTGTTGGACGTGTTGTTATCGCGTGTAACGCTGGCTGCATCGTTCGACGCCGCCGTCGATACCGCACTGGGCGATCCCAATGCCGTTGTTGTCACCCGCGACGGTGATCGCTTGGCGGCAACTTCGTTGCGCGTTGGTCTTTCGCAGGTCAGTGCCGAGGCGCTGGCAAACGCGCAAGCGGCTGCCCGTGAGGCAGCAGCGCGACTCGTCGACGCCGAGTTGGCGCTCGGCACCACCCGCACCGCTCTCGCCGATGCCCGCGGGGCTGAAGCACGTGCCGGTACGGCAGCCGAAGCCGAACGCGATGTGGCGCAGGCCCACGACGTGGAAGTGGCCGGCTTGGAGCAACGCGAGCGCCTGTTGCGCACCCGCCTGGCCGACATCGAAGGTCGCTTGGGCGGGGACTCCGAAGCGCGCCGCGATGCCGTGCGTCGTACGCAACGAATCGACCAGGAACTGCAGAAACTCGCCGACGCAATGAAGGAAGTCGAGCGCATCGTGAACGTGCTCAACGGTCGTCAGCGCGACTTGCACGAGTTGCGAGCGCGCCAAAGCACCGAAATGCGCGAGATTTCGCGTCGCCTCGACGCGGCGCGCAAAGAACGCCAGGCCAACGAGAAGTCACTCGAGGAACGTCGCGAAACCGGTCGGCGAGTGGAGCTGGAGCAGGGCGAAGTTCGCGTGCGACTCGAAGCTTCGATCGACACCCTGCGTCGTGATCTCGAAGTGGAGCCGCAGGTTGCCATCGACACCCCTGCGCCGGAGCTGCCCGATGGGATGACACCGATTCTCAAGGTGCGCGAGCTGGAACGCGAGTTGCGAATCATGGGTCCAATCAATCCGTTGGCCCTCGAGGAATTCGAGGCGCTGCAACAACGCAATACGTTCTTGGAAGAACAACTCGAAGACGTGAAGAACTCGCGTCGCGAATTGGTGAAGGTCATCAAGCAGGTGGATTTGGAGATTCAGCAAACGTTCGCCGCGGCGTACTCCGACGTGCGCGACAACTTTGCGAAGTTGTTTGCTTCACTCTTCCCTGGTGGCACCGGTCGGCTCGTGCTCACCATGCCCGACGATTTGCTCAACACGGGTATCGAGGTGGAAGCCAAGCCCGGCGGTAAGAACGTGAAGAAGTTGTCGCTCCTCTCGGGTGGTGAGCGTGCGCTCACCGCCCTGGCGTTCCTGTTCGCGGTATTCCGCAGTCGTCCATCGCCGTTCTATGTGATGGACGAAGTTGAAGCAGCGCTCGATGACGTGAACCTGCACCGTTTCTTGGGCCTCATTCACGAGTTCCGCCAGGAAGCGCAGTTGCTCATCGTGAGTCACCAGAAGCGAACGATGGAAGCAGGCGACAGTCTGCTCGGTGTCACCATGCAACCCGGCGGTTCGTCGCGCGTGGTGGTGGAGCGCGTAGCCGCCAAGTCGGCGTGAACGATCTCTGGCTCTACGTCGCCATCGCGGCGACGATCGCCCTCGGTGGCGGAGTCGTCATTGCGCGACGCTCACGCCGCGACATGCCTTCGGCACCAGTGGCGCCACCAACGCCACCCACTCCCGTTGCAGCACCGTCCGCACCGGCTGCCGTTGAAACGCCACCTGCTGCCGTTTCCACGCCGCCGAGCTTCCGCGACCGCCTGTCTCGGGCGCGAGGCGTGTTCGCCAGCGCCACCACCGGCGTACTTCGTCGCAGCGCCATCGACCAATCCACTTGGGACGAGCTCGAGGAAGCCATGTTGCGCGCTGACCTTGGAGTGAAGGTGACCACCGCACTGCTGGATGGCTTGCGAGCACGTGTGAAGCAACGGGAGATTGCCGACCCCACGGGGCTCATAAATGCATTGCGAAGCGAGATGACCGGGCGACTCGCAGATGTGGATCGCACGCTTGCCTTCGACCTTGCACGTGGCACCCCGAACATCTGGATGATGGTGGGCGTCAATGGTGCCGGAAAGACCACAAGCCTGGCCAAGATCGCGGCACAACAAATGGCGCTCGGTCGCAGCGTGCTGATGGCTGCTGGCGACACTTTTCGTGCCGCCGCAGGTGAGCAATTGGAAACCTGGGCCACGCGCACCGGCGCGGCCATCGTGCGCGGGGCAGAAGGGGCCGACCCGTCGTCGGTGGTGTTCGACGGCGTGCAAAGTGCAGCGGCACGCAACATCGACTTGGTGCTCGCAGATACTGCGGGCCGTTTGCAGACCAACACCAACTTGATGGATGAGTTGCGCAAGGTGCGGCGGGTGGCCGAAAAGGCCGCCGGCGTGGTGACCGAGGTTCTGCTCGTGATCGACGCGACGACCGGCCAGAACGGATTGGTGCAGGCAAAGCAATTCACCGAAGCCACACAGGTCACTGGTGTGGTGCTCACCAAACTCGATGGCTCGGCAAAAGGCGGCATCGTGTTTGCCATTGAAACCGAACTTGGTATCCCCGTGAAGTTGGTGGGGCTTGGCGAAACAGTTGCCGACTTGGCGCCATTCCACCCCGAAGAGTTCGTCGACGCCCTCTTCGACGAATAGGGACGGAATACCGCGCGACCGGCACGGCGGGTGCAGCGATGCACAGCGGTAGATTTTCGTTCTCATGTTTGACTCACTGAGCGATCGCCTTGGTGCGGTCGTCGGCAAACTTCGCAATCGCGGACGTCTGAGCGAGGCCGATGTCGACGAGATTCTCGCCGAGATTCGCACGGCTCTCTTGGAGGCCGACGTCAACGTCGCCGTGGTACGCAACGTGCTGGCACGTATCCGCGAACAATCCGTCGGCGAAGCGATGTCGAAGGTGCTCGACCCAGCTCAGCAAGTGGTCAAAACGGTACAAGCCGAACTCATCGCACTTCTCGGTGGCGAAACGCTCAAGATCACCTACGCCAGTCAGCCGCCCACCGTGGTGCTCATGGCAGGTTTGCAGGGTTCAGGAAAAACCACCAGTGCCGCCAAGTTGGCGGCGTGGTTCAAGAAGCAAGGTCGACAACCGATGTTGGTTGGTGCCGACTTACAGCGACCCGCAGCCGTGGAGCAGCTGCGCGTGCTCGGCCAGCAGATTGGCGTGCCCGTGTTCAGCGCACCGGGCGACCCGGTGGAAACCGCCCGTCTCGGCTTGGAGGAAGCGCGACGACTCGGGCGCAATGTCTTGATTGTCGACACCGCCGGACGTTTGGCAATCGACGAAGAGATGATGGAGCAGGTACGCCGTATCAGCGAGACGGTCATGCCGCGGTACACGTTCCTCGTTGTCGACGCGATGACGGGTCAGGACGCCGTGACCGTTGCGGAAGCCTTCAACAACACCCTTGCCATCGATGGCGTGATTCTCTCCAAGCTCGACGGCGACGCCCGCGGTGGTGCTGCATTGTCGGTGAAGGAAGTCATCGGCAAGCCGATCGCATTCGCGGCAACGGGGGAGAAGCTCGATGCGTTCGAGCAATTCCACCCCGATCGCATGGCCGGCCGAATCTTGGGCATGGGCGACATGCTCTCGCTCATCGAACAAGCCGAGCAGGTATTCGAAAAGGAAGAAGCCGAGAAGGCCGCCAAGAAACTGGTCGACGGCAAGTTCACCCTCGACGACTTCCTCGACCAACTCCAGCAACTCAAGAAAATGGGTCCATTGCAGAACGTGCTCGGTATGTTGCCTGGCGTCGGGGCGCAACTGAAAGGGGCCGAGGTCAGCGACGATCAGGTGAAGCGCACCGAAGCAATCATTCGCTCCATGACCCCGGCCGAACGCGAGAACCCCCAAATCATCAACGGCAGTCGGCGCACCCGAATTGCCAATGGCAGCGGCACGCAGATGCAGGACGTCAACCGCCTGGTGAAGCAGTTTGCCGAGATGCAAAAGATGATGAAGCAGTTTGGCGGTCGTCTGCCCTCCCGATAGCCTGCACAGAGCCCGCGGCGGTTCGCTCGGGATATCGATTTCACGTCAGGAGCAACATGTCCGTCAAACTTCGTCTGGCCCGCGTCGGCAAGACCAAGCAGCCGCACTATCGCGTCGTCGCGGCTGACACCAAGAAGGCTCGCAACGGCGAGTTCCTCGAGATCGTCGGCACCTACCGTCCGTTGGAGAACCCATCGGGTTTCGCGGTGGACAACGCCAAGGTGATGCAGTGGCTCAACAAGGGTGCATTGCCCACCGAGCGCGTGCGCAAGTTGCTGGAAGTCAGCGGCCTATGGAGCGAGTTCATGGCCACCAAGTCGACGAAGAAGAAGTAGTCCAACGTGCCAGAGGCAACCGTTGCCACCAAAGTGCTCGATCACATCGTTCGTTCCATCGTCGACAACCCCGACTCCGTTCGTGTGGAAGCAGTCGATGATGACGGCGTCATCATTCTCGAAGTTCGCGTTGCCGACGGCGACCTTGGTCGCGTCATTGGTCGTCGCGGTCGCACAGCGCAAAACATCCGCGCGCTCGTGCGTGCCGCAGCCGAAAAAGACGGCGTCGATGTCGACGTCGACTTCCTCGACGACTGAATCACCGCACCTCTGCGTACCGAGAACTGACGAGCCGGCTGGACTCCTCGGTGCCTGAAATGCGCATCGACGTCTTCACCATCTTCCCGAAGTTGGTCGACGACTTCTGCTCTGAAAGCCTGCTGGGCCGCGCACGCACCACGTCGTTGCTCGATCTGCGCGTTCACGACCTGCGGGAACACACCACCGATGCGCATCGCACCATCGACGACGCACCGTTTGGTGGTGGCGCCGGCATGGTCATGCGACCCGAGCCGATCTTTGCGAGTGTTCGCGCTGCTCAGCCACCCCGCCCACTGTTGCTGCTCTCGCCAGGTGGGAAACGATTCGATCAGCAGATGGCGAAGTCCTTCGCCGCGTCCGATGGGTTTTCGCTGCTGTGTGGCCGATACGAAGGCGTCGATCATCGCGTGGTGGCGGAGTTGTGCGACGGTGAAGTGTCGATCGGCGATTATGTTCTGGGTGGAGGCGAGGTGGCCGCCTGCGTGATCGTTGAAGCGGTCACCCGGTTGATTCCGGGCGTGATGGGCAACGATGAATCCGCAGCCAGTGAGTCGTTCGAAGGGGGATTGCTTGAAGCTCCCCACTTCACGCGACCCGCGGAATTCGAGGGATTCGAGGTACCGGAGGTGTTGCACAGCGGCGATCATGCGCGAATTGCTCGTTGGCGCCACGCGCAAGCCCTGCATCGCACCATGGCAGTGCGCCCCGATCTCGTTGCGCATCGAGGTGGGCTAAACGACAACGAAAAGCGTCTGTTGGAAGAGTTCCCCAGCCTGCCGTATCCTGAAAGTTCCCTATGAAACCCACAGACATCGTCGACCAGCAACATCTCCGTACGGATATTCCAAAGTTGCGCCCTGGCGACGAAGTCAAGGTGCACGTGCGAATCAAAGAAGGCGACAAAGAGCGCGTTCAGGTGTTCCAGGGCGACATCATCGCCATCGAAGGTTCGGGAATATCCGAGAGCTACACCGTGCGCAAGAACAGCTACGGGGTCGGGGTGGAGCGAACCTTCCCCATGCACACCCCATCGGTGGAGAAGGTCGAAGTGCTGCGCCACGGTCAAGTGCGTCGCGCCAAGCTCGGCTTCTTGCGCGAACGCGCAGGCAAGTCGGCAAAGATCCGCGAAAAGCGCGAAGACTAAGTTGCTCTCTCACGGGGCATCGCCATTGTGCGCGTTGTCCTGCACACAGTCTCGGGGAGGTCGTAAGTGAACACCGACGATCTCGAGCAATACGAAGCCGAACGCGAGCTGCAATTGGCCAACGAGTATCAAGACGTCGTCGGCATGTTCAAGTTCGCCGTCGAAACCGATCGCCGGTTCTATCTGGCCAACAACGTTGACGTGCGTGTGCTTTCCGAAGGTCCACGCCCACTCCTGGAGATCACGCTCACCGACGCATGGGTATGGGACATGTACCGCAAGACTCGCCTCGTGCCAAAGGTGCGCGTGCTGAGTTTCAAGGACCTCAACATCGAAGAGCTGCCGAGCAGCAACATCTAGCGGCGCACACGCCGGCTACCGACAGGAGCCGCGCGCCGACCAACCAAGCGCGGGCGGGTCGTTCGCGGGCGAATCAGGCGCGGGCTCGTTTCGCCGAGAATCTCGTTGCCGTGTGGTACGAGCGTCAGGGCTACACGATCATTGCTCGCAACTGGCGATGTCCTCGCGGCGAACTCGATGTGGTTGCATGGCGCCACGGGGTGCTGGTGGTGTGTGAAGTAAAGGCCCGCCGCAACACTGCATTCGGCCACCCGTTCGAAGCCGTCACTGCGAACAAGCTGTTGCGCTTACGCCGAGCCACCGCGGCGTTTCTGGGCGCCGATGGCGCCGGGTTGCCTGGAGTGCGGGAACTTCGTTTTGATGCCGCAGCCGTCATCGGAGCACACGTGGAAGTTCGCGAGAGTATCGGCTAACGCCGAACCTAGGTACATATCGCCGCAGTGGCGGAGCAGTGAAGTGATTTGTACTACTGTCTGGCGGTCAGGTCCAACCACGGTGCGGAGGTATTGAACAACATGTTTACATTTCATAAACGCAAGGTAATTGCGATTGCAACGGCTGTTGCGGCACTCGCTGCCACCGCCGTCGCCCCGACGGCGTCGGCCAGCAAGAGTGACAGCAAAGCGGTCACGCTGACACTGCTCCACAACAACGACGGTGAGTCGTCGCTCGATACGTCAACGCTGAAGTCTGGAAGCGTCACGTACCGCTATGGCGGAATCGCTGCATTCAAGTCGGTCTACGATCGTGAATCCACTGCTGCGCGCGCTGCGGGCAACGCCGTGTTTGGTGTGTATGCCGGCGACTCGTTCTTGGCGAGCAAGACGCTCATTTGCAGTCAACCGGCGGATGCAACGTCGAAAGTGAAGCCGTTTGACGCGAGGGCACTTCGTGAGGTTGGTTACGACGCCTTGGTGCTCGGCAACCACGAGTTTGACTACAGCCCGTCGTTCCTGTCGCGCTACCTGCGAACGTTTGCCAAGAACGGTAAACCAACCCTCCCCGTTCTCAGCGGCAACATGGAGTTTTCCAAGGAGGAGAGCCTGACCGATCTCATCGGTCCTGTAGGGCAAACCAGCAATACCGCGACTCCTGGCAAGAACATTTCACAGTGGATGGTGTACACCGACGCAGAGACCGGCGCAAAGATCGGCGTCGTCACCGCGATGACACCTCTCTTGCCCACCATCTCTTCACCGGGTAAGAGTCGTCTCCTGACGGCAACCCTCGACGCCGTGGCAAGGCGGCTTCAGAAGCAGATCGACGAATTGCAGAAGCAAGGCATCAACAAGATCATTCTCGTGAGCCACTTGCAAGACCTCAACAATGACAAAGCGCTGGTCGCGAAGTTGAAGGGCGTCGACATTGCGGTGGGCGGTGGCGGTGACGAGTTGCTGCAAAGCGACTACGTTGCCAACACCACCGAGTTGTTGCCAGGTGAGTCGACACCGGTGGGAACGTACCCCACCAACGTGACTGACGCCGCCGGCAAGGTGGTTCCGGTCGTGACCACGAGTGGCAATTACAAGTATCTCGGCCGAGTGGATGTGCGCTTCGACAAGAAGGGCAATGTTGTGGAAGTGGTCCAGGCAACTTCGTTCCCACGTCGAGTGATTCCATCCTCGGCTGAAGCGACCGCCCTTGGTGTCACCGACTCGGTGGTTCCGAACGATCTATTGCTCACCAAGGTGATTGCACCGTTGAACGGTTGCCTTGCTGGATTCACTACGCCGTTTGCCAAGTCGGACATCCTGTTCAACACTGCTCGCGGTAGCGCATCTGCTGCCGGAGTACGTACGGTCGAAACGAACGGCGGCAACCTGGTTGCCGACTCTTTCGTGTATCTCTACGACCAAGTTGCCAGCAAAGAAGGATTACCTGCACGTGCTGCCAGCAATCCAGTCGTGGCGGTACAGAACGGTGGCGGAATTCGACAGAACGCCGGTGACCTCCTGCCAGTGTCCGGATCTGCGCCTGGAACCATCTCGCGCGGCAACACGTTCGACCTGTTGCCATTCGACAACCGATTCGCGTTGTTCACCGATATGAACGCGACGCAGTTGAAAGAGGTGTTCGAGCGTTCGTGCGCCGTTAGCACGAGTGGTGGCGGTCAATTCCTGCAGATTTCTGGACTGAAGGTCACCTGCAAGCGCAGCAATACCGCAATGGTGGTGGGTAATCCGCCTCCAGGTTTGCAGTACGGCGCGGTCACCACGGCGGGATCCCGCGTGGTGTCACTGACGCTTGCCGATGGCACCAAGTTGGTGGACAACGGCGCTGTGGTGGCTGGGGCACCAGCGGTTGACGTGATTACCAACTCGTTTACTGCAACTGGTGGCGACAACTTTCCGACGTTCGGCTCAGCAACCTCCAAGGTGCTGGGTTATTCGTACGAGGAAGCCTTGTACCGCTATCTGCTGAGCTTCCCCAAGGGAGCTGACGGACTACCAACGGTTCCTGCCTCGGATGCTCGATACAAGTCGGGTGGCGAAGGCCGAATCACCTGGCAGTCGTAGAACGTCGTAAGTAATCGCAGCTCAGGCCGCTGCGTCGAGCGTCAGGTTTGACGTTTGGCGCGGCGGTCTCGGCGTTCCCAGCAACCCTTGTGCCAGTGTCGGCGCAAGTCGGGGGCGTCGCTGGGCACGCACACCACATGGCCGGTGCCCTTCGAAATCGTCCGATGGCACCCTGGGCAAACGTATTCTTTGTGCGCTTCGTACGGCTGCACGCGTCGCACCTCCACCGTGCCGTAGAGACCGTCCCACATGGATGGTGCTGACGCACCGGGGCTCCTGCGCTTGCGTTTCTTGGCACGACGTTCGGTCATGCGAGAAATGCCCACGCCACGAGTGCGCCAATGATGATGAAGGCACTCGCAATCACCACATAATCGAGCGGCGACGCCTTGTATTTGCGGTGCGGATCGAATCCCACCATGCAAGTATCGTCGTTGCATGGCCGAAATTGATGTCACCCGCGCCAATGCCGTTACAACGATCACCATCAACCGCCCGGAGCGCAAGAATGCCGTCACCGGCGACATGTGGGCACAACTCGCAGAAACCTTTCGCACCATCGCCGCCGATCCCGACGTGCGTTGCGTGATAATCACCGGTGCAGGCGGAGAGTTCTGTTCGGGGGCCGACCTATCGGCGCGCAACAGCACCGGTCGACCCGTGCATCAATTGGCGGCCATGCGTCACGTGAACGATGCCGCGTTGTCGTTGCACCGGATGCCACAGCCCACCATTGCAAAGGTTCGCGGTGTGGCAGTTGGTGCCGGCTGCAACATGGCCCTGGGTTGCGATCTGGTGGTGGCCAGTGAGAACGCACGATTCAGTGAAATCTTCGCCAAGCGAGGTTTGTCGCTCGACTTCGGTGGATCATGGTTGCTGCCACGTCGCATCGGGCTACATCGCGCCAAGGAGTTGGCGCTGTTTGGCGACATCATCTCCGCCGCCGACGCACGCGAGATGGGTCTGGTCAACCGTGTATTGCCCGATGCCGAACTCGACGCATTCGTCGATGGGTGGGCACAGCGTCTCGCGGCTGGTCCGCCAATCGCGCTGGCACTCACCAAACGCATGTTGAACAACGCGATGAACGTAACGATGGAAGAAGCACTCGACGACGAAGGCGCTTCCCAAACGGTGAACTTCGGTACCAAGGACACACTCGAAGCCATGGAAGCGTTCATGCAGAAGCGGGAGCCGAAATTCAAGGGCTACTGATCGCCGTTGTCGCGGCGTTGTCGTTGGTTGCCCCGGCGGCAAGCGGCGATGCCGACGAAGAAGGTGGTACGGACGCAACGGAATCGCTCATCATCGAGTCGGCGGTTACCACGGTGCCGTCATCATGCATCGCGCCCGAGCCGCTGCGCAGTGTGTTCGTGGGAAGCGTGTCGAAGGTGGATGCGAATTTCGTGCTCTACAACGTGGAGTCGGAACGTTTCGGTACGGTCGCCGATTTGTTGCGCGATGGTGTGCTCACGGTGCGATACCCGATCGACGACGTGAAGTATCTGGACGTTGGGGAGCGGTTCCTCGTCGGCGCCGTTGCTGCACCATCGGGAATTCGTGGCGACACACCGGTGTTGGAGTCCAAGGTGCGAGTGCCACCCGACATGTTCGGTGGCGATGCGGTGGCTGCGGTGCAGCGTGTGTCATGTCCCGATTACGAGGATCCTGTTCGCACGTTGCGTGCAAACGGCGACCCGATTGACACCGGATTACTGAAGCCACTGTTGGGTGATCGCAGCGGATTGCTGGGTGCACTGCTATTGCCACTTGGCGCCGGCTTGGGATTGCTCTTTTTGTTGGCGGCAACCCGCTTCTTAATTACGGGTGCTATCCGCGGAATGCGGAAGTAGCGAGCCCGCGCAGTTCGCTGACCGCGTGGCCGAGGCCTTCTTTGTCGCGGAACAGTGCGCTTCCCGCAATCAACACGTTGGCACCTGCGCTTGCCGCGCCTTCGATGGTGGTTGGTGAGATTCCACCATCCACCTCGAGGTCGACGGTGTCGCTGAAGCCGGCGTGATTGATCATGTCGCGCACGACTCGAATCTTTGGTTCCATGGTCTTGATGTACGACTGACCACCAAAGCCCGGGTTCACGGTCATGACCAAGACCAAGTCGACGAGGTCGAGCACGTTGGCAATCTCATCCGGAGGTGTCGACGGGTTGAGCGCCACTGCGGCGGTGGCTCCGAGTTCACGTATGTTGCCGAGCGTGCGGTGCAAGTGGTCGCAGGCTTCAGCGTGAACGATGAGTCGCTGGCAACCCGCTTCCACGTATCGCTTTGCCATCACATCCGGTGTCAACACCATGAGATGTGCCTCGAACGGCTTCGTGGTGAGGTGGCGAGTGGACGCGATGACGTCGGGGCCAAACGTGAGGTTCGGCACGAATTGGCCGTCCATCACGTCCCACTGGATGAGATCCACACCGGCTGCATCCAGAGCCGAAACGGCCTCACCCAGTTTGGAGAAATCAACGGGCAGCACCGATGGGGCGATCTGCACCGGGCGCATGCGTAAACAAGCCTAGGGTCGTTGGGCGTGACAAGCTCCGTTCGTCGGCTCCAGATTGAACGCTTGGTGGCTGGTGGCGATGCGATGGCGCGCGATACCGACGGTCGGGTGGTGTTCGTGGAGGCTGCATTGCCCGGCGAGACGGTGGATGTGGAGTTCACCGAAGTAAAGCGCGATTTCGCGCGCGCTCAGTTGCGCAGTGTTGCGGTGGCATCAACCCAGCGCGTGACACCACCATGTGCTCACGTCGCCGAGGGTTGCGGTGGTTGCAACTGGCAACATCTGGCCGCCTCCGCTCAGCACGATGCAAAAGTGGAGATCGTTCGCGAGGCGTTTGCGCGTACGGGACGTCTTCCCGAGGTTCGCATCACGCGCGGAGCCAGCGTGGGGCACGATGCACTGCGCACCACCGTGCGGATGACCGCAACTCCTGATGGTCGTCTTGGTTTTCGCCGCGCGGGATCGCACGATGTGGTGGGAGTGGAGCATTGTCTGGTGATGCATCCGCGCCTGGCGGAACTGGTGACCATCGTCGGTGTGCGTGGCGCTGGGGAAGTCACCCTGCGTTGTGGCGACGTCACCGGCGAGCGAGGAGTGTGGTCGCACGATCGTGCGCGACTTCTTGGTTTACCCGACGATGTGGCAACCGGCGCCGGCGCGGTGGTACACGAAGAAGTGGCAGGCGTACGTCTGCGTGTTGCAATGGAATCGTTCTTTCAGGCATCCCGTCAGGCAGCCGAATTGTTGGTGGATGCGGTGGGTCGTGCCTCGCAGGGATTGCTCGATGGTTCCGAAGGCCCGGTAGTCGATGCGTACGGTGGCATCGGATTGTTCAGTGCCACCCTGGTGCCACACGATGTGCAGGCCGTGGTGGTGGAGTCGAGCAAGTCGGCATGCGACGACGCGTACTCCAACCTGCGCGGGCACACCGCCGACATCGTGCAGGCACGATTCGAGCAG
>SXGT01612961.1_pt1 | contig 20412 bp, 18 predicted proteins | sample 3176221 | NCBI WGS metagenome assembly SXGT01 (sample SAMN11356862, study PRJNA531348) | freshwater metagenome | isolation source: freshwater sample F1-120 | place: China: Fuxian Lake, Yuxi | collected 2017-12-25
GCAGCCATACGGCCGAGGTCGCCGCTCTGCTCGCAAACCTGCGAGCTCGTGCCCCAAACGACATCGTCGACGTCACCCGTGTCGATACCCGTGCGTTCGGCCAGGGCCCGCAAGACCGTCGAGCCCAGGTGCTGCGGGTGCAAGTGCGCGAGCGCGCCCTTTCCTGGTTTGCCAACGCCTCGGGGGGTGCGGCAAGCGTCGATGATCAGCGCGTCGGGCATGGGTTGCCTCCGGTCGGGTTCGGGCGAGACCGTGACCGTAGCGACTGGGCGGTGATCGCCGCACAACGAGCGGTCGTTGACGCCGAATCGGCGGGGAGTTCGGCTCAGAACCCCGTCGAGCAGTGCGGAGGCGCCGCGGTCCGAAGCAACACATCGAGTCGTTCGACTGCGCCACGGCGATGTTCGTCGATCCGACCGGCAGCGTGCAGCACCTCGGCGCGTTCGGTGCCGAGTATCAGCGTTCCGAGCGACGCAACGTCGATCGTCAGGTCGGCCGTGCTCCGCCGCAGCCGTTTGACGTTTCCTTGCTCGACGCGGAACACGCCGGTCGCGAATCCGGCCGGATCGACGATCTCGACCACGACGGACGACGCGCCGAGTGTGCGTTGCGACAGCAGCGCGATCGGATCGAGCACTCGCAGCCACAGGCCATCGGGGAACAGCTCGAAGACGGCCGCTCTCCCGTCCTCGAGCTGCCACGGGAGCAGCTCATCTAGCGGGAGTCGGTCGGCTCGCACCGTGGCGACGAGGTCGACACCGAGCAGGAAACGCCACAGCCTCGAGCGGGCTTGTGCCGAGGTCGAGGTCAGCGCGTCGACCGACAGCGTCTGCTTTGGCGAACCGTGTTCCCACAGATGGTCGACGTGGTACGAAGCAAAACCGTCGGCGCGTCCGCGCTCGTCGCGGCTCACGATGTGCCAGCCCTTCCACTCGTCGCCCGGCCAGGGCGTGACGTTGGTTTCGACTTCCCACTTCAGGCGTGAGCGCGTGATCTCGCCGGGCGTTCGGCTGCGCACGTCGTCGAACACCGCCGGCGCGCACTCGAAGAGTTCTTCGTTCGATGCGAAACGAACTGTTCCGGCATCTTGGTGCGCGTCGTGCCGAAAGCCAGCCCGGGTTCGATCAATCGTCAGGCCGAGCGAACGCGTCGCGACACCGAACCCGAACCGGCCGTAGATCGGAAACTCGGCCGACCAGAGGATGGCGGCCGCTCGACCTCCGGCAGCGATGCGGGCGAGATCGGCCGTCATCATGCGGGTGAGCACGCCGCGTCGACGGTGGGTTGATTGGACCGTGATGCCGGTGATCGCGTCGACATCGACCGCGGCGCCGCCGGGAAGGGTGAGCATCGCGTCGAACGAGCGGAAGGTTCCGGCAACTTCGCGATCGATCTCGGCGATCGTCGACCGGTCGCCTTGCTCGTGCCTTCGGCGGTCGAACGCGATCGCGTCCTCGATCGAGCCCGTGAAGTGGAACGTGCGGGTGACCGCTCGCGTCCAGGTTTCGAGGTCGGAGGCCGTCGTGACCTGACGGAGTCTGATTGCCATTGATCGACGTTATCGACCCCGATGCTGCCGAGAGCCGGGAACGTGCGGAGATCGATGCAATCGATCAAGATGGCGATCATGGAATTGAGCCCCGATTCAGTCGCCGTTTACCTTCGCCACGCGTTCGCGGGTATGGAACGAGTGCTCGGACGACTCGACGACGAGTCTGTCAATGTCCGGCCCGACGGGTGGGGCACCAACTCGGTCGCGGGCTTGGTCGTGCATTGCTGTGAGCTCGCGCCGTCGTGGTTCGTGATGCCGGGGCTCGGTCGCGACAGCGAGCGCGATCGCGATGCCGAGTTCGCAACCTCCGCGACGATCGCCGAGCTACGCGTAAGGATCGCCGACGCGGTGGATCGATCGTGCGCGCTCGCCGCCGAGTTCGAGATCGGTCCGACGGCTGGCGATCATCCCTTTCGCGAGTTCATGCCCGGGACCGATCGCACCGATGCCGCGCTCGTGCTGCACGTGCTCGAAGAGTTGTTCCAGCACCTCGGGCACATGGAGGTCACCGCCGACGCGCTGACGGGCTCCGACTGACGGGAGACCGATCGTGACTGCGAACGGCGCGGTCGGCTAGCGGCGGCCCGCGAAGTACTTCTTGTAGTTGTCGGCCGACTGCGCCAGGTCGGGCCGTGCCGCTAACACCGGTTGCATCTTCTCCCAGGCTGCCTCGCGCTTGGCCGGGATGTACTCGGTCGGCCAGTTGCCCTCGTGCGGCCGGTAGTCCTTCAAGACTCGACGAGCGACGGTCGCCATGTGCACCTCGTCGACACCGTCGGCAAGTCCCATGGTGGGTGCGCTCGCGTACATGGCCTGAATCGGTGTGAGGTCGGTGGTGCCCAACGAACCGAGGATGTGCAGCGCGTTGAACGAGACCTCCCGTAACACGCGCGACATCGTGAACTTCACCGTCGCGATCTCGGTTCGGCACTCCTGGGTCGAGGTCTGATCGATCTTCCACGCGGCTTCGAGAACGAGCAACCGCAACATCTGAATCGAGGCGTAGGACTCGGCGATCTTCTCCTGCACCATTTGGTGTTCGCCGATGATCTTGCCGTGCGACTCGCGGCTCAGCGCTCGCTCGCACATCATGTCGAAAGCAAGCCTGCATTGCGCGATGGTGCGCATCGCGTGGTGGATTCGCCCGCCTCCCAGGCGGCGCTGTGCAAGCACCTTCGCGCCGTCTTCTGGACCCAAGAGGTGATCGAGCGGCACGCGCACGTCGCGGTAGATGATGTGGTTGTGGTTCCGCGGCTCCGGCATGATCTCGACGCCGGGTGTGTTGCGCGGCACGACGTACATTCCGTTGGTGCACATCACGAACAAGATGTCAGCGACGCGTCCAGCCGACGTGAACCACTTCTCGCCGTTGATGACCCACTCGTCGCCGTCTCGCATCGCGTACGTCTTGAAGAGGTTCGGGTCGCTGCCACCTTGCGGTTCGGTCATCGAATAGGCAGAGAACATCTCTTGGTTGAGCAAGGGCTCCAGCCAGCGCTTCTTTTGGTCTTCGGTGCCGTACGCGGCGAGCATCTCCATGTTGCCGGTGTCGGGAGCCGCTGCACCGAACAGCTGGGGGGCCGAGCCGTACCGCCCGATGACTTCGTTCAACAGGCCGAGCTTCAGTTGTCCGAATCCGGGCCCGCCGAGCTCTTCGTCGAGGAAGATCGCCCACAGTCCCTGGTCTTTGACCTCTTGCTGGAGTTCTCGGACGTACGCCTTCACGACCGGGTCGGGGGAGCGCACCGCGTACGGAAAGACGTAGTCGAGCGGTTCGACCTTCTCTTTGCAGAACGAGTCGACCCAGTCGAGCTTCGCTTGGAACTCGGGGTCGGTCGAAAATTCCCAGGCCATGGCGGGCTCCTTGTCGGCGGCAGTGCGTGCACCGTAGCGGGAGGTACTGGTGGGCGCGCCAGGCGACATACCGCGACGCGAGACGGCCGGGAGGTTCATCGGGTCGTTGAACGCAGGCCGAAAGGCTCCGAATCGATCCGCGACGAGCGTTGTGTGCGGGCGGTGAGAGGCGATCGACGACCGAACTGCGGACCTTGGTCTCTGATCTTTTGCGCGGGCAGGCGCAAAGATCGGGGAGTGATCCGATCCGCGCCGGTCCTCCGCGTCAGTTCTGCTCCGCGTCGGCGTGGGCGACGACCTTCGTGGCCATGACGGCGAATGCTTCGAGTGACCAGAGGGACCCGCAAATCTGGGGTTCTCGAACCGGCTTCCTTTTGGCGACCATCGGTTCCGCCGTGGGGATCGGCAGCATTTGGAAGTTCCCGTACGAAGTCGGTGCCAACGGGGGTGGCACCTTCGTCGTCTTCTACGTGTTGGGGCTCGTGCTCGTTGTCGTCCCGCTGATGGTCGTCGAGCTGATGATCGGACGCCGCGGCGCTTCCGATGCCGCGACGAGTCTCGCGAATGTCGCGGCATCGGAAGGACTCGCCCCACGGTGGCGTGTGGTTGGCCTGCTCGGTGCACTCGCAGCGTTCCTGATTCTCAGCTACTACGCGGTGATCGCCGGATGGATGATCGCCTACGCGGTGGACACGGCAATCGACGGATTGCCGCCGACGACGGACGCGGCGACTGCCGATTTTGACGCCTTGCTCGCCAGCCCGGCGTCGATGGTTGCGTACCAGGTCGTCTTTCTCGCGATCGTGCTCGGCATCGTGGTGCGTGGCGTACAACGCGGCATCGAACTGGCGATGAAGATTCTCGTGCCGGTGTTGGTCGTCCTGCTCGTGATGCTCGCGGGGTATTCGATGGCCTCCGGCGCCGTCGCCGAAACGCTGAGGTTTCTCTTCGTGCCCGATTTCGATCAGTTCGATGCCGGGAGCGCGCTCGAGGCGCTGGGTCTCGGCTTCTTCTCGATCGGTGTCGGCTTGGGACTCATGATCACCTACGGCGCGTACAGCCCGCCGAAGGCGGATCTCAAACGGGTCGCCATCTCGGCGGTGATTGCCGACACGGCGATTTCGATCGTCGCGGGCTTTGCGGTCTTCCCGATCGTCTTCGCCCAGGGCACGGATCCCGCCGGCGGACCTGGACTCGTCTTCCTGACTCTCCCGCGAGCGTTCGCGAACATGCCCGGAGGCAGGGTGGCCGCCGTTGCGTTCTTCGTGTTGCTGGTTGTCGCCGCCGCCGGGTCTGCGGTCTCGCTGCTCGAGGCTGCAGCGTCGGTCTTGAGCCATCGACTCGGGCTGGGTCGTGCTCGGGCGGCGATTGGCACCGCAATCGCTTGTGGCGTCGTCGGCCTCGCGACTGTTCTGTCCTTCAATCGTTGGGAGCATCGTCGACCGCTCGGTGCCATCGACCGATTCGCGTCGCACACGGTCTACGACCTCATCGATGAGGCAACGTCGAATCTGATGTTGCCACTCGGCGGACTTGCACTTGCCCTGTTCGGAGGCTGGCTGCTTTCCGAGCGATTGATTCGCGAGGAACTCGCGCTCGGACCCTGGCAACTGCGTCTGCTTCGTTTTGCTCTTCGCTTCGCAGTGCCGGTCACGATCGTTGCGACCGTCGTGGCGTCGTTCACCGGCGACTGACGACCCGGTCGGTCAGAACCTCATGCCGGTCTGTAGCGACTCGCGGACCTCGGTGAGCAGGTCGTCGTCGACGACCAACCCGTTGGCAGCGGACCACCAGTGCTGTTGTTGCTCGACGAACTCGGGGAGTCGGCGCAGCGTGGCCTCGACCTCGGGCCAGCTCACACCGAGCTCGGCGAGGGCGGTGCGTGCCCCGGCAGCCGCGGCGATGCGACGCGGCCGGTCTGGGTCGTTGCCCTGGATGTGCGACATCACGAGCACGCCGAGAGTGACGAGCTCGCCGTGCATGATCGTGCGACCCGTGACCGCCTCGAAGCAGTATGCGAAGAAGTGCTCGCTGCCCTCTTCGAAGCGTGCGTGGCCGAGGTTGTGGCAGAGCCATCCGATGTCGCGATGGCATTCCATGAGCCGCTGCACGCCGTCGTCCTCGCCACGCCGGAGCGGCGTTGCGAGTGATTCGAGCTCGTCGAGGTACTCGCGGCCGCGGGCGGCGGCGACCTCGTCCCACGGATGGCCACGTCCGGCGTCGGCGCCGAGCCGCCAGTCCCACAGTCCGGTGTGGCAGCTCAAGACGTCGCCGATGCCGCCAGCCACGAGCGCGCGTGGTGCCGAGCCGATCAGATCGAAGTCGACGATCACGAGTTCCGGGATCGTGTCGCCTTCGTAGCGAACGCCACCGCCATCGCGTAATGCAGTCATGCGCGTGAAGCACGCGTCGACCGACGGCAGCGATGGAACCTGGTAGAGCGGCAGTTTCGTGCGCCAGTGAATCCACTTCGCGGTGTCCATCGCGGAACCGCCGCCGAGGCCGACGATGGTGTCGATGGCGGTGAGCGAGTCGGCGAGCCGGTCGAGGTGGTCGAGTCCGAGGTTGTCTGCCCATGCGAGACGCGCCGGAGGTGCGGTGCTGAGCGCGGGTTTGATCACCGACCACGGCTCCGGCTGGCTGACCACGACGTAGCGGCCGAGCTGAGGCGCGAGGTCGGCGAGCCGACCCCGTCCGTAGTGGACCGCGAAGCCGCGTGCCGCTTCCAGGGTCACCCGAACTGCCTCACCAGTCCTTGGCGATTCAGGCCGATGAGCATCGCGGGAGGCTAACGGAGACCCTGAGAACGCGGCGCGTCGAATCGGTGGGGACCTGGAAGAGATGGATCACTGACTGTTACCGTTCCGGTGACGATCGAAAGGGAAAGTGTGGGCACGCTGTTGGGTGACCGTCCCGCCGTGCTCGGTGGAGTGGCGATTCGAGAGGGCGACTACCCGACCTGGCCGGTGTGGGACGACAACGAGCGTCGCTTGCTCGCCGACGCGCTCGAGTCAGGTGGATGGTGGCACGGCAACGGATCCCTTGCTCGTGACTTTGCCACTGCGTTCGCGCAGTACCACTCGGCGAACTTCGGCCTGCCGATGACGAACGGAACGCACACGATCGAGGCCGCGCTGATCGCGTGCGACGTGGGTGATGGCGACGAGGTCATCGTGCCGGGGCTCACCTTCGTCGCGTCCGCGGGCGCCGTGCTCGCGGTGAACGCGACGCCGGTCCTTGCCGACATCGATCCCGAAACGCTCTGCCTCGACGTTGCGACCGCGGAGGCCGCCATCACCGAGCGCACCAAAGCGATCATTGTCGTGCACGTCGCGGGGGCGGCGGGCGATCTCGACACGTTGACCGAACTCTGCGCGAGACGCGGCCTGCATCTCATCGAGGATTGCGCGCACGCGCACGGGACGTTTTGGCGCGGTCAAGGCGTCGGGTCGTTCGGGTCGTTCGGCTCGTTTTCCATGCAGCGGTCGAAGCTGATGACTGCCGGCGAGGGGGGTGTGCTCATCTGCAACGACGAGCAGTTGCGCGATCGAGCCTGGGCCTACGCCGACTGTGGCCGCGTCAAAGGGGAGTGGTGGTACCACCACGCGACCTACGGATCGAACCTCCGAATGACCGAATGGCAGGGCGCGATCCTGGCAGCCCAACTCGAACGGTTTCCCGCCCAGAACGCCCGGCGAAACGAGAATGCCATCGCGCTCGGCAGCGCTCTCGGCGAAATCGAAGGGCTGCGACCACAACACCGGGACCCGCGCATGAATTCACAAGGCAACTACTGCTTCGTGTTCCACTACGACCCGGACGCGTTCGTCGGCATGACGCTGGCGACGTTCGAGCGTGCGCTGGCCGCGGAGGGCATCCCCACGGGTGTCTCCTATCCCAGCCTCAACGAGCTCGCGCTTTTTCGGCATTCGAACTTTGGGCCACGGTTGCGCGCGAGTGCGCCTGCCATCGACTACCGCTCCGTGCACCTGCCTCACAGCGAACACGCAGCCCGTTCGACGGTCTGGCTCGAGCACCGCATCTTGCTGGCGGATCGAGAAGACGTGCTCGACGTCGCACGCGCGGCGACTCGCATCCAACATCACGCCTCGACCATCGTCGAGGCACTTCAACGAACGTGAAGGTCACGGTCGTCGGCGGAGGATCGACCTACACCCCAGAGCTAGTCGATGGGCTCTTGCGTCGACGAGAGCGGCTCGATCTCTCCGAGATCACGCTCGTCGACGTCGACGCCGATCGGCTTGCGGTGCTCGGCCCGCTCGCCCAACGGATGGCCGCGGCGCACGACGGCACGGTCGAGGTGCACTGGACCGATGATCTCGCCGTCGGCGTTCGCGGTGCGCGGTATGTCGTCAGCCAGATCCGAGTCGGCGGCATGGCGGCGCGTGATCGAGACGAGCAACTCGGTCGTGCGTTCGGATTGATCGGACAGGAGACCGTCGGCGTCGGTGGATTCGCGAACGCGCTGCGCACCATCCCTGTCGCGCTCGCCATCTCGAAAACCATCGAGAGCGAGGCTCCGAGTGCGATGTTGTTCAACTTCACGAATCCTGCTGGGCTCGTGACCGAGGCACTGTGCCGCCACGGGCACGTCCCGACGATTGGGTTGTGCAACGTCCCGTGGTCGACGAAGGCGGAGATCGCCAAGGCTTTTGGGGTCGCGCCCGAATCCGTCGATCTCGACACGGTCGGCCTGAATCACCTTACGTGGACTCGGCGCATCGAGATCGATGGCGTCGATCGCACGGCCGACATCCTGAGCGGACTTCGGGCGCTCGTCGGCAAGCGCATCGAACGCGATGGCGAACCCGAATGGACGCCGGAAGCGATCTCGATGATGGGAGCCATCCCGAACTACTACCTCCTCTACTACTACGAGACGGCAGCCTGGTTGCGCCACCAAGCCGCGAGTCCGACGCGCGCAGTCGAGGTCATGGAGATCGAGCGGGCGCTGCTCGCCAAGTACGCCGACCCGACGCTTGCGCACAAGCCCAAAGAACTCGAACAGCGCGGGGGCGCCTACTACTCCGAGGCCGCGGCGGCCTTGATGGCTGATCTCGCGAGCGATGCCGGCACGGTCCACGTGGTGAACGTGCCCAACGCCGGCGCGATCCCGGGTCTCGGCGACGATGTCGTCGTCGAGACCGCGGCCCGCATCGGAGCGAAGGGTGCGGTCACGCGCGCAACCGGCCCGCTTCGTTCCGACGTTGACGCGTTGGTACGCACCGTCAAGGACTTCGAGCTGCTGACCGTCGAAGCCGCCGTGCAGGGCGACCACGACGCTGCGCGGCAGGCGTTGCTGACGAACCCACTCGGTCCGTCGGCGCACGAGATCGAGGCGGTCTGGGAGCGACTACGCGAAGTGCATCGGGGATGGTTGGGGAGACTCGATGGGTGACCTCGTCGTTGTCGGCGTCGACGGAGGAGGCACCAAGACCGACGTGTGCGTCGTGAACGACGCGGGCACGGTGCTCGGGTTCGCCACCGGATCGGGCTCGAACTGGGAAGGGATCGGTCTCGACGCCGTTGGGGCGACGCTCGAGCATCTCGTTGGTTGCGCGCTCGCGGAAGCTCGGGTCGAGCCCGCGTGGATCGCCGCGTCAGCCTTTTGTCTCGCAGGTATCGATTGGCCGTCGGATCGGGAGCGCCTGACGCCGGTGCTCGACTCCCTGGCGCTCGCCGGCGACCGCTTCGTCGACAACGATTCGTTCGCTGCGCTGCGTTCGGGGACTGCAACACCCTGGGGGTGTGTCTCGATTGCAGGCACGGGAGGGGTCGCCGCTGCACGGAATCCCAGCGGCGCAACCGCGCGCACCATGGGTATCGCCGTCGGTGAGGGCGCGGGCGCCGCCGGGCTCGTCCACGCGGCCGTCTCGGCTATTGCCCAAGAGCACAACGGCAGCGGCCCTGCAACCGCGCTGACCGAGCGCCTCTTGGCCGCCACCAACACGCAGTCGACCGCAGAGTTCTTCGAGTCGGTGATGCGCGGTCGGATCCACATCGGCGGTGGTCTTGCGGTGCACGTCCTCGCCGTTGCGAGCGAAGGTGACCCGGTCGCCCGATCGATCGGGACCCAGTGCGGGGCGCAGCACGGGCGCGACACCGTGGCGGTGGCCAACCGAGTCGAGCTCGATGGCCGATTCGACGTCGTGCTCGCGGGCGGTGTCCACCTGAGTGGCGATGACTCGTTTCGGTCGGGCTTCCGCGACGTGGTGCTGGCTCGCTACCCCGATGCGGCGTTGCGAGTCCTCGAAGCGCCGCCGGTGGCGGGCGCAGCTCTGTTGGCGCTCGACCTGATCGGCGCGAGCGGCGCGCAACTGCACGAACGCGTGGTCGCGGGAACCTCAGCGGCGCGGGGCGCGTGACCATCGAGCAACGCTCGATGCAGTTGACTACGGTCGGTGGAGTTCGGCGTTCGACGTGGACTCCGGGCGACCGAACTTCGGAGGTGCGTTGTGCCCGAACCCATCAAGATCGGCTGGCTCGGCGCGTGCCTGGATGGTCCGGGCGGCGGCTACGACAAGATCCATCGCATGGCGTTCGACGAGGCGATCGAAGGCGGGTTGCTCGATCGCCCGTACGAGTTCGTGTTGCACGCCGAGAACGGCCTGCCGAACGGATCGGCGAAGAACGCCACCGATGGTTTCAGGTATCTCGTCGATGAAGGCTGCATTGGTGTCGCGGGCGCGTATAGCTCCGACAACGCGATCACGGTCGCGCCGTTGGCGAACGAGCTGCAGGTGCCGTTGATCTCGTGGGCCGGAACCGAGCGACTCCAGGGCGACTATTGCTTCCGGCTCGGCAACGGCGACTGTGGCGGCGACGCCGCGCTCGTCGTGTCGTGGCTGGTGAAACAGGGCCACCAACGGATCGCCGTGTTGAGCGAGATCTCCCCGAACGGCGAGGAGTACTTCCGGTACTTCAGGACGGAGTGTCGACGCCGGGGCGTCAGTATCGCGGCCGTCGAGTCGGTTCCGCAGAGTCCCGACAACCTCGCAGCGAATCTCGACAACCTTCGCCAAGTCAATGCCGATGCGCTCGTGTACATGGGCTACGGGATGCTCGCAGCGAAGGGCCTGTTGCGACGTGCGCTCGATGAACTCGCGTGGGATCCGCCGCGGATCATGAGCACTGCGTTCATGTGGTACTTGATGGGCTTCGATCTGTTCGAGGGATGGGTCGGCATCGATCAGTTCGACCCGTCGAACAAGCTCGCACAGCAGTTTCACGAACGCTTCGTTGCGAAGCATGCGTCGTCGCCACCAATGTGGCCGAATGCGATCCCGGTTCTCGCCTACGACACTGCTCGCGTGTTGGTCGAAGGTCTGTTCCGAGCGCCGATCTTGAGCGGGCCAGGGCTGAAGACGGGTCTCGAATCGATTCGATTCATGCCCGCGGCGACGGGTGGTGCGCACACGCACATCGCGTGTGCTCCGCACGAACACGGCATGTTCCGTGGCGACTGGCTCCTCTATGGTCGAGTGACGAACGGCAAACTCGAATTCGAGGGTCTCTTCGAACCGTGGGAGTGACCAGCCCGCCGTGTGGGTCGTGGGCGCGATCGGGTCAGCCCGGTTCGAGCTGCGACCAGCGGGCTCGACTCAGGTCGTCAGCTGGGTGAAAGGTCTCGAGCGCGATGCCGTCGAGCGCGACGTCGCGTGGGGCACCGAAGATGGTGATCGTCGAGAAGAATCGAATGACGCCTGCATCCGTCGTGAGGTCGAGCGTCAAGAACAGGTCCTCGGCTCCGGCCCGGGTCGCCTCGCGCTCGAGGTGAGCGAACTCGGTCAGGAGTTCGTCGAGCACCCGAGACGGAGCCCGAGCGGTTGCGCTTCGGATCCGCGCGCACACGTGCGCTGCGTACGCTGCGAAATTGTCGACGCGAGAGGCGAGTCCGTCGGGATGGAGCGACAGGCGAATGACATTGATCGGCGGAACGAGGAGATGTGCGGCGACGCCAACGAGGAAGATCGCGGCTGCGGCGTTCGCTGTCACGAGGTTCCAATCGTCGTCGACGGCGACGGTGGGATACGGGTGGGTGCTGATCAGATCGTCAAGGAGTGAGACGATGCGCGCATCGGAGTCGGCGTCGCGACGCACATCGCGATAGCGCGGCGCGAATCCTGCGGACGCGAGAATTTCGTTCCTCGCCCGCAACGGCACGCTGAGGTGCTCGGTCAGATGGAGAATCATCTCGGCGCTCGGGCGGGCTCGTCCGGTTTCGATGTAGCTCAGGTGCTTGGTGGAGACCTGCGCCGCCAACGCAAGATCGAGCTGGCTGTAACGGCGCCGGGTTCGCCATGCTCGGAGAAGTTCACCGGTCGCTGAGCTGGCCATTGGGCGACAGTAGACGGAGCGGTGCGCCCGTTCCATTACCTCGCAGGTAATGGACTTCGTCCCTGACGCGGTCGAGAGTCTTCGCATGGAACGAACCACGACCTCCCGCGCGTGCAGGGCCGAACCAACACGCCGTGACCCACGGGCCATTGCCGTCGGCCTTCACCGTCGCTCGACCTATCGAGGTGAGACGTGCGCATCGGTGTGATGACGCACTTGTCGGACGCCTCGATCGGACCGGCCGGGCTGGCAGCCACGGTGGAAGAGCGGGGCTTCGATTCGCTGTTCGTCACCGAACACATCCATGTACCGGCCGAGGGTGAACCCACTTGGTGGGGAGGCCACTCGATGCCCGAGGAATACAAGCGGCTTCACGACCCGTTGATTGCCCTCGCCGCTGCGAGTTCGGCGACGAGCACCCTGCGCCTGGGTACCGGCGTGCTGGTGATCGCGCAGCGCGAGGCGAGAATGCTCGCGAAGCAATTGGCGTCGTTGGATCGGTTCTCGGGCGGACGTCTGATCGTCGGAACTGGATACGGTTGGCTACGGGCCGAACTCGCTGACCACGGCGTGCGATGGAGTGATCGTCGGGCCGCGTGGGCCGAACAAGTCGAAGCGCTCGACGCGCTCTGGACCGAACCGACACCGCAGTACTCGGGCGAACACGTGAACTTCGGACCATGCTGGTCCTATCCCAAGCCGCTCCAAGACCCGCGGCCGCCGATACTCCTCGGGGGGATGGGAACCGATCAGACGTTCAGCGACGTGCTCCAGTTCACGAGCGGTTGGATGCCGATCGAGGGAACAGAGCCCGTTGCCGAGCGGTCGAGCCGGCTGCGAGAAATTGCCGTCGAGCGCGGCCGCAACCCGCCGTTGGTGATCGTCTACGCGTCGTCCGGCGATGTCGCGACCCTCGATCAGTATGAGGCCGTCGGTGTCGATGCCGTAATCGTCGCGATCGATTCCAAGGACCACACGCTGCGCGACCTCGACCGGCATGGTTCACTTCCCGAGCGCTACCACCATCGGAGTTCGTCATGAACAGCTCGCACCTCGATCGTCCCGAGGCTGGGTCGCTCGTCGACCAGCACACGCCCGCTCGACTCGCGAACCAACGGCTTCGCAACACGCTCCGCTGCAACGCGGTGACGTCGTCGCTGGGGGGCGTCGCGGCGCTCGCTGGCGGAAACGTGATTGCGGATCTACTCGGGGTCGACGAGGTCGCTGCGGTTCGGGCGATCGGCGCAGGATTGATCGTCTTTGCAGCTGCCGTTGCCTGGTTGGCCGGCGCTCGGGTCCGTCAGCTGTTCCGGCTGAGCCCACTGATCACTGCGGCCGACGTGGTCTGGGTGTTGGCGACGCTCGCGACGATCGCCGCCGGTTGGTACCGGGCCGCTGGCGTCGTGGTACTCGCGATCGTCGGCTCGACTGTTGGGCTCCTCGCCGCGCGCCAGTGGTTCTCACTCCGCCGCTCGCGGTCGCTTGCGGTCGGCTACGTCGACGCGATCGACGAGAACCCTCCGGACGAAGTCGTCCACGTGGAGCGCGTGCTCGCGGCGGACGTGGCGACCGTTTGGGGGATCATCACCGATCACGAGCTCTACGGACACCTGGCGCCCAACCTGTCACGCGTCGAGGCAATCGCTGAAAATGGCCCAGGGCTCCAGCGCAGCTGCGCGAATCGGAAGGGCGCAACGTGGCACGAGACCTGCACGCTCTGGGATGGCCAGCACCGATTCGAGATCGCTGTCGACACGTCCAATTATCCGTATCCGTTGGCGATCATGCGAGGCGCGTGGTCCGTTGTTCCGACCGGCGATGGGCGCAGTCTGGTCGCCATGGACTTCCGCTTCCGGCCACGGGCGACGATTTCCGGGCGAGCGTTTGCCGCGGCCCTGCACGGCGCCTTCCCCCTCGTGTTGCGCCGCATTCTTCGCGGTTGGGAAGGCGAAGCCGCCGCCCGTTCGGCTGCTGGCGCGAACCAGAAGTCCGCCTGACACCGGCCGGGAGCGGAATCGACCGCGGTCAGGCCGAATTGGGCAGGGCGGCGCCCACGCGGTCTACCCTCGATACATGAGCCCTTCGCGTGTCGGCGCAGCAGCACCGAACGGAGCCGAGGTCGTAGCCGAAGCGCGTTCGGAACCCTCGGGGTGCCCGTTCCACGGCGGTGACGCGGCCTCGGCCTCGCCTCCACCCGAACCGAACGCTTCGGGCTGCCCAGTTCATCGCGTCGGCGGCAACCCGAACCGAACGAAGGCCGACCTGATTGCCCGGCGCGTCCTGCGCATCTCCGACGCGCCCGCGGTGGGTTCGACCAAGGCCGCGTACGGCGCGTTCCAGCGTTCGATGCTGATCTCGGCGCTGCGTTGCACCCTGACCTACGTCGTGTTCCCGTTGGTGCTTCCCGCACTCAACTTTGCGCACGGCTTCGGCCCCGCGCTCGGACTCGTGATCGGCGTCGTCGCCATCGTGTGCGACGTGTTTGCTGTGCGCCGGTTCTTTGTGCTCGACCACAGTTGGCGTTGGCGCTTCGCGATCGTTGCGGGCGGCGTCGTCTCGTTGTTGGCGTTCCTCCTCGTTCGCGACATCGCGCAGCTCGTGTCCTGAGCCGATGTCCGAAGAGACGGTGACCGCGCCGGACGCTGGTCGCGGTGTGCGCGACCGGGCCGTTCGCGTGTGGTGGCTGGCGGTGGGTTTCGGCTCCGTGGGAGTTGGTGGAGTTGGCATCGTGGTTCCCGGGCTGCCCACGACCGTGTTCTTCATCGTCGCGGCCTGGTGTTTCAGCCGATCGAGCCCTCGGTTCGAGCAGTGGGTGCTCGATCTCCCGCACATTGGTCCGCTGGTGCGTGACTACCGCGCCGGGCTCGGGATGCCGCGCCGCTCGAAGGTGTGGGCGATTTCGATGGTGTGGTTGGCGGTGACGTTGAGTGTCGTGCTGAGTCGTGAACGGCCGACGATCGCGGCGGTGATTGCGGTCGCGGGGGTCATCGGTACGGCGTACATCGCCTGGCGCGTTCCGACCCGCGAGCGGGTGCTCGCCGAACGTCGACGCGACCTGTAGCCACTCCTCAGCGCGGCGCGCGTGGCGGTTCGTCGATCGAGCGCTGGTTTCGCTGACGCTCGAATCGCTGCCGTTCGAATCGCGGTGGGCATAGCGTTCGATGATGAGCTCGAAACCGAACGTGTTGCTGATCATGGCGGACCAACACCGAGCCGATGTCATGGGGTGCGCCGGCGACCCGGCCGTTCGAACGCCGAACCTCGACCGTCTCGCGGCCGAGGGAGTCCGGTTCTCGCGCACCAGTTGTCAGGGCCCGTTGTGCATGCCGGCGCGCGCGTCGTTCCTGACGGAACGGTACGTGCGAGACCACGGCGTCTACACGAATTGGGCGGAGGTTCCGAAGCAGTGGCCGACCTATCTGCACTCGCTGCAAGACGCGGGCTATCACACCGCCATGTTGGGAAAGGCACATCTGACTCGGGACGACGATCTCCAGGTCGGCCACGTGGGCGAGTTGGCTTCCCACCTGCATGCTCGAGGATTCACCGAGGTCTTGGAGACCGGCGACAAGTTCACGACCCAGGTGCGCACGCCCTACATCGATCACCTCTCGGCGCGAGGTCTGCTCGACGCGTATCGCGCCCACATCGCGGATCGCAGCTACCACGGCGAGAACGAGAGTGGCCGCGACCCAACGAAGACCGTGGCGATGTGGGACGCGACGCCCTCGCCGTTGCCACTCGCTGACTACATCGATACCTGGCACGGCGATGCCGCGGTGCGTTGGATCGAGGAATATGACCGGGCTGATCCCTTCTTCTGCTTCGTCGGTTTCCCTGGGCCACACGATCCGTGGGATGCGCCCGCCGAAGCGGTGGAGCGATTCGGCCCTGCTTCACCCACGCGGCCGTCGTCGACCCAACGACCCGATCTCGAACATCTCGGGCGTTACCGCCGGCTCGTCAAGGGCTTCTTGCGCATGTGCGACAGCGACACGATGACCGACGAGGCGATCGTCGGGATGCGGCGCGCCTACTGCGCCAACGTGAGCGTGATCGATGACGCAGTCGGACGCATCATCGGCGCACTCGAAGCGCGCGACATGCTCGACGACACCTGGATCATGTACACGAGTGACCACGGCGAGATGGGCGGCAATCACGGACTGATGTCGAAGTGCATCTTGTACGAACAGAGCGTGCGGGTCCCGCTCATTGTGCGGCCACCGGGGGGCACGGCGGCGCGTGTCGTCGGCGACCTCGTCGAGCATCTGGATGTCCCCGCGACGATCCGTGAGATTGCGAGCGCACCCGCCCTCCCACGCAGCGACGGGCGTTCGTTGCTCGGATACGTCGCCGGTGATTCGTCCCAGCCGAGAGAGGTCGCCGTCAGTCAGAACTGGGGCTTCGCGTCCTTCGAAACCGAGCGCTATCGCCTTGTCGTCGATGAAGACGTGCGAACCGCGTGTCAGTTGTTCGATCTTCACGTCGACCCGACTGAAGATCACAACCTCGTCGGGATCGTCGACCACCGTGACGCCGTCGAACAATTGATGCACGATGTGGCGTTGCCGTTTCTCGCGACGCCGGCGAACCGCCCGCATCCCTCACCGTTCGCCTGATCGGTCCGAGCCGACGCCATCGGTGACCGACATCGGCGGGTCGTTCGTTATGAAGGCAGATCGCTCGTAGTAACGAGGTCATAGCCGTTGTCGGCGCGCCAGCGGTTCAGTTCGACGACTTCGCTCGCTTGACCGTTGAGCATGATCTGCGCGAGTTCGCGCATGGCCTCGACGTTGCCATGATCGACTTGATATTCCGCCATGTGCGCGCCGCCTGCGTGGTGACGGATCATGAGCCGACTGAACAACTCGTCGATTGCATCGCCGGTCGCCGTGTCGAGTTGTTCGAGTTCGTCAGGGGTGGCCATTCCCGGTTGTTGGTTCTCGTCCACGGCCATACCCATCCAGGCCATGGCGTCGTCATCGTCGCCGGACTCGTCCCAGTCCGCCAGTGCCGCCTGCATGTCGCGCACTTCGCCGATCTGGTACACGAGAACTTCCTCGGCCATGTGGCGGAGAAACCGATCCCGTCCATTGGTCAGGTAGGCGATGCTCATCCGAACCGCCTGGTTGTGATGAGCGCTCATGTCGTCGGCGAAGCCGATGTCGGTCGCGTTGGGCGATGCCGACCGTTGCTGCCAGACGTAGACGGCCGAACCACCGACGATCGCTGCGGTGATCATGAACAAGATCGCCAACGGCCACGTGAGCGTTCTTGCCGGCTCGACCAACGCGTCGTCCGTGGCGATATCCGCTGGAAGCCCGCGGTCGGTCTCGTGGTTGTCGGGCTTGTCGTTGTCGTTCACGCGGAACTCGTTCCTCTCGGGCGATCGGTCGACTCGACGAGTTCGGCCTCGTGCCGCTCGGCGAGGACGTCGGCCCAGTGGCCGCGTCCCGTGGCGCGCAGCCGATCGAGGTAGGGCCGCAAGTGCCGACGGACGTGGAAGGGACCGCCTTCGCGTCGCACGACGTCCATCGGATCCTCGCCGCCTGCCCGCTCGAGCTGCGTCCTCGTCCACTCGTCGAGTCGACGCGCGGCGTCGCTCGCGACCGCACGTTGTTCGACGAACAGGTCGGTCGTCTCGTGTGGGTCGTGACGGATGTCGAACAGCATCTCTGGCTCCCAGTGTGGGTGGTAGCCGTCGTGCCAGGTGCGTAGGTACAGATGGTCGCCGAAGCGGACCGCCCGCTGGCACGACCACGCGCCCTGCGACAACACCAGGTATTCCCGTCCCGCGCCTCCGATGTTGATCGGTTGTCCGTCCCACGAGTCGGGCACGCGCAGACCCACGAGATCGAGCACGGTGGCCGCAAGGTCGAGGTGGTACTGGAGCCCGTCGTGCACCCCGGGTGCCAGTCCCGGCGCACGCAACACTGCCGGGATGTGGCAGGTCGCCTCGTCGGCCGCCTGGTGATCGGCATACACCCCGAGCTCACCGAACGCCTCGCCGTGGTCGCTGCTCACGAGGATCGCGGTGTCGTCGAGCACGCCGAGATCGTCGAGCTTGTTGACGAGCGTGGCGAGCGCGTCGTCTGCGTATCGCACTCCGACGTCGTATCCGTCGACGATCGCCTTCACCGCGTCCATCGAGCTCGCGTCCCACGGGTGACGCGGCGGCGGGTCGCCCCATTCGTCGGGTCGAAACCCCCACGGTTCTTGCGCCGAGTGCGGGCCCGCGAGTTGCCAGTGGCGCGCACGCACATCTTCGGTGAGCCACACCGGTGGCGGATCACCCGCGAAAGGATTGCCATACTCCGCGGGCGCGTTGTAGGGCGTGTGCGGATCCCAGAAGTGCACGTGCAGAAACCACTGGTCGGTGCCTCCATTTCGGTCGAGCCAATCCACCGCGCCGGGGAGCACGTGGTCGGCTCGCTCGATGCCCATGCCGCGCATGAGGTTCATCGACTCCATGAACCCGTGCTGCCACCACGTTGCCGAATGGCGGAACGGAAAACTCGAGATCGATGCCGTGTGCCAGCCGTTCCAATAGAGCACGCCCGCCCATGATTCGTACGCGCGTCGACTCATGAAGCCGCGACGTCGCCCTTCGGGGCGTAGCTCGGCTGCCGCGCCACCGTGATTGACGACGCCGTTGCGGATCCCGAAGGTGCCGCTTGCGAGGGCCGTGCGGCTTGGCAGGCACGGCACGTCCGAGGCGTAGACATTGGCGAATCGAACGCCTTCGGCGGCGAGCGCGTCGATGGTCGGCGTCGTCGCCCGGTGATAGCCGGCACAGCCGAGGTGATCGGACCGGAGCGTGTCGATATCGACGTACAAGATGCGCATGGCGACGGTCGAGCCTAGGGCCGGGTCTGATCGGCTCACCCGCACCCGGATTGGTTCGAGCCCGAGCGATTACGGTTCGCGGCTCCGCGAGAAGGGACGCCCGTGACGACGACATCGGTGCACGACTTGGCCCTACCCCTGCACGAGTTCATCGAGATCGAGCGCCAGACCCGACTCGAGATGCTGGCCGAAGCGCGCGTCGAGCACTGGCTCGTTCGCACCCCGCTTGGTTTCGCGCTCACCCGCTACGAGGATGTCGTCGCCATCTTGCGTGAGCGGCGATTTCATTCTGCGCTGTCGCTGATTCCTCAGATGCAGGGCGTCGATCGGCCCGACTTCGAAACGCGCCGACCGTCCATCTTGTCGATGGAAGGCGACGAGCATGCTCGCTTGCGCCGACTCGTGGCACCCGCGTTCACCCCGATGGCCGCCGAGCACCTCCGTCCGTTCATGCGCGAGGTCGTCGCCGAACTCGTCGACGCAGTCTCGCCGGCCGGGCGGTGCGACTTCGTCGAAGCGATATCGGAGCCGTACCCGATACCGATCATCTGCGAGTTGCTCGGCGCGCCGAAGCAGGACTGGCGCCTGTTCTCCGATTGGGCGACCGACATCTTCAAGATCTTCAACATGAATCTCGCAGAAGATGTCCCTGCGATCGAGCGAGCGAGCGGCGAACTCGAGGCCTATATCCGTGCGCTCGTCGAGCGACACCGAGAAGGTCGCGACGACGCGAAACCGAGTGATCTGCTCGGAACGCTCATCGCCGTCGAAGAGGCAGGGGATCGCCTCTCGTCGGACGAGTTGATCATGCTCGCCGAGGCCGTGCTCATGGCCGGGACCGACACGACGCGCAATCAACTCGCGTGTTGCATCGCGCTGTTGGGCGCGCACCCGGATCAGTGGAAGGTGTTCGTCGATCGACCTGAGCTCGCGCCCCGAGTGGTCGAGGAGACGATGCGGTATCTCGGCGCGGTCCAAGGGACCCTCCGGGTCGCGTCGACCGAGATCACCTATCGCGACGTGATGTTTCCTCAAGGAACACTCGTGTCGATTCCGCTCGCAGCCGCGAACCGCGATCCCGCGATCTATGGCGAACCCGACCGATTCGACGTCACTCGCGAAACCTCGGTGCCCCACATGAGCTTCGGATCGGGGATCCATCACTGTCTCGGCGCGCATCTCGCACGCGCGGAACTGCAAGAAGCGCTCGTCGTGATCGCGCAACGCTGGCCCGACCTCGCGCTCGACGGTCCAGTCGAATGGAAGCCCGAGCAGTTCGGCATCTGGGGGCCGGCTCGGTTGCCGGTTCGGTGGGACACCTCGACCGGCTGATCGCCAACCTCTGGCGTCGCCGGTTCGCCGCAGCGGTGCGCCGCGCGCGGTGGCTCAGCGTTGCATCGCGGCGGCCGATGAGATCGGGTGAGATCGTTCTGGCGGGCAGGCGCGGTCGTGGTCGTGGCCCTCGGATGCGGGTCGGTACCCGTCAGCAACGACCAGATTGACGCGTCGGGCTCGGCGTCACCCACGACCGAGCCCCGGCCCGATCGGGACGCGGCATCGGATTCGATCGAAACGGCCGGTGAGCCGACCCGCCCGACGGCTTCGGACGAGGGGGCGCCGGCAATCGACCCGCCGCCGCTGCCCCAAGGTCCTGCTGGCGACTCACCGACGGCGCCTCCGCCCGAGCAGATCGACGCCGCGGTGGCGGTCGTCGAGGGCTACGGCTACCGGCCCACTAGTACGAACGACATCGCCGGACCGCCCGCCGCAGGGCTGCACGTGATCATCGGGAAATCCGC